>Ga0209666_1002225_pt1 | contig 14543 bp, 12 predicted proteins | sample SaaInlV_125m_DNA_FD_184679 | JGI IMG/M metagenome (GOLD analysis project Ga0209666, IMG submission 184679) | Marine microbial communities from expanding oxygen minimum zones in the Saanich Inlet - Saanich Inlet SI037_S3LV_10m_DNA (SPAdes)... | ecosystem: Environmental > Aquatic > Marine >...
CGCCCTTGGCGATGAGCATTTTCACGCACTCCTCGTGTCCCGCGTCCGCAGCCATCTGCACGGCGGTGTACTGTGTCGGCGGGACATAGTTAGCTGGTTGTTGGAGACCTAAGCTGGGCCAATAATCCTCCTCATCCTCGTCGTCGATCGAGACGTTCACGTCCGCGCCGTTGTCCAGCAGTAAACGGAGAGCTGGGGCGTTCCCAATGGCCGCGGCAAACATCGTCGCAGTTCTCCCATAATCATCGCATCTCCGGTTGACGTCTACGCCCTTTTTGATGAGCAACTCGGATTTCCGAGTTCACGTTCATGTTTCTGCCCGCTCACAGAAAAACTGACGTGAGACATTTCAACCGCCATCTCCCTTTTTGCCACCAAAGAGGGTTTCGGATAGCGTCCGCCGACCACTGTCGCGCGCGCGCTCCGGCACGACACGAGACGCGCGCTCTCTCCTCGTCGCGATCCGCTCTCGGCGTGGTCTTCTTTCCGCGCACCAGCCTCCTCCCGCCCCACCCGGCGATGGCCTCCGCGGCTGCCGCGCGCGTCGTCGCCGGCGGCGTCGCGCCGAAAATCAACGTCGCCTCGCGCGATGCGCAGGCGAAGTCGCCCGCTTCGCGGCGCGCCTCGGCGGTCGCACGCGCCCGCCGCCCCACCACGGCGTTCGTGGACGTGGTGGAGAGCGAGCCCGGGACGCTGCTCAAGCCGTTCGAGGAGGGCATGCAGAAGTCCTTACTGTTCGGGGTGTCGCACATGATGAACAACCACGAGGCTGCGGAGTACATCCTCAACTCGAAGCCGCGCTCGGTGGTGGTCGAGACCGGCTTGTGCAAGGCGCACCAGGAAAAACGAGGTACCGTGTTTAACTTCGCCGAGCTCTTCGCGTCGATCCACATGGCGGGCGGCGCCGCGGAGGAGGCGCTCGCGTTCATCACCAGGGTCGCGCACCAGCTGCGCCTGGAGGAACAGCCGCTTGCGGGTTCGCCGTTCTGGGCGCAGATGAAGACCCAGCTCCCCGCCGAGGCGCTCGTGTACGCGGCGGCGTTCGCGGTCGAGGCGCGCCTGGTGTTCGGCGACCGCCCAAAGTCGACGACGTATCGACGTTTGGTGTCGTGCCCGACTCTGAAAGAGCTGGACGAGACCTTCGCGAAGCAGAGCGCGCGGAACTACCGACTGCTCGTGCCTCCCGATCACCCGGTCGCGACGCTGCTTCCCCCTGATCCGGCGACGGACGCGTTCGAGCGCGTCTGCATCGCCGAGCGGGACACCATCCTCGCGCACACCATCTACGAGGAGGCTGTCTTACAGGGTACGCCCGGCGCGGTCGTCGCGGTGGTGGGATCGGACCACCTCTTGGGCGTCGAGCGCCGGTGGGCGGAGATGGTGGCGAGCGGCGGGAAATCCAAGGCGTCGGCGGAGGAGATTGAGCAGCTGATGACGGCGCCGGAGACGACGCGGGAAAACATCGGGGCGCGGCTCGCCATCATGCAGCGTCTGCTCGGCCTGCGGTGCACCGAGTCGCTCGTGGCGGACGCGTTCGAGGCGCTCGACGCGGACATGAACACGTTGGAAGGGGATGAGATCATCGCCTTCAACGCGACGTCGGAAATTTACGGCGCGCCGCGCATGCTGCTCGCCGCCGCCGCCGAGGCGGATGACGCGGCGTTCGACGCGGCGGTGGGGAGCGCGACGGGCGTGGACTTCAAGAAGGAGCTCGAGCCGATGCGCGCGGTGCGGCCGGCGAACGGGGGTGTGGGATGGAGCGAGGAAGCCATCGTGTGGCTCAGGACCACCGGCGCGGTGGACGTCTCGTCGCTCGAGACGCCGCGAACGGAGTGACGCCGAGCGTAGACGAACGCGCGGTTGTATCGCGAAACTTACCCATTCGTCGCGCGTCGCGCGGGGAGCCTCGGACGATCGCCCCACCTTTCGAACGCAATTAGGAAGTTCTCGTTTAAGAATGGCTCTCTTCGTATCTCGCGTTTTTCGCTAGCTCGACGACGCGCTTCGCCGCTCCACCACGAGGTTGACCTCGAAGTTCCCCGCCTTGGCGTTACTGATGAGCGCGGCCATCGTCTGGTCGAACGAGACCCCCGTGTTGAAGTCGTCGCCGGCGGGCGCGACGAAGAGCACGCGTCGGAACCCCGGTCTTCCGTTCCCGCCGAGCATCAGCCCTCCCACGCCGTACTTCATCTCGGGGATCATCGCGCTGCACGCGCGGAGCACGTCTCCGACGGCGACCGAGCCCGCGCCCGCGCGCTCCGCGTTCGACCCGGGGACGATCTCGGCGATGACGATCTCGCCCGCAGCGGATTCCTCAAACGCGATGCCGAGGGGAGGCGCGATGACGGACTGCACCACCCGCGTCGACGCGCTCGCCACCTCGAACGAGGCCACCGCGACGTTATCCGGGGGCTCGAGCTCCACCGTGACCTCGCGGACGATCGCGCGCGGGCGCGCCTCGGCTTCGAGAGAACCCGCGGGCGTCTCCCCGTCCTCCGCCGCGGGCGGGGGCGCGCGAGCCTCCGCTTCCGCGCCGGGCACCAATCGATCGAGCGCGGAGAGCGTATCCTCGGTGTCGCCGCTCGCGCGCACCACCACGGGGACGCGCACGCCGCGCGTCCCACCCCCGACGCGCGCGCGCCGCGCTTCCGCGCGCGCGCCGACGCGCGGCGCCCACCCCGCGGCTGCCGCCGACGGCGCGGCGCGCATGTCGAACTCACCGCGGGACTGCGCTTCCGACGACGCACGCGGCTTTCGCTGGCACCGAGAGAGAGCCTTTTCTCAGCACTTGGTCCGCGCCACACTCTGCCTGTGACGAAAAGCGATTTTCGGCGCGAGATCCCAGTCACCGACACAACTCGCGGTCGAAAAGATGAGTCGGATTCGTTGCGCAGTGGGCTACTTTTTGCAGACTGATCTCCTGGGCGATCCGAGAATTCTCAAGATAACACATCTGCGTCTGTCGTTGTTTCACAGGAACTGACGAGGCGCTGAGAACGCGAATCGGAAAAAGCGTCGCGTCGCGTCGCCGCTCGAAATTTCGTCACCAGGGCGCCCGTTCTCCGGAGTCACTTTCCCGCGCGAGCGACGTTCGTGCCGCAGGCCGCGCCGCCCAGCCGCACGCGAGGGTCCGGATCCCGCAGCAGCGCGTTTCGAGCGTCGAGCGCAGGCGAAGCGTCGCACCCGCGCACGCAGCGTGGCGTAATTTGATTTCCGAAAGGCGGTGATTGCTGCGATGCCGTTGGAACGCACAGCCTCGGTGGAGGACATGGTGGGGAACCTGTGGCGCTTGGGGCGCACCCCGTCGCAGGCGGAGTTCGAGCAGTTCTTCAGCAATATCGCGCAGGTGGGGTCGCAGCAGAACCTCGCCGCCGCCGCGCAGGCGGCGGCGACGGCGAACATGGGCGCCGAAGCCGGCGCGGAAGCGGCGCCCGGGATTCCGCGCGTCGCCTCGATAGACTTGCTGCGCAAGATGATGATGAACCACCAGCCGGGGATGGTGGCGCCGGTCGCGCCATCCCCGACGATGATGCCCGGCATGTTCCCGGGGGCGACGGGAATGACAAACACGGGTGCGTCCGTTTGACTGCCCCCGACGAAGCGCGCGAGCCGCGACGCCCCGAACCCGGCCGGGTCGCCCGACGGCGAATCTCGACACGTCGTGGCTTTTCCTCTTATCTCTCGCGTCTCTCTCTCGTCTCCGCCCGCTCGGAAACGACGCGGCTGGACCGACGCTCCGAACGTCCCGCGCGCGCGCTGACCGATACACGCTCTTCCCTCCGCCCGAAACAAAAAAAGCCGCCGCGTTCGGATTCGGCGCGCCGCAGTTCGCGCCGGGGATGGTGCCGCCCGCGCTGGCGGCGATGGACCCGGGCGCGTCGGCGCCGGCGCCGGCGGCGAAGCCGGCGGCGAAGAAGGCGCCCGCGAAGCGCAAGGCGCCCGCGAAGGCTCCCGCGAAGAAGGACGCGAAGAAGCGTTCGGTGACCCCCGAGGGCGGCACCGGGTCGGACGAGGACGACGACAGTAAAGATGGCTCGGAGGATGGCAAGGGCAAGACCACGGACGAGGTGCGGCGGCAGCGGCGCATGCTCAGTAACCGCGAGTCGGCGCGGCGGTCGCGCCGGCGGAAGCTCGAGCACGTCGCGGTGCTGGACCAGCAGATCAACGGGCACAAGGCAGAGAACGCGGCGCTGATGGAGCGCCTGCGCGAGATGGAGCAGCGCACGGAGAGCGTCATCCGCGAGAACGCCGGCCTGAAGGCGGAGGTTGAGCGGCTCACCGCGGCGCTGCGCGAGGCGGCGGCGGGCGGGAAGGGCGTCGAGCGGTCGTCGAGCCTGCAGAGGATCGCCAGCGCCGGGACGCTCGCGGCGGGCCCGAAGGCGACGCTCGGGGACGGCACGGCGTCGCCCGCGATCGGGGAGGACTCACCGCGCGGATTCGTTCCTTTCCGGTCTCTGCAGTCGTACGAGAACCTGCTCAGCTTACAAGCGCAGACGCGCTGAGAGACTGGAGATCGTTTCGAAGCTTTCACACATTTTTTGGGTCGGCGCGTACGCGACGCGCGAGACGCCACCCCTAGCACCGCTACCGTAATAAGTGTCAAAAACACAAAAAGAAAAGCGCTTCGTTCACTTCGCGAACGACAGGCTCTTGACGAGCGCGTCGATTTCCCTCTGCGCCGGTTTCGACGGCGCGTACGCTTTCCCGCGAGACACAGTCGCGCTCGGCGTCGCAAAGGGAGTGGTGCTTTCCGGCGTGCGGAACGCGAGACGCTTCTTCGTGGACGCCGACGACGTACCCGGTGTCGCCGGCGAGCCCACGAGTATTTCGCCCCACCCCGAGTCGGCGGTATCGAGATGGCGCATCTCGCGCCGGCGCCCGTTTACCGACCGGCGCGCGAGCAAAGTCGCCGCGGCTTCGCGCGCGCGCGCGATCCAGTCCGCCTCCGGCGGCTCCGGCGGCTCCGGCGCCGGCGAGTCCCGCGCGGCGTCCCCGCCTTCCGCGCCCGCGGGGGTGGCGAACGGCGTCGTCGCCTCTCGGGCATCCCTCTCGGGCGTCCTCTCGGTCTCGGCATCGTAGAAGTAGTCGCGCGCCCGGAAAGAGGACGTCGCGAACGTCGTCGGGGTCTCGGCGTCGTAGAAGTGATCCGTCCCGAATGTCCCGGGGGTCCCGGGGACGGCGCGAGCGTCCCCGGCGTTTTTTTCGCGCGGGGTCTTCGTCTCCGGCTTCTGCTTCAGGCTCGGCTCGCTCGGCATCATCAGCCTCTCGATGGTGGCTTTCCCGGACGCCTCGCACAGAGGTTCCAGGTCCAACCCGAGCGTTTGCAGCACGGCACGACGAGCCGCGCCCCGGGACGCCTCGCGACGCGCGTCTTCCCTCCCTTTTTTGATTTGTTCGCGCAGGCGGTTCGTCGCCGGCCACTCCCGCGGACCCGCTTTGGCTGTCGCCGCCGTCGCCGTCGCCAGCGCGGCGGTCCACCCCGCGGCGACGCCCGCCGCGCGCGCAGCCTGCCTGATGTGCGGTAGCGCCTTGACCTGTTCGTGCAGCGCGCGCGCGAGTTCCCGGAGCTTCTCGCTCGCGGATCGGTGTTCCGCCGCGACGGCGCGCGCGAACCCGGCGATGTCCTCCTCCTCCTCGGCGCGCACCGCGGTTTCGGGCATCGCGTGGAGACTGGCGAGGTACATCTCGTACGCGAGTTTCTTGCCGAACGCCTCCTGCGCCTCCACCTCGCGGTCCAGAACCTCCAGCGCCCACTCGCGCTGCGAGATGGCGCGCTCGACCGCTCGACCCGCCTCCTCAGCGACGCGCGCGCGCTCGCTGTCCGCGTGCCGCGTCTCGCGCGTCTGCGTGCGCAGCAGCTCGGCGAGCTGCGCGGCGTTTTCGGTCACGCCACGCATCGCGGCGACGCGCTCTTGCTCGGCGGACTCGCGCGCGCGCGCGTGTTCCCAGTCCGCCTCGCCCCGCTCTGTGCGCGCCACGCGCAGAGCTTCGCGCAGACGCAGATTCTCTGCGTGCGCCTCGTCGTGTCTGGTGCGCAGCGCCTGCGCCACCGCGTCCGCCACGGCACGGCTTTGGATGGCGGCGCGGTTCTCGTCGTTCTCCTTGAGGCGCTCGAGCTCGCTTCGCGCGAAGAGCAGCTGCTGCCTGACCACCGGTAACTCTCGCGCGTCCGCGTCGTTGGACTCCAGCCGGCCCTGCGCTTCTTTCCGCAGCTCGTTATCGACGCGAAGCCGCGTGACGTGCGCCTTGAGCTCCTCGCGAGCCTTGTGCGCCGCCGCGAACGCGCCGAGCTTGGCCGTCTCGGCGTCGCGGAGTCTCTCGGCGAGGTACGTCTCGCGCGTCCGCGCCGCCTCGAGCGCCTCGGCGTCGCCGGCGACGCGCCGCTCGAGCGCCCGGAACACGCGCGCGGCGACCACCGAGCCGTCGTCGTCGTGAGGCGTGTCGGCGTCCTCCGGGAACGCGCGCAGCGCGTCGCGCACGACGGGCTCGTCGAAGGCGTCTCTCAACACGGATTCCACGCGGACGCGATCGTCGCGTTCGCGTTCGACGGCGGCGCGAAGCTCGTCGACGACGGACTCGAGCGTCCTCAGACGCGCCTCGGCGACGTCCGCGCGCCTCGTGGCTTTCGTGGTGGCGATCTGCCACCACGCAATCTCCTTCGTCTCGTCACGCGCGGTGACGAACCACCTCTTCGTGCCTTCGCGCAGGTGCGCCACCGCGTCGGCGTCGCCGCGGTCGCGCGTTTCGCGAAGACGCTCCACCGACAGGTGATTCTCATTTTCGTCGCGTCTCGCCGCGTCGCGGCGTCGCGCGGGCGAAGGCGAGGGGGGGAGGACACGGTTGGTCTTCGCGCGCGAGGACGTAGCAGATGGCGCGGGAGACTTCGTTTTCGCCTTCGTCGCCTTCGTCTCGGGTTTCGCGAGCGCCGGCGAGGCATCCTCCTCGCTCTGCGCGTTCGCGTCGGCGTCTCCGAGACGGGCGCGGCGATTCGCGCCGAACGCGAGGACGCGCGCGGTGGAGTCCTGGGGAGGGGGGGTCGGGTCCCCGGGCGCGAGCACGCCGCCCACGGCTCCTAGACGACGCGACGACGGGGTCCTCATCGCGAGCGGACCCCTCGCCGGGAGCGCGCGGCGGGTTCTCCGCGACAGAGCCTCTCTCAGTTCCTTTCTTTCTTTGGTGTCGCCAAAACGCCTTTCCGAGCGAAAAGAGTTTGGAAGAGCGAACGATTTCGCGCGCGAGTGTCAGCTAATTCGAGTTTTATTTCACGACTAAATACCCTGGCGTTCTTGGAGGGTGCCGAGGCAAACAGACGAGAGCCGGAAGTTATTCCCCCTCGTGTCGGTGTTGACACGGCGAATATCGTGATCCCGTGCTCCTTATCGCGCGGCGTACTTCGTGAGACGCGGCGGCGACTGCACGACACGCGGCGTCCCTGCGATGGCGGCGACGATGACCACCGCGCTCTGCGCGGCGGTTCCCTCCCGCGTGGATCGCGCGCGCGGCTCCCGCCACGCGGGGCCTCGCCCCAGGGCGCGCGACGCCCCGTCTCGAGTCACTTGGAGTGGAGGGCGCCTCGCGCTCTCCGCCCCCCGGCGCGGGACGACCGCGAGCGCGTTCGGCGACCCCGATCGCGGGTCGCCGCGGTGGAGCGCGCCTCCGCGCGGGCCGTATCGCGACGCGCGGGTTGGCGGCGCGAACGAGCCCCACCGCGTGCCTCGCGCGGTGCTCCGCGAGCTGGACGGACGCGAGAACCGAACCGGGGCGGTGCCTCATCCCGTGCTTCGCGCGAAGAAAGCCGCGGAGGAGGCGAGCGTGTTCGAGCGAAGCGGGGGCTTCGTGTACATCCGCAACTTCTTCAGCCAGTGAGTGGTCGGCGACGCGATCGCGCGACCCCTTTCCCTCCGCGGCGCGCCTCCGCGATATACGCGCGACCTCGCGTCTCGTCCAGATCGCGCGCACCCCGCTCGAGAGTGACACGTTTTTTTCACTCGACGACGACATCCCTCCGACGACTCACCGCGCGCCGCGCTCTCGATGTGTTTTCTCTCCACATCTCTCCGCAGGCGCGACTACGACTTGATTCGGCGCGAGTGCGCAACTCTGCGCACGGAGGTTGGGAGCGAGCGGCGCGCGTGTGCGCGTCAGAGGCTGGGCGTGATGGTGTCTCCCGAGCACGTCGTGCACCGCGCGTTCATGAATCGCAAAGTCGCCGATCGGCTGGGCGCGCTTACGGGCGCGTCGCTGCTCCCGGCGGATGTGCCGGTGGAGTTCCGCGTGTACCCCGCCGGGTCGTGCATGGACTGGCACCAGGACGTGGCTCTGTACGTGGAGCCGCAGTACGAGCTGGTGTTCACCTTGGAGAACTCCTCGGACTCGCAGACGCAGTGGCAGGACGAGCACGGGCGCCGGCGCGGAGGCTGGACCGAGCCCAACTCGGTGCTCATGGTGCGCGCCGAGCACGTCGTGCACCGCGTCACGCCCGTGACGCGCGGCGAGCGATCCATCGTCAAGTTCGTGTACACCACCACGCTGGACAAGACGGACGAGTTCTACGACAACCTCACCACGTACGAGCGGTGACACACGGCGCGAGGGCGTGTCGTGAGAGGGGGGAGAAGACGGAAAAGAATAACGCGCGCGCGCGGAGGGCGAACCACGTGGTAGCGTAGTCGAGCGTCGGTTGCGATGTCGAGAAGCGCGAAATGGTTTCGACGTCCGCTCGAAAATGCGCGCGCTCGTGAGCTCAGGGCGTCGAGACTGAAGATCTCGACCCCGAAATGGCGGTTCCAAAAAATATGGCCGCTCCCGTACAAAGTTGTATGCGCGTTCAGTCTCGTGAAAAGGGAAATCCGAAGGGTTGCCCTCTTCTGCGAGTTTTATTTTATCCGCAACAGCGTGCGTCGTGTCGCATCTGCGGGCGCGCGTGTGTCGCCACCGCTACGAACACGATGGCCGCGATGACGATCGCGCCGGTCGGGATGGGCGTCCGCGCCCTCGGCGCTCCCTCGGCGTCGCGCGCCGCGCGCCGCGGCGGCGCGTCCACCGCGCGCGCGTTGGGATTCGCGGGCGAGGGCATGGGACAACGGGCCTCGCTGCGACGATCGAGCCGCGCGGACGTGCGCTTGGCGCGCGGCAGGGCTACGGCGGTGGTGACCAAGGCCGTTACTGGTCCCCTGGAGACGCGTCTGGGTTCGATCCTCACGTCGCTTCCGCAGCGCATAGACCTGTACTTCCGCGTGCGCCGCGGCCGGAAGCTGCTGTGGAAAGCCATCTTCGCCTTCACCGGCTTCTACACCGCCAACGTGCTTTCTCTGACGTTCGGCGTGCTGGGAATCAACGACGTGGTCGCCGGCGCGTTCTGCGTCGCGTTCTCCGAGATCATCACGCGCTCGTATTACAAGAAGCTTAAGCCCGGGAAGTACTGGGATTTCCTGAACTGGTTCAAGCTGGGGCTGATGTACGCGCTCACCGCCGACGCGTTCAAGCTCGGATCGTAATCCGAACGCGTAAATCGAGACGGAGGGACTCCGAGACTATTTCATTGTAACGACGACGAGAAACCTCGCGCCGCCGCCCAAAACGCGCATCACGCGAAGCGTCGGAGCGCGTCACAGTTTCTTCTCCCAGAACTGCGCGGTCCCAAGCTCGGGGTCGAGCTCGTACGATTTGAACCCGAACTTCGCGTAGCTCCCCATCGCGTTGGGGTTGTTGGAAAGAACCTCCAGCGTGAGCTTGCAGCAACCCCGTGAAACGGCGACCTCCTCCACTTTTAACAACATCGACTGCGTGATGCCCTTGCGTCTATGCCCGGGCTCGACGAAGACGTCGTGCACGTTAATCAGGGGCTGGCACTTGAACGTGCTGAACCCCTGGAACGCGTTGATGAGACCAACCGGGGTGTCCCCCACGCTCGCGATGACGCTGAACGCGCCCTGGATTTTCGCGAGGTGCGCGCAGAGATTCGCTCGCACGGCATCGTCCAGGGGTGCGGAGTTGCCGAACTGGTCCAGCGCGTACCCGTTGAGGAGCGTCGACACCGTCGCCGCGTCCGCGACGTCGGAGTAGTCCGCCACGCGGCACGTCACCGCGTCCGCCATCTCGCCGAACGCGCGGGCGACTCTGACGAAGCGTCCTCAGGCGGTCGGGCGAGATCAAAAAGTTTTTGTTTTTGACACGACACGTTTCTATCACTTTCGTCATTCGCCGTCGATCGCCCGTCGCCGTCGTCGCGTCGGCGGTCCACCTCCGGGACCTAACCCTCGTCACTCCCCGAACGTCTGTTGCACTCGGCTCGCGATGAACCTGCGCTGAAAGCTGCTCGCCGCGCCCGACACCTCCTCCCACAGCGTCGCCAGCGCGAAGTCCTCCGGCGTCTCGAGGACGCGCTTTTCGCCAAAGTCGTCGGGTCCGCGGCGAGACGTCAAGTCGGCGCGCGAGACGAGCGTTTTCTTGGTCGTCACCGCGCTCGCGTTCGCCCACATCGCGCTCCGCAGGGCGTTCGCCAGGCTCCCGTCGTCCCCCGCGAGCGAGGGCGCGGCGCGCACCGCGCGCGCCGCCGCCGCGCGCACGGCGTCCAGCTCCAGAAGCCGCTCGAGCACGGGCGAGACGTGGAAGTCCACCGCGGCGAGCGGCACGTCGCGCCGAGTCAGCGAATTGAAAATCGTCTTCCCGTCGACGTCTCCCGCGCTCTCCTCCGCCGCCCTCGCCTCCTCGGCCTTCTCGGCGGCGCGCGCGAACGTGACGTGCAGCCCCTTGGTCCAGTCCCAGGGCTCCGCGAGGAGCCGCCGGCGCCACCGCCCCGCGGCGGCGCGGAGCAGCTCCACGTCGCACCGCATGCCTCCGAAGCGCGCGCGCATCAGGAGCGCGCACACCAGCGCGCCGTGCTCGTCGCTCAAGCCGGCGCGCGCCGCGCCCAGATTGCGGAGCGGGTCGCTCTGGTCGCCGCTTCCCGCGTCTCCCGGAAGGGGTTCCGGGTCGCCGAGCGCGTCCTTGACGTCGCACGCGGCGAGTTCAGCGGCGACGCGCGCGACGGCGTCGCGCGCGGCGGCGCCGAGACGATATCCCTTGCTCTGCGCCGCCATGAACCAGACGAGAAGCGGCGTCGCGGGGTGCGCCGTGGCGTCCTCCACGGCGATCACCGCCAGCCTGCGCAGGCACTCCGCGGGCTGCGCGTGCAGCAGCGCCAGCGCGCACCTGCGCGCCGGGCCGCACGCGCCCCGGCGCACGGCCTTCTGCACTGCGGACTTCAGCACGCCGGGAGACAAGTTGGCGCGCTCGCCTCCCCCCGCCCACGTCGCAGCCAACGCCGTCGTCGTCGACTCGCTCTCGGGCGCGGCGGATGTGACCAGCCGCACCGACGTCGCGCAGGGCTTGCCGTCCGCAGCTTTCTCCTTGAACTGCGCGGTCGCGCTCCACGCGGTCGCGCCGGCGTCGAAGCCCTCGGCGCGAGCCGCGGGCCCGGGAGCCGTCCCGCGCTCCAGCGTCCAGCGCCACGCGCCGCCGGGATCGAGCCAGGCGCAGAACACGAGCTCGCACTTGGCGCTCTTCTGCGCATCCATCAGCGACGCGAACGCCGCCGTCTTTCCGGCGTTTCGGCGTTTCTCGTCGGCGTCCACCGTCGGTTCGGGGTCCGGTCGTCGCGGCGTCTCGTCGTTCGAGACGTCCGGCGGCGGCGCGTTTCCACCGTCGGGAGACTCAGCGACGCCCACGCACTCGGCGGCGTGCGACTGTATCAGCGCCGGGTGGAACGGCCGGAAACACACCGGACACTCCGCGAAGGACGACCCGGAGACGCTCGAGTGGCGCGGCCGTTTCGCCGAACGTTTCGTGGTGCCCCCGACCGCGCCGAACATCGCGGCGACGGTTCGAGTCTCGCCCGACTTGGCCATCTTTCCCTTAGTCTCGCCTCGCGCGCGTTCTTTTTTCGCAGTCTCACGATCGCCTGGACCAAGAAAAGTAGCGCGTCAACGGCGTCTCGCCGTGCGCCGGGACGTCCACCTCGACGGTGAGGTTCTGGTGCGCGTCCACGGACAGACTCGTGCGCACGCTTCGCGTGTCCTCCTCCTCGAACGGCTCGTCCGCCTCGGACGGGGGCGACCACGGCTGGGGCTCGGCTAATCCCTCGGGAGCCGCGAAATACGTCGTGAGCAATCGTTGCACCTTGTGCACGACGTACCGCTTCCAACGCTTGGGGGCGGAGCCGATTTGCCCGCGCGCGCGACGGAACGGCGACGCGAGACACTCCGCGATGGGCTCGGAAGCTTCGTACGAGTCGCGACTCCGCTTCATACCCCACTCCCGCGCGAGTCGACGTGCTGTCCGCGCGCGTGGGAGTGCCCAGAAGGGAAGAATTTCAAATGCAACGAGACAGCCAGGCGCGCGGCGCGTCGAAGTTGGTGACCGTTTATCTGCGATGCGCTTTTCTCGACGTCCGACGCCGCGACGCGACGCGCGCCAGTCCTCTGCGCGTCAGTCTGACGATGGCAGAGGAGGCGATGGAGCACGTCCGCGCGGTGTGCGCGCGGACGCGGGACACCGTCGCGCGCAACGCCAAGTTCAACGGAACCGTCGAGCGCCTTTTCGACGTCGAGCGTCGTCTCGGAGCGAACGCGCTCGCCGCGTTGGACGCGTCGACGCTCGCGGACCTCGGGGAGGCTGCCGAGCGCGCGCTGCACGCACTGGACCGCTGGCGCGCCGCGAGCGTGACGAACCGAATGAAGGAACACGACGCGGACGTCGAGTCCGCGCTCGGCGAGCTCTGCGCCCGCGGCGCGGAGGTCGCGGCCGAGGCGGAACGAGCCCCTCGAGGCGAGACATCGCACATCGTCATCCCGGCGGTCCCGGCCGTTCCCAAACGCGACGCCGTCGTGTCCACGACGTCGTCGACGGACCCTCCGCCCTTTCCCCCGACGATTCCGACGCCCATGCGCCGCCACCCGCCCGCGTCCGCCGCGGCGGCGGCCCATCCGACCGCCGAGGCGGTCCCCGAGATCCCCCGCGGCGGCGCGGCGCTGTCGACGGCGGCCGCCGCGGACGCGAACGCCGCATACACCTTCGCGCTCGAGGCTGAGGCTTCCGGCCACGCGCACGTCGCGCTCGAGCGCCTCTGCGAGGCTGCGGAGCTCGGCCACGCCGCGGCAGCGACACGGGCGGCGACGGCGCTCATGACCGCCGAGAACACCGGGAGGCTCCGCGCGCCGGACGACTCGCGGCGCGCCGCTCGCTACCTGCGCGTCGCCGTCGCCGCCGGCGACGCCGACGCCATGAACGCGCTCGGATCTATGCTTCTGCGCGGCGACGAGAAGGCGACGGGCGAGCCTCGCGACTTTCAGGCTGCCGCTCGTTTGTTCGCCGAGGCCGGCGCGCGGGGCTGCGCCGCGGCTGACTACAACCTCGCGGCGTGCCTCGAGGCGGGCGCCGGCGTCGAGAAAGACGCGGGAAAAGCCAAATCTCTGTTCCGCCGCGCGCTTTCCCTGGGCGTGTTCCGCGCGCACTTGCCGCTCGGGTACCTGGCGCTGCACCACGACGAGGACCTCGGCGCGGCCGCGAGGCACTTCTCCGCAGTTTCCGGGGACGTCCCCGGGGACGTCTCGGCGAAACGCCTCGAGACGCTGGGGATCGGCGAAGGGGACGTCGCGGAGGCGACGTTTTGCCTGGCGGACGTGAGCGAGCGCGCGGCGGACGTCGGTCTCGCGCGCCTCGAGCGCTTACGCGCGAGCGGCGCGGTTGCCGAGACTCTGGAGAGGCGACTGGAGGCGCTTCGCGACGATGGAGGCGCGTTTGAGTCACAAAAACGCGAAGGGGAAAACGCGACGGACGATGCTTTGGATTTGAGCGTTCACCGCGACGCGGAGGAGACGGCGGCGCGCCGCGACGCGACGCTTCGCGCCGTCGCCGCCTCCTCGGCGGAGCAGGACGCGAACGCCGCCGGGGACCTGGTGCGGCACGTGGCCACCGCGCGCGACCGCGCGCGCGCGCTCACGCGTCGCGCCGCCGAGCTCGGCGATGGGCGCGCCGCGTTCCGCGTCGGCGTGTCGCTGTGGCGCCCGACCGCCGCGCTCGGGTGCCGGGAAGAAACCTTCGCGGCGCGCGAGGCGGCGGCGACGTGGGTGGCGCGCGGAGCCGCAAAAGGGTGCGGCGCCGCGTACGCCTGGCTCGGCGATGTCGCGATGCTCGGCGCGTGTCGCCTGGACGGCGTTTCCGACGATAAGACGGCGCGAGCGCTGTACGCGCGCGCGGCGCGGCTGGGGGACGCGAAGGGCGCGCGGCGCCTGGCGGCGCTGGAGGAAAAGGCGTGGCACGAGGCGAAGGCGTCGGGGCGACTCCGCGTCTACCCGACGGCGCCGCCCGAAGCGTGGCGCCGGCGCGTGCCTCCGGAGTGGGTCGACGAAACCATCGCGGGCAGGCCCATCGTTTTAGCCGCCGCGGCGGTGTGAGGACGCGTCAGACACGTTTAGACACGACACGAACGAGACGTGAATACGGTAGACTACGCGTACTATGGAAAACGCCGTCGCGAGTCGCGTCGCGCGCCTCTCCGAACG
>Ga0209666_1002228_pt1 | contig 14539 bp, 11 predicted proteins | sample SaaInlV_125m_DNA_FD_184679 | JGI IMG/M metagenome (GOLD analysis project Ga0209666, IMG submission 184679) | Marine microbial communities from expanding oxygen minimum zones in the Saanich Inlet - Saanich Inlet SI037_S3LV_10m_DNA (SPAdes)... | ecosystem: Environmental > Aquatic > Marine >...
TGCATAATTGCAATAATTTTTTGAGCCTGGTGCTCTGATTCAACAGATATATCAAGTTCATCATGTACTTGTATATGTGGTGTAATACCTTCGTTATATAAATCTAGCATAGCTTGTTTGGTCATATCTGCCGCAGAACCCTGTATTAATTTATTTAAAGCTTTGTATGTATAGGCTCTTCTAATTCTATCTTCACCATATTTTCCCTTAGCTTCTTCATAAGTCATAGGTGCTCTTAGTTCACCTGGAGCAAATCTTGCTTCTTCCCATTTATCAAACCTGCATACTCTACCGGCAATCGTTTGAATCTCTCCATCTCTTTGGGAGTCTCTCATCGTAGCATCCATCAAACCTTTTACAAAAGGTACACTGTCGTGATAATTATTAAAAAGTTTATCAGCATCTTCTTTGTTTTCTAAATCCAAAGACTGTTGAAGTTTTGCTTTACCCATTCCATAAAATAAACCTAAGTTAATAGTCTTAGCTTCTTTTCTTTTTATGTTTGCAAGTTTAGCTACCATTCCATGAAAGTCCATTTTGGGGTCTTTGTTAAACTTAGAAACCATTTCAATTACAGACTCAGAATTTTTTAAGATAGGGTGTTCTGCTGCATAGTGTAAAACTAATCTAGGTTCTTGTTGTGAATAGTCAAAGCAACCCCAATCACAATCTTGTTCTGGTATAAATAGACCACGAATTGCAGGACCTAATAAATTGTTTCTTGCAGGTATTTGTTGTAAGTTTGGATTAGAATATGAGAAACGTCCAGTTACAGTACCACCTGCGTCTGATCTTAATTGATTTATGTCAGCATGAATACGTCCATTGTGTTCATGTTTTAGTATTGTATCTATAAATGTAGTGTGCGCTTTGTTCAATTCTCTAGCTTCTGCAATGTTTTTTACTACTGGATTTTCATGGTTTTCTAGTGTAGCTTTTGTAAATGATGGCGCGTTACTTTTTGCAGTTCTGGAATAAGGTAGTCCAAGGTTGTCAAATACTTTGGCGATCGATCTTGCTGCCCATATTTGTACTTCTACTCCTGTTACTTGTTTTACTTTTGCAAGGCATAACCCTTCTCTTTTCTCTAGCACATGCTTCAGTCGAAGCGCTTTATCAACGTCTACTCGAACGCCCTTAAATTTCATATCTACCAACATAGGAAACAAACTTGTCTCTAAGTTAAATATCCTCTGTAAGTTTTGATCTCTTATCTGACCTGAAAATTTTTTAAATAGTTGTAAAGTTAGTTCAGCATCTGCTTCCGCATATGCTCCAACCATTGATGCAGGAAGTTTATACATTTCAGATTTTGCATCTATGCCCGCTTTATCCGCTGCATCTTGTAAAGCTTTTTCATTCTTAACTTTACCTAACTCTATAAAAGACAATGAATTCAATGAGTAATACAATCTGTTTTCATCTAATACAGCTGCCATCATCATTGTATCTACAATAATTCCGTTTATCTTTACACCATACGCTCTTAGCCAACATACATCATACATTGCATTATGAAATATTTTAGGACATGGTAAAGCACAAATACTTTTAACCCATTTCATTACAGATTCTTTAGCAAAAAAATTACCCTGCTCATGCCCGAAAGAATAATATCCGGACCAACCATCTACTGCAACAGCAACACCAATAATTTCTCCATCACCTCTTACAGAACCTGAACCCATCTTTTTTAAGTTTGGGTCTTTTGTCTCTAAGTCAATTGCTATGTATTTGTAACTACTTAAATCTTTAAACTCGTCCGGTGAATTCCACATCTCTTCGTTAAATAAATTCTCCATAATCCCTTTCTAAAATCATTTCTAAATAATGTATTGCTTTTTTAATGTCGTAATGTTTTCCTTTCTTAGAATGTCTGCAGATATATTTTATAGCGTTGCCTTCTGCAAAAAGCAACTTGTTTTGGTTCACAAACTCTGCTGGTTGAATCTTAAAGTCTTGATAATGATTCCCCTGAACTTGTTTATCTAATGATTTATATGACATAACCTGTACCCTCCTCTGATTGTAGTAAATAAAGTTTTTGTTTAGCTCTGGTAACTCCAACAAAAAATAATCTGTGTTCATTGTCTGGTGATTTCTCAAACTCACTTTCAATAAAATTACTTTGATATTCATCTGCACCAAAGTCTGTAAATAAAACTACGTTTTCACATTCTTTTCCTTTTGATCCATGTAAAGTCATTATCTTTATGTCAGCTTCTTTCATAAGATCATAATTGTTTTGTACTAAATGTTTCATGAAAACTTTTGTATCTTCATCAAAGTCAAGATGTTCCCAACTACCTTCAACAAGTAAACCATGATCTTTCTTTAGTTCTTCTAACGTCACAGAAAAAACAGAATCTAAAGTTTTACCACTAGAAAAACCTCTTTGTAGATGACCTAGTTTTACTTTTAAAAAAGAATACATTACTTTGACATCTTTTGAATCAATACTTGCACCGTTATTTAATCTTTTCCAGGCGGTAAATGCTAACATAGAATTTTTATCTAAATATTTATCACCTGTAAATTCATATCTTAAACCTTTCATATACAAATGATCTCTTGCCTTTTCACAAAGTCTATTAGTTCTACCAAGTATCATCCACTTACCTTTTGCAAAGTCTATATTTTCTAATGATGTTTCATAATTGACTTCACCCTCCTCGTCTCTCGCTTCCCAATTCTTTGTTCTACGTTCGTTGAGTCTATCTAATATACTTAAAGCCACTCGATGCACGCTTCTCGGTACTCGTCTCGACTTAACTTGTTCATCGATAGTTCCTTCTAGGTTTATAAATGTAGATGCATCTGCGCCTTGAAAACCATAAATAGTTTGATCGTCATCACCCGCAATGAAGGACCTATTACTTAGTTTCTCTAATTCAAAAAACATATCCCATTGTAGTGCGTTCAAATCTTGAGCTTCATCTAAAAATATAACGTCATAAAAACTATCTTTAGTTTTTATTTTTTCCGTAAACAAACCTATCATGTCATAAAATTCTATGACTCCTGTGTCTTTTTTATATTGCGTTAGTGCACCATCTATTTTTTCTGCGATGTGTATGTCTGACCAACCCGCCATACCTTTTTGTATTGCAGCTTCATTCAAAGATATTTTTTTATTTTTTGCATAGTCTCTTGTAGTTAGTATAGGGTCTTTAAATCTAGTTTTACCAGTGATTGAATCAATACTCATATCAGTATTTAATCTAGCCGCCATTGGTTCATAAAGTTTAAATTGATTCCATTGACTATTACCTTTTAATAATTTTGCACTTACATCTATATTTAATTCTCTTACCCCTAATGCATGCATAGTCCCTATGTATCCAAGTTTTTCTTTAGGAAATAATTCTTCAAATCTTTCAGTTGCTTCTTCTGCAGCTGCTTTACTAAAAGTAATGTAACAAATTTTTTTAGGATCAGTTTTATTTTCTTTTATTTCTTTGACCATATAATGATTTAATAATCTATATGTTTTACCGGTTCCCGGTGGTCCAGGTATTACTGTTCTATTTTTCTTTTCCATGACGGTTCCTGACTTTCATATTTTGCTTTCTCTGGTTCAACAGATACAATCTTTAACATCTTAAAGCAACGCACTGTTTTACCGTTTATTTTTGGATAATCCTCTTCAATCTTTAATTGAGTTTGTAGTTTTTGTACTACTACATGTTTTGGATATCTTTTATCTGGCCATTTATTTTTTACTAAATGTTTCCAAAAATCTTTCATTTTAAAATAACTATAGTTATCATCACTATACGCAACACCTCTTTGAATATCATTTATATCTTTACCTTTAACTTTATTTACAAAGTCTTCCATGTATTCTTTTAATTGATTTTCAACTTTAAGGTCTTCTGTAGCTTTTTCATCTGTTTCTTGTTTTTCCTGTAAAAGTTTTATTAACATCTTACGCCATATAATTTTAGACATAGGCATCTGTGGTCTATTAATTTGTTCTAAGCATGCCATTGAAAATTTATCCGGGTCGTGAAGAACTGAAGTTTCAACCATCACTGTTTGTCCATCGATGTCACAGAAAAATAATGGTGGATCAGAGTTGTACTTTCTAATATTAGTTATAGTTTGTACTGGTGCATCATCATCACCTACACCATATTTTTTTGTTACACATAGTTTCGAATTACAAAAAGATGATAAAGGTTCATCTTTACATTTATAAAAATAATCTTTGTTTTCTAATGATTCTTGAGTCTTAACAAGTTCTGATGCATTAATAGGTGGTTTAAAATATTTTATGTTGTAGTGATTCATTTTCTTTTTCCAAAGATCGTCTTCAGAAAATCTTTTCTTTACATATACTCCTACGTTATACATAGTTTCATTTCTCATTCCTTCACCGACACCTTCAGATAAAAGCGTAACCAAACATGGTGGCATTTCAAGAAAATCATCTTCTTCTGTTTCTTTTAATTTTAAATTATTAAATTGATCTACACTTAAAACTTGGTTTTCATAATGTTCAAAAAACTTTTCAATATCTAATATTGGTTCACCATCATTATTGAAAGCATATCTAACTGTATTTTCTAAGTTGTGATAAGGTAAGTTTAAAAAACTACCTACATCACCACGATCAATATTTATCTTTTCTTGTTTTGGAAATATCTCTGCTCTTGCATGACCAATAGCTGAAGCATATGTTTTTAATTTATCTCTCATCATAACTGCAGGGACAGGTTCTTTTGTAAATAAAAATAAATGTGCACCACCAGACTTTGATCTAAATACTGTCAGTGGTATCTTTTTCTTTTTTAAATCATTCACTATTTCTTTGTGATCTAAAGGATATACATCCCAGTCAATACATCCCCATATACAAGTATTGTCTCTTCTTATTGGAATTATACCTAATGCAGGTTCTGTACCTTTTAAATGATCTTCCCACAGTTTATCTGTAGGCGGTTCTGTAATTGTTTTAGACCTAGTAATACTTTTACCTTTTGCAGATACCTCACCTGTCTTACGGGTTTCACCACGAGCTATGTCTAAACCTTCAAATATACTTTTAAATTTTTTTAATATGTCTGTCATGTCCTGTCCTGTCTGTCGTTGCATGGGCGCTTTGAGTCTCCCCTAGGCGCCCACTTTTCACACTATTTGCCGGCGAATGAGTTGTGAAACTTTTTCGCTCTTTCGTAGAGTGATGCGTTATCAATCATAGCACCGCTTACAACATTAAAGCCATACCATTGATTACCTTTTCCACTGTTAAGTACAGAAGACAGGACATATTTATGACTGTAAGTAGCAGGAGTGAAAGGACCATTTTTGCCTTCAAGTGTAATTGAAGCCATCATTGAATTCCATTTTCTACTCACTTTACCTTGAGAAGAACTCATAGAGATTAATGCAGGTTCTGTATTTTCACCATCAACAATTAAAACAAAATGTTGACCAACTGTTAGAATGTAATTACCGTTTTCAAGACGATCTTTACCTCCAGTATCTTTAGTTGTTTTAGATAAAATATCAGAATCATGACCAAAAATATTTTCTGGTCTTCCTGAACCTGTACCAAAGTCTGCCCATTCTTGAAACTCAAGTTTGTAATAGCAGGGTACAACCTCTATTCCGTTAGCACCGTCATAACATTTTTTAGTCACGGTGTTTAGGAACATACCTGGTTCAGCACCTTCAACGTAATTTTGATTACGCTTCTGAGCTTCTCCAGATCCGTTTTGTAAAAGTTTTAGAATTGGTAAAGCCAGATTTTCTGTTCTTACGTTTTCTAAACCTTGTGCTGCATCCGCTTCAAATAAAATATCTGAAGGCAGATTTTCTTTTTTTATAGTTACTTGTTTCTCGTTACTCGTTTCCATGTTATCTCCTTTTGATTTTTGTACTGTTACCCGCGTAGATTTTAAAAATGTCAGAAGGCATCTCAAGATTATTCTCAAGACGCTCTCTGACTAGCGCTTTAAGAGTTACAGCATGAACCGTTTCGCGCTGAATTGGTTCAAAGCCATTACTCTTTGCAAGGTCTGCATATTGCAGTGCCTTGTTATCTTCGTCCCGACCAAAGGTAACGGTAATATCATTTTTAATAATATCACCTAGGCCGTTATCTCGAAGCCATGTAAAAGCTTTATCCTTTCTATCTAAAAAATCAGAATCACTTTCGTTTCTGCCTTTTGCAATAGAAGCATAATAAAATGGTTTAAGTTCTATAGACTCACCATCTTTAAGCTTTAATTTTGTAATGTTCATCTCTTGCATCATCTTTGGTATTTCTACCTCTGATAATACTTTAGATTGTTCTTTTAATTTTGAAATACTTTTTTCTGCGTTTTCAATTTCGTCTTCAATATTTTTTAACTCAATAACTTTATTAGATAAAGAAGCTGCAGCATCTATTTGCTTTACAGATTCTAATCTATCATCTTCATAATCTATACTCATATAATTCCTTTCATGAATTATATATAATCCTAGACTTTTGTTTTGTCAATACTATTTTTTAAATAAATCTATTTCTATTGGATAATAAGTTTTTTCTTGTCTATCCCATTTTAGAAATTTAAATTTTCCATTTGTCATATCAGAAACTACTGAACAAATAACACCAATAGTTGCAGGGTCGCCTGATAATAAAAGATAATCGTCTGACGTGTAATCTTTTAAAAGCGTTCTAAGTTTTTGTATTAATGGACCGGGAGAAAGTATCATTTGAGAATACATAGGTAATAGAGTTTTTATTTCTCCATATTTTGATGCACCCATAACATTATATTTGGGTTTACCGGTTTCTCTATCTGTTGGTATTTCTTGAGTTAAATAAACTTTAGTCATTGACTTTCTCTTTTTATTTTGTATACATATTTTTTAAATAGAAAGCAATGATTATATCACATAAACATAAATTAATCTTTATAAAACCACTTAAAGTAGCCGGTACATCTTTTGAATTAGCATTAAGAGATTATTGTGGCCCAGAAGATATAATAACTCTTTGTACTCCAGATGATGAAAAAATTAGTTTAGAGAGAAATAAAGTTCATGCTCAAAACCATACAAATGGGAGTAAATATTTTAATCATATAATTGGACTAGACATAGACTATACAGTCATGCAAAATATAATGAATAACCCTTGTTATCAAGTTAATAAAGATGAGGTTATGGTTTTTGAACCAAATAGTAAAAGATATTATAATCACATACCTGCAAGAAAAATAAAAAAATTTATAGGTGATGAAATTTTTAATACATACACTAAAGTTTCAATTATAAGAGATCCAATAGATTATATAATTTCTAACTATTATTTTTTTAACGCTTGTGATCATATGGATTTTAGAGAGTATTGTATTCAACAAACAAAGATTACTGATTTTGATAAATTTTACAAAATTAGTGACGAGTATGTAATAGATCATATGATTAGATATGAAAACATGAAAGCAGATATAAAAACTTTAGAAGAAAAAATTCCAGGAATAAAAGGTTTAGCAGATAGAATGAAAACTTTTAAATCAAAATCATATAGAGTTGAAGCTTCAGAAAAAGTCGCAGGTAAGAGACAAAGACCTAAAAACGCAACAGTAGAATCATTTAAAAAAAATTTTCCACGAGCGTGTGAACTCATTATGAAAAAATACAGTGAATACTGTAAAAAATTTAATTATAAATAGTTGACAATTATCCTAATCTATCCTATTTTATACTTAGAAAGTATAAAATATTATGTTCTATAAATTTAAAACAAAGCCTTTTGCGCATCAACTTAAAGCCTTAGAAATGTCTTGGGACAAAGAAGTTTATGCTTATTTTATGGAAATGGGTACAGGTAAATCAAAAGTATTAATTGATAATGTATCTATGCTGTATGACAAAGGAGAAATAAATGGTCTTCTTTTAATTGCACCTAAGGGTGTTTATAAAAATTGGTACGACTCTGAAATACCGGTACACATGGCTGACCATATTGAAAAGAAAACTGTTTTGTGGACTGCATCACATACCAAACCAAAATTAAAAGAACTAAACACTTTGTTTGAAACAGGGACTGATCTACATATTTTAATTATGAATGTTGAAGCCTTCTCTACTAAAAAAGGTTTAGAGTTTGCAGATAAATTTTTATCTTCTCATAAGTCTATGATTGCCATTGATGAAGCTACAACTATTAAAAACCCTTCTGCTAAACGAACTAAAAATATTTTAAAGATATCAAAAGACTCTAAGTATAGAAGAATACTCACAGGTTCTCCTATTACTAAATCACCCTTAGATTTATATTCTCAGTGTGAGTTTTTAGACCCATATCTTTTAGGTCATCATTCTTTTTTTACTTTTAGAGCTAGGTACGCTGTTATGCGTAACATGAATTTAGGTGCAAGAACTGTTCAAGTTATTGTTGGTTATAGAAACTTAGGTGAGCTTTCAGATAAAATAAAACCTTTTTCATACAGGGTTTTAAAAGAAGATTGTTTAGATTTACCTAAAAAAACTTGGATGAAAAGAACTGTATCAATGACTCCAGAACAAGAAAAAGTTTATAAAGAAATGAAACAAACTGCTTTAGCTCATTTAGATGGAAAAGTATTAACTACTAATACTGTATTAACTCAACTGATGCGTCTACATCAAATAACTTGTGGCCACTTTGTAGCTGATGATGGCTCTACAAAAGACTTACCTTGTAAGAGAGTTGATGAACTTTTAGACATTGTTGCACAAGTTGAAGGTAAGGTTGTTATTTGGGCTCAGTATCAAAGAGACATTAATAAAATTATAAATGCCCTATCAAAAGAGTACGGTGAAGATAGTTATGTTGATTATTATGGATTAACACCTCAAGAAAAAAGACAAGATAATATAAAGAAGTTTCAAGAAGATGACAAGTGCAGATTTTTTATAGGTACAACACAAACTGGCGGTTATGGTATCACATTAACTGCTGCAAGTACAATGGTTTATTTTTCTAATGGTTATGATTTAGAAAAAAGAACTCAATCAGAAGCTCGTATAGATCGTATTGGTCAAACCAAACCTATGACTTACATTGATATCATTTCTGAAGATACTGTTGATGATAGAATAGTTTTAGCTTTGCGTAAAAAACAAAATATTGCGAGTCAAATTATGGGAGAAGAAATTAAATCGTGGATATAAAAAAAATATTAGTATTTGGTTTACCGGGTTCGGGTAAAACAACATTCACTAAAAAATTAGTAAACAACATGGATGTTGCGTATTTTAATGCTGATGAAATAAGACGCATATTTCACGACTGGGATTTTTCAGAAGAGGGAAGAATTAGACAAGTTAAAAGAATGGAAAAACTTTGTAGCATGACAAATAAAACATCTGTCGTAGAATTTGTTTGTCCATTTAATAAATATAGAAAAGGTTATGATATCATGATTTGGATGGATACTATTGAATTAGGTAGATTTGAAGATACTAATCAAATGTTTGAAAAACCTGATTTAACAGAATCTTTGATTCATATTAAAGATTATAATTATGATGATGTAATAAAAACTATAGTCTCTGAATTAAAATAATTATTATAGCAAACATACCACCAACTAACGAAGTCATTGCATAACGCATATGATTTTTAATTTCTTTAATATCATTTTCTATTCCTGAAATTTTTTGGTGAGTTTGTTTTTGCATTATTCTACATAGTTTTTCGTGTGATTCAATTTTCTCTAAAGCTAGATCTTTTTTAGACATTGTTAATTCCTCTTGATCTTAGTCTTATTTGTTTTTCTGTTGGTGATAGATACGATTCTTCCATAGGTGTTAAACCCGAAGCCATCATTGGATTTTGTTGAACTGGCGTTTGAAAAGAACCTGGATTTGGCATTGGTGTAGGTGGTAATGGTGTCATCGACGACTGTTGTCCTTGAATATTTTCTAATTGAGGTAGGTAATTCTCTATATTTAATTGTAAAGGACTATCTAAACTTTGGTTTTCAAAATCTTTAACCATTTGTTTTATTAAAGATTCAACTGGTATTAAAGGATTTTCTATCCCACCTTTTTCTGCATTACGTTCAAATCTTTCTTCAATACCATCTGTAATTTCAAAAGCGTTAAACTTCCCTCTCAATAATCTTTTTAAAGTTTTTTTAGAAATATTTCTTCTATCAAATACATCTTTCAAGTCTTTGTCTTTTAAGCCTAGAGTTTCAGCTGCATTTAAAACTTGTTTCATATTTCTTTGTGTTTCAAATAAAGTTTTGTTTGCAGTAAAAAATCTTTCGACTACTTCTCTCGGTGTTTTTCTCTCACCACTTAAAACTCCAAATCTCCCTGACGTAAAGTTTTTTCTATCTTCCGATTGTTCTTTTTGAAACCTTCCAAGATAAAAGTCTAAGCTTCTTTCAGGGTCAATTTTAATTGGTCGCATACCAAATATACCTGCAATCTCTGGACCTATTTCATAAGTTGCAGCACCTTTTCCAGGTTCTCCTGTAAATGCTTTTATAGTTCTTTGAAATGGTTGTGTAGATGGCAACATTGTTTTAGCAAGGTGTTCAGATATAATTAAATATTTTTCCATGTCCGGAGTTCTATCTCCGTAAAGCTGTCTTCCTTCTCTTGTTCTTCCATTTCTAGAATATATGTCCATAAACGCTTCTGTATAAATAGATTCAGATACAAATGGCGAAGCAGTTTGTGCAGTTGCATTTAAAATTCCTTTTAAGAAACCTTTAGTTAATACTTCTTCGTCTTCAATACCTTGTTGAATATTAAATAAAACTGTTTGGAAAGGTCTTGTAAGAGTGTCATAAACATTATTCTTAGACCAATCAATGTAATAGAAATCTCCAGTAGTAGGATTTTTAAATAATATTTTTTGTGAATCTCTTGACCAAGGGGCAACAAAATAATTAATTGCATCTGACTCTTCATTAGTCACTCCAAAAATAGATTTAGAACCTTCAACAATACTATAAGGTATTACAGCACTAGCAAAAGTCATCCCTGTTAATCTCTTCATACCGATTGCTCTTGTTACTGGATTTTTAATTTCTTTTAATCCTTGATTGAAAATACCAAAACCTGTTCTAAATATTTCTGAAGGCCATGACATAAAATTACCGAAAGGAGACATACGCATACCTCTTACAAACTGACCTACTCTTGCATAGTTTGGAACTGTGTTTTTTACTATCTCTGCTACTTCTCGTTTTAAATTTTGGGGAATAGGTAAACCTTTTTTTGCATATGCATTTCTTAATCTAGCATGCTCGACTTCAAAATTATATATTTTCCAAAAATCATCTTCTGCAACATATGCATCTTGAAAAGCTTTGGTAGTTTTTTTAACACCTCTACTTATTCCTTTACCTAAATTATTTAACAAAGGTTTTAAAACACTGTCTGTAGCAATATTACCATCACCAAATCTAACATCTTTAAATAGATTACGGATATCTCCAAGTCTTACGTTTGTATTTACAATACCTAAGTCTAAGTATTCTCGATACTTGGCCATCGCTTCTGGTTTTCTCATACCTACTTGAACTACTTTTCTAGCTTCATTCATAGCTTGAGCAATTAATTTAGGACTTGTCATTAATGTACCATTAGCAAGTGCAAAAGCACCTGAACTTAAAAAATTTCTTATGTGAGTTGGTATAGATAAAACAGTTTTAGCAAACTGTGCACCAGCTTTTGGAGTAAGTAATCCATATCTATATGCAGCGGCGGCTGTTTTTCCTAAAACACCTTGACCTTTTGCTTCTCCTCGCATCCAGTCTTGAAGTCCAGTCACACTTTCAAAACCTTCTGCAATATCTTTAGAAGTGTAAAGATTTTCATCAGGAAAGTATTTAGTCATTTCTTCTGGCATTTTTACTATTGGAGTTTTTGTTCCAAAAGCTTGTTTAGCTGCTAATGGAGTCGAATGAAAAAAACCTCTAGCGCCTTCAGGAGTTTCAGCTGTGATTCTAGATTTTATTGCTTTGTCTGCATCAAGCATATCTTGAAACATTTCACCACGTCTAGCTATTGTGGATAGTCTTGAAACAGATGCGAATATAGAGTGACGTGCGTCTTCTACTTCACCAAATAATTGTCTAAATGCTTTACTTCCCTTACCTATAACACGGAAATCTTTTGTACCATCCGGTAAATTTTTCTCTAACGTTTGTCTAAATGTTTTAATATTATAAGGAGTGTCAGCACCTTTAGTTAAATTTACATATTCAAAAGTTGGTAGTGCATCTTTTTTAGGATTCATTTCACGAGCTTGTTTTACGATGTCATCAACGTAAGATTCTGCTTGTAGTCTTGTAATCGGTTGATTATTTTTTGCAGCGTATCTCATAAAAATATTAGCAACTCTATCTACAGTTTTTTTAGTAGGTTTGTATTTTTGTAATAAGCCTGCATCTGCATTTTCAAATATTTCAAAAGTATTTGCTATACTATCTTTTACTCTACTACCTAATAAACTAGAAAATTCTCCCTGCATAGTTCTGGGAAGATCACCAACTGATGGACTGTTGGAAGCAGCCTTTAAAAGTTCTACAAAGTAACTTCTACTATTTTTTATTCCATTTAAAATTGTTTCAACCCCTTCTGGTGTTGCTCCGTTTCTAGTTAGTAAATCTACAAAGTCTACAGTCTTAGTTTCATCTAATCCTTTCATTAAATCACCTTCAAACAGAAGATCATTCATCTCTTTGTATAATTGTTTTCGTTCTGCAGTATTAGCTGCAAACAATATGTTTCTAGTTTCAGGGAAAATTTTATTTACTTCTTTATCAATTCTACCTACTTGTTCCATTGCAAAACTAGTATCAACCATTTTACTAGCTGACTCTTGTTCTTTAGCTAAAGCTTGTTGAACCGGTTTGTTTCCTCTAAATCTAAAAATACCCCCGAACTTATCTAGTTTTCTTTCAATTGCATTATCACTATATGCTAAGTCTTTACCTTTTTTATTTAATAAAAGTGATGCTCCTTTTCCTAATCCATAAACAATTGGGGTAACTAATACGGACTCAGAACCAAATTTAAGTCTGTTTAATAATCTTCTTGAGGCATCATCTCTTTCAGTCTCTCTAATATTTCTATCTAGTTGAGTTGGACCAGCTTCAAACGCATCTCCAATCGTCCCTAGTTTTTCAACGTCAGCTACAAATGTTTCTCCGGCTAGACCACCGACAACAACTGCTCCAAACTTCTGTCTACCGGTTAGTTTATTTAAATTTTCTGTTGCTTTAAGTCCATTTCTAACATTTTTACTACCAAGATTAAGATAGTTACCTGTTTTCTTAGCATTTAAAGCTTTTGTAGCTAGTTTGGTTGCAACCTTAGCACCTACGGCACCAGGTATTCCAATTTGAACTAAAGCCTCTGTAAGTCTACCTATAGCTCTTTCTTGTGCTAATTCTTCAAAGGGATTTATTGTGTCAAAAAATTGTTCAACCTTTGCGGCTGAGTTTGTATCTAAACCTAAATCTATTAAATCAGCAGCTAATGATACAACTCCTTCAACAACTTTAATACCACCGGATGCAATTCCAGCTGTTGCAGCTGTTAAGCCTGATATATTACTATTATCTTCAGCTTCGGGTTCTAAAGACTCATCACTGTCATTAGATTTTTTCTCTGGTTGTGAAGTAGTTGTAGGTTTATTATTTAATATCTCATCAAGAGTAAAAGTACCACCACTTTTGATATCAATACTATCTTCTAATTCAACAGTTTTTCCGGATTGTTTTTTAAGGATTTCTTCAAGACTTAAAGCCATCTATTTTCCTTATATTATAGGGTTAAATCCAGAGTCTAAGTAAATAGTTTGTTGAACGTTTGTTGTATCATCTCTGTCTCTATAGAAATATCTAGCGCCTTCAGGTGCTTTCATGTCCATAGCTATTTCATATAAAACGTTTTCTTGAACTGGTACATTTGGACTATCAAAAATAGCTACAGTCGAAACATCAAGACTTTTTATTTTACCTGAAGCTAATAAACCGTCATGTATTTGTTTTGATCTAGCTTTTTTACGACGTTTATTATCATACTCTGTAACAGCTCCAACGTATCCTTCAACACTATCTTCATAATCTGACATTTTAGGCGCCGCTTCTGTAATTTTATATATATCATTTAGATAATCTGTTCTTTGTTGAGTATCATTTCCTAAAGTTCCATTAACAAAATCCATAACTCTTTGTTTTTCATCATCTTCTAAATCAGAGAAGTCCATCCCTGGAAATAAAGATTCTGTAGCAAAACCTATGTTTTTTATAAACGCTGTTTCTTGATCATCAATACCGTCTTCAGCTTGACTTCTCTCATAGTTTCTTAATTCTTCTCTATCATATATATCCATAAATCTTTTCATCTTTAAAGCATTTATACCAGCTTCTGAATTATCCATGGCTTCTGTTTCTTGAATTAAACCTGGCACCGCACCAGCTCCTGCTTGTGCTACTTTTTGTAAAAAACTTCCTCTTAAATTAGGATTAGATAAATTAGCACCAAACCTTAACGCAAGGTTTGCCATTCTTCTATCTTTTTTAGG
>Ga0209666_1002230_pt1 | contig 14537 bp, 12 predicted proteins | sample SaaInlV_125m_DNA_FD_184679 | JGI IMG/M metagenome (GOLD analysis project Ga0209666, IMG submission 184679) | Marine microbial communities from expanding oxygen minimum zones in the Saanich Inlet - Saanich Inlet SI037_S3LV_10m_DNA (SPAdes)... | ecosystem: Environmental > Aquatic > Marine >...
GGATGCTGCACGTGGGCCTGCTACCCATGCACGCCTTCAATTGCCTGCCGGGCGACAAGAACACCTACGGCTGGTGCGTCGACCCGTTTGTGCTGCACATTGCCGGCGCCAAGGCCAAGGGCGACGTAAACGCGTCGCTTCGGAGGATGAGCGCGCTAGGGCGCGCTCCACCGGCGACCGGGTCTCGTTCGGGTTGAAAATGTCAGGTGTGGTGCTTGATCGTGGGGCGCGTTGGGCGCGTTGGGCGGGAAGTGCGCGTTCCTGTTCCCAGAAAGGTCGCCAGTGCTCGTGTGTGCGCACCAACTAAAATGTCAACCGTCCCACCCGATTACTCGATGGTGTACTGCGACTGCGCCTTCTCGCAGCCCGGCGGGAAGAGCGTGCCCCTGGGAAAAATTGCCAAAAGGGGCTTCTCGTCGGACCAGCTGCGCAAGCTCTGCGCATCGCTCACCTCGCAAGGCATTGGCGCGAGCATCGTCGACCTCCGGGCGGAGGCGGTGGCCAGGGGTGCGCCCGCCTCGTGGGTGGAGCGCATGGACGAGGCGGTTGTGCTTGTGATCCGCGACGGCGCCAACGTGCTCACAGACGACCCCGAGATGGCCGACAAGATGCTGCGCGAGCACGAGGGGCTGGAGTACGACAAGACGACGGTCATGTACCGAAAAGTGTGCGTTGCGCGCTCGCGCCGCAACCTGCACTTTGCGGACGAGGGTCGGCCGGAAGACATGGCCAACGGCCGGAACACGGTCGTGGCGTGGACGAGCGTGCCTGCAAACGCCAGGTGTCACCGCGTGCTGACGGAGCTGCTCGGAACCACGGACGTCACGTCGGCGGTGGCCAACCACTACCCCGATCCCGCCAAGTGTGGGATCGGCTGGCACGGCGATGCGGAACGGCGCCAGACCATCATGGTGCGCCTCGGCGCTGGCTCCAACACGCGGCCCATCCACTTTCTGTGGTGCGGCGATGGCGCGAAGATCGCTTCCCCGATCACGATCGACCTCCAGCACGGCGACGTGATGGTGCCCTGCGCCAAGGCGGTCGGCACCGACTACCACCAGAAGCGGGTGCCGACCGTGCGCCACGGCACGGGCTTCCCGTCGGGAAAGTCGGTGCTCCTCACTCACCCGGCGGTTGCGCGACCTGCCAAGAGGCAGCGCGACTAGGGAGACCGGTGCCCGTGCGTGCGCATGGCACGTGTCGCGGCACCGGAGGTGGTGCAAACGTTTTTTGGACCTGGTCTAGTCGACGTGTCAAAGTTTGGGTTTAAGCCGATTGGCCGAGTAGACCACTGCCAAAGGGCCTGGTGGTCCGCGGCACCCGTTGCAGTGTGCCGGGAGCGCGGCGTAGACTTCAGTTCTCTCCAAAAGGCGGAGATCCAGCTGTACATGGACGCGGGCCCGGTGAGGGGAGAGGCCGCGCGCCTCGTGCGCGCGCAAGTCTTCGAGCGCCGCGGTGGCGTTCTGCCGCGCAATTGGGAACTCTTGGACCACTACAAGGAGAATCTGGACATGATTGAACGGATGCGTGTCAGGCGTGGTGCTTGATCGTTGGGCGCGTGGGGCGGGAAGTGTGTGTTCTTGTTCCCAAAAAGGTCGCCAGTGCTCGTGCGTGCGCCGCATCGACCCGTCCATCCGTCCGTCCGTCCATGGCGTTTGTGTTCCAAGCGTCGCTCAATCAACCGCTGACAGAAACGTCCACGCTCACGATGTTGGCGCAAGCGCGTCGAGACTTGGACGACGTTGCCCAGCAGCGGGCCGCGTCCCTCGCCTTTGGGGCCGTCTACAGCAACATGTACACCCTCACGATTGGCCAAAAGGGCCAGGCGCTGTTCGAGCTGCTCGCGGACACGTTCCGCCGCATGTCGCTCACGCGGCGCCCCCTCGTCTACCAAACGGCGGTCTTGATCATCAAGGACTGCGCGATGTACCTCGATCACGTGTGGCTCACGAAGCGGGAGAAGCCGTCGCTTCTGGAACTCGCGGAGGCCATCTACGCGCGCCCGGTGGCGCGCCGCTGGCGACGCGCGCTCGCCTACGCCAAGTGGTTTGTGCGCGTCCGCGCCTGGCGCGTCGCATTCGACGAGGAGTACCTCAAGCCCGGCAACGCGGGAGCGCTCCGCACGGCGGAGCACTTCCAGAAGTGCGCGGAGCACGAGGAATGGGGAGTGTCCGTTAAGCGTGTGAAGGTTTGAAGAGATTTTCACGACTGATTTTGATAAGTGGCAACCCCGGACGCCTTAGACAGGCGAAGGGAACGGGGAGCTGGCCATGCCGCCCTATGTGGTGGACCAGGTGCTGCGCGCCGGGCAGGTTGTTTGCAGCACAACAAGCATAAATGTAGAGGAGGACGAGGAAGTTGAGCGGTGGCTGGCAGAAGCCGAGCGCGAAGTAGAACTTGACCAGCAAGAGAAGGAGCTTTTGGCGAGAATTCACCTCCGAGTGTCACGCTCGCTTCAAAGATGCGTGAAGGCGCGCATGGCCAAAGACGAGGAGATTAAAGAGTTGGAGCAAAAGCTCAAAGCGTGCGAGGACCGCCTGCTTCCGCAATCTAACCAAATGCAGCAGATACTGCGACGTAAGAGCGTTGACGATCTTGAGCTTCGCAAGCTGCGCCAATCGGTTGCGGAGACGGATAAGGGGCGCATCCAAGATGAAGCGGACCAAGAGCGCGAGGCGATGAACCTTAACGCAGCCGTGCGGGAGGACTTAAACAAGTACCTGGTTGAGCAGCGACGCCGATCCCAGAGCATGCTGAGGCCATGAGTGTCCCACAACTTAGCCGTCGCTCCTGGAACTCCGTTTGAGGCGCGCGACGCTGGGACCACAAGTGTGTGTGTGTGTGTGTGTGTGTTGTTGTTGCCCTCCTTTGGCATGATGCACGCAAAGCGTGTCAAGTTGGTTGCGTAGGCGCGTGTTTTTAAACCATGTGGCAAACGAGCACAAATGTCAAGACGAATACGACGCTCACACACGCTCTCACACACACCCCAACACACGCACACACGCACACACACGCCGGAGCGCTCCGCGCGGAAGAGCACTTTCGGCCGTGCACGGAGCGAGAGTCCGCAAAGCGTGTCAAGTTGGATGAGTAGGCAGGGCTTGTTAACAGCAATATCACCGATCTACTCATCTGGATTGTCCGAATCGTCCCAATCGGAGTAATCCCCGGGTTCCACTGTGAACTTTCGTCTCGGAACTGGTATTTTTCCATCGTGCTGCAGGAGGCGCACAAGCGTCGGCTCGTGCGCGCGCGCCACAGCTACCAGTCGGAAGTACTCATTTGGGGGAATCGAGTAGTGGCGACCAGCGCCATGGCCACGGTAGGGCTTTGGCACGTACTCGATGACATACGGATCGTAGCCCAAGATTTCCTCCACGATGTTAAAGTATGATTCGCCAAGCGCCTTGTACGGCACGTACTCTAGCACTTCGGGATTGATCCAAAGGGCCTTCTCAATGATCTCTCTTTGCAGCGCTTTCTCCTTCTCACTCGCAAAGATGCTGCCAAGGAGGTCCATGGCCGCGATGTTGCGCGGATCCTTGGTTACTAGCCATTCCATGGCAAGGCGATAAAAGGGCTCTGGGCGCCCTGATGACCCGGGGTTATCTCTGTCTTCCCAATTCATGTAGCCATAACAATGGTGGTGGTTGGGATCCTCAGCGCGCTTGTACCACTGTTTGACGCTGGTTTCTGGGTACCGCTCCTTCCACCATTTTTGAGCATATTCGGGATCGTTTACCCACTTTGGGTCGACGTCGTTGGGGATTTCCGAGTAAGCCCCGCTTTCGATGGCGGCGCGCAGCCGACAAACCTTGGCAAAGTACGCCTTGGGCGTGGCCGGGGCTGGAACGTCGGGCTCAAAGTACGGCTGCAGCTCCATCGTGGCCGGATTCTCGTAGTGGGCCTTGACCGCCGCCCAGTTTGCAAGCTCGCCGTACGAGCCCAGGCGCAGGTTGAGGCGGTCAAAGATGCCACCCTCGCCGTCCTCGGCGCACCAGCCCGGAAAGAGCCTGTTGGTGCGGCACAGCGTCTGCACGGCCTGGCACGGGTTCTCGTCGTCGATGGCGTTGAGCACGATCTGCCACAGCTCGGAAGGCAGCTCGGGCAGCGTCGCCGCCGTGGGAGGGCCGAGGCGCAGCCCCGCGAGCGGTGGGAGGGTCGCCATCTGAGCGCCCTCGTTCCGTTGTTAGTGGACGAGCCAAACGTGCTTATAATCTCGCACGCGCACTCACTCACGCGCACACAGCCACCAACTCTCACACACGCACGCACGCACGCACACGCCCTCTCCAACACACGCATGCCCCGAGTTTGCGTGCATACAAGCCTCTAAATCTTGAGCGCCGCTCCGGTAGTGGACGAGCTCTTGTAGAGCGCCTGCGAATCGTCCATGTGGAACTTCAGGTCGGCACTCACGGCCTGGACGAAGTTGTTGGTGCGGTCCGCGCCCTCTGATGCCGCCGCCGCCGCTGCCGCACCCACGCGCGCGAGGCGAAAGGACTCCTCAAAGGGCCTTGCCACCGCCAGCGGGTTCTCCCGGATGCTCGCGCCGAGGCAGCAGGCATCGTCGTCCATGCAGGAGGACACGTCGGTATAGACGTGGGCCACGACCACGCGCTCCTCGACGTCGTTGGTGAGGCTCCACCGAGCGCGCTTCGCCATCGAGTCGGCGAACCGGTGTTCCTCCGCGAGCCGCTCGCAGTCGGCCTCCTCGGCGCAGTGCATCTTGCCGTGCGCCTCCATCGCGAGCCGCTCGAGCTCCTCGCATCGCATCGTCTTGGGGCAGCAGCAGCTCACGGGCGCCTCCGCCTCCAGCGCCTCCGCCGACGCCTCCACTGGGGAAGCATCGATGGCCGCCTCCCGCTCGGCGATCGTCCACGCCGCCTCCTCCCCGCCCACCTCTCCCTCGGCGCCGGTCGGCATCCGCGTCTCGGCCAGCTTGGTGTCCAGCTCGTCGACCAGCTGGTCGGCCGTGGCCACTTCGACCCTGGCCGCCTCCAGATCCGCAATGGCCGCGTCGCCCCTAGCCGACGCGTCCGCCAGGGCCACCTGGTGCTCCTGGAGCTCCTCGAGGAGTTCCTCCTGCCGCGCAAGCACCATGCTGTGCTGCTTGGCGAGCGCGGCGTACTTGCTGGTCAGGTCGTCGCACTGCGCCTGCAGCGTGGCCCGCGTCCCGACGGCCGTCTCCGACGCCTCGTGCAGCGCGACCACCTCCGCGGCCTTGGCCTCGATCGTCGCCTCGAGCGTCGCGCGCGTCTGCGCGAGCCGGTGGTTCTCCTCCTGCAGCTCGAGGATCTTGGAGTTGAGCAGCTTGGCGTTCTTGGACGCCTCCACCGGAAACGCCTCGGCCTCGGCGAGCGCCGACTGCGTCGCCTCCAGCTTCCTGGTCAGCCCGGCGAACTTGGCGTGGAATTGCGCGCGTTCGGTCGTGAGCGCCTTGTTGCCGCGCACCACGCTCTCGGACGTGGAGGCCAGGTTGGCGTTGAGGTGGTTCGCGCGCTCGGTCAATGAGAGCACCTGCGCCTTGAGCCGCAGCACCTCGTTCGGGTCGCTGTTGCTTGCGCCGACCCTGTTCGCGCTGGCGAGTCCCGACTGGATCGCGGCGTGCTGGTGCTGCTGCAGGAGCTTGTGCTGCAGCTGCACCGGCGTGGTGGTCGGCATCAACCCATTGAAGGTGAACTTGCCCGGGCTGGCCGACGGCGCCGACGTGGGGCGCAGGGCCCCCGCCCCCGCCAGCGGGTTCGTCGACGTCGGCGAGGGCGGGTGCTCCGTTTCGGAGGGCGGCATCGTCATCAGCATCGCCTGCGATGAGGGGTGCATCGGCGTGTTCAGCGTGGGCATGCCCTCGGCCATCGCGTCCGCAAACGTGGCCGCGGGGCCACCGTTGCTGCTCTCAAAAAAGGTGCGCAAGCTAAACTTGGAACCCTCCGCGACCAGCGCTTGGGCTGGCCGCAGCGACATGAACGCTGCGCCCTCTCTAGTGATACACGCAACCCAAACAAGTTATGTATCCGTCACTTGCATGGCAGTCCCCCCAGGGTGATCTGCCTCGAGTGTTAGGGATGCACGTGCGCACGCAGGCGCTCGAGGGCGTCCTGGTCGTGGGAGAGGTCGATCACGAAGCGGGGCGGCGCTTGGTCCTTGGGCCACGGCTTCATGGCCTTGAGCACGTTGGGGGGGTCGTAGGTCACGCTCATCCGCACGCGATCCAACTCCTCCTGGGTCTCGTACGCAACCCGCTCGTCCACCTTGAGGCTGAACGCGCGCAGGTTGAGGACGTACTGGACTTGCTTGCCGGACTTGAGCTTGTACGGGGCGAGGCGGCGCTTCAGCCCGTTCTGTTCCCCCAGGGTGAAGTCGGGGCGGAATCGGGAGGCACCAGGCACGCCGCGCCAGCCCCATCCGAGGTCCTTGGAGTTCCAGAAGACCTTCCCAAACTTGTAGCGCAGGCGCTCGGCCATCGCACCGGGCTTCACCGGTCCACCGTTGCGCTGAAACTTGCCGGTGTCGGTGTCCGGGATGCCAAACGGCGTTGCGCACATGATCTTGTCGCCGAAGCGAACGAACCCGACGTCTCTGACCCACTTGGCCTCCGCCTGCTTCTTGTGGAAGAAGACCTTGTTCCAGAGGTCGGTCGGCAGCCAGTCCGCCCAGCCCTTGTTGCCCGGGATCTTCTGCAGCGGCGTCCGCGTGTCCCAAGGCCCGTACATGGGCCGGGGCCGCTTCTTCTTCCGCTTGCGCTCGCCATCGGCGGACGTGGTGGCGGTCATGACGAGGTGCGCAAAAACCTGACAAGTGCGCACAATTTGTCAACTCCCTGAGCCGTCCAATCGTGCGCACGCACGAGCACCGTCACCTAAGCAGGTCGGGTGAGGTAGTCGGCGGTGCTCGTGCGTGCGCACGCTTGTAATTGCCAATCTGACAATTTCCCGGCCCAACCGTCTGCGCCCGCGCGGGCATCGAGCGCGGACCCCTCTGCCTCGAGTGTTAGGGATGCACGTTACGTTAACACTAGAACACTTGGAACCCTCCGCGACCAGCGCTTGGGCTGGCCGCAGCGACATGAACGCTGCGCCCGCTCTATTAATACACGCAACCCAACCAAGTTACGTATCCGTCACTTGCATGGCAGCTCCATCTCGAGCACGATGTACCGTCCGAGCTCCTCGCCGCTGTTGCCCACCGCCATGCCGGTGATCGGCGTGTCGAGCCCGTAGATCTCGCCGCGCACGTTCGGGTTCTCCTTGAGCACGGTGGCAAAATCGGCCAGCGCGTTCGGGTTGCCCACCAGGCTCGCAAAGGACACGATCGCCTGGTGCGGCACGGTGTCGCCCTCCGCCTTGCCCGGCTCGTGGAAGAAGGCGTCGATGCTCCGCAGCGTCGTCATGTTCTTGCGGAAGATCTCTTCTCCAACCGAGATGGGCGCGCCGCGCATCGGCAGCGTGTTCGAGAGGCTCTCGGCGTGCGCCTCGTCGATGAGCGCGCCCTCCTCCGTGCCGGCGGTCCACAGGGGCACGAGCGCAAAGTTGCCCGTCGCCAGGTCCTTGGGGCTCGCGCCCGAGCCCGTCACGGCGCCATTGGCCGCGACCTGCGCGTACCGCACGTGGCAGCACGCGGCGCCCATGCTGCGCAGCGGGCCGCTCGTGAACAGCTCGTGCCTGGGCGAGAAGGACGACTCCACCACGCTGTTGTAGAAGGCGTGCTCGCCCGTCTCGCACACGTCGAGGGTCTTGAAGACGCGCAGGATGTTGGGCGAGATGTCCTCCAGCGACTGCTTGGCCTCGATGAAGGCGGCCATGCGGCCCGCGCGCTTCTCGTCGTCGTGCTCGTACAGCTGCGACGACGCGAACGTCGTGCCCTCGATGGTGAGCGGCTGCGGCCCCGTGGCGATGGTGGCCGTGTGCATCTGGCGCGCCACGTCGTGCGTCTCGAGCATCCGCCGCTCGTCGGCCGGCATCTCGTCGAGCAGCGCCTGCGGGTACAGCGCCTCCCACCGCGCGTTGGTCACCGCCTTCTCAAACTGCGGGTCGACGACGGGCTGGCCGGCGATCCTGGCCCTGGCGCCGCGCTGCATCGCCACCGCAAACGTGGGCTTGGGCAGGAGCGTCGTGATCGCGTGCCCGGCGATGGTCGTCTTGGTGGGGTCGGCCGCGTCCGCGTGCCCCGCGTTGGCCGCGATCACCGCCATGCCCGAGACGTAGTGCGCGCCGATCGAGTTGGCCACCGCGCGCAGGTTGGGGAAGCCGCGCATGTCGGCGCCGCCCGCCTTGAGGCCCTTGGCCTGCTCGATGAACTGGTTGGCCAGGTTGGCCTGCCCGTCGCAGTCGTCCGCGAGCCGTCCAAAGTCCACGTTGCCCTGGCACGGCCACGACTCGGACTGGAACATCTTGAGGCCCTCGGGCGTGTCGGCCGCCGTGCCGTCGACGCGGTACGGCATCGCGTACGCCGCCACCGCCGAGAGCCCCGTGGCGATGCCCTTGCCGTACCGCGTCGTCGCCTTGAGCGACGGCACGCTCAGCGCCTCGAGCATGTGCGCGTGCTGGCCCGGCAGCTCCTGCGCAAACGCGGCGCTCAGCAGCGCCTCGGCCACCTCGGGCCGGAGCGCCGGCGGCGTGTCGTTGACGGACGCGGCGAGCGCGTAGCCGCTCGCGTCGAAGCCCGCGTTGCGCTCGGCCATGACGCTCTTGTGCAGGTTGGGCTCGGGCGCGAAGACGGCGTTCTCGGTCATCTTCCACGCCGAATCGTAGATGGTCTTGATCAGCGGCTGCACCTGCGCGACGCGCGCCGCCTTCTGCGCCGGCGTGAAGAAGAGCACCGACACCTTGACCTCGCTGCCGTCGGGCGCCACGCGGACGATCTGCGGCTCGCACACGCCCAGCGTGGCGTTGATCGACTCCCAGTTGGGGTACCGGATCGGGATCTGCGTGAAGGTCACCTTGGGCCGCGGCGCCTTGCCCGTGGCGCCCTCGACGACCTCGGTCGAGTCGACCGTGCTGAAGAGGCTCAGCAGCGGCACGCTCGCCGTGCCCGCGAGCGTCGACACGAGCGTGCCGTTGATGGCCGCGCCCGTGCGCGCCGACACCACGTTGAGCCGCGTGCGGTCGCTCAGCAGCACGTGCGGGCCGATCGAGTCGCTGATGCGCTGGCCCGGGGGCGCCTCCGCGGCGTACAGCTGCCGCGACGTGCGCATCAGCTTGTCCGACAGCGGCAGGTCGATCGTCTGGTTGGTGTCCGTGAGCAGGAAGGTCTCGTGCTTGTCGGAGTGCGAGAGGGCGAGGCTCGTGTTGCCGCGCGCCGCCGCGCCGCCCAGCGTGCCGCCCTTGGTCAGAAACTGCTGCGCCAAGTCCACCTCCGACTTTTGGACCGACACGCGCAGCAGGTAGTGGGCGCCCGAGCCGCCCATGACAATCGCGACACGACCACGACCACGCGGCCGCCCCCCCTGACCCTTGCCCCTGTCTACACGCGCGCGCCCCCAACCATATCTGCAGCGCGTGCCACGCAACGCAACGCGCGTGGCTGCTGCGCTCGTGCGTGCGCGCACGCCCCGATGCACCCGGGCATGGAGTTTCGGTACGCGGGCAACGGCCAGGGCGGGGGCAGCTGGAACGCCGTGCACAGGACGCCAAATCGGCCCGCGGGGTTCTTCTGCGACGGGCCGGGCCTTCGCTACCTGACCGCCATGGACGGCGCGATGAACCAGGCCCGCGCGTCGACCAACGCGCGCACGACGCTGGGCGAGTTCAAGGCGATCTACTACGGCTGCGAGCGCGCGTTCCGCGCTTGGCTGCTCGACCAGCCGCCGCAGGCGACGCTCGACTTTGTGCGCAACTTTGGCGAGTACGACCGGCGCCTCGTGGCCATGATGATGCGCTACGAGGCGCGGCCGGGCGCGAGCGGCTACACGTCCATAGTGTTCCGCGCCGACGAGCGGGCGAGCGGGTGAGCGGGGTTCGTGCGCGCGGGGTTCGTGCGCGCGGCCGATCGGCGGCGATCGGCGGCGATCGGCGGCGATCGGCCATCGGCGGCGATTCTTAAGAATCCAATGAATTGGGATTTTTTCGTTGGCTGGACCTTCCCTCCCCGGCCTGGCCAAGTGCTCAAGTATTGGTGTAATAATGAATTGGCAATAAATAATTGCACAAGAAGTTGAGCACTTTGCTCGGTGGGGGAGGGAAGGCCCCAGCCAACGAAAAAAACTCAATTCATTGGATTCTTAAGAAGTACCGCCGATCGCGACCACGGGGCGGTTCCGCCCGGTTGCGGGGCGCAGTGCGCGCCTCTTGAACAACCGCGCTTCATGGGCCGTGGGCGGGGGACGTGGGCGGGGGGCCGTTGCGGGCGCGCGGCTCACTGCTCTCGCGCGCGTCGGCGCCCCTCGGTCTGCCACCACTCCAGGTCCCGGGCGTCGAAAAGGTAGCGCTGGTAATTGTCCGGGTCGGCGAGCGCCCGGCGGCGACGCGACGCGCGGTCCGCGTCCGCGGATCGCGGCGCCCGCGGCGCGCCTCACCCGGTGTGGATCATGGGCGTCCCGTTGCGCCGTCCGGCCTCCAGCACGAGCGCGAGCCGACTGCTCATGGCGCGCGCGTCTTCACAAAAGGGCGGCGCGCGCATCTTATGACGAATTCTGCGAGCACACGGTCGCGATCAGGGCGGCGACGTTCATGATGTCGATGCCCACGTCCTCGGTGGCGCAGCGCAGGTCCTCAACCAGGCGCAGGTCTGCACCCAGCACCTCGCCGAGCGCGTGCTGCAAGCACTCGACGTGGTCGTCCTTGCGCAAGACCGCGAGCGCCACGCGCGCGCGCACTCGGGGGCTCGACTCCCACAGCTCGCGCTGCGCCTTCTCCTGGAGCGTGAGCCTGAGCGCGCTCTTGATCTCCCCCAGCTGGCGCTGGCGCTCGGAGTCGGCCTCCTCGGCAGCGAGGTCGTTGGCCAGCGCGAACCGGCGCGCGCTGGCGAGCCCGTCGTCGCGCAGCAGCGCGTCGACCTCCTCGGGCGAGACGGCGAGCGTCAGGGCGTGCGCGTTCGCCTCCGCGCGCACGATGCGCGAGTGCGACAGCTCGAGCAGCGCGTCGCTCTCGACGGTGGCGCACGTGAAGCAGATCTTCAGGGCCTCCGCGTCCGACACCGGCACGGAGATGTGCCGCGCCACGCGCTCGCGCACGGCCGCGAGCGCCGCCGCGGCTTTTGCGCTCATATCGCTAACTCGCACCTGCCCGTGGCGTGCGTGAGCAGGGCCAATTAGCGTGGGTGGAAGGCGCGTTTCGATGCGCCAGCTCTTCCTCACGCTCGCGCTGGCGCGCACGCAGCACGCGCTGCCGCCGCGCATGGGCATGCTCAACCGCGTGCTCATGCAGGCGGGCGTTCCCGAACGGGTCGAGCACTTCGAGGGCCGCTTCTACGGCGTGAGCGCCAAGGTCGCGCTCAACATGCGCACGCGCGTGGCAAAGGTGTCGCTGCACGGCGTGCCGCTGGGCGGGCGCATCTCGGGCACGGGGTGGCTCACGAACGCCGAGGCCGAGGACGGCTCCGTCGTGCTGGCGCCCGAGTTTGCGCGCCGCCTGAGCCGCCGCATGGTCTCCATTTACCGGGCGCGCCTGGACCGCGCACAACACACCGTCACCGTGGGCGTAAAGATCCCCGTGTTGGGCGTGGTGGAGCTGGTGCTTAGATGATGGTGTTTTAACTCGACGATCCCCGTTTTCCACACCCACACGCGCGCCCAAGCACGCCACACACCCCCTGGCCTCGCATTGAAAGAAGCGAACCGCCCAGTGCGCCGGGCGTGGTCGGTCCCGTGACACAATACCCAGCCCGCCCTGCCCCTGCCCGTGCACCCCGCCCCGCCCCGCCCCGCCCCCGCCCCCGCCCCGCCCCGCTCCACCCTCTCCCTTTGCCAGAGAGGGCGATTTGCACGTGCGCGTCCGCGAACGCCGTGAACGTGAACGCCGTGCGCGCCTCTACCGGTGCGAGGGCGGCGCGTAGAGCTTGTTTGCGCCGTAGAGGAACTCGTTGGCCGTCTTCGGCTTGGCCTTGAACTTGGGGTTGAAGAAGGGCTCGGCGGCATCGCGGTAGGGCGCCGCCTGGGAGTTGCCGGGCCCGGTGGCGCGCATGATCGGGTCGAGCTCCTGCGGCTTTTTGCGCATGACGGCGGCCTTGTTGCGGAGCTTGAAGAGCGCTTGCAGGTACTCCATGCCTCCAAGCACGGTGATGGCGATGACGGTGGCGAGGAAGATGCCGCCGCCCACGAGCAGCGTCCAGAAGCGCGAGACGCACAGGTTGTTCTCAAACTCGTGCGAGCTTCTCGGGAAGGAGGCGCAGTCCTTGCTGGCCGCGCTCTCGGAGAAGAGGGATCGGCTGGCCGCGTAGATCATGAGCGGGAGGCAGAAGAGGAGCACGAGGATGACCCAGCCGGCAAAGAGGCCCGCCGCGAAGCAGCCCACGCCGTTGACCAGGTGGCGCTGCATGACCACCGAGAAGACGAGCCCCATGGCGACGACGATGGCCAGGGTTGCGATGGTTTGGTCGTACACTTGCTCCGAGAGCTTGACCTCGTCGAAGATGAGGTTGCCCTCGTGGTCGACCTCTTGCGCCACGACGCCCTCGGCCCAGGCCATCCCGAAGCGCGCACCGCTGATGCTCTGGCCGACGATGGCGATGAGGATGCCGACGGCCATGAGGGGGAAGAAGACTGTCTGGAGGCGGCGGTACGCCCGCTCGTTGGTGACGTACTTGGCGGCAGCCGCGATCTGGGCCACGGTGGTGCGACCATTCGTGTCGTTGTTGACCCCCTTGTTGAGGTTGCGAGTGAACGAGGAGGTGGTGAGCGGCAGCAGGATGAGCACGAAGAGCATGACGGCGATCGCGGCCAGGTCGTACCACGTGGCGTCCCAGTCGGCCTTCCAGCCGCCCTTGGTGCCCTTCCAGAAGATCTGCGGCGTGCCGTGGTCGGGCTCCGCTCCGAGGGCCGTCAGGGTTGGGTCCGCGGAGTTGTCGGTCTTCTCGCAGATGGGGCGCGGCAGCGAGGTGTAAAAGAATCCCCACGGCAGAGCGATGAAGAGGACGTAGAAGAGGATGGCCACGATCACTGCGAGGTAGCCGATGGCCAGGCGCCTCCGACGCGAGGAGCGCGTCGTGGCCGCGATCACCAGGCTGTCGCGGATGTTGTTCAGGTTGCTCGAGGCGAAGGCGTACTGCTCCGCCAGCACGAACGGCATCAGGGCCTCGGACAGGAAGAAGACGACCGAGTCGCCGAGCAGGAAGCACAGCGCGAGAAACATGGGCACGTACGCCCAGATGCTGTAGCCGAAGCGCTGGCCCAGGTAGAGGCGCGCGCGCATGTTGTACGACGACGTGCTGTTGAAGCCGTCGGGGTTGGGGTACCAGCGCGCAAAGGGCCCCGGCTCGATGCCCGGCAGCGGGATGCCGTAGGTGCCCTCCCACGCGGCCGTGCCCACCGACGCGAACTGGAACTGCGCAACGCAGTGCGCGTACATGTACTTTTTCATGGCGTCGGTGAGTGGCGCCTCCTCGTTTGCCTGGCCGGCGGGCAGGTAGTCCACGCCCAAAGTCTGGCCGTCGCCCGGGCAGTCGACCGTGAACTCCTGCAGCGGCCACGTGGTCTTGGTGTTTTCGTCGTCGTCGAGGCGGCCCGCGCGGATGCCCTTGACGAAGGCCTCCCACTCGGTGTCGACGTAGTGGCCGCCGATCGGGCCCGTGTAGTCCGGGTGGGCCTGCGTCGCCGCCGACTGGGCGTACATCACGTGGTCGTCGGAGATGTCGGTGTACGCCAGGCCGTAGATGTCGTCGCACGACGCCGGCACGTCCACCTGCGCCACGAGCGCGAGCGCCGCGTAGACCATGCTGTAGTTGAGGCCCACGTTGAGGAAGCTGTGCTGCGTGCCGCCCACGCCCGGCGTGTAAAAGGGCGCGGTCTTGCCGAGCACGTGGGCGACCTGCGCGGCCATCACCGTGCGCAGGTAATGGCCCGGAATGTGGATGGTGTTCGCCGGAACCTTGGTGTTGGTCTCCGTGCCGTCGTCCACGAGCGCCTTGGGGCTGTGGTAGGCGTAGTACACGCTGTGCACCGTCGCGCGCAGCGTGTTGATCAGCTTGAGGCGGTTGCCCACGGTGTCGCTCTCCTTGCAGGAGAGCTCGCCATCGTCGTAGTTGAGCTCGTCGAGCTGGTCCTGCGTGAGCGTCTCGACGCACGTGCCGAGTGCCACAAAGTCCTTGGTCTTGGACGCCGTGAAGAAGTCGTCCGCGCGGAACTCCACGAGCGCAGTCACGAGGAAGGCCAGCGCGATGGCGCAGAGGATGGAGGACGCCAGCGCGGCCACGAGGGTCACTATCCGGAAGTTGACTTTGCCCATCGCGCGTCACGCGCGCACGCACGCCCGCACGCCGCACGCGCGTCCGCTTCTCACTAACCAGAAGCGCGGGGGGGGTTGCTTATGATTCGGCCGCGAGCGTGCATCGGCAGAGAGCGCAAGGGATCATAACGAGGTTGGAAAAAAAATACCCACCCG
>Ga0209666_1002242_pt1 | contig 14483 bp, 10 predicted proteins | sample SaaInlV_125m_DNA_FD_184679 | JGI IMG/M metagenome (GOLD analysis project Ga0209666, IMG submission 184679) | Marine microbial communities from expanding oxygen minimum zones in the Saanich Inlet - Saanich Inlet SI037_S3LV_10m_DNA (SPAdes)... | ecosystem: Environmental > Aquatic > Marine >...
TGGTAAAGATGAAAGTTATATTTTATTTTGCACTAATAAATTAAGAGACCATCGCAAACAACTTATAGTTTTATATTTCTTCGACGAAAAATACAAAATTAAAGAAAATGAAAAGGACAAATAATCCTATGACTTTATATATGGTATTTTATTATTATCTATCATATGTGTTATTACAAATTCAATATCATCTATTGTTATTTTATGCGCCGCTAAATGATCCGGATGTATTTCTGACCCCATGTCAATATTAGGATATGATGTCGGGAATGTTGTCGCATATGTATTTACTGTCTGATACAGTGCCACATCGGCAACGATCTGATATTCACAATCATTATAATCGTATTTATTATTTTTATAAAATTTATTAACTAATTTTTGTGCACCACTTCGCGATATTATATACATACCCGTTGATGGTAGCAGATATTGCCATTTAATAAACTTTATATTTTTATCCAAATAAAGATTTTTATAAAGATATTTTACAGTAGGGCCATACAAAATTAGCAATTGTAGTATATCAAAATCATTTGGAGCATCTTTTATCATATTTTCATAATCAATAATATATGGCACTGTAATATCGTCCTCCATTATTACAAAATGATTATCGTCCGATGTTTCTAACGCATATTTCATTACTTTGATATGACTGGATATACATGCGAATTCATATTCACAACTAGTACATCCCGGATGTTTACAAGTTAATGGTCGTTTATGGGCCAATTGACTATCAAAATCTTGCGGCGTTACAGCATTTATACGTTTATTATCAATGTCTAATCTACTGAATTGAGTTTCCATAAAGTTTTTCCTCATAGTACTTTTTTCCATATTGATCCAATAATGTTTCATTACTATAATATCTAAATATCTAACAGTATTTTTATATATAAATGTGTGGTATTGTTATCATATTATTTTTGTTATTATTAATTAATGAAGTTAAATGAAGTTAGAACTTAAAAAATTTGACCCAAATAAAATAAAGAATGACTCTGTTGTTGTTTTTATCGGAAAACGTAATACTGGTAAAAGTTATTGTATGAAGGATATTTTAAGTTATAACAGAGATATTCCCGTCGGAGTTGTCGTGTCCCCAACTGAAAAAGCTAATGGTTATTTTGAAAAATTCATTCCTAAAATGTTAATATATGATGAACTTGAAGAAAAATTAGTTAGTAAATATTTAAATAGACAGATTAATATTACCAATAATAGAAAAAGAGAATTGGCTAAACATGGTTCATCTACTGTTGACCCTCGTTCTTTTCTTATTTTAGACGATTGTATGTATAACAAAAGTATTATGTCGGACAAAAATATAAGATGTATCTTTATGAATGGTCGTCATTATAAAATTTTCTTATTAATAACTATGCAACACGGGTTAGGATTACCACCCGATTTACGCTCCAATATTGATTATGTTTTTATATTTAGAAATAATATTGTAAAAGAACGCGAGAAAATATACAATCATTATGCTGGTATGTTCCCAACTTTTGATGTTTTTAATCAGGTTATGAATCAATGTACGGAAAATTTTGAATGTCTTGTTATTGATAATAAAGTACAGTCTAATAATATCAATGATATCGTATTTTGGTACAAAGCTAATGAAAGCTCTTTTAAAATGTGTTCAAGAGATTTATGGGAAATGCAGGCATTACAGGACCAGCGAGAGCTTATGGGTATTGAAAATGAAGAAGAAGAAGACGTCGAAGAATATGACCCCGGAGTCTTTATGAAAAAGAAAAACTCTAAGCAAATTAAAGTTAGAAAAAATCAACGATATTAAATTATTAATATATTTTTAAATATTTCTAGGCATTTGTTATTACATCTATATCCGCATATATCACATTTATTTGACAATATTGTATTACATTTTTTACATATAAATGTGGTTTGAGTATATATGATATTATCTGCATTATCACATATATAGCATATCGTATTCATTTAAAAAAAACTTGGTCTTTTATTCTTTTTATCTTGGGAACTATTTATATGTATTTCTTTTATATGTGACATATCACTATTTATACTAATATTATCGTCTTCAATTATTGGTTCGGGTATTAAGGTTTTCATATCTATTATTTCATTTTTTTCTAATGAAAAACTTTCAGCCAATGGAGTATCCTCTCCAACTATTAGCTCTACATTAGTTTCTTCTTCTGGTTGTCTTATTACTTCTGGTTGTCTTATTACTTCTGGTTGTCTTATCACTTCTGGTTGTCTTATTACTTCTGGTTGTCTTATTACTTCTGGTTGTCTTATTACTTCTGGTTGTCTTATCACTTCTGGTTGTCTTATCACTTCTGGTTGTCTTATCACTTCTGGTTGTCTTATCACTTCTGGTTGTCTTATCACTTCTGGTTGTCTTATCACTTCTTCATCTTGCTCACTCTCTTCGTTCTTGCTTTCTTCTTGCTCACTCTCTTCTTCCTGCTCACTCTCTTCTTCCTGCTCGCTTTCTTCTTGCTCGCTTTCTTCTTGTTGCTCGCTTTCTTCTTGTTGCTCGCTTTCTTCTTGCTCGCTTTCTTCTTCCTGTTCGCTTTCTTCTTCGGCTTCCTGCTCGCTTTCTTCTTCCTGTTCGCTTTCTTCTTGCTCACTTTCTTCTTCCTGCTCGCTTTCTTCTTCTATTTCAGGTTCTTTTTCTTGGATTTTGCTTGATTTTTTTGGGTATTCTGTAAACTGATTTACAGTATCTGTTAGGCGATCTTCTATTTGATTTAATATATCATCAAATGGTATAAAATCTCTAAACGTTTTCTTTATTATTATTCTAATATTTTCTTCAATTATATTTAAATTATTTTGATATTCCGCATCTCTTATATTCTTATTATTAAACAGATAAGCGTTTTTCCATGCAAAAGAAGCTATATTCATATAACATTTATGTATATAATCCTCGGCCGCAGGTATCTTTATTTTGATATTGTCAAACTGTTCGCGATATTCATATATCTTTATTTTTATACTGTTGATTATTATTATTTTTATTAAATTATATATATATTTGCATTTTGTGTATTTTACTATCTTTTTGTACTCATCATCTATAATATTATTATTCCATTTTTTAATTTGCGTTAATTCACTTTGAAACTTTTTAACATTGTTTTCCGTTTCACTCCATATTTTATTTATGCGCTTTGATATTGCTATTCCGAGTATATCTTGTATATGCTCAATATACTCATTTCTCGTTTCTATTAAGGCTTCCATATATATAATATTTGTTAGTAATATTCTTTATATGCTTGGAAAAAATGAATAAATAATAAGTAATGATTGATTGTACTTCCTCGTTAATAATAATTATATTATCTACCAATTTTCGTCTTACTTATTATTTTTTTTTTGTAATTTTTTATATAATTATTTATAAGTGCCTTGATTGTTCTATTATTATTCATTTTAATTTTATTTACTTTATGCAATTGTTTTAGTTCAGTAAGTGTCATTATATTTAATTGTTTTCTTGTTAATTTTCTTTTACCACCGCCCTGAACTCCGCGATTAGCGCCATCCGGAACCACAATTCGGCCCATCGCGTCATGCCAAATGTTTGGTGCGGACGCTGCTGCTGGTGGTGATGGTTGTATTGCTTCTCGTGTTTCTGGTATTGCTGGTGCTGCTGACCATGGGCGTGCGCCTTGCCGTCGCCATTTAAGTAGCGTGGGTTTGTCGAGAGCATGTGTATTCTGATCATCATCATCAATCCCATAATCAGCTTTATCCGCTCCATATGGTTCTCCTGCTTCTCCTTCTGCTGCTGGTGGTGCTGCTTCTACTACTGCTGCTGCTTCTTGTGCTGCTGGTGCTGCTGCGTTTACTGCTTTTTCTGCTTCTTTTACTGCTTCTTCTGCTTCTTTTACCGCGATTTCATATTTTACGTTTTCAGCACCTATGCCGAACTCTCCTGTTTCTTCTTTTTCTGATATATTTTCTATTTTATTTTTTGCTTCTTTTACTGTTTTTTCTGCTTTTGTTACTGCTTCTGTTACTGCTTCGTTTGCATTTGCATTTTCTTTTAATTTTTGTACTTCTTTTTCTGCTGCTGTTACTCGCTCTTTTAAATTTTCTTTTTGTTTTTCTTTTTCTGCTGGTGATTTTGTTGGTTCTGTATCTTGTTCTTTTTTTTCTGCTCCTGTTTCTTCTGATGCTGCTGGTTCTGCTAATGGTGTGTCTTTTTTTATTTTTTTATAAGTACCATTAAATGTATCGCTCGATATATACATTGCATCTTGATCAAATTTTGTTGAATAATAAATCTTTTTTCTATTTTCATCGTATATAATACAAAATGTTACTTTAAAATTTATAATTTTATTAAAAGTTAAACTCGTAATATCAACATCTTCTTTATTTACTGTATATTCAATAAATGCTGATGTAATTTCAGTGTTACTCATACCTCTCAAAGGATCTGACATTATAGTAAAAAATGCACGATCTAAGTCTTTTTCATTTAATACTTGGGCGGATGTTACATTATCATTTAAATTTTTTTTAATATAATTAAATATATTTTTTGCTTTCTTACTACTACCGCCTCCTTTCGTTTTTTCATCTTCTCTACGTCTCATATCTAATATTGTTTTTTCATCTTCTCTATGTCTCTTATCTAATCTAGATGCAATTACAATTTTATAATCAGTATCTTCTTTAATGACACATGCTGTACATACAATAATAATAGACCGGCTTTGTCGTTTCCTTACTATCATCCCGTTTTCATCCCTATAAACATGAACTGCATTTTCATTAGGACCAATTTTAATTGCTGGTTCACGAGCTAAAAAAACTTCATTAAAATTTTCTTTAATACCGTTTTTTAATAATAATGTATTCACATTAGTACATTGATAAATTGTGGTATCATTCGGAAACACTTTATCTACTTCACTTTTAAAGGCTTTATTAATATATATACCTTTTAAGGCATCTTTGTCAATAGTTGGTTCACTCATTAATTAATTTACTTACTTTATTGATATAAATAAAAAAAAAAGTAAATATGAAATTAAATGTGCTTCATATAATTATTTATTAGTGATTTTATAGTATTTTTGTTACCATATTCAATATGCTTTTTATCACTTAATCTTTTTAATTGTTTTATACTCATTGTGTTTAATTTCTGCCTCAACTCTTTTGTATTATTTCCGCCAACTTGTTGATCGCTTTTCTTCTTCTTCGGGCCACCCCGGGCCGCAACCCCCTTAGCCATAGCTTGTATTTTGGTGGCGGAGCCTTGCCGGACTTGTTCAATAATTTTTTGTGCATTTTCAAAATTTTTTGATTTTAGTTGGTTACTAATTTTGGTTAATTCTTTATTATATTTTTCAGGTTTATAATCTTCATTGATATTAGTAATTGATAACGGGCCTATTTTTTCTAAACTTTCATCAGGTACTTTGTGTGTTTCTTGTAATCTATCGTTTAATGATTTTAAATGATTAATATCTTTTTCATGTTCTTTTTGAGCTTCAATAAATATTTCTTTTGCTTCTTCAAGTAACTTTTTATATTTAGTAATATTAGTTTGTAACTCTTTTACTAATTTGTCTCCTACCCCAAAATCTGCATTTTCATTCTCACTTATTTTAGCATTAATATCAACTATATTTTGATCAATATCTTTTACGACAGCTTGAATTTCTTCTTCTTTACTAGCATGATCTCGTTTAAATTGTTCTTGTTTTACTGTATTTTCGGTTAAGAGACTTTCTATTTCTTTATTTAAAGCTTGTTTATTTATATGTGTGTCATATTTTTTTTCAATTTTTGTGATCAAATCAGATGTTGTATCTATATAGCTTTCATCCCCAGCGTTTATTTCTGCTAAGATACCCACAATATCAATAAAATCACCAACACTACTTGCGCTATTAGTTGCTAATTTATAATTTAAGTCACCAAATGTAGTTTTGGTATTAGTTATTAACGTATTAGCTTTTGTAGCCTCTTCATTTACTGAATCTACCACACTTTTATATGCTGCAATTGTTGTTGTTTTTAATGAGTTTAACTGTTCCATCATATTAGTATATTGTGTATCTGTAATTCTTCCGTCACCATCTAATAATTGTCGTGCGTCATAAATAATTGACTCAATTTCAGTCTTTTTTGTTTGAGATAATTTGTAATTAGTTTCATATTTTTGTTTAAAAGCTTCAAAATCTTTATTAAAATTAGATTTTAACTCTTCTATTTCACCTTTAATGCCTGCGACCATCTTTATCTTCCTTTCTTTTTCATTTAAAGTGTTTTCATCCTGTGTTGCACTAGTTGTAAAACCTTGTATTGTTTCGTCTACTTCTTTTTCGTTTTCGCTTTCATCCTTTGGCTTGTTGTCCTTATCTACTTTATCTATTTTACTTTGTAAATGCTCTAATACTTCTTTAATAGTTGATGCATTTTTAGTTAATATACCGGAAAGAGTGGCGTTAAGCTTACTAATATTGTCATTAAAATTCCTTAACACCTCAATAATAGTTTCGGCAAGAACCGTTAAATTTTCATTAATATCTGAATCAGGGCTGGCATCTTTAATTTCTTTAATTCGCTGGTTGAATACTTCTTTTGTTTGAGACGGTACTATTAAATTTAGATTATTTATTATGGCATTATATAAATATAAATAATTATCGTAATTGCGATCTTTCTCGAAGCGTATGTTATATAATTCTGGCTTAAAAATTTTTATTGCGGATTCATTAACTATTATTTTATTTAAATAAGTACTTAATACATATAATTTAATTATTATAAATTTCAATGATATATTTTTAGTTTTAGATAAAGATATAATATCGAATATGTCTTTATCATCACCTATTGTTACTCCCTCTTCTAAATCATAGGATTCCCCGTTGTATGATCCGGTAATAAATATATCTTTTAGTGAACCATTTTCTGCGCCTTCAAGTAATGCGATAATATGACTTACAAATGATAATTCTTTATTATCACGCGCCTTTATATCGGCTCTATTTTCTCCTGATAAATAAGATTCTATTTTCTTACATAATAAATAAATAATATTTATTAATGTAACAAATGCTTTTATATTTTTTTTAGTATCAGATTCTGATAGTTCACTATTAACTCCCAATACTATATCTCTTTCTAATTCATTTTCATAATATTCAGAAAAATCTTCAACCAACAGCATGGGCGGTCGGTGTTCACTATACGTATATATAGTATTTTCATCTGTTTTAAAAAAACTTGCTTTTAAAAAATGTAAACTTTTACCTGTTTTTTCATTGCCAAATAATTTGTCGATTTTGTCAAATTCTGGTATATCTATTTTCCTAAATGATGATGATTTTTTACTTATTTTTATTAATGGTGTATCATCATTAATTTTAGCGCCAGGAGGTATTTTTGTATTTATATCTTGTACTTCGTGTGGTTTCGCTTTACTGAAACCTTTTGGTAATCCAGTATCAATCCATTTAGGCAATCCACCACCTTTGATTTCCGCTTCTTCTTTTAAATTAATTGAATATTCGTCTAATTTCATACTCGTTTATACTCTCTATTATTATAATTCTATAATATAATTATTTTAAAACTTATATCTTACTTAACATCAAATAGGATTTAAATTATATTCTTTTAGAATTGAATTAAATTTGGTTAATAGGTCATTAGTTGATTCTACTGCTGCTGCTTGTTTTTCTGCTTCTGATGCTGCTCTTTCTGCTGCTGCTGCTTTTGCTGCTTGTTGTGCTGCAGCTGCTGCTTTTGCTACATCTCCTGCTTTTATTGCTACATCTCCTGCTTTTATTTCTACATTTACTGCTTGTGTTGCTGCTGCTTCTTTTTTTGCTGCTCCTGCTGCTGCTTCTGCTGCTTCTGCTGCTTCTGCTGCTTCTGCTGCTTCTGCTGCTGCTGCTGCTTCTGCTTCTTTTTTTGCTGCTCCTGCTGCTGCTGCTGCATCTACTTCATTCCTCATGGATTCGCTAATACTTTCTTTTGTTTATGGTGATACTTCTTTTTCTTTCAATATTCTGTAATAACTGGTAAATAGGTTATTACTAGTTTTGGAGGCTTGGTCTTGCTGATGCTGGTCTGATTGGTAGTGCTTTTTCTCCTTTTTCTTCGATTAGTCCTGCTGATACTGGTCTTCTTGGTGTGTCTTTTGCTAGTTGTGCTGCTTTGTGTTTGTCAAAGAGAAGCCGCGCTTCTGCTACTTTCCAGCTGTCTAAGCTTTCATCATGATCATCATCAACAATGAAACTATTATTTAATATTTCTGGTGCTTCTGCTGCTGTAATTCCCTCCGAAGCTTTTGCTGCTTCTGCTTCTGCTTCTATTACTTTTGCTGCTTCTATTACTTTTGCTGCTTCTGCTTGTGCTGCTTTTGCTTGTGTTTCTGCTTCTGCTTCTGCTGCTTGTGCTGCTGCTTGTGCTGCTTCTGCTTCTGCTGCTTGTGCTGCATCTACTACTGCTTGTGCTGCATCTGCTGCTGCTTGTGCTGCTGCTTGTGCTGCATCTGCTGCTGCTTGTGCTGCATCTGCTGCTGCTTGTGCTTTTGCTGCTGCTGCTGCTTGTTCTGCTAATGCTGTTTCTTGTTGTGTTGTGTTGCTCCTGGCTTTCAATTCTATAATTAATCTTAAATTGGCTATTATGTTATCATTTGATATTTTTGCTACTGCTGCGGCCGATTTTGCTGTGTTTGCTGCTGCTTGTGCTGCTGCCATTGCTTTTGTTGCTTTTGCTGATTTGTTCATCCACTCTTCTACTTCTGCTTCTGCTTCTTGTGCTGCTTGGTGTGCTGCATCTAATGCTGCTTGTGCTGCATCTAATGCTGCTTGTGCTGCATTTGCTGCTTCATCTGCTGCTGCTTGTGCTGCTTCTGCTGCTTCTGCTGCTTCTGCTGCTTCTGCTGATGGTTTTGCTACTGCTTCTTCTGCTACTTTTACTGCTTTTTCTGCTGCTGCTTTTGCGTTTGCTACTTTTTTTTTTAATTCATGTAAATCCGAATCCGATATATGTTTATTTTGAAGCATAATCAATTCAACTATTTTTTTTTCTGCTGCTACTGCTACTGCTACTGCTGCTGCTGCTGCTGCTGCTGCTGCTGCTGCTGCTGCTTTTGCTGCATCTGCTTCGTCTGTTGCTTTTGCTACTGCTGCTTCTTTTACTGCTTCTTTTACTGCTGTTGCTGCTTCTTCTGCTGCTGTTGCTGCTTCTTCTGCTAAACGTGCACGATCCGCTGCCAATGCTGCTTGTTGTGCTGCTTTTTCTGGGAAGCGCTCTGGTAAATCTGATGTGTTATCCTTATTCCATTGGGCGAACGAATCTGCTGCTTTTGTTGCTTCTGTTGCTGCTGTTGCTGCTTGTTGTGCGTAATTTGATGCTTGTGTTGCTGCTTGTCGAGCACGAGATTTTGCTTCATCTACTTTTGGTACACCTCTTGCTATTACTGCTTTTGCTTCTGCTTCTGCCGCACGTGCTGCTTCTTTTGCTTCGTTTGCTTGTTTTGCTGATGCGCCTGCTTGTGTTGCTTGTGTTTCTGCTACTTTTGCCTTTTCATATCGTAAGTTAAATTTACCATTTTCAAATATGCTATATTCTTTTTTTACAATAAATGCCATATCATAAATTATGGGGTTAATATCTTTGAATATTGCTGCTACTGCTGCTTCTGCTGCCGCTGCTTGTTGTGCTGCTTTTGCTACTACTTGTGCTGATGCTGGTGGTGCTGCTGCTGATCCTAATCCTACTGGTGCTTCTGCTGCTTCTGCTTCTACTTCGTCTGCTGCTTCTATTGCTTTTGCTTCTGCTTTTTCTTCTTCTGCTGGTGCTGGTGCTTTTGGTGGTGCTGATGGATCTGCTGTTTCTTTTGCTGCTGATGCTGTTCCTGATCCTAATCCTGCTGTTTCTTTTGCTGCTGCTTCTGCTGTTTCTTTTGCTGCTGCTTCTGCTGCTGATCCTAATCCTGCTGTTTCTTTTGATGCTGTTCCTGATTCTGATTTTGATACTGCTGATCCTAATCCTGCTGTTTCTTTTGCTGCTGCTTCTGCTGCTGATCCTAATCCTGCTGTTTCTTTTGCTGCTGCTTCTGCTGTTTCTTTTGCTGCTGCTTCTGCTGCTGATCCTAATCCTGCTGTTTCTTTTGCTTCTGCTTTTGCTTTTGTTTTTGATACTGGTCGTGCTTTTGGTGGTGCTGGTGCTGCTTTCAAATTTGCACTTGAAAATAATAAATTTAGTAGAAATTGTGTTTTAAATTTATTTGCTTCTGCTTTTGCTGCTTCTGCTTCTGCTTCTGTTGCTGGTGGTACTGTTGCTACTGCTGCTGGTGCTTCTGCTTTTGCTTTTTCTTCTTCTGCTGGTGCTGATGGAACTGCTGTTTCTTTTGCTGGTGCTTCTACTTCGTCTGCTGCTGATGCTGTTCCTGATCCTAATCCTTCTGGTGCTTCTGCTTCTACTTCGACTGCTGCTTTTGCTGCTTCTGCTTCTGCTTCTGTTTCTACATCTCCTGCTGCTGATGCTTGTGTTGTTGCTTGTGTTGTTGTACTTACCATTCTTTCATATTGTAATAGCATTGCTTGTGTTTCCTCAAAATAGTCTGTGTTTTCACCTTTATCTGCGCCTTGTAATGCTTTAACAAACGACTTAACTGTTTCATTTTCGTCGTTTGTTAAAGCACCTCCTCTAATTAGTTTTTTTTTTTTACCACCACCAACTGATAATTTTTCTTCTATTCCGATCTTACCTATTAATGTTTTATATGTTTTTACACTTATACCTGCTGCTTCTAATGCTTCTTTAATTTGTTCAGAGCTAAATTTATTTTCCAATGCTTCGTAAGATAATCCTGCTTTTAATTTATTTTCAACTTCCAATACTGTTTTTGTTGTCTCTGGACTTATAACAGCTCGAATATCTTGTTCTAGTTTATCTACGGTTTTTGTTTTTTGTTCATCCGCTGTTGCTTCCACTTTCGCATTTGGAAATAATAAACCTAGTAGAAATCTTGTTTTTGATTTTGGTATTTCTGCCTCAATATTATTTCTTAAAGAATACAATAGATTCAGAGATTTATTAACATAAGCTTTTTTGACATTCAAAGGAGGTGGTCCATCGTTGGTTTCTCCTAATTTTTCTTTTAAATTCTCAAAAAGGTCTATAATTTTTAAAATATTATCAAGATTAGTAATATTATCAACTAAATTTCTGTAACTTTCTTCGTCTTTTATAGTGCTCGCTTTTAATACTTGTTTAATTATGTCATCTGCGTCTAATTTTTCTTTTAAGTTTTCATATAATATTTCTTGCTTTAAAAGCTGTTCTATATATTTATAATCATTTGCATCTGATACTTGTGTATAGTAGTTGTCCTCCACCTTTATATATTGATGTTTATCAGTGATATCAACACCAAATTCTTTCAATTTTTGCTCGGAGAAATTAAATTGTTTACTCTTCAAAGCATCACCTAGCTTATCATTTTCATATTTTTCGCCAATTGGGGGCGCCTCATTGCCGGCGTTTTCCCACTTTAAACCAAGTGTGATATCTGCTTTCGGTTCGATTTTCGGTTCGATACTGAGCTTTTCATTAGTGAAATCTATTAAATTTTCTAATTCTGATGGTTTAATTTTTCCTTCTGAATTTTTATCATCACTAAATAATGTATCTGGAAGAGATTTTTTTAATAAATCATAATAAATTCCATCGATGTTACTCATATTAAAAATTATACATAATGCGTTTTGTTCAGTGCTATGAGCTAAAATAATTTGTATTTTATATGTTGTCTTATAGGGATCAGGTTCGATAATTTCATTTAGTTTATGTAATGCTTTACCTATTTCATTAAAAAGTGTTTTTTTATTCGCCTCGCTATTGCCCTCTTTGCCTTTTTTAATAAAAAATTCTTTTCTCGCATACTTTTCTAAAAATCCACATAAAAAAAGATGTTCTACGTCTTTCATATTAGCAATTTTATATAAATCAAAATTTTTACTTTTATACTCATTAAAAGCCTCAATGTTATACAAGTTAAAGTATAAATAATTTCCGTCTTCTAATTTAGAATGTGTTTGAACTTTTTTTTTTTTATATTGTAGTATTTTTTGTTTATTATCATCACCACTATCATAAAGGGATATGTTACCGGGTATAGCGGGTGTACCATCATCAACGAATTTCATCCCGCCTTTCATAAAATTATAATTCATATTCTATTAATATGTTGTACTATTATAATTAAATAAAAAATAGCAACACATATATAATAATTATATCTATATAAATTAATAATAATGAAAAATTATATATTAATTACAGATATTGGCCGCGATACTGATGATACACTTGCATTGATAATTTTATTATATTTACACAAAATTAAAAAAATAAAATTATTAACAATCGCCGTATCTGGGGGCAAAATTAAAAAACAGAGCTAACTGTATTTTTTACTGGTTATCCAGGTATTCAATTGTAGATATATCCGTGATTCTTTCTTTAAATGAAGCGTTTATATTTAGTCCAATTGATATTGATGAGAGAACTAATAAAATCGTCAAGGATATTGACAGTAATGTATGTATATTACCATATGATGATACGGATATAAATATGATAGATGGAAAGAATATAGCGAAGATTAACTATCTTGAAAAAGAATTAGATACAATAAAGAAACATATAGATAGTATAAATAAAGGCGATGAGGATTATTACGACAGTTGTTATATATTATTCACACAATTTTTAATGGATAATGAAGATATTAAAAATAAATACACTATTGATTTTCTTAGAACAATTACAAAAATAAGTAATCCATACGACCTAGTATTAACGTATTTGGTAATATATGGTAATTTATTTAATTTAAATAAGAGTAAGTTTTTAACAAAGAATGATAATGAATATATTAAAAGTAAACATATTCAATTTAATGAGAAAGACAGGGGAATATTTAAAAGCAAAGGTATTAAAGGGCATATGAAAAGAATGTTAAAAAAGGCTTTGTCAAAAAGGAGTAAAACGAGTACATAATTCTTAAAAAGAATAGAAATTATAAAAGTTTATAAAATTATAGAAAAATAAAGATTATGTACTCAAAATGGATTAGGGGATAATGAGGAAGGTTTTAGTAATAGGAGCGGTAATTTTAAAAAAGGGGGGTTATTTAAAAAGGAGTACATAATTAATAAAAAGTATAGAATTATAAAAGTTTATAAAATTATAGAAAAATAAAGATTATGTACTTAAAATTTAAATATAATGATTATTTTTTCTTAGGTTTTTTAGCTTTCATTAATTTTTTATAATCTTTTACTGTAATTAACTTACCTTTATGTTTTACATATTCTTTGCGATCACCCGGTATTTTATATATTTTTCTCATTTTACCAAGGATTTCTTTTTTAGCTGTTGCGGATTTTTTAGCTGTTGTAGGTTTTTTAGCCGGTAAACCGGAACCGTGGGACGGCGGGTGTGTTTTTTTTACATTATACATTTCTCTTGCAATAAAATTTCGTGTTGATTGGCCGTAAAATGGGGCGGAAAGTAAAAATGTATGATGTGGATAATTCCCTGCATGAGGATGCCGCAGCGTCCCGGGTAACCACGCATCCTGACTTGAAAGAAGTTCGGCATTCCTTATTGATTCACGCGTGCTCGCAAAGTCTTCGTCGGGCATCGCGTCTTGGATTACGAAGTAGTCAAAATTATAATAAGCACCTACATCTAAATCGTGATTTAAAGGGATAGCCGCTGCCATTAATTTTTACACTGTTCTATATATAGTTAAGATTAAGAATTGATTGTTTTTTATTATATTATTTATCAAATCTAAATATAAAACGAGTACATAATTAATTTAAAAGTATATATTTATTAAAGTTTTTAAAATCTCTAAAAAAATAAAATTATGTACTCAAAATGGATTAGGGGATAATGAGGAAGGTTTTAGTAATAGGAGCGGTAATTTTAAAAAAGGGGGTTATTTAAAAAGGAGTACATAATTGTTTTAAAAAGCTAATTTTATAAAAGTTTATAAAATTATAGAAAAATAAAGATTATGTACTCAAAATGAGATAATATTATACATAATATTATTGGTAATAAGTGCGATATTAATATATTATCATCACATAAAATAGGTATATGAGTGGATATAAAATATAATGATTTGTATGATGTATGTAGCTATTATGTAAGCTATGTGTTGATAGTGCAGGCCTGCCTGGCGGCAGTCGGCCGACCCTTATTGCTATTGATATGGTACATTATATAAAATATTATGATTTGTATGATGTATGTAGCTATTATGTAAGCTATGTGTTGATAGTGCAGGACTGCCTGGCGGCAGTCGGCCGACCCTTACTGCTATTGATATGGTACAATATATAAAATATTATATAGAAAATTATGATTAGTATGATGTATATAGCTATTATGTTAGCTATGTGTTGATAGTG
>Ga0209666_1002246_pt1 | contig 14476 bp, 13 predicted proteins | sample SaaInlV_125m_DNA_FD_184679 | JGI IMG/M metagenome (GOLD analysis project Ga0209666, IMG submission 184679) | Marine microbial communities from expanding oxygen minimum zones in the Saanich Inlet - Saanich Inlet SI037_S3LV_10m_DNA (SPAdes)... | ecosystem: Environmental > Aquatic > Marine >...
ATCATTGAGAGCTAAGGCTAAAAAAACTGGTGGAGAAAAAGGTAAAATGTACCACTGGTGTGCTAACATGAAAGGTGGAAAAAAATAAAATACTTCTCTCAACAAGTGCTGTAGGTGACTTTTATATAGAAGAAGTACAACAGTTTTTACAGAATGATTTTTCTAAACATTTCAATATACATATTCTAACTGATAAGCCTTTTGCTTTTAAAGGATATAACACTAAGCAATATCAAAAAGATACATTTAACTATTTTGATAAGTTTATTTTTGGTTTAGAGAATATTAACAAATATAATAGCCTAGGGTTAGTTTACGATGCAGATGAGTTAAGGAATCTCCAAATCGATTTTGACCTTTTTGACTTCAAATCAAACGAAATACAATTTTTTCAATACTGGAATAAAGAAGGAACACTTAACTCTTTACCTTCTGAAGATGATTACTTTTGGGAGTTTTTTAAAGATATTATTAAGTATGAAGATGTTGAAGAAAATGATATAATATTAGTACATGAAGACAGAATGTTGTTTCCAAAGTATGATTATACAGATTTTTTACGTATATTTAATAATATGAAAGATCCTTTTACATCTAACTCCTATAAACATCATGGACATAAGGGTGGAGTAGGAAATGGAGAAGGAGTAGCTCTAGGATATACTCTTTTAAAAACAGGTATACCTTACAGGGTTATTTATAGTAGTAATACTTATAAAGCATTAGGTAAAGGTAAAAGAGCTAAAAAAACACTATCCAATATTTAATAAACAGGTATACCTTACAGGGTTATTTATAGTAGTAATACTTAGACTATTTATTTATATACGTATACAAAACATTTTCGAAGATGACATACAAAGAAATCAAAGATCGTTTATCACAATGTGAACTTACATTGGAAAAAATACAAAACGGCACATATAATAAAAATACTACATTGGACGTTAAAGAAACTAAACATAAACTCACTGTATTACGAGAATCACTTCAAAAACAACTACTTGAAGCAGATAAAGGAGTAGTCTCTACCGATGATGAAAAGAAAGCCGCTGACTTAGCAGATGATGGAATCAATGTCAAATTAACATCAGAAATGAAACCCGGAGATGAAGAATCTCAAGAACACGAACGTATGAAAAGATTAACTCCAGAAGACCAAGAAACCATTGCAAAAATATATGCACTAATGAATAGTGCAAACGATATAGAGGAAACAGAAGAAACTGACTCACAAGACACTCATACAATGCCTGATGGTACCGTTATGCCTGGTGCAAAGCATATAGAACCAGAAGAAGAAGGAGATTTAGATGTTGGTCATCAAGATGATGAACCTGACATGCTTAAAAATGATGTATATGACATTGCAGTTTATGCTGCTAAACTTTACAAGCAGTTAGATAAGTATGATAAGTCAGATGGAGAAGTAGATTTTCCTCATTGGTGGCAAGGTAAGGTAATAAAAGCAAGAGAGTTTATTTCATCAGCACAACATTACTTAGAAGCAGAAGAAAAGCAACCAGCATTAGATCAGTTAGCTCTCGAAGAAGGAGTAATAGATGAAGGTAGATCATTATCAGATATACAAGCTGATCTTAAAAAAGTAAAAGCACTTGCTCCATCAATGAATAAGTTACCTCAAGATGATCCTAAAAGAAAAGGATTTATTGCTAAGGTAAAAAAACTTAATCAAGAAAAGAAAGATCATGAGGCTAAGATGCACAGTAAAGTTGCTAAAACTGGAGCAGGACAAGAGTTAGATACATCAGTAGAAGAAAGAGTAGCAGGAGGAGATGATTTTATAGAACTTATTAAACAAAGAGCTATGGAATCTTCTGGCGACGAACAAGCAGAGGTAATCGAGGTTGTAGAGTTTATGGCACGTCATTACTTCGGAAATGACATCAGAACATTTCTAGATCAGTTCACTCAAGAAGTAGGTATTAACATAGAGTTTGGTAGATTAGGACAAGACTTATAAAATAACTATAAGATGAAAAAATCTCATTTAAATAATCTTATACTAGAAGCATACGCTGAAGTACTTACTGAGCTCAATGAAGCTCCAGATAGATATTTCTATATAAAAATTTCTAAAGATGCTGCTAGTCAAAATAAAGCTCAAGTAGTATTAGAAGACATATTTGGGATTAAATACGAAATTCAAGATGACCCGGATGGAATTATACTCTACTTTAGTGTAGATGAATATGACCCTGGTATAATGGATGAGTTAGAAGGTGAACAAGTTGAAGTATTAGATACTAACATCCCACAAGGTTTAAACGAATCTATGCTAGATAAACTTTCTGAAGAGGAAGAGGAACCAACACCAGAAGAAGAACCAGATGAAGACGCTGGACCTGAAACAGTGTTAGAGGATGCTACCGATACCATACTAGCAAAGTTTCCTACTGTAAAACAAGCTCTTGTAAAACTTCAAACAGAAGACTTCAAAGAGTTTGTAGAATCTATAGACTGGATATCTCCAAGACCAACCTCTTTTAGAGTAAACTTAAAAAACGGTCAAGATTATATTTTAAAATGGACAGGTAAAACTTTCGAAGCTCAAATACTTGGAAAGAGATACGTACTATCTAATATAGCAGATTACCAACAAGCAATCGATAAACTAGCTATTCTATATAAAGAAGCACCTATGAAAGGAGCAGGAGAAGAAGAAGGCGGAGATTTTGACACTGACGCCGGAGGCGGTGGAGGCGGAGGAGACTTCCCCGGAGATGATGCTGCAGGCGGAGGAGAAGGCGGTGATGATCTAGGAGGAGATGACCTCGGAGGTGATGAAGGTGGAGAAGACTTAGGAGGAGAAGAAATAGACTTCGAATCAGGAGAAGAAGGATAATATGAACATAGTCGATAAACTATATACTGAATGGGCATATAGGTCTGAATCAGGAACTCCTGATATAAAGAATCCTAAAGATAAAGCTATATTAGATTCTATCATTAATATACTTGTTGAAGAGGTACAAGAGGAAACTAATGAACAGAATATTTTACCTGAAGGAGATGGTGGTTTAGATAAACATATTATTGATAGGTTAAACGAAATACCAAAAGTCCACGGAAGCTACTCAATACCTAATAGTTCTACATCATTTAAAGTAGACTCTAGAGATAAAGAAGCATTTAGTAAAATTTACAAAATTACTGTTGATCAAAGTATGGGCAACGGTGAAATAGCTTTATATTGGTTGTTTAACCATCAAGAAGGAGGCAATACTCCCGCTTCTGAAAATAGAGGTAAAGGAATAAAAGATGCTGCAGATTTAGACATAAACGGTACAAAAGTAGAAGTGAAATCTTATGGTACTAACGGACAGATAAAGTTAGGGAAGTTTGCTAAAGACTATAAAAACTTAAGAATACTTAATACTATTTTTGCACTTGACACACTTACTAAAGTATTTAATCCTGAAGTTAAGAAAAAAGTTGTTATACCAACAAACTTTAAAACCTCAGAATTAACAGATGCTTGTGAAGGCGTATGGAAGTTAAAAAATATTGATTTAGATGAACTAGCCTCAGTATATGATATTTTTAAGGATTTAAGAGATAATTTTAATAGCTTAATGAGATATACTAACGATCCAAATGAACCAGTTGAAATGGCAAAAATGGTTATCACTGCTATATGTAAAAGAAAGTTTGCTCTTAAACCCGGTTTAGATCAGTTCATAGTAGAAGTTAGCCCGGAAGGTGCATTAGATTGGTTTAAAGTTACAGAAGAACGGTTAGATCCTGATTCTCTATTAGCGTATACTGCAGTAGTAGGAGGAGAAATTACTGCAAATTATAAGAAGCTATTTCCTAAATAGTAGTTATGGCAAAAGATATAAAAAAAATAATAGCACAAGAGTACATCAAGTGTGCTAAAGATCCGGCGTACTTTATGAAAAAGTATTGCCATATACAGCATCCTACTAGAGGACGTATTTTATTTGCTCTATATCCTTTTCAAGAAAAAGTCCTTCATTTATTTAGAGATCATCAATACCTTATAACTCTTAAATCAAGACAGTTAGGTATATCTACTTTAGCTTCTGCATATACTCTTTGGTTAATGTTATTTCATAAAGATAAAAACATTCTTGCATTAGCAACCACTCAAGCAACAGCTCGTAACTTAGTTACTAAAGTAATCTTTATGTATGATGAGTTACCAAAATGGTTAAAACTACCTTCTGTTGAAAAGAATAAACTATCTTTAAGGTTAAAAAACGGATCTAAAGTACAAGCTAAATCATCATCAACTGATGCTGCAAGATCAGAAGCGGTATCGTTACTCTTAATAGATGAGGCAGCGTTTATAGATAATATAGAAGAAACATTTACAGCAGCACAGCAAACCTTAGCTACGGGTGGTCAATGTATGGCTTTATCAACTCCTAACGGAATAGGTAACTGGTTCCATCAGACATGGGAGAGAGCTGAATCAGGAGAAAATAGTTTCTTACCGATCAGACTACCTTGGACAGTTCATCCTGAAAGACATCAAAAATGGAGAGATCAACAAGATGCAGATTTAGGTCCTAGAATGGCTGGACAGGAATGTGATTGTGATTTCTTAGCATCTGGTGATACGGTATTTGAACCGGAAGATATGTTATTCTATGAAGAAACTTATCAGAAAGACCCAGTAGAAAGACGAGGAGTAGATGGTAACTTATGGATTTGGGAAGGAGTTGATTACGGTAAATCATATATGGTAGTAGCAGATGTTGCTAGAGGTGATTCTACTGACTATTCTGCTTGTCATGTATTTGATATAGAAACATGTACTCAAGTTGCTGAATATAAAGGCAAGCTATCTCCTAAAGATTTTGGTAACTTTCTATGTGGACTAGCATCAGAATATAACGAAGCATTATTAGTTTGTGAAAATGCTAATATAGGATGGGCTACAATAGAACAGTTATTAGAAAGAGAATACAGAAACATATATTATAGCTCTACTTCCAATATGGAATCTGTAGAGACATACATGCATAAGTACGAACGTGATAAACTTGTACCTGGTTTTACTATGTCGATGAGAACAAGACCTTTAGTAATAGCTAAGATGATTGAATACATTAGAGAGAAATCTGTTACTATTCAATCTAAAAGGTTAATGCAAGAAATGAGAGTTTTCGTATGGAAAAATGGTAAACCTCAAGCTCAAGATAGGTATAATGATGACCTTATAATATCCTGTGCAACTGCTCTTTATGTAAGAGATACAGCTTTAAAACTTAGACAACAAGGTATGGACTTAGCTAGAGCTCAACTATCTTCTTTTAGTAATCTTAATGCTCAAAACAAAGCTGTTATGAAAAATGTTGCTTACCAGAGAGAAAATCCTTATCTTACTAAAACAGCATACGGTGAGGAAGACATCAGATGGTTGTTAAAATAGATCTATTTATAATTAAAAATAAACCGTAATGGCGGATACTTCACTTTTTGGTAGGCTACGTAGACTTTTTGCTAATGATATAGTAGTCAGAAATGTCGGTGGTGACGAGTTAAAAGTTGCAGATGTAAATCAAATACAAACTACAGGACGATACGAAACTAACTCTTTAGTAGATAGGTTTACTAGACTTTACCTTTATAATAATAAAAATATATTTAATCCTAATCTGAACTATCAGACATTAAGGATTCAACTCTATTCTGATTATGAAGCAATGGACACAGATCCTATTATAGCTTCTGCATTAGATATTATTGCCGATGAAGCAACTGTAAAGAATGATCAAAACGAAATCCTTTCAGTAAAATCTTCAGATGAGAATATTCAAAGAGTACTTTATAATTTATTCTATGACGTATTAAATATTGAGTTTAACTTATGGTCATGGACTAGAAACATGTGTAAATACGGAGACTTTTTCTTAAAGCTAGAAGTAGCAGAGAAGTTTGGAGTTTACAATGTTTTACCTTATACAGTTTACCATATGGTAAGGAGAGAAGGAGAAGATCCTGAAAACCCATCTAAAGTTATTTTTCAACTTGATCCTGATGGTATAGCAGCTTCTCAACATCCTAACTACTTACCTAAACGAAAAGGAGAGAGCAGAGTAGTAGAGTTTGATAACTATGAGATAGCTCATTTTAGGTTAATATCAGATACTAACTACCTTCCTTACGGTAGATCTTATATCGAACCTGCAAGAAAGATATTTAAGCAAGTAACTCTTATGGAAGATGCGATGTTAATACATCGTATAATGAGAGCACCTGAGAAGAGAATGTTCTATATTAATGTAGGTTCTATTCCACCTAATGAGGTTGAGCAGTTTATGCAGAAGACTATCAATCAAATGAAAAAGACTCCTTATGTAGGAGAAGATGGTCAATACAACTTACGATTTAACCTTCAGAATATGATGGAAGATTTCTACCTACCAGTAAGAGGGGGAGATACTTCTACTAAGATAGAGACTACTAAAGGATTAGAATACGACGGTGTAACAGATGTAGAGTACTTACAATCAAAAATGTTTGCAGCTCTAAAGATACCTAAAGCCTATTTTGGATACGAAGGAGACTTAAGCGGTAAAGCTACATTAGCAGCAGAAGATATACGATTTGCTAGAACAGTAGAAAGAATACAGAAAATAATGGAATCAGAGCTTACTAAAATAGCTCTAGTACATTTATACACGCAAGGTTTTACAGGAGAATCTCTTACTAACTTTGAACTTAGATTAACAGTACCTTCTATTGTATTTGAACAGGAGAAAATAGCTCTACTAAAGGAAAAAGTAGATTTAGCTGCTCAAATGAAAGATACTAAAATGTTCTCTTCTGATTATATCTACGAAAAGATATTTGATATGTCAGAAGATCAATATATGCAAGAAAGAGATCTAGTACGTGAAGATAGTAAATCTATGTTTAGAATAGCACAGATAGAAAACGAAGGTAATGATCCAGCTAAATCAGGTACTACATACGGTACACCACATGATCTAGCATCTATGTACGGTAGACGTTCAGTATCTACACCCAAAGGAGGATCATCAGGAGAACTACCTCAAGGATATTCAGAAATGGAACCTAAATGGGGTGAACCTGGACCTGAAGGCGGTAGACCTAGAGAAAAAGCTTCTTTATATGGAACTAATGATAATCCAGTAGGAGGACGTGATCCTTTAGGGGTACAAGGTATGCATGGAGGGTTTCCATCAGACAATGAAAATGTTATGGAGAACCTTACAACACAGGCAGTTTATCATAAAAACAAAGAGGCATTAAAAAATATTGTATTCAGTAAAGAATCTAAATCTGAACCAGATCTTCTAAAAGAAGAGAACATTAAGGATTTAGGTAACTGATACATATTTATATATAGTAAACGTGTATAATGAAGATAAAACATTCGAAATTCCGAAATACAGGTCTTTTATTTGAATTGTTAGTAAAGCAAATTACAGCTGATACTTTAAACAATAGTGATTCTGCTGCTGTTTCTATACTTCAGAAGTTCTTTGCTAACTCATCTAGTTTAGCAAAAGAGTATAAACTTTATGAGTTCATAACAAAAAATAGAAATGTATCTCAATCTAAAGCTGAAACAATAGTTTCAACCATTACTGAAGTATCTAGAAAGCTGGATACTAAAAGTATAAAGAATCAAAAGTATAAACTTATATCTGAGATTAAAAATCATTATAATATAGATGAGTTTTTCGGTATGCAAGTTAGAGATTATAAACCTCTAGCTGCTCTGTATTGTTTGTTAGAGGCCCAAAATAATGACAATCTTATTAATCCTCAAATTCTTATTGATAATAAGACAACCATTTTAGAGCATCTTACTTCTTCACAGCAGAATGAAGACGAAGTAAAAGATACACTTATTGAAGAGTATTCTAAGTATGATAAAGATTTAAAACTATTAACATTTAAAATCTTATTAGAAAAGTTTAACAGTAAATATAAAAATCTTTTACCTGAACAAAAAAATATACTTAAAGAGTTCATTACATCAGTTAACTCTCAATCTCGTTTACGGACTCTCGTTAATGAAGAAATGAATAAAATAGCATCAGCTGTTAGAAACCTTTCTTCTAAGATTACTAACGAGGTAGTAAAAATAAAACTAAGTGAAGTAGCAAAAAGTATTAAACCTTTAGATAAAAAATCTAAAGTTAATGATAGCCACTTAGTAAACTTAATGCAGTATTATGACTTAGTTAATGAGTTGAAGTCTTTATAATGAAAAGATCACAGCTAGTATCATTAGTTAAAGAAGTAATGCTAGAGCTAGATGAAGCAAATGTTACTAACGTAGGAGGAGCATCATTTACTCCTGGTGATGGAGCACAATATGCTACACCTAAAGCATTCGGTAAAGGTAAAAGAGCTAAAAAAACACTATCCAACCTTGGTTGGAAACAACAAGAAAGGCCAAAGAGGCCTTCACATACTAAAGGATTTGACTACTTATAAGATATGAGACAAGTAACCGCAACAGAAAAATATAACGCCGTACTAGAAGGCAGTATGGTCAAGAGAGAGTTTGTTCGTCAAATGAAACAAGCTTTTCCTAACCTAATATCACAATATGACGGATTTGACTCTTCAGTACAGATTCTTAAAAACAGAGGAATGATCTTTGAAACTGCTAAACCAGCCTTTTCAGAAGCTAAAGTTTATGATGATCGTCCTGCTCTTACCTACTCTTTAGATGCTTTAGATAGAGGTATTCGAGCAGAACTTCAAATAGATGGAGTAGATTTCAAAGAAGCTGAAAAAAGAGCTAAAAGTAATTTAGAGAAAAACGCAACTCATTATCTAGACTTACTATCAGGTGAATCTAATAAAGTAGATAAACATGATAAAGAAGTAGAAGTTAAAAGGGGAGCCGGTACAGTAGATACTTTTAACGGACTTAAAAAAGCTACATTAAAAGAAGAAGTAAACGAAGATGAAGAAGAAGATGCTAAGAATGACTTAGATTCTTACGATCATGATTTTCCTCACCAAGACGAAGATGCAGTAAATCCTAACCCACCAATGTCTGAAGATGCTAAAAAAGCTATGCTTGGTAAAGTGGTAGGAGTATTAAAGTCTAAATATAGAGATGTAATAAGTACTAATATTATCAAAGATTTCTTAAAAATGCATTATCAAGATCTTATAGACGGAGCTGATATAGAAGAAGAGTTTGAACAGTACATAGATAATAACTACGAAGGTCCTTCTGATATGAGTGAAGCTGAAGAAGGTATTGATATGTCCTCTAAAGACGGATACATTTCTTTTATCGATAATGAAAATATTTTAGCTAACTATACTCCCGAAGATGCAGAAGAAATGGCTAGAGAGTTAGCTATGACTCATCATGATGCAGGACAAGATCAAGACAACTTTGTTAAATCATTTATGGCTGCCTACAAAGAAGGTGGTTACGATTACGATGACCAAGTTCACGAAAAGCAAGGAAAAGATCACGACAAAGATGGAGACATCGATGGAGATGATTATATGGCTTCTAAAGACAAAGCTATCAAAAAAGCAATGGGTAAGGATGAAAGCTATGCAATGAAAAGAATGCAAAAAGCTCACGACCAAGACAGACGAGCTGGTCAAAAGTCTACTTACGATAAAGCCAAAGAAAAACAAGCAGAAAAAGAAAAGCAACTTAAAGAAGCTATTAAGTCTATTATAAAGAAGACTTTAAACGAGGACGTTGTAAACGAAGCTGCTACAGGTAGACTATCTCAAAAGATGGAAGATTTTGGAGCGTATGCAGGAGCACAGAACGTTATTAACTCACTGGAAAATATCGTTACTGAAGTAGAATCTTTCTACGGTAAGGTAAGAGATAAGATTCAAAAAGTTTACAATGATATGGAAAGTATCGAGAATGATGAAGGTTTAAAGATAGGACAATTTATTGGCCCTTCTATAGAATCGGCTTTCCTTCTAGATCTACGTCCTGTAACTAAAAAAGGCTTTACACAAGATCTACAGTTACCTAAACCTAAACGTATTGATCCGGAAATGCTAGCACAAGCAAGAGCAAACGGAGAAGTTGATGAATCTCCAGAAGGTCCTAAAGAAACAATATTTACACCAAACTTTTAAGATATGGCTGAATTATTAATAAACGTTACGCCATTCAGATCTGTACTCAAAGAATCTAAAACTAAACCTGGAGTTTTTGAGGTAGAAGGTATAATGCAGAGAGCTACTGCCGAAAATCAAAACGGTAGGGTATATGCAAAACCTATTCTTGAAAGAGAAACTAAAAGGTATTTGGACGAGTTTGTCAAAAACGGAAACGCCTTTGGTGAACTAGACCATCCAGATAAACCTGTAGTAGAACTCAAAAACGCATCTCATGTAGTAAAAGACCTTTGGTGGGATGGAGATGACTTAATGGGTAAAGTAGAGTTACTTAATACACCAGCAGGTAATATTGTAAAAGAGATTATAAAAGCAGGACATACTATAGGTATCTCCTCTAGAGGGACAGGTTCAGTTCAACAAACAAACGAAGGACATCTTGAGGTTCAAGATGATTTCGAACTAGTATGTTGGGATTTTGTATCTAATCCTTCTACTCATGGTGCATTTATGAATCAAGTAGCTTTACAGGAAGGTAAAGTAAAAGTATCTAAGTACAGTAATCTTGATTCTATCATAAACGATATACTAAGAGCATAATGAACTTAACTAGAGAAGAACAACTAATGGTAGCATCTATGGTTGTGGAAAGCCACGGTGTTTCTATATCTGAAGCTAAATCTAATCAACAGTTAAAAGAAGACTTAAAACTTAACTTAGAGTTTTATAGCAGTATAAAAGAAGATATCATTTCGGAAGGAGAAGGTATGCTAGATTCTGTCTTATATTTTCTTGGTAACGTAAAAGATTTATGGACTGCTGCTACTAAAGCTGACAACTTTTTTGGATTGATAGCTAAAAAGCTACAAACAGCAGCTGGAAAATATGCTTCTAAAATAAGCAAATACATACCTTCATCAGTAAAGGATTTAGGTTCTAAAGTTAAACAGTTCGCCGAATGGTTATATAAGACTCTTGGATACCAAGGATTTGCAAAACTTTTTGCCAGACTTAAATATAGAGCTTGGAGACGGAAACCTACTGATGAACAGATAAAATGTATGGTACCTTTTGCTAAATTAGTAGTAACTATCTTATACATTGTATTAGTAGCAGCTTTTCTTATAAAAGTACTTTCAACGATTCTTGCAGGTAAAGTAGTTGTAGCAGCCACTGGTACTCAAATGGCTAGCATTAGTGGACCTCTGACTTCTCTTTTTGCTGCCCTTGGAAAAGGAAGCGCTGCAAAAGGAATGTTTAGTGTGTTTAGTGCGGCTTTAAAAGTAAAGGATGCACAAAAATATGCTAAAGAAGCTCAGGCTAAGATTGACGATAGTAAAGAAGCAACTATGAAGAGTCTTTTTACAAACTTTAAACCAGCTTGGAATACTTGTGCTGTCCCTACTAAAGAGGTAAAACTCACATTAGAACAACGTATCGATAACATTTATTAGAAAACTAACATATTTATATATAAACAAAAAAAGATTACCATGAGTAAATATACAAACTTTGATTTAAGATCCTTTATAGCGGAAGGTAAAAAAGGAAAAGAAGATAAAATAGACGAAGCCGGACCAGGATTCGATCATGATTGTGCAGCACATGTAGTGCATGAAACATACGGATATGGAGTATGTATCGCAGGAGAGCATACTTTAGTAGAGAATACTAAAACCGGTAAGCACGAAGTAACTCACTATGATGTATTTTTTAAAGAAGGTGGTGTACAAAAAAATATCCCAGTAAATGAACTAGATATTAAATCACTTGAAGAGCATCATCACGGTAAAAGAAAGAAAGACGAAGCCTCTATTGAAGTTTCTGAAGAAGAACAACTAGACGAGCAAGCTGCTACTGATTTAGTAGACCTTATTCAAAACTTAGATCCTACTCAAATCGCAATGTTAGCATCATATGTAGGAGGAATAGGAGGAGCTGTTGCAGCAAAACTAAAAGCATCAGATTACTGTGATGCAAATCCAGATAATAAAATCTGTAGAGCATGGAAAAGCTTCTCAAAAGACTTCTCATCAGCAAAACAACAAGCTAGAGAAAAAGGAAGAGGCTACGAAGAAGGAGTTGAAGAAACAAAGCTTACTAAAGAAGCAGCTTTCAAAAACGAAATCAAAGACATACTAGATTCATAAGGAAATCTAACACCGCTACACTTAAGCCTGACTTTTTGTCAGGTTTTTTTGTTTACTATATATTTATATATGAATATGCAGTCAAGTACTGTATTAAGAACATATAAACTTTCTATTACGATTGATTAATAATCGTAGAAATCACACAAATTTTTTATAATGGCAAACAAAGATTTATTCAAGCAAGCTATTGCTGAAGCAAAATCTGTAAGAGAAGCCGCTATTGCTAACGCTAAAGAAGCTTTAGAAGAGACTTTAACACCTCATCTTAAAGACATGTTAGCTTCTAAACTACAAGAAATGGAAGATAAATCCGATGAAGTAGAAGAAGTAGTTAACGAAGTCGAAGAAGATGAAGTCGAAGAAGGAATGGATAAAGACAAAAAAGAAGAAGCAGTAGCTGAAGATCTAACAGTAGCTCCAGATATGGCTGAAGCTGAAGAAGACGAAGCAGAGGATGATTCAGAAGAATCTGAAGACGACGCTGAGGAAATCGAAGTTGACGGCGAAGAAGCCGAAGACGAAGACGCTGTTAATGGTGACGAAGATCTAGGAGACTTAACTGTTAATCAGTTTAAGGATATGATCAGAGACATCATAGCTCAAGAAATGGGCGGCGGCGAAGAAGAAATGGGTGCAGATATGGATGGCGGTGACATCGAAGGTATGGGCGACGAAGCTCCTATCGAAGAGCCAGCTGACGACATGGAAGTACCAGGAGAAGACGAAGAAGAAATCGATCTTGACGAACTACTTGCAGAACTAGAAGCTACAGTAGCTGAAGGTGATGATAAAGAAAAAGATGTAGACGAAGACAAAGTAGAGGAAGTATCAACTGCTAACTCAACTGATGTCCAAGATACAGCTGATTCTCAAGCTCAAGGCACTAACATCAATAGAGTAGTTAACGAAGAAGAACTTGCTGAAGCACTCGAAACAATCGAGCAACTTAAGAAAGATCTACACGAAACTAATCTTCTAAACTCAAAACTTTTATATGTTAACAAAATCTTTAAGGCTAACAACTTAAGTGAGTCTCAAAAAGTTAACATTATTGCTGCTTTCGATAAAGCCGAAACAGTAAAAGAAGTAAAACTTGTTTTTGAAACAGTTTCTGAGAATGTTGTAACAAGCAAAAAAGAAACAGTTACAGAATCAAAAGTAAAAGGAATGGCGTCTAAAGCTACAGGGACTACTGCTACTAAACCAGAAGTAATCAATGAAGTTTCCGATACTGTTCGTAGAATGCAAAAATTAGCTGGAATAATTAAATAAACATTTTTTAAAGACATGGAAATTAACAATCTTTTAGAAAGCTCAAACAACTACAAAAGCATGCAAGCTGACGCAGCTCGTTTGGCTGAGAAGTGGTCTGCATCAGGCTTGCTAGAGGGAATCGAGGACGAAAGATATCAGTCAAATATGGCGATGATCCTTGAGAACCAAGCAAAACAAATCGTAGCAGAAGCTAACTCAACAAACGTAGGCGGAGGAAGCTTTTCTGCTGGCGGAGGAGAACAATGGGCTGGCGTAGCTTTACCATTAGTACGTAAAGTATTCGCACAAATCGTTGCACAGGACTTTGTATCTGTACAACCAATGAACTTACCTTCAGGTCTAGTATTTTATCTAGACTTTAAATACGGAACTGCTACCAATGGTAGAGGTGACGGAGAAAACCTATACGGTAACGTATCATCTGCATCTGTAAAGATGGGAGTAGATACTGACGTAGCTGGTGGTCTTTATGGCGCTGGACAGTTTGGTTACTCAATCAACCAAGTAGCCTCTGCTGGAGGAACTTCTGCTACTGTAGCAACTGCTACATCTGCATCTGTAAACTATGACACTGATGCAGTAGCAAACATTGCAGGACAGACTTTAGAAACAGTAACTATTGCTACTTCTGAGATCCCAGGATTTGATGAACTAGGCGTTAGAGCGTTTAGATTAGTAGGTACTACTGTTTTACCTCAGTATACTAAGGTAGTAGGTTCTAATATCGTATTTGTACAATATGGTACAGGAACTCACCTAGCAAACGCTGCTACTCCTGTAATCAACTATCACAAGCAACCAGTAGACAACGACAGAGGAGACTTTGAAGCTTCTTCAGGTGCTGCTGTTGATACATCAATCACTATACCAGAAATCGACGTTAAACTTGCTTCTGAAGCAATTGTTGCCAAAACACGTAAGTTAAAGGCACAATGGACTCCAGAATTTGCTCAAGATCT
>Ga0209666_1002248_pt1 | contig 14469 bp, 22 predicted proteins | sample SaaInlV_125m_DNA_FD_184679 | JGI IMG/M metagenome (GOLD analysis project Ga0209666, IMG submission 184679) | Marine microbial communities from expanding oxygen minimum zones in the Saanich Inlet - Saanich Inlet SI037_S3LV_10m_DNA (SPAdes)... | ecosystem: Environmental > Aquatic > Marine >...
AAACTTTTTAAGCGTGTCGCAGATAACTATTTTTCCATCCGCCTCTCCTTCTTCTCGGATAGAGTTCAGCAGTCTCAGCGCATCAGGGGTTGTTCTTAATGATGGGTCGGGAGAGTTAGCTAGGGTAACCATTGTCATCTGGTGCAACTTACCCATCTTTGCTTTTTGGATAACACCCTTTGCGCCATCGTCCTCATTAAAGTAGATGACGTTTTCCCCGCTAATTAGATTGTTACGAATAGCCTGAAACAAATTGCCAAGTATCCATACCGTTTTACCTGCGCCGCTAGGTGCATAAACCAAAGTAACTGTTCCGGTATTTATCATGCCTGGAATTACTTCGCGTTCTTTTGAAAGCCGCTCTTCCATCTCTTCTATTCGATCATTGAGAGATGCAAACTTTAGTCTGCCGAATGCAGATGTTGGCGGCGGCAACTTAATTTCTGGCGCAGTAAGCATCCCACCGGAATGTCCGTTTAATTTCTCTGGCTTTGGCTGTTCAGGGGCTATCTCTTTATTGAGTTCTTGGCAATACAATGACCATTCGTCACTCATTTAATGCTCCTCTTTATCGAATGAAAGTCTTTAAGTTTTGCCTACTTGAGGGTATTTGTCAACGCATTTGACTTTGTTATATAAAGTTTAAACAAGTTTACATCTTTAAAAAACTTATGTAATATTGTGTGAACTTCAATAAAGGAGAAGGCAATGGAAAGCATTTGGGATTCTTTAAAGAACGTCAACGTTAACGACCATACAGAAAAGAAAGGGAGCTTTACTTATCTTTCTTGGACATGGGCTTGGGCTTTTATTAAAGACAAATACCCTGCCGCTCAATATCAAATACTTCCTGATACAACCTACCCAGATGGAACAATGGAGGTTCGTATGGAGGTAACGATAGAGGGGTTGAGTCATACCATGTGGCTGTATGTTATGGACTTTAAAAACAAAGCCGTGCCACATCCTAATGCCCAGCAAATTAACACGGCCAGAATGAGATGCCTCGTTAAATGCCTAGCCATGTTTGGCCTTGGCCATTACATCTACGCAGGAGAAAGCATTCCCAATGAAGAGCAGGACGTCAAGGTTGTTAACAAGCCATGGTAGAAAGCCACGATGATTTTTTAGAGTACATGGAATGTGTTCGTGAGAATTTTGACTACATCTACCAAGTCAAAAGTGCGGTAGCAAACGAAGAGTGGGAGTCTCTTCAAGCAATCGTTGAAGAAGAGTCGAACCAAGTTAAGGAGGCTTTAAATCTAGCGCCGTCTAAGGGCGGCATCTTTACCACCTTTGAAATAAAGGTTATGAAAATCAATCCATCAAGGAGTAAGTAATGGAAGATCAGGAAAAAGTTTTTGTTGAAGGTATTAAAATCAATCAGCCATCTCAATCATTTGTTAAGGCTTCGTTTGGAATTAACCTGGCATCTTTCGGTGCTTGGGTTCAGAAGGAGTTAGAAAAAGACCCAACGGTTGAATGGTTTAATATTGAGTTTAAAGAAAGCGGGCGGACAGGAAAGCCATATGCCGAGCGTGTTATGCCTAGAGCTAAAGAGGATCGACCGCCAGCTCGACAGCCAGAACCTTCAGTAATTCCTTGGGGTGTATCCCCAGCTAAATAGATTTTATCTGCGTTTGTTTTGCCTCGTTACCTTCCAGTGCGGGGCCTTTTTTTGAGGAAAAAATTATGCCCGATCAAGACGATAAGTACATTCACTACCGAGAATTGCAAACCATGTTTGATGTCTATCAGAAGCCAAAGCTTATTCGCATTCTTGATGAGCAAAACATTAGCTACTTCAAGGATGCAAACGGCCAGCCGTTTACGCTTAGGGTTGCTATAGAAAACGCGCTTGTAAATCGAGCGGCTACGGATGAGCCAGTTTAAATTTTAATATCGCTTAGTTGGATAGGGTGTCAGGGGTGGGTCAGCATTTAGTGCTACCACCCTGCTCGCTCAGTGCGTCGGATGGTTTAAGTTAGCGCCGCTATTCTCACCCACTGGGAGCGGCCAACCAGCTCAAAAGGCAGAGGTTGCCTCGGGTTAATACAGACTTTCGCACACTTCCTGCGCGTTTAACACTGGGAAGCCTTCCCAAGTGCAATAGTTAACGTGTAAAAATGTCTGACCGTTTTCTTTTTCGGGACTAACAAACGAAATTATATCAACCGGATCAACCCACAGACATAGCTCCTCCTTCCACTTGTCAAAGTCTTCAATGTCAGCGTCGCGGAACTCCGTGATATCGTCGGTGATAACATGGCGAGTGCCTTCTACTTTTATTCTTATCAATGTATTTTTCATGCTTCGCCCTCCCAAGTCTCACCGCTCCCAGCATAGACCTCGTGATCCATATGATTGAACATTTGCTTTGTTGCTTCGCTTTCATCCATAAACTCAGGGTCCGAACTGTAAATCTCGCCACCATCAAAACCTAATAACGTATAGCCCCACATCATTTAGTCTCCTTATTCTTCTTGAAAAATGTCGTTGTTTCTGCGGTTCGATCATTGGTTTCATAGTACCCCTGTATCTCATCCGCGAATTTATTAAGCCGATCAAGTGACACCTCCTCATCACCTGACCGGCAGAGATTGAAATAAATCCCGAGTAAAGTCTCGGGATAAAGTCGTTCAATAGACATCAGAGCGAGCCTCCATTTTTAGAATTTCTTCCTTTAGATATCCGATCGTTTGCTTGATATCCAAGTCGCACATCGCCACGTCATCAGATGACTGGGGCACTCGGTCCAGCTCCGCACCAGCCGCCTCGAGATTTCGAATCGCTGATTTGATTCGCTCTCTGCCATCCATCCAAAGTAATTTACTCGAGGTAACAATTGACGGGAATAAATTATTCGCGGTGGTCCGTACTTGTAAAGCGTAGATGTCGTCAGGGTGATGAATGTCTAGTAAGTTATTCATCAAAACGCGCACCTCTGCTTGCGTTAGTTCGGGGCAAATCTTGCTGACATACTGAAAAGTAAATTTACTCATGCTTCCAGCTCCTCTTTAATTAAAAATAGAATTGTTTCCGCCGAGTATCCTTCGGCTTCAGACCATCCGATAAACCGCAGAATGCTATCTCTTGTTTCTTCACCCCTGCCATGCAGGTAATGATCGATTGAATCGCGGAGCCTTTCGCCCGCTTTTCCATACTGATTAAAGTCTACGACTGACATTTTTACTTCTCCTTTTTTGAATGAGTGAAGCCGCTATGCGGCCTCGTATTTTCGCATGAGTTCAAACTGCGACATGCAATACTCGTTTGCTTTCTTTGCATTGGTTGCCGCTGTTACAAAAAACTTGGGGTCGTCTTTGATGGCTTTTTTCCACGAGTTCAAATAGCTAGCGTGCTGTTCGATTTCATAGCTAACGCCCAGCTCGTTACATAAGAAGATCGCCCCAAGCTCTGCCACCAATTCCTCACGAGCGTAGCTTTCAGACCCGAACGATCCGGACATATCTCGGTCGAGTCTTTTACTATGACCAGTCGAATGTATGCACTCATGATAAAAGGTGGACTGGTAGGCTTCGTCAGTTTCAAACTGTCCGATAGTTGGCATTTTTATTTTGTCCGTTACTGGTGAGTAACATGGACCGAAGGTCTCGCCATTTTTTACGGTGACGTTTAGAGCGTCGGCGATCTCGTGCGGGTTGACTAACTTGGTCTGTCTTGATTCTTGCTTGGGGTAGTCGATGCCCAGTTGCTGGGTGTTGAACATGTTAGTGATTTTTGCGAACTGGTAAACCTTATCGGGGTCGTTCTTGTCGGTGCCCTTACTAAAATAGAGCACTGGTGTCGCTTGCATTCCCTTGAATGATACGCCCATATCAATGCACTGCTTTGCACTCAACCAAAACGGTGCGTCCCATTCGTTCAGCATCATTTGAATAGACGTTGTGATTTGATTTATTCCACGGTAAACGTGGCCGCTAACAAAATTTCTATTTCCGCCCGCTTGACTGGTCCAAGTCTTGCGCCACTTGGTTTCCGTTTCCATTGCTTGCAAAACTATGTCTGTGATTCTGTTGTAGTTAACCGACATTTTTTATCCCTCTGCTTTTGATTGATTGAATTAAATCTGTAGAAGTCCGGCGATGTGAGCCGCCAGCCGGACCTCCTTTTTACTTAGTGATTCTTTGCGGTCAAGCTCGGCCCAGATGCTCCAAGACTTGTCCCACAAAAATTTGTTGAGAATGACCACGGCGGGATCATCAATGCTAAGAATCATCCGCTCGGTCGGTGAATAAAAAAGCTTCATCAATACGACCCCTTATTTGTGCATGTCGTGGGTTGAAAGCTCAGGGCTTCCGACCTTGATAAAACCAATGCGATAATCCTCCGGCGGAAGGATTCCATTTTTACGCTCACGCTCTAGATCGGCGAAGCATTCCGCGACCATTTCCGCCGCGTTGTCCCCATCCAATGGATAAGCTCGGGTATAAACCCACTTCTTATCCACTGGTTTTTTAAATTCAATGGTGATCCAAGATGTACCTTTTTTCATAATGACTAACCTCTATCTATTGAATGAAATAAAAGAATAGCAAACTTTTTTAAACTTTTATATAGTTTGTGACAATTGGGACATCATTAAAATATAATGTGACAATTGAGACAGAAATTTTTTTCGGAATCATTTAGCGCCAGCCTAACCTGTTGCCCTCGCTAAACCTCTCGACTACCCAACCGTCAGACAAGCATTCAACCTAAGACCACTAGCGCCGAAAGAATCCTTAGTGTTCGATCACAAGCAGACCGTATGACATCGTTACTATCCACCCTGATATAACTATCTTTTAATCTGGATGTTCATTACTGCTGTAGATAATTCTGTGGAACCAGCCTGAATGGTATGGGGCTTGAGGGACCTTCAGCGGATCACACTTCCGTGGAACCACAACTGGATCTAGTGGTAACGATAGCTGGCTTCAGTCTGGCCGATGATCTTGTGGTGCCGTCGGATAAACCTTTCTCTGTAGTTGGGGCCGGGGGGCTGTGCTAGGTTTGGTCAGGGATGTAGTACCCGCCCAGATACAAAAAAAGCCAAAATAGGATTTACCTAAGTCCTTATAATTTCTAGCATTAATGATCTGGTTGTTATTCCATTAAGTAATATTGTAAGGTGGGGTTGTTTGCACTCCAGTATATATATAGGATAGGGAGGGTGGGTTGGAGAAATAGCCCACTTAAAAAGATTTATGACAGAAAGCTACGCCAAGAAAAGAAAAGAAGAGATCAAACAAAGAAAGAAGGAGAATGGTCGTCCCCCGAAGAGGGATATAACGGCAAACTCCCCAGGAGGAAGAGGTAAGGTTGGCAGGCCCAAGGGTGATGCAACCATAATCAACGAGTACAAGGCTCGTATGCTGGCCTCTCCTAAATCAAAGCGCGTTCTTGACACCATATTCGACGCCGCACTAGACGATGACCACAAAAACCAAGCCGCCGCATGGAAATTAGTAATGGATCGCATTGCTCCAGTTGCGGCATTTGAGAAGGATGTGGTACAAAACGGCGGTAAGTCAGCAATTCAAATAAACATTACCGGCATTGGCGCTACGGATATCACGCCAACCACTATCCAACCTACGGTAATTGATGGGGAAACGAGTGAAATACTTTAAAGAAGAGGAATTTGACTGCCAGGAAACCGGCAACAACCTGATGGATAGGCAGTTCCTACTATTACTCGACACCCTTCGGCACAAATGCGGCTTCCCATTCCTAATAACCTCCGGATATAGAGACCCCAGCCACTCAATTGAGGCTAAAAAAGAAAAACCAGGCAAGCATTCGGAAGGCATCGCTTGCGATATACGAGTAAACAATAGCGCAGAAAGGTATAAGCTTATTGATGATGCGTTATGCCTTGGGTTTACAGGTATAGGTATCCACAAAGATTTTATCCACGTGGATACTCGCAAAACCACTCCAGTTATTTGGATCTATTAACTTGACCGAGCTAGATATTCAGCTATTGCCCTGGCAACAAGAGGTTTGGGTAGATCCAACTCGATTTAAAATTGTTGCGGCAGGAAGAAGAACAGGCAAATCCCGCCTTGCGGCATGGATGCTGATACTTAATGGATTACAGGCAGACAAAGGTCATGTATTTTACGTCGCACCTACTCAGGGACAAGCCAGAGATATCATGTGGCAAACGCTCATGGAGCTGGGGCACCCTGTTATTACTGGTAGGCACATTAATAATCTTCAAATTAAGCTTACCAATGGCGCAACTATCAGCCTTAAAGGCGCAGATAGACCAGAAACAATGCGAGGAGTCAGCTTAAAGTTTTTGGTTATGGACGAATACGCAGACATGAAGCCTGAAGTGTTCGAGCAGATACTGAGGCCGGCACTTGCGGATCAAGAGGGCGGTGCGATGTTCATTGGCACGCCGATGGGAAGAAATCACTTCTACGAATTATACAAATATGCGGAGCTTGGCGATGATGAAACTTACAAGGCTTGGCATTTTACTTCTTACGATAATGCTCTTCTTAAACGCTCTGAAATCGACATTGCTAAAAAGTCTATGTCTTCTTATGCGTTTCGCCAAGAATTTATGGCGTCGTTTGAGGCTCGTGGGTCGGAAATGTTTAAGGAAGAGTGGGTTCAGTTTGAAGAAAATGGCTACGAAGGTGACTGCTATGTTGCAATTGACCTGGCTGGCTTTGAAGAAATTAACAAAAAGCGCACAAAAAACTCTCGTTTAGATGAGACGGCTATAGCTGTAGTTACTGTTAGTGAGTTTGGGTGGCAAGTAGAAAACATTATTCACGGAAGATGGGATCTGGATGAGACTGCGGCAAAAATATTCCAAGTTGTTAGAGATTACCAGCCTGTTAGTGTAGGAATTGAGCGCGGCATAGCTAGAAATGCTGTAATGTCGCCACTTACCCACCTTATGAAACAATATGGTATGTTCTTTCGCGTAGAAGAACTAACTCATGGAAACAAAAAGAAAACAGATCGTGTTATGTGGGCGTTGCAAGGGCGCTTTGAAAATGGTCACATTAGCCTTAGCACAGGAGCATGGAACAGCAAGTTCTTAGATCAGCTTTTTCAGTTCCCAGACCCTTTAACTCATGATGACTTGGTTGATGCGTTGGCGTATATAGATCAAGTGGCAAAAGTTAGAGAGGTTTATGATGAAGATTTTGAAGAGCACGAGATACTTGACATAGTTGCAGGATATTAATATGACTGAGTTTTACGAAGAAGACCCGCTGATAGTAGAGCAGAACATTGAAGAGTGGGTAATGACCAAGTGCGAAAACTGGCGAGATCATTACGAGTCAAACTATGAAAGTCGCTTTGAAGAATACTATCGGTTATGGCGTGGCATTTGGGATCCTGCTGATAGTGAGCGCCGGACTGAGCGTAGCCGTATTATCTCTCCTGCTTTACAGCAAGCTGTCGAATCTAATGTCGCAGAACTAGAAGAGGCCACTTTTGGACGCGGAAAGTGGTTTGATGTTAGTGATAACTTTGGTGATACGGAAAAACAAGACGTACAGTTCCTTCGTAACAAACTGACTGAAGACTTTGAAAACTGCATGGTTCGCAAGTCTGTTGCTGAATGCCTAATTAACTCTGCCGTATTTGGCACGGGCATTGGCGAGATTGTTATTGAAGATATGAAAGAGATGGTTCCAGCCACTCAGCCTATTATGGACGGAGATCTTCAGGCTGTTGGTGTCAACATTAAAGAAAGGGTTGCGATTAAATTAAAGCCAATCCTTCCTCAGAATTTTTTAATAGATCCCGTAGCTACTTCGGTAGAAGATGCCTATGGAGTTGCTATTGATGAGTTTGTTAGTCGTCATCACGTTGAGCTACTTCAAGAGCAGGGTATTTACCGTGATGAATATGTAGGTTCTGCGATACCTGACACTGATTTAGAGCCGGATCAAGACCTCACAATCTATAACGACGACAAAGTTCGACTTACTAAATACTATGGTTTGGTTCCAAGGGATTTGCTTGAAGAGGCTGATGCCGATATTGATGAAGATGATGATTCAAAGTACATCGAGGCTATTGTCATTGTTGCTAACGGAGGAGTCCTTTTAAAAGCAGAAGCAAATCCTTACATGATGAAGGATCGTCCTGTTATTGCATTTCCTTGGGATGTAGTTCCAGGAAGGTTCTGGGGTAGAGGGGTATGCGAAAAAGGCTACAACAGTCAAAAAGCCCTTGATACTGAGCTACGAGCTAGGATCGACGCACTAAGCCTTACTATTCACCCAATGATGGCAATTGATGCTACTCGATTACCTCGTGGAGCCAAGCCAGAAGTTAGACCTGGCAAAATGATTTTAACCAACGGAGATCCTCGTGAAGTTCTACAGCCATTTAACTTCGGGCAAGTTAGTCAGATTACTTTCGGTCAAGCGGCGGCGCTTCAGCAGATGGTTCAGCAAGCAACTGGTGCGGTTGATTCCGCTGGAGTTGCTGGTCAAGTCAATGGGGAGGCGACGGCGGCTGGTATTAGTATGTCTCTTGGTTCTCTCATTAAGCGTCATAAGCGTACTCTTATAAATTTCCAGCAATCATTTCTAATTCCTTTTGTTAAGAAAGCCGCTCATCGTTATATGCAGTTTGATCCAGAGCATTATCCAGTTTCAGACTATAAGTTTAATGCGAGTAGCACATTAGGAATTATTGCTCGAGAGTACGAGGTTACTCAGCTAGTTCAGTTGCTTCAGACAATGGGAAAAGACTCTCCTCTTTATCCAGCATTAGTTCAATCGGTTGTTGATAATATGAATTTGTCTAATCGAGAAGAATTAATGTCAACATTAGCTCAAGCATCTCAGCCAAATCCTGAAGCACAACAAATGCAACAGCAGATACAGCAGGCTCAGATGCAATTCCAGCAATCTCAAACGAATGCTCTCAATGCACAGGCAGAAGAGTCTTCAGCAAGGGCTGGCAAATTGTCTGCGGAAGCTCAAGCTGTTCCTCAAGAGTTAGAGATTGACAGAATCAATGCTGTTACTAGAAACTTAAAAGAAGGCGATCAGGACGACAAAGAGTTTGAGCGTCGTATGAAGGTTGCTGACACATTAATCAAAGAGAAAAAAATAGAGGGAAAAACAAATGCTAACAGACCGAGAACTCCAAATGATATACCTCCGGTTCCAAGACCAAATGAAGCCCTTGGAGCTGGAAATCCAGCAACTCAAGGAGAAACTGGAGGAATTAACTAATGGCAAAAAGACATCCAAGCCTAGAGCGAGCGGGAGTAAGCGGATTCAGCAGGCCCAAGAGAACCCCCAGCCATCCCACTAAGTCTCACGTTGTAGTTGTTAAGTGTGATGATGGAAAAATAAAAACTATTAGGTTTGGTGAGCAGGGAGCAAAAACAGCAGGTAAGCCAAAAGCGGGCGAGTCTGCAAAAATGAAAGCTAAACGAAAATCCTTTAAGGCTCGGCATTCTAAGAACATTGCAAAAGGAAAGTGTTCTGCGGCATATTGGGCAAACAAAACTAAATGGTAGGAGACCATCATGGCATTTTTTGACTTTAACCCTTTTAGCAGGGCCAAAAAAAAGCAAGACGCAAAAAAACAAACATCACAATCTAAAGCTGGAAAGCTTGCAGAAAATAAAGCTCGCAAAGCGGCGGCTCTAAAGCGTGCGGCTGAGAAAAGAAAAAATCCTCGCACTGATTTGCCTGGATCTTCTACTGGTCCCAAGAAAAAAACTCAAGCAGAAAGAGATAAAGCTCTTCGGACTAATCGCCAAAAAGCCAAAGATAAAGCAACAACTCCAGCTAAAGCTCCTGCAAAGCCAAAAGCCAAAGCTCCAGCTAAAGCCAAAGCTCCTGCAAAAGCTCCTGTCAAAAAAGCTACTGGGACCGCTCCTAAATTTGGAGTTGGAAACAATAAAACTAGATTTGCAAAAAGAGGCGCAGAAACTAAAGAGCTTGCCAATGTAACTGCGGATCAACTTAAGGCTACTGGTTTAACTCTTCGTGATTATATGAACGAGTGGAACAAAACAGGAAAGCGACCAGCCAAAAAATCAAAGCCGCCTATGACCGCTCCAGCAAAAAAGCGAATGAGTAATTTTGAAGAAGGTCGTAAAAAAGCAATGTCGCGAAAAAGAACAGTTAGCGGTGGATATTCGGCTCCTCAACGGAAAAAAAGTTAGGTATGAAAGTTAATGCGCCTGATGGATATCACTGGATGAAAAGTGGGGCTAGTTACAAGCTCATGAAAAATCCCCCTGGTGGTTATAAGCCACATAAAGGGGGATCTAAAACAGCTAACTTTGAAATTCAAAAAGTCCACAAGAAGTAAGGAGATTGTCATGCCAAAGAAAAAGAAAGTTAAAAAGCCGTACTAATGGCTAAGAAAAAAGCCCCAAAAAAATCTGGGCCAACGCCAAAAAATAAAGCGTTGTACTCCAGAGTTAAGTCGGAGGCCAAGCGCAAGTTTAAGGTTTGGCCTAGTGCTTATGGATCTGCCTGGCTTACTAAAGAATATAAGAAGCGAGGTGGAACTTACGCATGACTAAAAAAACTGGGCTGAAAAAATGGTTTGATGAAGAGTGGGTTGATGTAAAAACTGGAGAGCCATGCGGCAGAAAGTCAGCAAAAAACTCTAGTCGGAAGTATCCTTCTTGCCGACCAAAAAAAGTTTTTGCAAAAATGACTCCAGCAGAAAGAGCTTCGTCAGCAAGAAGAAAAACTGGGCCAGCAAGAATTAAACACGATGTTACCGCCTCGGGAAGAAGAAGAAACGCCTGACTTTGGCGTTTTAATGTGATAAAAGGCAAGAAATATGAATCAAGAATTAGAGGAATACTTTAACAACTACTTTAGTTTATTTAATACAGAGGGATTTAAGCAGTTAGTTGAAGAGTTAAAAGTTAATGCGGAGGCTCTTTCTGATATTCAGTCTGTAAAAGATGCGGAGTCACTTTTTTATAAGAAAGGACAGATAGCGGCTTTAGCTACGATCATAAATTTAGAAGACACTGTTAGGGCCTCCAGAGAACAAGCAGAAGAAGAGGCCGAAAATGTACAAGATATATGACTTCCGTTGTGACAAAGGTCATATTTTTGAAAGAATGGTAGGCAGAGGAGTTACAACCAGTAGGTGCGGTTGTGGCTCTGAAGCAACCAAAATGCCTTCGGCACCGAAGTGCGTACTTGATGGCTCTAGCGGCGACTTCCCAGGTCGTCACATGAAATGGGTACGAGAACACGAAAGTGCAGGAAGGAAAACTCATCTCCATAATGATTAAATCACGGAGTTTATATGTCACGAGCAACAATGATTGATCCACACCTTGAAGAGGGTAATGTGGACGACGTTGAAAACGAAGTACAAGAGACTCGGCAGTCTTCCGACAGTGCTGAACAATCTCAAGAGCCTCAAGTTGAGAGCAACGAATCCAAGCTTCCAGAGAAATACCGTGGTAAATCTCTAGAGCAAGTTGTTCAAATGCACCAGGAAGCCGAGCAGGTTATGAGTCGGCATTCCAATGAGGTAGGTGAACTTCGTAAAGTGGTAGATGATTATATTTCTACTCATACACCACGAGCACCTGAACAGAAGGTCGAACTAGAAGATGAAATTGATTACTTCACAGACCCTCAAAGAGCAGTTAACAGGGCAATTGAGAATCACCCTAAAATTAGAGAAGCCGAGCAGTATTCTATCGAGTACAGGAAGCAGTCATCTTTAGCGGCTCTTCAGCAAAGGCATCCAGATATGCAACAGATCCTTACAGATCCTAGTTTTGCACAATGGATAAAAGGCTCTAAAGTTAGGACTCAATTGTTTGTACAAGCCGATCAGAACTATGATTCTGAATCTGCTGATGAGCTATTTACTCTTTGGAAAGAGAGAAAGGTAGTTGCACAGCAGACTGCAACTGTTGAAAAACAAGCGCGGAAACAGAAAATTAGGGCGGTTAGTACAGGATCTGTTAAAGGCTCTGCAGAGAAGTCTAGAGGTAAACAATACCGAAGGAGCGATCTAATTAAACTTATGAAAACTGATCCCGAGCGTTATCAATCCTTGTCAGATGAAATCTTTCAGGCTTACGCAGAGGGTCGAGTCAAATAATCTTATAGGAGATTGACATGGCTACTGCAACTTATCCCGGCGCGGCGGGTAATACCGCAAAAACTGAGGCGAATACTTTCATCCCAGAAATTTGGAGTGATGAAATTATTGCGGCTTACCAGAAAAACCTGAAGATGGCTCCGCTTGTTAAAAAGCTGGCTATGTCAGGCAAGAAAGGCGATAAGCTTCACATCCCGAAGCCTATTCGTGGCGATGCAAATGCTAAGGCGGCTGACACAGCGGTTACTATCATTGCAAACACCGAAGGCGAGCTGACTGTTGATATCGACCGTCACTTTGAGTATTCACGTTTGATTGAGGACATTGTAGAAGTTCAGGCTCTTTCTAGCTTGCGACAGTTCTACACTCAAGACGCGGGCTATGCTCTTTCAGTGCAGGTTGATAACGACCTTCATGCGGCTGGAACTGGTTTTGGTGATGGTGGGGCTGTTGTATTTACCCCAGCGGCAACTGATTACCAGCACACTGGTTGCTTCTTTAACGATGGCGGTACAACTACTCAGTACACTGATGACACAATCGTGCCAGCAGATGTATTTACTGATGCGTTTTTCCGCGACATGATTCAGAAGCTTGATGATAACAACGTACCTATGGACGGACGTGCGTTAATCATTCCTCCTTCTGTTCGTAATACCATCATGGGAATTGATCGTTATGTTTCTTCTGACTTTGTATCTGGTCAGGCAGTAAACAGCGGTCTTATTGGTAATCTCTACGGTGTGGACGTTTACGTCTCAGCCAACTGCCGAACTATTGAGGCGGCTGGTGATAACACTGCTGGAGCGGCTGATACTCGCGCGGCTCTTCTGTTCCACACTGACGCAATTGTCATGGCAGAACAGCAAGCAGTTCGCTCGCAAACCCAGTACAAGCAAGAGTACCTTTCAACTCTGTACACGGCTGATTGCCTGTATGGCGTTCAGGTATATCGACCTGAAGCTGGTTTCGTTCTCGCAGTAGCGGAGTAACGATAAAAGGGGGTCAGAAATGGCCCCTTCTTTTTTTGCTGGAGTATTTAAATGGGTATTTTTCGTGGGCCAGGTGGAACAGGCGATGCAACAACAGATGCAATTGCCTCTCAGGTAAGTGTTGATTCGGCTACAGCATCAGCAAAAGCAACCGAAGCGGCAAACAGTGCCTCGCAATCAGCAACGTCTGCGGCAAACTCTGCTACATCGGCAACAAATGCAGGAAGCTCAGAAACTAACGCGGCAACGTCGGCATCCAATTCAGCAAGTTCAGCGACAGCATCTGCAAATTCTGCAACTTCAGCGGCATCTAGCCTGACATCTATTAATGCTTTTTATCTTGGAAGCGCCTCATCAAACCCGACAGTAGATGGTAACGGGGATGCTGTTACAGCAGGTGATTGGTATTTTAATACGTCAGATAACACTACAAGAATTTATACGGGTTCCACGTGGAACATTATTGACGCCGTTGGAGCGACCAATGTTGCCGCCGCTGGCGCATTGATGGATTCAGAGGTAACAAATCTTGCACAAGTAAAAGCATTCAGCTCTGCCGACTATGCTACTGCCGCACAAGGCACTACTTCTGACTCTGCTTTGCAAAACGTAGTAGAAGACACTACACCACAGCTTGGTGGTGATCTTGCGTCTAACGGCAATGACATTTTGTTTGCAGACAACGACAAGGCCATCTTTGGTACTGGCTCTGACCTACAACTCTTCCATGATGGTACTAGGAGTTATATTTCTGATTTAGGTACAGGCGATTTGCGCTTGCAGACTAATGAATTAAGAATGGTCAACGAAGCTAATACTGAAGTAGGCATTAAGGCTCTGGAAGACGGCGCTGTAACTTTGTATTACAACGGCAACCCCTCTATAGCCACAAGCTCATCAGGCATCGACATAACTGGCACAGCCACGATGGATGGGCTTACTGTTAATTCTGGTACTTCTAATACTGTCGCTACGTTTTCGTCAACAGATGCTTATGCGTTAATCAAATTTGAAGACAGTGCCACCACCACTGAGACTACGTTAGGTGCTTACGCCAACGACATGGTGTTCAGGGTAGGAGCCTCAGAACGTATGCGCATAGACGACTCAGGCAATGTGGGTATTGGTACTACTCCAGACGCTGCTACTGTGTTGCATGTGGAGGCTACGGAGCCGCAAGTTCTTATTAGCGATGCTTCAAACCCGCTCCAGAAGTTTATAGCTTTTGATGTTGGTTTAGCCGCTGACGAAGACACACATTTCATTACTGTAGACCAAGCAGACGGTTTAGCCTTTGGTGAAAAACTTAATGGCAATGACCGTGTTATTGAAAACGAGTGGATGCGTATTACAAATGCAGGCAATGTGGGTATTTCTG
>Ga0209666_1002250_pt1 | contig 14453 bp, 7 predicted proteins | sample SaaInlV_125m_DNA_FD_184679 | JGI IMG/M metagenome (GOLD analysis project Ga0209666, IMG submission 184679) | Marine microbial communities from expanding oxygen minimum zones in the Saanich Inlet - Saanich Inlet SI037_S3LV_10m_DNA (SPAdes)... | ecosystem: Environmental > Aquatic > Marine >...
AGAAGCAGAACGAGTGGATGGACGAGTACCGGCGAGCGGATGACCAAGAGGCGGAGACCAAAAACGCCCCGATCAGCGGCGCGGCGAACCGGACCGCCGCGCGCACCGCAACGCTCGTCCCGGCGGATGAGGACGGCAAAGCCGACAAAGGCTCAGGCAAGATCTTTGCCGTCGCGGAGACAAACAAAAACCTCTCCGCGGACGAGGCGAAAAGCTCTCGAAACGCTTCGAAGGCTTCCACGGAAGCGACTGTGGCGGAACTCGACGCCGCGCGAGCCGCGGTTGCGGCGACGCGCGCGTCGGCGCCCGCGACGCCAATCGCTCGCGCGAGGGCGCCGGTCGCGCACAAACCCGCGGCTTCGTTCCTGGGCGGCGGCGCGCACGGCGACGGTTTGCCTCGTCCGGACGTGTTGGTGCGCAAGACGAAACGCGCGGCGACGGTTCCGAACCCGCCCAGTTTTTTGAGCCGCGACGCGTCGCGCGCGAAGACCATCGCCGAGCAGAGGCTGGAGCACGACCTCGCCGTCGAGGCTGCGCTGGAGGAGGCTGAGCTGAAGAAGCGGTTCGTCCCCAAGCCCGTGCCCAAGAGCACCGCCGAGCCGCGGTTCACGAAAATGCTCGAGACGGAGCGTTTACGGCGCGAGAGGCTCCGCGAGACGCGGAAGCAGGCGCTGGTGGAGACGGAGCGCCCGTTCTCGTTCTACGTCCGGGACAAAGCCAAGGCGTCGGAGAAGGGCGATCCGGCGAGCGCGCAGGCGCTCAAGGCGCGGCGCGCCAACAAGTTCCAAAGAAAGTTCGTCGCCAAGGCGATCCCGAAGGCGGTCAAGGAGCTCCGCCTGCCGTCCATGGAGGCGGAGGCGGCGCGGCGCAAGGAGGAGGCGCGCATCGCCGCAGAGATCGCGCTCAAGGAGGCGGCGATGCCCGAGCGGATGGCCAAGAACGTCGCCGAGAAGAACACGGAACCCGCGCCGGACGCATCGGACGACCGACGCAAAAAGTGGAGTTTCCAGCCGGCGCCGCGCAAACCCGTGCCCGATTTCGACGCGCTTCACGCGGCTTTTTTCCGGCGCCTGAAGGAGGCGAAGCAGCAAAGGCCGAGCACCGCCGTGCGCGAGTTCCGTTTACACGAGAAGAGCTCGCCGCAGCGAAGAGCGGAGCTTCGCAAGATCGAAAAGGACATGAAGGAGGACCAGAACGTTTTACCCGAAGTGCGTTGGCCTTTCGCGTCGTTGCGCGCGCCGGTGAAGTCGACGCCGCCGCCGTCGTTCGACAAGAGCGTGCGACCGGACTTTTTGAAGAAGAACGAAAACCTCGCCACCAAGCTCCGGAGGCAGGCCGTGCTCCGCGCGAAGGCCTCGGGGCACTACGCCACGAAGGAGGAACGCGAGTCTATGGAGATCGCGGAGCGCGAGGCGGAGAACAGGCGGCGCGCGCAGGCGTGGGCGCGCTCACAAACAAACGCCGGAAACGGCGCCGGTTTAGACGCGCGCCCCGACGTCGCCGCCGCGGCGCGACGGAAACAGCAGAGCCAGATCGCCAAGGAAACCGTCGAGCGCGTGCTGATGGAGAACAACGTCTACACCTACGTCGAGGACGGGATGTGAGGAGATGGAGGAGATACGCGGATGATGTCTTCGGCGCCATCGCGAACGACGGTCATTTATGAGAGAGTTTTTGTACATACGACGGCGTCCAAATCACTCGTCGTCCCGCCGTTTCAAAGCCGCGAGTCGGGACGCGAGCGCGTCGAAATCCTCACCCTCGGTCGCGTCGTTCCCGTCGGGCTCGTCGCCCTCCGCCGAGCGCGAAGAAGTCTCCTCGAACGCATCGGGGGGGGGAGGCGCGTCCGCCGGGGGCGCCGGCGGCGGCGGCGGCGCGCCCCCGACGCCCGGCGGCGGCGACGGCCGCGCGTAATCGGGAACCGAGACCTCCTCTGCTTCCGGCGGCGCGCTTTCTTCTTCCGGAGAGGGCGAGGCGGAGGCGGAGAGTGTGCCCGTGACCCCGTCGGCGTCGTCGGTGGTGTCCGCGACGTCGTCTCCGACGTCCCCGGTTCGAAACGCGCCGCTCGCGTTGTTGCCATCCGGCGTCGAAGCCGCCGCCGCGTCGTCGTCGTCGTCGTCGTCCGCGCCGATCACCTGCGACACGGACTTGCCCCTCCCCGCGCCCGGCCCGGTGTTCGGCGGCGGCAGCGCCTCCACCAGGAACCCGGGGGGGGGTACGGGCGTCCGCGACGTGATCACGCCCACGGTGCGCTCGGCATCCAGCGGGAAAGCGCTTTTTTTTTCGTCTCGGCCCGCGAGGCGACTCGCCGCGTCCGCGGCGGCGGCGGCGTCCGCGGCGGCGGCGCGCGCGGCGGCGGCGGCTTGCCCCGCGTCCGCGAACGTCGCGTTCTTTTTCTGTGCGTCGCGTTTCACGCCACCCGAGTCTTCACCGCGCGATTCGCCTTCAGGAGGCTTTGAAAAAGTCGCGTTCGCGTCGGACGTCCTCCGGTCTTCCAACGCCTCCGCCATCTTCGCCTCGTCGAATCGCGCGCCGCGCTCGGCGGCGACGGTTCGCAGCGCCTCGAGTCGCGCCTCTTTGGATGGCGGCGCGAGCGCGAGCTTTGTCATGGCGAGCTCGCTGACGCCGCATGCGCTCGCGGTGGCGTCCTCGCCGCACGCCGCGACGTACTGCGAGCCGTACTTGCCCGCGAACTGCGTCTTGACCTCCTTGAGCTCCGGTATCTCGTCCGCGACGCGCCGCGCGGCGTACACCACGGTGGCGACCGCCTCCTTGAGGTCCGCGGGCAGGTCCTTCGTGGACTCGATGAGGGGCAGCCGCACGACCAGGAGCTCGCAGAACAGGTCGAGGACCTCGAACGCCTCCAGCGTGGCCTCCTCGCGGAGGACAGCCTCGACGCGCACGCGCGCGGAGTCATCCTTCCCGGCGTTGAGCAAATCCGCGATCTCGCGTTTCAAGTTCACCACCGCGTTGGCTTTCTTGTTGCGCAGGAGCTTGACGCGCCCGACGCACAGGCGCAGCGCGGTCTTGCACTTGGACGCGTTGAACTTGGGGCCGCCGAACAAAGCGTCGAACACGCCCATCGTGCGCGCCCGCGACGGTCGAAACGGAGAGGGCGCGGCGCGGCGCGCGGTGAGGCACAATGTTAATGGGCGATGGAGACGTTCAATGGTCGCGCGTGAAGAAAATGGGCCACGTTTCGCGTTTCTCACGGGCGTGCCTTCCAAGACACGTGTCAGTTCCCACCGCGCACCTCTCTCACAGCCGAGCGATGTGGTCCGGAAGCGGCCCGCAGCCCGTCGGCCACGCGCAGCCCGTCGCGCACGGGCAGCCCGTGGTGGGCCAGCCAGCGCACGGCTACGCCGGCGGTCCCCCCGCGGCGCAACAGCCCGTCATTCCCATGGGGTCCGGAAGTTGGACCAACGGGTTGTGCGACTGCGGGGCTCCGGGCAAGTGCGACTGCGCCACCTGCGCCATGGCCACGTTCTGTCCCTGGGGCTTGCACGGCGCCACGGCGAAGATGATGCGCACGGGGCACAGGTACGACGCGTGCAGCGGCTGGGACGCCCCGGAGTGCGCCATCTCCGCGGGTCTGTACGTGGGCGGCTCGATCTTGTCGTGCATCCTGAACTCGACCGTCGGAGACTACTTCTCCTGGATCGGCGGACTCTCCATGATCTCGTACACGCAGTTTCTGCGCAAGAACATCCGCGAGCGCTACGGCATCGAGAATCCGCCCTTAGGGGACTTTTGCTGCCACTGCTGGTGCACGCCGTGCGCGGCGGCGCAGGAGCACCACGAGGTCAAAACCCGTCTCCCGCCGCCCGACCCGTACGGAGGCGTTCCGCACACCATGTACGTGCAGCCGACGGCGCAAAGCATGGGCGCGCCTCCCCCGTACGCGGGGCCGCACGCGCCGCAGCAGCAGCCGTACGCGCCGCAGCAGCAGCCGTACGCGCCGCAGCAGCAGCCTTACGCGCCGCAGGGCAGCTACGGCGCGCAACCCAGCGCGAGCACGTACCCCAAAACGTGAGAAAACCATCAGTGTACATAGGCTATAGCCGCGAAGAAGGGGGTGCGAACGATGTAAAAACGAAACGACACGCGTGACTTTTTTCGTTTGTTTCATCGAGGAGCGTCTGTTCCTTCTCGACGGAACGAACGACGTCAGTCCGCTACGGAAACCTTTGACACCTTTGACACCTTTCAAATCTTTGAAACGCATCAGCGGACGTGCGGCACGCCCGTGTGCTGCGGGATACCCATCGTCTCGCTCGTCGCTTTAATCGCCGCTAACGGGCCGGCGGTGGTAGCGCGTCTCACCTTGGTTTGCTCCGCCCCGAACTCGGCGTCGTTGATGTACTCAACCGCGTTTTCGTACGTCGAAAACCCCATGAGCACTAAAAAATCAAACGCATCGCACTGCTCCTGGTACACCAAGGCTTCCGAGCCTTCGCCTCGAAACGGCACGCGCGCGATCATCGTCGCGCCGAACTTCAAATTGTTCGCCTTCATTAAAGGCGGGTACTTTTCTTGAAATGTGTCTTTGTTCGTGAACTTCTTGATGGTCGATACGTACGCGCCGAACTTACCGGTGTCCGCGTCGGGGGGTAACAAGTTGGCCTCGAACATCGCGATCGGGCCGGAGGAGTTCTCCGTGCGAAACGGCTTGACGGCGAGGTACTCGTCGCTGTTCAGCCACGCCGTCGTCGCCGCTCTACTCGGAAGCTCGAGCACCGGTGCGAGATCCACATCGCGGGCGTCTTCCGAGCCGACCGGGTCATCCTTCACCCCGGGCTTCACCCCGACGTACCCGCCCCCGTGCGCTTTCAACATCTGAGCCACCGCGGGGGGGTATTTCATGAACGGCTCTTTGTTCGTCAGGGTCACGAACCCGGTCTGCGGGAAGGGACGGACGGCGGGTCAGATCTGGTTTTCGGCATCGGGAGACGCACTCGTGAATGGCGCGCCGAACGCCGCGCGAGCGGAGGGAGATGGGATGAAACGCGCTCGAACGCGACGCACGATGAAAACTCTGCTGACGGCGGCCATTTTTCGTGGAGGAGATGGGAAGGTCGAGGTGTGTGCGGCGCGCGGAGGTGAGTGCGCGGGGCGACGTGAATAACGTTATTCGTAATATTAGCGTTTTCGGCGAAGCGTCGCGCGTGCTTTTGTCAAACAAGACTCGCGACCCCCGCTGATCTGAACGTGGACAAAAATGTCATTCCGCGGCGGTTGGCGCGCGAAATCTATCGAGAATTTTTTTCCCTCCGATTTCGTGGCTTCCGGCGCTTCGATGACTCCTAATCAGACCGTCGATCGCCCCGACCGCGCGAACACCACGAACACAGTCAGCACGAACGTTTCCGTATCCCTGTCGACCAATCCGCGCGCCGCGTTTTACCGAAAAAGTACAGATTCGCACGTGAAAAAACGTTTCGTCACGCCGATTGCGTCACTTTTTACCTTCCCAACGCACGCGCGCTCCACACGCCGCGCCGCCCCGAACGCACCGACGTCGGTCGTTCCACCGCAGACACATCCCCCTTCGAGCCCTCGACGCCCCCGCGCGTCCCTCCGCATGATGCCTCCCACGGTCGACGCCAAGGTCAACCCGAACGTGCCGCGCTACGCGCCCCCGAGACGGGGGGCTGACGCGATGGACGCGACGCCCGCGAGCGGCGCCTTCGAGGACGCGCTGTTCATGCTCGCGGTCCGCCCGGTGGACGATGCGAGCGAAAACGACACCGCGCCGCTGTTCCAGAGCGTCATGCCGCGCTCCAGCGTCTTCGTTTCGGATAAGAGGGGTGGACTCGCCTCGCGCGCGCCCGCAAAAGGCGTGCAGCTGCTCACCGAAAAACGCGTCAGCATCGCGCTCTTTTCGCGCGACCAGACTTTAAGCGCCGATGAACTCGTCGACGCGTTCGTGCAAATCCGCGACGCGCACCGCAACAACCCTCGGGAACGCGCCAACGCGCTGCGTGCTTGGCTCAAGGAAATGCACGACCAAAAGCACGTCTTTTCCCTCGCGCTCTTCGACGACTCCGGCCGAGCGTTCGCCGCGTGGACCCCCCGTTCGGCGCCGCTCAGTTTCGGCCACGCGGGCGACGGGTCGGCGGTGGTCGTGGCGGCGCAGCCTCAGAAGCGCACGCTGGTGGGCCGCGACGTGGTGGAGTCGCAAGCGCTGACGCTCGCGCACCTGCCCGCGGGGCGGTTCGTGTACGGGCACGGCTACCTCAAGCCCTTCGAGTTCACCGACATGTGGGCGAGCGCCGAGACGAACCGCGCGGGTGTCGCGGCGGCGCGCGTTTTCGGAACGACGCGATCGCCGTCGGCGGCGCGCGCGAGCCCCGACGCGCCGCCGGCGGATGACCACGCGCCTCTGTCCATGGAGGAGAAGAAGAAGTGGCGCTGGGAGAGCACGGGCTCGCGCGCCGAGCAAGCCAAAACATGGATCTCCTCCAGGAAACCGGTCTCGGAGACGACGGTTTCGGTGCCCTCCACGCCTCCGCGGACGAAGACTTCGAAGACGTCGCAAAGTCTGTCCCCCGCGGCGCCCGAGTTTGTCGTCGCGAAGAAGGCGAAGATTGTCTCGTCCACCGACCAGGAGGCGGACGTTTTGGCGTTAGCGTCGGACCTCGCGTCCGCCGCCGCGCGCCGCCTGGACTTTGCCGTCGGCGCCGCCGCGCACTTCGCCTTCCGAACAGGCTTGGCGCGCGTCAACCGCTACGACTCGCGCGCGGATAAGCGTTTCATGACGCTGCTTCTGCTTCGCGTCGCGCTCACGCCCGAGATTGTTCGTCGGTCGGCGGCGGCGGCGATGAAGGCGCGGAGCGAGGCGCGCCAGGCGGCGCTCGGCGAGCACTTCCAGGCGCTCTCCGTGCTGGAGACGGACGTCTCGGAGGATGTCTCGCGAGAGCTCGCGATGGCGGACGCGGCGAAGTCAGACGCGCGACCCGCGCTCGGCTCTACGCTCGTCGCGGCGACCAAGAAGACGCTGCGCGCGGCGACCAAGAGGAGCGCCGCCAAGGAGGACGAGAGGCGCAAGGCTATCCCCGCGCGCGTGCGCGGCGTGGCGGGGAACAGCAACTCCTCCGTGGTGGTCTGCGACCTCAAAACCGGCGTGTGCTGCGTCGGGGACCAGTGCTTCATCGGGTGAAGCGCCGCGTCGTTGAAAGTGTTGAAAGTTTTGCGCTGTATGCATAGAAAGTTGTAAGTCATTGATCATGTTGATCCTTCATCTTGGCCCCTTCGCGTTTCAATCACGACGAATCGCGTGCGTCCAGGTTGGCGCGGTTTTTGGCTAAGAACCGTCGCGTCGTCGTCGATCGGCGCGCACAATCGCCGCACGAAGAGCGGCGCGCGGGCGTCCGCCGGAGGAGGGCGATGTTGGCGGTCGCCGCGCCCGTCCGGTGGGTCGCCGCGCCGGGAACGGGGCAGCGGAAGGGGGAAGGGCGGCGGGTCGCCGGGGCTTCGCGCCGGCGCGTGCCGCGCGCGCGCGCGTGGTCGTGTTCCAACGACCCGGCAGGACGCGAACGTCGCGAATGCCGACCATCCGACGCGCCCGAGGTGGGGCCGTCCCCGAGAGGACCGTGCGCGGGGACGGGGTCGTGGCGACGCGTCCTGGGCACCGCGGCCGGTGCGGCGGCGTTTTCGGCGTGCGCGCGCGCGCCCGAGGCGTTCGCCGCGCCCGCGACGTCCTCCTCCGTCGTTCCCGCGCCGTCCTCATCGATCGAGGCGTCCGCCGGTTCCGCCGGTTCGTTGCTGGCGCGCATGCCCGCGCCTTCGCGGGCGATCGATCCGTCGGCTCTCAATCTCGAAACCGCCAACCCCGCCGTCGCCGAGCTCGGGTTCCTCCCCGCGCTCGCGTTGCCGCGCACGGGGTGGTTCGTCGGGTCCTGGATCGCGGGCAACGCCACGTTCTTCCAGAAGCAGTTCGAGGTGGCGCACGCCAAGTTCGTCGCCAACTGGGTCGCGTACGCGTTCATCCCGGTCGTGGCGGGCATTTTAAACTGGCTCACCAACGCGCTCGCGGTGAAGATGATCTTCTCCCCGGAGGAGTACATCGGGCTCGACATAAAGCGCTTCCCCGAAACGCCGGCGGGATTCTTCGGGTGGCAAGGCATCGTGCCGTGTAAGGTGCGCAAGATGTCGAGCACGATGGTTGATTTGATGACGTCGCGCCTGCTGGACGTGCGCGAGGTGTTCGGGCGGCTGGACAAGAAGAAGTGCGGCGAGTTCCTCGAGCCGGGCATCGACGCCATCGCGGAGGGTGTCGCGTCGGATCTGTTCAGAGCGTCGTCCAAAAGCGATTCCAAAAACAAAAACAAAAACGCGCCTCTGCCGTCGTGGAGCGCGGCGCTCGTCGCGGCGGCGCCGCTGGCGGCGACGCTGGCGGCGAAGGACCTGGCTCGGAAGCACGGCAAGGAGCTCGTGGCTTCCGTGCTGGGCGAGATGCAGCAGCGCGTGCCGGAGGTGTGGGACGTGAAGACGCAGGTGGTCGGCGCCATGACGCGGGACAAGAAGATCATCGTCGAGCTGTTCCAACGATGCGGCCGGAACGAGTTTGTGTTCATTCGCAGAAGCGGCTTGTACTTTGGTTTTCTGTTCGGCATCTTCCAGATGGTCCAGTGGCTGGTCTGGGACCCCTGGTGGAGTCTCGCGGTGGGGGGCGCGGCGGTCGGGTACGCCACCAACTGGCTCGCGCTCACGCTCATGTTCTCGCCCGTGCAACCGCAGACGTTCGGGCCGTTCACGCTGCACGGCGCGTTTCTGAGACGGCAAAACGAAGTCTCGGGCGAGTTCGCCGAGATGCTTCGCTCGCGCGTGCTGAGCGCGGAGAACATCTGGCGCGAGATTCTCACCTCCGAAAAGACCAAGCCGGTGTTCTTCGAGATTCTCGAGCGGAAAACGCGGGAACAGCTCGAGAAGGCGCGCACGGAGGAGGCGGTCGTGTCGTGCGCCGCGAACGCGCTCGGCGAAGAGCGATGGTCAAAAATCGAACGCGCCGTCGTCTCTCGCGTCTTGACCGATTTGCCGACGCACTTGCCTTTAGTGTACGCGTACTCGGACGGCGCGCTCGACCTCGAGACGACGCTCAGAGATAAGATGCGGGGTCTGTCGGGTGAGGAGTTCGAGGGGGTGTTACACCCGGTGTTCCAGGAGGATGAACTGACGCTCATCTTAGTGGGCGCGTTTCTCGGTCTCGTCGCCGGGTTCGCGCAAGCCGCGGCGTTTTAATTTTTACGGTACTTTCGTTATTTTTATACATTCAATCGTCGTTCGGGTCGTCCCTGACCAGTATGAATACGTCCCCACTCTGCGACCGCGAGATTCTCAGTTCGTCGTCCACGAACGTGGTGTCCATCCACGCCAGGCTCCCCGAGCCGCTCGCCTCCATCTCCAGATCGCGCGCCGCGCGACCGACGGATGCCGGCGGCGCGTCGACTTTGAACCCGGCGAACGTGTACGCCTTTGGCCGGACGCTCGCTCTTGAGTCCGTCTGCGCGTCCAGCGACGAGACGCTGGCGTTGGTGAACTTGAGAAACGGCAAGGGCTCGAAGCTCTCCTCGTTTTTCACCTGCGCCGTGAAGATATCCACCGTCTGGTGAATGGGCCCGCGCGGCTTCAAGAAACCGGGCTTACCCTTCCCCAACACGCTCGTCGCCGTCGTGTACTGCAACGCCCAACGACCGTTCATCAGAGGCGACTTGAGCGGCGAACGCGTCGGGTTCTTCGCCTCCAAAGCGCGCGCGAGCTGCTCGATCTTCTTCGCGCGGTCCTTCTCCACGCGTAAACCGCGCTCGGTGTCCGCGAGCGCCAAAAGAAGCGCGGCTTTCAGGTCGGCGAGTCCCGCCGTTCCGCCGTTTTTGCCGCCGACGTTGATCTCCGGTTTGTACTGGTAGTTCACCTGGATCTTGCTGTTGAAGATGGCGGCGCCCAGGTTCTCGCCCATGCCCTTCAGCCCGCCCATCAGGCCCCACGGCGACGCCGCGGGGTCCGACCCGTCGTCCACCTTCGACAGAGACACGTCCGCGCCGCGCACGACGGAGGATGGCGCGTTGGATGGCGCGTTTCTCGGCGCGACCGAGCCGCCCGCGAACGCCGCCGGCGGTTGTAGGTCAAAGTCGCCCTCCTCCTCCTCCTCCGTTCGCCGGGTCACCGTGAACGCGCACCCGCCGTCCCCGAGCTGCACGTCGGCGCCCTCCGTTAACTCGTACTGCAGACCGGGCTTGATCTGCCTGCCCCCGACGAACGTCCCGCTCGCCGACCCGAGGTCCTCGATGTACACGGCGCCGCCGACGCGCAACAGCGCGGCGTGCGCGCTGTCGACGCCCGCCACGTTGGTCAGGATGACGTCGGCGTCGCCTTTCCGGCGGCCCGAGCCGACGCGCACGGGAACGCCCGGCTCGAGGTCCACCGCGGGGCCGGACCAGCCCACCGGCGCGAACACGACGCGTTCCTCCGACGCGAACTTTACTGCAGGCTTGTTTCGGCTCGAGGAGAAAACCTCCGTCGGTTCCATAACCGACGTCGGTACAGGCTCGACCGCCTCCGGTTCCGACGCTACGACCGAGACGACGTCGACGTCGTCTTCGTCGACGTCAATCGTCGCGAGCGCTTCCGTGACGAAAGCGGCGTTTTCCGCCTCCTCTTCCGTCACGTTTTCGTCGGTTAAAATCGTTCGTGGCTTGGGCTTTTTTTGAACACCCCCGAAGCCTCTGAACACGTCCCCTACGCCCGACAACGCCGCGCGCGCGTTGTTCACCGTCGCCGCCACCGCCTTGGCGTTTCTCTCCGCCTCGGCGGCGGTTTCTCGGACGCCCGCCATCGCGTCCGCCAGGTCGCGGCCGGTAGTCTCCGCCACCTCGAAGCGCGCCAGGTGCGGGTCCCCGAGCGTCACGACGTCCCCGGCGCTCAGCTCGAACCTCGGGCCGCCGGGAGGTACCGGTCGACCGTCCACCTCCGTACCGTTTCTCGAGCCCATGTCCGACACGAACACGCGGCCGTCCTCGTCGCACTCGAACCGCGCGTGCGCCGCGGAGACGGTGCCGATGGGAAGGCACACGTCCGCGGGCTTCTCGCGCCCGACGACGACCACGCCGCCCGCGCGCGAAGGCAAGCGAATCTCCGTCTTCGCGAGGGACCCGGGCACGCGCGTGCCCTCGGGGAGGTGGTCCTTCGTGCCGTCGCCGCAAGGCACGAGCTTCAGCGCCTGCGCGCGCACGAGGCAAACCCGACGACGGTCGAGGCGTCGATGATGCCACGTAGGATCCCGAGGCTTCGTCCCGACCACGCTGTCGCCTCGAGTCCACCGAGCTCGTCGCGCGAGGAGGACGGGCGTCCGCCCCGTCGGCGGCGTCGCCGCGCAGACGGACATCTCGGCGCCCTCGGGACGGCGCGCGGCCGAACCGCGGCGTGGAAGTGTGGCGGCCTGCCACGAGGATACGCCCGATATATCCGATATATCCGATGCAGTGTATAGGCCTATAAGTGTAACGAGAAGTGCACTCTGTCGTCGCCTGAGACGCCTTCAGAAAAATCACCAGTCGTACACACGTGGACGCGCGTGGCACGCGATGCCGGCGTGCGCGGTGTCGAGGCCGTCGACCGCATGTCGCGCGTCAAAGACAAGCGGGTATCGCGCGTGGGTCGCGAGGCCCACCGCCACTCCGCGCTTCGCGGCTCGGCGTCACGCGCCGCGCGACGGAACAATCTCGGACGTTCCGCCGACGCGCGCCGTCGTCGGCGACGACGCGCGCGCGGACGCCACCTCAGACGCGAGCGCGTCTTCGAGCGACGCGGGCGGTCAGAACGGCGATGCGCCCCGCCGGCCAGGGCGCGCCGCTCGCGCGCGTATGCGTCGCGAACGCGCCGCGCGCCTGGCATCCGCCGCCGCCGACGAGGACCCGCGTGATGAGTTCCATCGTTACCGAGTGTTTCTGGGCGGCGTCGCCGCGGACGCCGACCCCGAATCCATCGCCGCCGCGTTCGGCGGACCCGGCGTCGCGCGCGACGTCTTCGTTCACGCAGGCCGGGGCTTCGCGTTCGTCGCGTTCGCCGATGAGCGGTCGTACCTCGAGGCGCTGGACGTCGCGCCCCGCGCCGATCTGTTCGCGGAGGTTCGCGCGGCGGCGGCGGCGGTTGACGGTGATTCGCCGCCGGCGACGTCAAAAAAAGAAGAAGAAAAACGCTCGCGCCGCGTTTCCCTCGACGACGCGCGGCGCGCGACGTTCGCCGTTCAGTGCCAGGAGTCGCACGCCGACCGCCTGGAGGCGTACTTGCGCGGCGACGACGCGAACGCGATGGGCGTGGAAGTGCTCGGCGTCGCCGCGCCGAACGAGCCGCCGCGGGAGGGACGGAGGGTCACGGAACGGGTGGTCCTGTGTCGTCCGGCGTCGGATGACTCGTCCTCCGCCGAAGTCATCCGACGCGTGCGCGCGGACCCCGCGCTCGCCATGCACCGCGACTTTTTCCCGCGCGTCTACGACTTGCGCGACTCGGCCGTCTTCGCGAGCCTCGCCGCGGCCTCGCGCGAGGTGGTCGACCTCGTGGCGAGCGACCGAGAAGCGGCGGGCAACGACCGCCGCGTCAAAACGCGACTCGAGACGTTTCCTCCATCCCTCGCGCGCTCCGACGAGCTCGCGGCGGCGGCGGCGGCGGTACCGGCGGTGAAGAACGCGTTCACGCCTCGGCTTTCGGACGCGACGCGCGTCGCCACGGTCGTGTCGCTTCGCGGGGATGTCACGATCGTCGCGTACGGAGGCGCGGAGCGCGCCGCGGCGACGGATCGAGACGCTCGCGGCGAATCGCGCTCGACGAAGGAGGGAGACGAGAACGCGTCTCGGGCGTTTCTGAAACTGGCGGAGTGCGCGCTTCGCGACTCGTGCCTTCGCGACGCGCTGGCTGAAGGGAACCGCCCACGCGCGGTGGACGTCGGTGCCGCGCCCGGAGGGTGGACGCAGTTCCTCGCGCGGAAAGGGTGCCGCGTCGTGGCGATTGACCCGGCGGACGTGCCGAACCTTCCGAGCGGGTGTCGCCACCTTAAGGACACCGCGCAAAACGCGTGGGTCACGTTGCGGGAGGAGAAACGAAAAGCCGCGGGTTCGGCGGACGATATCGATACCGCTTGGTGTCCCTTCGACGTGTACGTCTCGGACGCGGTGCTTCACGACGCGGACGCGCAGCAGAACCTGCTGCGGGGCGCGGTCGACGCCGGGCTGCTGCGAGAAAACGCGGTGATCGTCGTCACCTTCAAGTCGGCGCCGGGACGCGGCGCGGGGGACGGCTACCGGCGCGCCGCGTTCGCGCGCGCGCGAAAACTCGGGGACGAGCTGTGCGAGGGCGACTGGACCCTGACGCACCTCTTCGCGAATCGCTCGCGGGAGAGGACGTTCGTGGGGAGGCTGAGGTCGTCACGCGACGCGCGGGTGTTTTGATGAGCGCGCGGCGGCGACGAAACGTCGAGACCTTGGACGGGAAATGATGAACAAAATTTCAGAAAATTTCAAAAAGGCGTTTCGAACGAACAACGACCTCGAACTCATCAGATCTCGGGCGCGGCACGCACAGCGAGGGTTTAGGTGTTTATGTGGGGCGGTCACCTCTACTCCTTGGGGTTAGGACCCTACTAGACCCCTACCGAGGTACCCTACAAGTCCCCAACTCACAGCGCACCAGTGTGAAATTCTTGTGAAATTCTAATTGGTGTTTAGTGCGAACGGGTTCGTTTTGGGGCACAAATGGGTCCATTTTGGGGCACAACGGGTTAGTTTTGGGGCACAACGGGTTAGCGCAGGTTAAAATTTCCACCTCCGGGTTTCGCCCGGGTTTCGCCTTCGCCGAGTCGGGTTTCGCCCGGGTTTCGCCTTCGCCGAGTCGGGTTTCTCGAGTTTCTCCCGCCCTTACCCTCCCTACTTCCGCCCTAACCCTCCCCTCGAAATCGTCACGCGGGCTCCCCTCACGATCCGCCCGCGCGCTTGCGGTGCCCTGCCCTTCCGCAGCCCCTCCGCGTCGCGCGTCGCGCCGCGCAGGGGGCGCGCGGTGACGAAACCCACCTTCCGGTGAGTCGCCGCGCCTCCCTACTCGAAATCGTCTCGCGATCCGCCCGCGCGATTGCGTGCCCTGCCCTTCCGCAGCCCCTCCGGTCGCGCGTCGCGCCGCCCGACGACCCACGCGCGATGGCCTGGGGGTCGCGCGCGGTGACGGAACCACTTGCGGTGAGTCGCGGCTGTCGCGCGCGGCGTGAAGTGGCGGTCCGGAAACTTCGGCGTGCGAGTCACCTCGGTCGCACGAAGCGTGACTGAATAGAAACCGGTTTAGGGTTTAGGGTTTAGGGTTTAGGGTTTAGGGTTTAGGGTTCAGGGTTCAGGGTTTAGGGTTTAGGGTTTAGGGTTTAGGGTTTAGGGTTTAGGGTTTAGGGTTTAGGGTTTAGGGTTTAGGGTTTAGGGTTT
>Ga0209666_1002252_pt1 | contig 14440 bp, 13 predicted proteins | sample SaaInlV_125m_DNA_FD_184679 | JGI IMG/M metagenome (GOLD analysis project Ga0209666, IMG submission 184679) | Marine microbial communities from expanding oxygen minimum zones in the Saanich Inlet - Saanich Inlet SI037_S3LV_10m_DNA (SPAdes)... | ecosystem: Environmental > Aquatic > Marine >...
CGTCAAGACGCACTGCGAGCCCACCGACCACGTCGCGCTCGGCCTGCTGACCGACGGCGCGCTCTGGGACGAGGACACCTTCGTGCCCGCGTACGCCGAGCTCAAGAAGGGCGTGGCCGAGTACACCTCCTTCGCGATCGGCTGCGGCGCGTGGGCCAACCACCGCACCGTCAAGCTCGTGGCCACGCACGGCGAGACGCTGATCGAGGCCATCGACCGCTCGGTCAGCTCGGCGGCGATGAAGGGCATCGCGCGCTGCGTCGCGGCAATGTCGGCCAAGATCCAGATCGTCATCGCCGGCCAGGTGCTCTCGCACAAGGGCGACAAGAGCCTTCCCGTGTTCTCGATCAACTCCAAGAACCCCCACGGCGTCGACTCGGTCTACGAGCTGGGCCTCGGCGAGAAGCGCGTCTTCACGGTGGCGCCACCCGACTTTCTGGGCCACGACGGGTGCGCCGGCGTCGTGAGCGTCGGCCCGCACGGCGAGGGCTACAAGATCGACGTGCGCAGCAGCGACGGCCACGCCGTCGACGTCAAGCGCGTGCTGCGCCACCTCGACCCGCTCTTCGCCGACGCCGACATCGCGACGCTCAAGAACCCGGGCCACCCCAAGCGCGTGGCCGAGCTGCTCGAGGAGGTCGGCATCGTCAACCGGTGCATCACCTCCTACGTGGCCAAGATCACGCAGTACGACTTGGGCAACAAGCACGACCACTCCCTTCAGTCGGGCGTCAAGGCCGTCGTGCCGGCCTTCAAGCCCTTGGGCGCCGACGCGGACCTGCCGTGGCTGCAACTGGCGTCGCTCTCCAACCCCGACACGGCCAAGAACGGCAAGACCGTGTACACGAACGAGCCGCACTGCAGCGACGACGGCGACTGTGGGCACGAGTGGTACAACAACGGCAACTCGGGCAGCTGCTTCCGCTCGCTCGGCAGCTCGAGCGACAACTCCGGGCCAGTCTACCGCTCGTGCGGCGCCGACGGCAGCGACGACGAGCCCATGAAGACCGAGGCGCATGCGTGGTCCGCGCCGCCGCCGCCGCCGCCGCGTTTCGCGAAGCCGCCGGGCCAGAAGGCCGAGGTGGACGAGCCCAGCGACCCCAACGCCGTGCCCAACTTTGGCACGGTGTCGAAGCTCGCGCACGCGCGCGCGCTGCTGCCCTTCCTCGTCGACCAAAAGATCGCCCACCGCGCGGTCGCGGCCACCCTCGCCGCGCTGGTCGCGCTCGCCAACCCCAAAGAGCCCGCCACTGCGTCCGGTGCCGGCGACGACGACGACGACTCCATGGGCGACGTCGTCGAGGCGCTCATCGACCGCGTGGCCAGCCCGTCGTCCGAGGACGTCGCCGCCAAGATCGACGCCTGCCTGCAAGTGCTCTGCGCCCTCGCGATGCGTTACCACTTGCCCGTGGACGTGAACCTTCACAACGCCACCATCGCCCAGGGCGACGTGGCCGCCGCCGCCTGCCGCGTCGAGTACCTGATCAAGATCGCCACGCGCCTGCACGAGCTTGTGCTGCTGCACCGCCCCGAGCTGTGGCGCGCCAAGATCACGACCAAGCCCATCGGCAACGACCACGTGACCATCAATGCCTCGCTCGACTGGGTCGCCGAGGACCATGCTCGCCCGTACTACGACCACACGCATCCCGACCCCAAGGAGGTTGCGATCAATGCGTGCTACCAACTTTCCTGCTTCTTCAACGAGGGGGGCTACAAGGGCGGCGTCTTCTGCTCCGAGACCCTTCTCTTCAGCGGGCCCAAGCCCGCCACCTTCGCAAACAAAGAGCTCAAGCTCGACGCTCCGCTCGTCCTGGGCACGCGTTTCGACGTGTGGAAGCACCTCCACGCTCCGTTCAAGCAGCAGCTCTCCGCGGCCATGTGAAGCCGCGCCGCTCCAAGTGTGTGTGTGTGTGTGTGTGTGAGTTAGGGTTGGAGTGTGGCAGCGTAGCCGTGTGGGCGTTGGGGTGCTTTTAAAATCAAACTCATGCAAGGGGTGCGCGTGGACTGCGTCCCTGGCGGACGCAGCACCAACATAACTGGAGCGCGGTGGGGTTGGAGTAGGTGGCGCCAGCGCTGGTTTACCCAACCGCGATTTGACTCGCTGCGCGCCCCATGCTGCCGGCCCTCCACCAGCTGCAACTGGGCCCACCGGCGCTCGCCACGAGCGGGGTGCTCGACAACCTGCTGGGCAAGCGGGACGCGCCCGAGGTCGAGGAGCAGGAGGGGGAGGGGGAGGGGGAGGGGGAGGAGGAGGAGGAGCTCGCGCCCTCCATCAAGCTGCTCATCCTCGACTTCGACCTGACGATGACGGTCACGATCATCGAGCGTGGCAAGCGGCCAGCGCTCCGGAACGTGACGAGCGACAAGCTGAACGTGTTCAAGGGCCTGACCAAGCAGGAGCACATCAAGAACTTTGGCGGGCCGGAGCGCGTGCAGCGGATGCAGGAGCTCTTCCAGGAGCTGATCGACAACGGCACGGAGCTGCGGATCCTTTCCTACGGCCTGAAGGAGGCCATCGTGATCGCGCTCGAGGCCGCGGGACTCGCCGACTACTTCACCGAGCAGGACGAGCCGCTGGGCAACCTGGTCTACGGCACCGACGTGCCGCCGCTGAACGACCCGCCGGCCGACGGCGAGGATCCAGACAAAGTCGTCGACAAGCTTGGCGTCGTCGCGGGGTGGCTGCTGGAGCTGGACCTGAATGGCGACGAGGTGCTCTACCTCGACGACGACGTCGCCAACATCAGGACGCCCGTGTCGCTCGGCAGCGAGGACCGGGGCGTCGCGCAGGTCCTGTACCCGGGCCACGCGCGCCAGCACCCGTACGGCTTTTTTGAGCAGAGCGAGCCGTGGATCCGCGAGATGTGCGGGCTGGAGCCCCGGGAATCGGCGTGAGGCGCGGTGTCTCCAACGGTGGCATGTGCGCACCCGATAAAAAAATGACACAACCGTTACACGCACACGCGTGAGAGTGCGCAACGGCGCGCGTGTGCGCAACGGAAGGCTTCCGGCAGTTCGACCGGCGCAAGTCGTGAGTGTTACGAGTACAGCGTGTTGAACCCATTCGCCTGTAGCCGCTCGATGAGGCGCTGGGCCTGTGTGGCGCGCACGATCGTTGCCGTGCTGTCAAAGTACGCAAAGAAGAGCTCCCTCGCCTTTTGCAGATTGATCTCGCCGCGCATCAGCTGCTGCCGGCACTGCAGCTCAAGCATGACCCCAAGCAGGCCATCGCAGCACGCCTCGGGGTTGCGCAACCCCATCCATTCGCGTTGGCACGCGTCGCGGCTGGTCGCTTCGAGCGCCGAGTTGAAGACCGGCATGCCCATGAGCTCCGCCTGGGTCTCCGGGTCGACGCCGTCGACGGCGTCGCATCGCTCGCGGTACCACTCGGCAAAGTGCGGGAGGAACTGCACGAAGACGTTGCGCTTCGCTCTCAGATCCTCGGGCCTCGTGGCGATCACGCTGTGCTGGCGCCCCTTCACCTGCTCGTGCAGTATGAACGCCTGGCAGAAGCGCGGGTCGCCGCCCACGACGCGCCCCGAGTGCCAATCGCTCGACAGGAGTTGCTCCGTTGTGAGGTCCACGTGCGCGCGGTCGCTCGGCACAAAAATGTACGGGCTGTCCTCGCACGCGGTGGGATCCTTGTACACGACGGTGCCGCTCTCGGAGACGGTCGCAACGACCACGTGCACGTTTGCGATCCACGCCGGCTCGTTCCAATGGCACAGATCGACGGGCAGCTTGTAGAGCTTGAACCCGCGGACTGCCGTCGCGGTGGGCTGCTCCAAGAGCGCGCACAAGTTGGCGCGCCACGCGCTCGGTGCGCCGGTGCCCGCGCGCATGAGCCGAGGCGGTGGGTCCGTGCGCGTGCGGAGTTGGCGCAGGATGACGGCCTTCTGCTTTTTGAAGGTTTTGGCGCTCATGCACTTTACTGGGGCCTTGAACTTGAGCACGTCGGGGAGCGGCATCTCGTCGCGGATCATCTGCCCGCTTGGCACGACGCTCTCCCACCCTCCTGCTTCTCCCTCCCACCCCTCCCACCCCTCCCGGTTCACGCGCTTGCGCGTGCGCGTGCGTGTGCCGGGTACTCGTGCGCTTTTTCCTGGCCTCTCGAATAGCGCGGCATGGGCCGTTTGCAACTTTTGACATTTGGCGACTGGCTGCGCATGAGGCCGGGCGAGCGGCCGCCGCCTTCCAAACCAACACACGTACGCTTCACGGGCAACGAGGACCGCGCGCGCAATGCCATCATTGCTGAGATGACGACGCTCAGGTGGAAGGACGTGCTGGACCAGCTGGAGCAGGCCGGCTTTCCGCAACGCACGATCAAGTCGGTGCGCAATCGCCACCTGCGCCTTCGCACCGAGGCGCGCCTGAAGGTTGAGAGCAAGAACAAGTGCAACGTGTGTGGCTTGGACCAGCGGGGGCACGTGTGTGGTGGCTTAAAGGGCCCCAACGTAGAAGACCAGGCGGAGTAGTCCTGTGATAAAGACCACCCGTTTTGCAATGGTAAGGAGAAGGAGTGGCGCCGCAACATGTCTCTCCGACGCGTGCCCGTAGACTCCGACTCGGTGCTGATGCGCCCCTCCTCTCCCATATCCGTGGCGCCCGCGCCACCCGTTGGCGCCACCATCTCGGATCAGCTTGGGATTGCCAACAACGGCCCGGCCCGGCCGTTTGTGCGCTTCACGCCGCAGCACCCCACGCCGCGCGCGGTGGGCAACGTCGTGGACAAGGCCTTCCGTGGATACGACGCGGAGCCGGTCTATCTGCACAGCAGCGAATACCACGAGGTCGACACGGCCGGCATGCTGGGCGATGCGCTCAAGATGGCCAAGTCCAAGGCCAACGCGGCGGTGCGCAAGAGCAAAGAACTGGCCGGCAAGGCGGCGGTAGCCGGAAAGGAGCTGGCCGGCAAGGCGGCGGATAAAGCCAAGGCGGCGGCCGCCGCCGCCAGCGAGCGCATGAGTGCCGGCAGCGACAGCGACTCGGAGGACGAGGACGGCAAGACCAAGGCCAAGGCCAAGGCCAAGGCCAAGGCAAGCAAGTGAGTTGCCAACGGGCACACCGGCACACGTACTCCCAAAAGGCATGCTCGGATTCGCGTTCCCGGCGGTTTCCGAGCTGCAGGAGCACGCGCAGCGGCTGCGGTTGTGGTTGCAGCGCGAGGAAGGCGTCGACGTGCTCGTCGGCGGCTTTGGCGCGCGGCTGCGCATCGCGCCCGATTCCCACCCCGCCCCGATTCCCGACCCGGACCCCGAGAGCGTCATCGATTTAGATTAAGCACCCACGTAAACACGCGCGGACACGCGCGGACACGGGCACCGGCGCGTAAACACGAACCAACTGATGTAATAAATTTGCCAGCACCCGCACTAATAAATGGACAAGAGCGGAATCGAGACCGCCACGGCGTGTTCTGTGCCCACCACGTCGTCGTCGCCGATTCCACTGTTGGATATCGGCTGCGCCACGACGACGTTGTTGGTCGTCGAGATCTGCGTGTTGGTCTGCGTGTTGCCGTTCTGGTTGGTGGTGTTGGCGCTGGCCCGGACGGGCTCATCGGAGCACATCCCGCAGCACATCCCACACGTCAGGATCCAGGGGATCCACGAGCAGCACCCGGCGATGTTTTTGTCGTCTTCGGCCTGCTTCCTGCGCTCGCGCGCCTCCTCCGCGTCGGCATTCTTCTCGTTGACGTCGTCCACGATGTTGTTGCTGTACCTGGTTTTCTTTTTTTTTCGCTTGCAACACCGGTTGCAGCAGACCGTCGTGTTTTCGAAGAAGCATTTTAGACACTTTCCGACCGGCACGTGGCACCCGCATCCCAAACAGCAGAGCACGGCGATGATCACGACCACGAGTACCAGAAAGAGGTAGGTGATTACGAGAGCAAGGGACACCATGTTCGCGGACGCCTCTGCTAACACGGTTGCGTCCCTAGGTTATGCGATCCACTATGCGCGCGGCGCGTCGCTCCCACCAGGCGGGCAGCGAGAACTTCTCGCTGAGATCGGCATCGACGTAAAGCACGCAGCCCGAGACCTTGTCGATGCCCTTGGCAGCGAGCTTGGCCAGCGTCGCCTCCTCCTGCTTGAACAGGTGCAGCGTCACGGCCAGCTGCGCAAAGTGGCGGTTCACGTGGCAGTCCTTGGTCTTGCCCAGCGGCGACTGCAGGCACGAGCCCACGCCCTGCGTGCGGTCGCCCCCGAACCCGGTCTTGAGCTCCACAAGCACGAGCTCGCACTTGCCGCGCATGCACACGACGTCGGCCGCCGTGCCGATGCCGCGCAGCGCGTCGATGACGACGCGCTGCGACCCGACGGGGGTGAGCCCGTGGTAGGCCAACGCGTTGAAGAACAGCCGAGTCAGCTTGAGCATCTTGGAGTGCTTGCGCGCAAGCGCGGACGCGTTGCACAGGCGCGACACCTGCGCGTCCACTGCGCGGCCGCGCCGCAGCCCGCCCTTGGCGCCGGCCCATGCGCCGCCGCGCCAGCTGCCGGTGCTTGGCAGCGTTGCGGGAGAGTGGAGGCGCTTCGCGAGCAGCTTCGTGATGCCGCGCAGTTTGGGCCCCGTCGGCCGATTCGACTCGGTGCGCGCGCGAAAGCAGGCAAACTTGCCGCTCTTGGCCAGCTTGCCCGGCGCGGTGCGTTTGAGGAGCGCGCGGACGCCTCGCATGGCCTTGCGCGGCCTTGCGTGGCCTTGCGCGACGCCAACCTCCCTTCCCCACTCCCACTCCGCGTGCTGGCAACCGCCGTTCGTCGCAGCACTAGCGGCGTTCATCCGCAACTTCGCGCCGGCCGCGCAACTTTACTGTGAACTTTCCTCCTCCATCGCCAGGGTCTTGGCCACGGACGCACTAAACGAGTCGCTGTGCGCACTATCGCTCACCGGTTCCACGAGCGACAGCTGCTGGAAGGCCAGCTGCCCGATCGGCTCGTGCGCGCAGGCGGGGGGCAGCTCCTGCGCGCACGCGCTCAGGTCGATGAGCTTGGCGCCCCCCGCCGCGGCGGGCTCGTCCACGTAGAGCGGCCGCTCGTTGAGCAGCCGATTCTGCTCGGCCACGGGATCGGCCAGCTGCGGCTCCAGGTTGGGGAGGTTGGGGAGGTTGGCCTCGACGTCCTCGTCGTCGGTGGAGCTCGTGCTCTCCACCCTCTTGTACTCCTTGGTGGTGTGGGCGTTGTTGCGCATGGCGCGGGCGTGCAGGATGATGGCGCACTGCGCCACGGCGAGCGGCAACCACCAGGCCATGGCGCCGCTCACCCAGAGCGAGGCCGACGCGCTTCGGAAGAAGACGATCGAGGTGTTCGAGTAGGTGCTGTTGCGCGTGCGAGTGCTGGCGTACACGTTGAAGCCGTAGAGCATGCCGAAGAAGAAGGCGCGCACGATGCGGTCGGCGGCCTCCCAGAGGTCCACCGACTGGCAGAGCGGCCCGACGAGCGCGACCGCGGGCGGCGGCATGATCGCGATGACCATGAGCGCGAGGAGCGTCAGGATGAAGGGCCGGTCCGTGTCCTCGAGCGGCGCGCGCGCGCGCATGAACCCCGCGTACACCTGGACGGCCACGGCGCTGTGGAAGACCACGTGCCTCCAGCTGGGCGCATGGGACGCGTCCACGCTGCACGTGTGCACCAGCTGCTCGATGACGAGCGTGCTGAGGTACAGCGGGATCCCCAGTTGCAGCGCCGCAAAGACCACGGTGATGCCGTGCGCCTTGCCCAGGCGGATGGGCGCACGCATCAGCAAGCCGCCCGTCGCGCTGCACAGCGCGAGCGTGCGCACCGCCGAGACGGCGCCGTTGGGCGCGAGCCAGCACGAGAGCACGCTCACCACCGCGCACGCGCAGATCGAGAAGACCGTCTGGGCCAGCGGCAGGTACAGGCTCGCCTCGTTGAAATCCACCACCGCATCTTCGTTGTCGTACGGCGGCATGCGACGAACGAGTCGCCGCGGAAGCGCTCCACGCATAAAGCCGCAGCACCGCGCGCGTTTTTGGGGCGCGGTGTTGCAACCTGCCCTAGCGTTGCGGCTTGGTCTTTTGGGACGTCCCCGTCCGCGACGAGGGCCTCCTGGCAGTTTGCAACTTGTGGCACGCAATTCCACACGCGCGCGGCGGTAGCTGCGCGCGTGATCCCCGGTTGCAGGCACTCGTACCGGGCATGGCCGACCGAAGCTTTCGCGACCGCCGTCGCGAATCGGCAGCTTTGCCGGTGCCGTTGGCAAAGACAACCTCGCTCGATAGCATAATCCTCAAGTCGACCAACCACCGATCGGCCTCGCCCTGCTTTGGCCTAATGGAGGCTTACCGTAAGAACCTTGATAGGTACGACGTTAGCCCCATCCCCCAACCCATTCGAGGCATAGGCCGGTCGCCTCTGATGCGCACCTGGAGCCCACCGCCGGTCGCGCAACTGCTTGCGAAATCGGAGAGCATGCCCGAACTGTCGCTGAAAAGGGGCCTCGACCCGACCAGCGACGCGCGCGCCAACCACGGGGCGCAGGGGCAGAGCAAGGAGGGCGAGGGCGAGGGCGAGGGCGAGGGCGAGGGCGAGGGCGAGGGCGAGGGCGGCACGTGGACGTGCAAGGGTTGCTTCACTGAAGACGCGCAACGCCTGAGCAAGAACAGCGATGGCGGGCTCACGTGCGTGTGCGGCGCGGTTTACCAGCTGTACGACATGGTGCCCCAGGACCGCGCCAAGAACTGCCCAAAGTCCAAGGACCCGACGAGCGTGGCCGATGTGCAGATGCAGACGGCGCTGCAGTCCGCGTACCAGGCCATGCGCAATGGCAGCGAGACGGCCGAGGATCGCAAGCGTCGCCAGCACGCGCAGGCAAGCGGCTCGCGGATGTCGACCAAGTCTGCGCAGAAGAACGACGTGCTGCAGGCGCAGAACATCTGCAATAGCCGCGCCGTCCGCGACGCGATGGAGCTGTGCCGGGAGGATGCGCCGGACCAGGGTCGCGGCGCCAAGGTCGTTGCCCACCTGACGCTGCTCTTCGAGAAGCTGCCGTCGCTGAAGCACTCGGAGGTGCGAGCGCACATCCGGCTCGAGACGATCCGCATCTACCGGCTCTCGCAGCGGCACGAGATGGGCTGCGGCAGCAAGGCGTGCATGTACGCGCTCAAGGACCACAGCGTCAGCGCGCTGGCCACCAGCATCACCGAACTGATAGTGGCGCAGCTTGCGGGCGAGGAGCCCTCGACGCGGCCCGTGTGCCTTGCCAAGCTCTCCCAAGGCACGTGCAGCCAGCAGGACATGAAGCAGGCGATGGTGGAGCTGCAGCAGCTGCTCAACAAGCGCGGCGGTGGTGGCAACGTCCAGCGCATGAAGGTGCTGAGCGCGGTGAGCCTCATCTCCGCGTGGGAGGCCGAGGAGGAGGTGTGCGTCAAGTGCGGCAGCGAGAGCGCGGCAATGCCGCACATATACTCCCTGCCGACCTCGCTCGCCAACTGCCCCGACGAGTTTGGCAAAACCGCCTCGCTCGATCCGGGCGACAACACCGGAAAGCTGCGCCGGTCGCTCAACGCCGCCGTCCTCTCCATGAAGACGCTCACCAAGGTGCGCGTCGCGGCGGCGCACCAGCTCAGCGTTCCCGCGCTCGTCCAGTTTGTGAGCAACGAGAACTTCCCACCCGACGTGACGGCCACGGCCATCCTCTCGGCCACGGCCACCCGAATGGGCGAGGACGACCCCACGCTCAAGATGCGCGGGCACGTGTTCCGCCCCTTCAACATCGCAGCCTCGACGGTCGACGCGCTGATCGCGCAGCTCGCGTCGTACGTGCAGATCCCCGACCCGGAAGACGAGGGCTCGCTTCTCTTTGGCGCGTAGTGGTGAACGCTGCGCTCAGGCGGAGGGAGGGGGGGGGAGGCAAGGGGGAGGCGGCGGCGCGGGCCATCGACAACTCGCGCGTGGCAATTATTGCGCCGGTTACTTTGCAACTGGTGGCGCGGGGGCGGGGGCGGGAGCGCGCGCAACTGGGTTGCCGCTAAGGCGGCACCAATTTTATTTCCAAAGTGGGCAAGTGCATTCTCGGATCCATGGCGTTGATCCTGCTCCCCGACGACTGCAGTCCCCCTAATACGGCAACACGGAAGCGCAGGGAGCCGGAGGCGAGCCCCGTGGCCAAATCGGACAGCGCGGCCTCGCTGTCGTCGCGCGCCTCGACCTTCTCGAGAGGGTCGGACGTGAGCGCGGCGTCTTCAAACTGCTCGTTTGCGCCGGTCAAGCCCGCGCCTGGGGAGTCGGGGAAGCGTGTGCGTATAGCCATAGGGGGTGGGTGGGAACGGCGTTGAGGAAATTTTGGTTGTTGGAGTTGACAAGTTTTGGTTTGCAACTTTCCCACCAAACGCTAAGTGCACCACCACCCTTGCCGGCACTCGAACGCGTGTCGTGGCGCACGCGCGCACGCGCGATGGAGCCCGAGCGTCTCGCGCACCTCGACGACGCGCTGTGCGAGTATGTGGCGCGCATGGCGTGCATGCGGCCCACCTGGTGGATGGAAGCGGGACCGGGCCTGCAGACGCTGGTCAAGTTCGACCCCCCGGAGCGTGCGGCCCACAGCACCAGCTGCCGGTCCTGCGGCGGCGTGCTGCAGGGGGCCGAGCGGGGGCGGCTGCTGTGCGCCGCGTGCCGGTCGCAGTACCGGGTGATGCAGGGCGACCCGCTCATCCACACCATGTACCGCAGCTCCCACCCGCTGTACGTGCTCGACCAGACGACGGAAACCGTGGTGACGCACATCAAGGTCATGCGCAAGATCGCGTCGCAGGACATGGCCCTGGTCAAGCAGCTGGCCTACTGGTCCGTCCACGTCCACGAGCGGTGGCGCGCGGGGCACGGCAACCGAAACATCTACTTCACGCCCGAGATGGACCTGAGCAACGAGACGTACGCGCGGGAGATCACGTGCTGCAACCCGCGGTACACCGAAGGCGCCAGCGGGTCCGCCGTCATGCACGCGCCCCGGCACGACGCGGTGACGGTGGGTGGGCTGGGACCCAAGCTGCACGCGGTGGTCCGGCAGGAGGCGATCAAGTGGCTCTACAACCTCGACGCGATGATACGCCGGCGATTTGCCATCCCGCTGGAGCAGGAGCACGGCGACATGTCCATCGTCACGGCCATCGGCCGGTTTGCCAAGCTCATCGCGGACCGCGTCTCGCGACTCGAGGTGCGCGGCGACGACGAGACCAAGTACATGTCCGGAATCGCGTTCCAGCACGTGATCGAGTGCGAGAACACGCGATGCAAATACCACGCGGCGGCGCAAAAGAACGCGGACATCTGCTGCATGCTCACGCTCAAGCGGCTCGTGGACGTGAGCGCAGTGCCCGAGACGCCCGACAAGCGGCAGCGGCTCGCGCTCTTCCTGCGCAAGCTGTGCCCGGAACTGCGCAAGGCCCTGCCGGAGGTGGCGCAGCAGTACGGGTTTCCGGCGCTCGCCGACGCGCTCACCAGCCAGGTCCACGACCCCGCGGCGATCGAGCGCTGGCGCGCAACGGTCAGCAGCGGCTCCCTCAGCTGGCTGATCGATCGCGCCATGGAAAGGGCGCAGGAGTGGCACCCGGCCGATTTCTTGCAGTGCGTGCGCTTCGACGAGGTGCTGCGCGCGGACCACCTGCCACTGCTGAGCTGGGAGGACAACGCGCAGATGGCCTCGTGGTCGCTCGTGAGCAGCACGGCGCACGCGCACCGGCGCACGGGCCTGGACCCGGCGGGGTTGCGCATCGTGCTCATGAGTTCGGCGCTGCACAGCATCAGCGCCGACGAGCGCTTCTTCCCGGCGGGGGAGATGCGGCACGACCTCATGGCCGACGTTATTGGCAACCACGACATCCTTGCCACGCATGCCCACGGCGCGCTCACCGAGCAGCTGAGGCCGTACATGGTGGGCGCGCCGTGGCAGGCGGCGCGCACCGAGATGATCGAGTGGAAGGGCTCGCACATCGAGGACGACGTGCGCAGGGCGGGCGCCGTGCTGGGCGGGTTCTCCGTGCAGGAGATTGCCGAGCGGTACGGTTGGCACGACGGTAGCCCGGCGGGGCGCGCAGCGCGGAGCAGGCTGCACTCGTCGCTCGTGTGCCTCACCACGGACAAGATGGTCTTCAAGCCGGCGGCGCAGTACGAGGAGTGGTTCCCCCTGGCGCTCGAGTTGGTGCTGCCCATCCTCGCGCAGCTGCGGCACTCGGTGGGCATCTCCAATTTCGTGGCCACCAACCCGCTCGGCGACGTGCTGCAGCTGATGCCGCGGGTGCGCGACTGGAAACCCAGCGACGGGGTGTTGCAGCTGAGCGCCGGCGAAGTCTACAAGGTGCCCGTAGTGAAGACGGCGCTCAACGACCTGAAGGCGGCCAACTCGCCGCTGGTCCGCCTTCGCCGGCCCGGAAGGAAGGGCCAATATTGGATCTTCGACCCGGCCGAACTCGCGAGCGTGTTAGGCAGATAACCCCAGTAGCGTGCGCGGTATAATAAAAGAGGATTCCGCAATGTCGGTCCGCCACATCGACGAGTACGAGCCCACGAACGCCGCCCAGCAGCTCCGCTGCGACATCGCGTCGGTGCGCTCTTCGGAAGCCGTGCCGGACTTCGAGAGCCTGACCGAGACGGAGAAGAGCGCGGCCACGATCGGCGTCGCCCCCGACTCCTGGAAGCCCATCTCGTGGCTCAACCAGGGCCACTACGGCGAGCTTCTGCGAGGCAACGCCCTCTCCGGCCGCCTGACGCAGCAGATCGAGAGCTTCAAGATGGTGTCCGGCCAGTGAGCGCCCAAACGCGCACGCTTGCGCCCGAGCGCTTGTCAAGACTGGGTCGTGGAGTGTACCAGGAAGCTTAGTTTGCAGCTTGTGGATTCTGTAGAAGCAATTAATTACAGTGAGCCCGCCCCCGCGCGCGGCTCCCTCCACACCGGCACTCGTACCCTGACACGCGACCCGCGCGCGCGCCAGCCAACCGCTCGATGCCGACGAATGCCGAAGACCAAGCGCGCACCCCGCTCGACTTTGCCATCGAAGGCGTCGACGAGCCCGAAGGGCAAGGCGGCGAGGCAGACCAAGCGCGCGCGCAAGTACAACCCGGCCAAGAACTGGGTGCGCTCCCAGAAGAAGGTGGGGGAGAAGAAGGTGCGCTTCTGACCCCCGACAGCTCCGGCTACAGCGTCCTCGACGACAGCGAAGGCAACATCTCCAAGATCACCTTCCAACGCAACGGCAGCTCGCCCGTCGTCGTCAACCGGCCCACCGTCGACGACTCTGCCGCGATGCTGCTCTGGAAGCTCCTCGAGACGCAGCGCCGTGGCGCGCGCAAGCGGCGCGTCCTGCAGACGGCAATCAACAAGGCGCACGCCTGCATGCTGCCCTTCGTCTCCATGCACCAGTCGCGCGAGCGCTCGGCCTGTGCCACGCTGACCCAGGACGGCGTGATCATGCCGCCCAAGCCGATCCAGTGGCTGACCAAGCTGCTGCCCGAGCACCTGACCACGCGAATCCAAAGCACCTACTTCCTGCAGATCGACCAGCACGTGACCGATCGCCACGGCAACGCCTACGTCCCCGCCAAGAGACCAAACGCCAAGAACCACATGAAGTGGCGCGGCTCGATGCTCGGCGACAAGTTCCCGCACGCCGTCGTCAGCGTCAAGCAGCCCGGCGAGGGCGTCACGACGCGCACCAACCAGTTCATGTGCGGCGCGAGCAACAACGTCGAGATCACCGTGCGCCTCAAGAAGCGCGTCGAGAACTCCGATCCCGTCAACTGCGGCGAGTCCGAGGTGCTCGACATGATCACCAACGCGTACAACGCGAACCAGCGCGCCAACTGGGGCTACCTCGAGTCCAAGCTGGTCGTCTACCTGTACCTCGAGTTTGCCGATGGCAACGACGCGGGCACGCCCGTGGGCGCCAACGCCTTCGACAAGGTGCCCGAGCACGGCGCCATCTTCTCGCCCACCGAGTCGCCACCCAGCTACCTCAACCACGGCAAGCTCGGCTTCTACGAGATGAAGATGGAGCGCGGCGCCGCGACCATGACCTTCAGCTTTCAGGACGGCGTCACCTCCGCCAACCTGGGCAAGTCGCACAAGAACCGCCTCTTCCGCTTCGTCTTCAAGGCGATCAACCCCTTTCTCTCGCCGCTCGAGGGCATGACCGCCGTCTCCAGCCCCTTCCTGATCAAGAGCGTGCTGCACAACGACGTCAAGTCCAACGAGCGCTACGTTTGCGGACCCGATGGCATGGCCGTGGACTCCGGGCCCGCGGACACGCCCAAGTGAGTCCCCGTACCCGGGTGCGCGCGCGCGCGCGCGTGTGTGTGTGCGTGCGTGCGTGTTAGTCTTTTTACACAGTCACGCCCAAGTTTCGAAACACCCCGTCCACACACGAGTTCTTCAAGCTGCAGGGGGAGGGAGGGAGGGAGGGAGGTGGGGGGAGGGCGCTCAC
>Ga0209666_1002253_pt1 | contig 14437 bp, 4 predicted proteins | sample SaaInlV_125m_DNA_FD_184679 | JGI IMG/M metagenome (GOLD analysis project Ga0209666, IMG submission 184679) | Marine microbial communities from expanding oxygen minimum zones in the Saanich Inlet - Saanich Inlet SI037_S3LV_10m_DNA (SPAdes)... | ecosystem: Environmental > Aquatic > Marine >...
TTGGGCGCGGAGGGCGCCGCGGCGGCGGCGGTTGTCTTTTTGGAGACCGCGGCACCGTGTCCAGGAGCGGCGTTCGCGGCATTACCGGTCGCCTTACCGGTCGCCTCACCGGGCTCATCCCCCTCCTTCTTCTCCCCCTGCTTCTTGGGCGTCGCCATCTGCGTCATGAGCTTCGCGTAGTAGCCCTGCCCGTTCCAGGAGTCGCTCAGCTGCTCGCGCAGGCTCTTCTCGTTCGCCGCCGCCGCCGCCGCCGCGGGGTCCTCCACGGGGAGCACCGCGTCCGCCATGCGCATCAGCGCCTCGACGCGCTCGCGCACCTCGCGCGCCGCCGCGTCGGACGCCGCCGCGTTGAACCGCGCCGTCGTGGGCGTCGCCGCAGCCGCCGCCTGCGCCGCCATCTTCGCCTGCGCCGACTCCGCGGACTTGGCGGAAGAGCTCGAAGACCGCGATCCGCCGCCGGAGGACCCCGCGGTGGACGTCGACGTCCCGCTTCCCTCGGCAACAGACTCGTCGCGCCCGCCAAGCCTGAGTCTTGCCTGCTTGGACAGCAGACCGTGTCCGGGCGTGCCGAGCGTGCCCTTCTGGACGCTGTTCCAGCTCTTGAACTCGCCGAAACGCTCGGGGCGCGCGTGCTGTCGCCGGCTCCGACCGCGCTTTTCGCCGTTCGCGCCGCAGTTCGCGTCGTCTCCCTGATCGTCCGCGTGGTCCTCCTCGTCCTCGACGTCATGCGCGGCGAACGTGACGTTGCCCGGGGTCTTGAACTGCTGCGTGACGTCAGCCGCCGCGGCGGCCTCGGCGAAGCCCACGGCGGGGGCGCGCGGCGTCTTGGGCTCGTACGGGGTCTTGGGATCCGCGGGCGCCTCCGCGAAGGAGACGTTTTCCTTCGTGGTCATCTTCGCTCGCGACGCCGCGGGAGGGGGGGTGGTGGTGAGCGCCGCAGCCTTCTTCGCGCCGGGCGCGCGCTTGCGCGTGGCCTTCGCGGTGCCATCGGCAGCCTTGGTGGCCTTCGACGCCTTGGACGCCTTCGCCGCGGGCTTCTCCGCCACGAGCGCGGGTTTCGTCAGGCCGGGGATGCTGAATCCGGCAGCCTTCGCCCCGCGCGCGTGCGCGGGGTCGTTGCTCACGTCCGTGAGCGCCATGGCGTGCGGTTCGAGGGTGCGGCGGGGGGCTACGCCGACGGTCAGCTCGGGACCTCGACGGGTAACGTGCGCGTGCGCGACGGGTGCGACGTGAGACGCGATGTGCGCGGTGCTCGGATGCCTCGACGTGTTACGGAACCACGACAGCTGCCCTCGAAAAATGGCGTGGTTCCCCTCTTCTTTCGCGATCGGGGAAAATGTGAGCGACGGGTAAACGACGGTTTAATTCTTCCGTATTCGTCATGTCAGACTAAAAAGTCATACGAGGAGGATTTTGTAACGCGCGCTCGCGCACGACGCCAGCCATTTCGCAACTGCTTGCGCTGAACAGCCCAACACCCTCGATTTGCTTTTCCGACAACGCAATCGAGGGCGCGCCGGAGTTGCGGGGTGCGACTGCGATGGCGCCTTCGTCGCCGGAAGAGCGGGAATCGCTCTCCGGGGGCGAGTCGTCGGGGGGATACGGCGCCGCGCCGTCCACGCGCGGCTCCTTCAACGTCGGGGTGGACCCCGACGTGGGGTACTGCGAGGCGACCGAGGAAGATGAGCGTCAGGCGCGGCTGTTGAGGCGCGGCCTCGCGCTGGACGTGGCGCCGCAGGACATGAACACGTTCGTCAAGCTCGAGGGACCGGACGACGTCGCCGTGGTCGTGCCGCACACGCTGCACTTCGGGGACGTCGAGCACCTGGACTACACCGCCACCGTGCACGACGCGCTCGCCGTGCAGACCGCGGGGTCGCCGATGCACCGCCCCGACAGGTTCGGCGAGGCGGGCGGCGCGGGGACGGGCGACTTCGGCGGTACCACCGGTGGTAGCCACTCCACGCACGCGCACGCCGCGCCCGTCCCGCGTAAACACATCAGCGGCGCACTGGTGTGGCTCGCGATCATGTTAACGGGCCTCGGGACGGGCCTCGTGTCCGTGGTGCTGGTGAACATCAGCGTCGGGTTCGGAAACACCAGGCTGCAGCAAGCGAACGAGCTGTTGGAGCTGAACCGACCGCTCGCCGCGGGCGCGGTGTGGGTCACGTTTTCGTTAGTGTTCTGCACGATCGCCGCGTTCATCACCGTGTACTACGCGCCGCAAGCCGCGAGCACGGGCATCCCCGAGACCAAGGCGTTTCTCAATGGGTGCGACGTGAAGGGGGCGTTTTCGCTGCAGACCTTCGTGGTGAAAGCGTTCGGGGTGTGCCTGGTCATCGCCGCGGGCGCGCCCGTCGGCCTGGAGGGACCGATGGTGCACATCGGCGCGATGGTCGCGTCGCACGTCGTGCTCTCCATGGAGAATGTCGGCGTTTTAAGAGGAGGGGACGTCAAGCACCTGCTGACGCACCTCGTGACGTGCGGCGTGGCGAGCGGGATCAGCGCCGCGTTCAACTCGCCCATCGGCGGCGTGCTTTTCGTGGTCGAGGATCTCGCCGCGCGCTGGCTGGTGGACGCGCACCTCGTGCTGCAGTGCTTCGTGTCGAGCTTCTTCAGCCAGCTGGTGGTGGCCGGCGCGCACATCACCAGCCTGATGGTGCAGACGGCGCGAAGCGGCGACCGCGGCGAGTTCCAAGCCGCTAACCTGGTGAAGAGCGGCGGGGGCGGCGTTTCCGGCGAGTCGCGCGTCACCGGCGGTTGGTTCGTGGCGGACCTCCCGCTGTGCATCTTGCTCGGCGCGGGGGTGGGCGCTTTGCTTTCCTTCTCCACCGCGGCGGCGACCGCCATCGCGCGCGTCAAGCGGTCGGTGATGGCGGGCGGCGAGAAGCGGCGCGGAAAAAAGAAATCTTCGTCGCGCGCGGGGGAAATCGTCGCCGCCGTGTTCCCGGTGGCGTTCGTCAGCGTGCTGGCGTTCGTGCTCCCTCTGCTGTTCTCGTGCCGCGTGCGGCAGGACCACGTGAAGGGCAAGCCCGAGGTGAGCCACCTGCTCGCTTCCGGGCAGCACCAGGTGGACCACCGCATGTTCGTGCGGTTCACGTGCCAGCAGGGCGAGTACAACGACTTGGCATCGTTGCTGCTCCCTAGTCTGAGCGGGTCGTTCGCGAGCACGATGAGCCACCTGTACAGCCGGGACTCGGACGAGGAGACGTACGGGGACGCTAGTTTGGCGACGCTCGCGACGTGCTACTACTTTTTCCCGCTGTTCATCATCGGGTGTTCGTTCCCGTTCGGGCTGTTCGTGCCCAACCTGGTGTTTGGCAGCGCGGCGGGGCACCTCTTCGGGCGGCTGGTCAACCGCAGCGCGTGGGTCGGGTCGTCGCGGGTGGCGCACCCGACGACGTACGCCGTGCTGGGGGCGGGCGCGGCTCTCGGAGGCTGGACGCGCATGGCCATCGCCATCTCTGCCATCATGCTGGAGCAGACGGGCAACATGGACAGCGTCATACTGATGATGGTGACCGTGCTGTCCAGCCGGCTGGTGGCCGGGTTCCTCACCCCCCACTCGTTCACCGACGAGGTCATCTCCATGAAGGGGTACCAGGTCCTCGAGCCGAGGGAGCCCGCGGTGATCGCCACGCTCAGCGCGGGCGCGGTGTGCACCCGGGACGTGGTGTGCCTGCGCGCGGACGAAACCGTCGCCGGGATATGCCGCGCGCTCATACACACCACGCACAACGCGTTCCCGGTTGTGCGAGACGAAAACGAAAACGAAAACGACACGGGGTCGGTTTCCAGACGCGACAAAGAGAAAGCGAAAGGTCTGGAACACAATTTCGCGACCGAGCCCGTGTGGCGCGTCGAGACCGGGGGGCACGCCCCTTCGCCAACGCTTCTCGGGCTGGTCTCTAGGTCCACCCTTCTGGGTATTTTGGAGCGCGCGGTGAACGCGCGGCGCCCGTCTGAGCGCGACGCCGAGCATCTGCGCGTCCCCGCGTCGGCGCTCGGCGATTCGGTTTCGCTGACGCCGGCGGCGGGCGTCGCGCCCGCGGATGAGCTCGGCGCGATTCCCGCGCACGTCCCGGCGTCGCGCGCGTACCGCGAGTTCGCGCTGCTGGGCGCGCGGCGCGTGCTGGTGGTTGAGTCCGGCGGGGGGAACCGCCTGGCGGGGATCATCACGCGCGGCGACATGGTCGAGGCCTCGGAGGATTTCGAGGGGCGCGCGGCGCGCGCCGCGGCGGCGAGGAGGGGGCGGAGGCGCGGTCGAGACGCGTTTGGCGGCGACCATCTTCTCGCGCGCGCGGGGCCGAGGCAATCGTGGGGCGCCGCGCCGGACTCCAGGGCATCGCGGAACCTCCCGAGCGTCGTGACGGATGAGCGGTAGTGTATACTTTTGCGGTACATCGGAAGCGCGTAATGCGTCGACACATTATGCGTCAAAACGTCGATATCGGGATGTGTGTATGTCATACTCTACGCGTAGACTATTTAGGCGGCTAAACGATCTCGCCGGGCGCTTCGTCGCGCGGCGACGGCGGTTCCCCGACGCGCGGCGCCTCCGAACCAAACCGTCGCGGCTCCATCGCGGAATCGCGCGGGGCCTTTTCGCTCGGTTTGGAAACACCGGTAGGTGGTTGTGTTTTTTCCTGTTTCGCCAGCCTCGCCGGTTTCTCCTTCTCCTTCTCCTTCGCCTTCAGGCTCAGGCGCCGCTTCACCGTCGCCGCCGAGACAAACGGCGCTCTCGACGAAACGTCCGACGTTTCGACGTTTTTAACCGCGAGCGCTTTGCGCGGCGCGAACCCCGCGGGGGGGGCCATGGCCCTCCGCAGCTCCTCCCGCGCGCGTTCTCTCGCCTCCTTGCGCTCGGATGTGCCCGCGCGCGCGGCCGCCTCCGCGTCCGCGGCGGCCTGAAGCGTCGCACGCTCGCGCGCCTCCGCCGCCTCGGCGCGCGCGCGCTCGCGTTCCGCGGCGCGCGCGATGTCCGCGATTTGCCGCCGCAGCGAGTCGAGTTCCGGTCGCACGCGCGCGCACTCGGCGTCCGCGATGGACGCCTCCTCCGCCGCCTCCTCCGCGGCGGCCGCCTCCATCGCCGCGAGAAGCCGGAAGTGGTCGCGGTCCTCCTGCGCCTTCTCCAGCGCCGAGACGAGCGCGACGGCGCGCGTTTCGGAGGCCTCGGCGCGCGCGGCGGCGGCGTCGCGCGCGGCGAGCGCCTCCGCCGCGTCGCGCTCGAGAGACGCGACGCGCGCCTCAGCCTTCTCTGCGCGTGCCTCCGTTCGCATCAGCGCGTTTTCGTTTTCGTCATCCGCGGCTGGATCGAACGGTATCCCCGACTCGAACGCGTGTTTCGCCCCGAACGCCAGCTCGGCGCGGAGCCGAGCGATCTCCGAAACGTCGTCGGAAACGTCGGCGGCGCCTTTTTCTTCCATCGCGGTTTCGCCCGAAACACTGCTTCGCTGATCAGCTTGTTCTTTCGAGCCGAGACGCCCCGCGGACGTTCCGGGCAATCGACCCGTGTCTGGGTCGAGCCGAAGTAACGACGCGAGCCTGGCCACCTCGGAGAGGTACACCTCGTTCTCCGCCTCGAGCTCGAGGACGCGCGTCGCGCGTCGCGCCGCGCCGCCGTCATCGTCCCCGCGCTCGAGCGCCTCGAGCGCGCGCTCGCGCTTGCGGAGCTCCCCCGTCGCGCGAATCACCTCCGCCTGCGCCAACTTCAGTCGCGTCACCACATCGTCGTTGACCCGCTTGAGCTCGATGACCTCCTCCGCGAGGCGCTCCTTGTCGCGGGTCATGAGCGAGGCGACGCTTTTCTCGCGCTCCGCGCGCTCGCGCGCATCCGACGCCTGTCGTCCGCTCGTCGAGCGGTCGTGGAGGGTCCCCGGAGGGGCGCGTCGCCGCGGGACCGACGAAGACGCGCCCGACCCGACCGGCGTGGGACGCGATGGCCGGCTGGGCCCGGGAGCGGCGCCGCCTCCTCGACCGCCCGCGCCTCCCGACGTGTCTCCCGCACGCCGGGGAGGGACACGCCCGGCTGTATCGTCCATGGGCATGGCCGTGCGCGAGCCTATCCTCCAAGCCCCGCGCGCCGGAAAGTGAAACGGTCGTTTTTCTAGACTTATGAGAAGAGCGTCGCTTTTCGTTTCCGGAGTCATTCGCCGGCGCGCGTCCGCAATCATGGCTGACGATGGCGGGGGCAGCAGGCTTGACAGGCTTCTCCGCCTGCTCGAGACCGGCTCTACTCCCGCTGCGAGGCACGAGGCGGCGAGGCAGATCGGCGAGCTCGCCTCTGCGCACCCAAACCAGCTCCCCAACCTCCTGCGAAGGGTACGAACCCAGATCCGAAATCGCGCGGGTGCCCGCCCGCCTCGACGCGTTCGTTTCGCGCTCCGCCGAAGATCTCGCGGGCCGACCACGATTCGCGCGGGACGTCCCCGGGTTCGGGCGCGCGCGCGAGGTCACGACGACGAGACACCGTCTGCGCGCGTCCGGATCCACGTCTGCGAGGCACGTCTGCGGTACCGGCGGAGAAGAGACTGACCGCGCCATCCCTCGCATTCCTTTCCTCCGAACAAAAGATCCGAGGGTTCCTGAAGCACAAGCAGTGGGAAACCCGCGTCGCGTCCGCGCGGACCATCGCGCACATCTGCGAGGGCGTGAAGCACGCCACCGTGGCTGACATCGCGCGGCTGGAGGGCGTCTCCCCGGAGCAGGCGGTCGAGCGCGCGGCGCACCTACAACCGACGACCGACGACGACGACGACGCCGCCGGCGACCTCGCGTTTGCCGAGTTTGACATCGTGGGCGTGCTGGAGCGCGCCGCGCCTCTCCTCGCCGCCAAGTCCGGGGACGAGGAGCTCTTCGGAGGGGCGGACGACGACAAGGACGATGCCAAGAAACAGCTGAGCAAAGCCGAGCGGCTGCGGCTCGCCAAGCAGACCCTGAAACAGCGGCTCGGTATGGCCCTCGACTCGACTCTGGAAGGCGCCGCCGAGGACGAAGACGGCGGGAAAACGAAGCGCGCCGAAAAGAGCTCCGACGGCGGCGACGACGCCGGCCAGACTTCCGTGAAGGCCAATCTCGACGTGGACAAGTTCGTGGACGTGGACGACCTGGTCGGCGAGGAGGACGTGGACGAGGTGAAGGTGGAGCCGCGAGACGACGCCGAGAAGAAGATGGACGCCTCGGACCTGACGCAGCTCTCGGCGCGCGAGCGCAACCGTCTGAAGCGCAAGATGAAACGCGGCGCGCGCGACGCCGCCGACGGCGTCGAACCCGCGGCGAAGCGAGGCCGCAAACCGGGTTCGGGTTCTTCAACGAAGGGCGGCTCCAGAAATTCGGTCGACCCCGAGACCGCCGCTCGACTCGCCGCCGAGGCGGCGGAAGAGGAGGATGAGGCTGCTGAGGTCGAGGCTGGAGGGTGGCCGTTGGCGCGGACCTGCGAGAAACTCGCGTACTCGCTCTTCGCGCCGCGCTGGGAGGAGAGGCACGGCGCCGCCGCCGCGCTGCGCGAGGTGCTCCGCACGCACGCCGCCTCGGCGGCTGTGCCTGGGCCCCCCCCGCGCGCGCGCAGCGTCGAGCCGGACACCGCGGCGAAGGCTGCGCGCAAAAACGCCTCCTGGCTCGAGGATGCCGCCGTGCGCCTGCTCTGCGTTTTGTCTCTCGACCGATTCGGGGATTACGTGGGCGACGGCGTCGTCGCGCCCGTGCGCGAAACCGGCGCGCAAGCGCTGGGCGCGGGTTTGTTGCCTCTCCCGCCGAAGGCTGTCGAGGCGGTCGTCGGATGCATCCTGGTGCTGCTCCGGCGGCCGGAGTGGGAGGTGAGGCACAGCGCTCTGCTCGCTCTGCGGTACGTGCTGGCCGCGCGGGACGCGCTCGCGCCTCGCCTGCTCCCGGCGGCGTTGCCCGCGGCGACGTCGGCGCTCGACGACAAGGACGACGACGTGCGCGGCGCCGCCGCCGAGGCTCTGCTTCCGGCGGCGAGGCATTTGCCGACGCACGGCGACTTCCCCCCTCTGCTCGCGGGTTTGTGGGGTTTGCTCGGCAGACTCGACGACCCGGACCTCCTGACGAGCCCCTCGAACGTGCCTGTGATGCGCCTGGTGAGCGCTCTGTACGCGTTGCCGGCGACGCGCTCAACCCCGCCCAAAGGCGCTGGGTCGACGCTGCGGGACGTCGTGCCGTCGCTCTTCCCCTTCGCCGCGCACCCGATCGCGTCCGTGCGCCTGGCGGTGTGGCAGACGCTCGGGCAGCTCATGCACGGCGGCGACCCTTCCGGTCGCGACTGGGTGGACGATGTGGCGGCGACGGCGATGCGCGTCTCGTTCCAGGCGACTCTGCTGGAGGAGGACGCCGAGACCGCCGCCGCGGCGTCGGCGGCGTGGCGCGACCTGTGCCACGTCGCCTCCGCCGGCGCCGTCGCCGCCGCCGTGGATAAACACGTCGAGAGCTGGTGCGCTCTGGCGGCCACCGCCGCGGACACTCGGCCGGACGCGCGGCTGCTGTGCGTGGTATCCCTGAGCGGCGGGGGCGGTGGTGACACCATCACGGGCGCGGACGACCGCGCGCCGACGTCCACCAGCGAGTGGGTGGTCACCACCACCGGCCGTCTGCGCGCGGTGGAGGCGCTCTCGCAGCTCGCCAAGGTTCTGTGCGCGCCCGGCGAGAACCTTGGCGAGTTACCTATCTCGGACGCAGCCGCCAAGCTCGAGGCGCAGGTCACGCGTCTGCTTCGGGAAGGCAGCGCGACCCGCCGTTTAACCGGATCGTTCCTGCTCGCGTCGTGGCTGGACGCCATCCCGGAGGGCGCGCCCAAGCCGCCGCTGGCGGCGCCGGGCGCGAGACTGGGCGAGCTCCTGGCGGCGACGGATCCGGCGTACCCGTCGGCGCCGTCTCCCGCGCCGTACGCCGAGGTGGCGTCTTTGGTGGCGCGCGTCAAGCGCGAGTCCGCCGGCCTGCTGCGCGCGGCCGCGGACAACAACGTCAAGCCCACCACCGCGGAGGTGCCGTCGCCGGCGGCGGACGGATTCGGAGCCGCGCACGCCGCGACGCTCGCGGCGGCGATTCCGACGGTGCGTGTAGGTTTCTCTCGCTTTTCGTTTTTCGTTCGGTTTTCGGTTTTTTTCGGAGTTTCGGCTTCGGCGCGCTCGGGACGCCTCGGCGTCCCTCCGGGCGCGCCGTCGCCGTTCGACGAGGGCGACGCGCCCCGAGCTCCCACACGCAGGTTGTTCGCCTCGCGCGAAAGGGCATAGCAGGTTTCCCCACGCCTAGCATTGGCTGGAGTCAAGTAGACTTGCCCCGACATTTCTTTAGGTTTCGACGCTCGGCGGGTTTCTTCCCCGCGACGTTTTTCCCTTCTTCGCCTTCTTCGCCACGTCTGACCCGCGCGTTTCCCCCACCCGAACGCGCACCCATCGCGACCCAGGGTCCCGCCGGGCTCGAGTCCGCTCGCGCGGCGCTGCTCGCCTCGGCGACGCGCCTGAAGGCTGAGGAGGCGCGGCTGCACGGCTCGGCGCTGGCGGCGGCGGCGGGCGCCGCCGTGGCGTTTGGCGCGCTCCCCCCAAAATTGAACCCCTTCATCCAACCTCTGATGGGCTCCGTCCGCCGCGAGACGGACGCGCCGTTGCAGGCGCGGTCCGCGAAATCTCTGGCGAGCCTGATCAAGCTGTGCGTCGGCCGCACGCCGAGCCCGGTGAGCAAAATCGTGGGCAACGTCGTCGCGCTCGCCTGCGCCGATCCCGCCGAGACCCCCCGCGCCGAGTGGGACGACGACGCGATGGCCGTCGCCGCCGCCGCGGCCGCCGCGCACGAGGGCCCCACGGAGGCTGCGATCGCGCGGCGCGGCGCGGAAGCGTGCCTGCTCGCGCTCTGCGAGGTGTTCGGCGACGCGCTGTACGAGCAGGTCCCGAGACTGTGGGAGGCAATGTCCGTCCCGCTCGCGGGAGTCGGCGCCGACGGCGCGGCGGCGCCGCCTCCGCCGAAGCAAGCCGTCGTGGACGCGTGCCAGCTGCTGCGACGCGTCGGCGCTCGCGTCGCGGAGGCGGCTCCCGGTTCTGGTGCGCCGTTCGCCGAGGCCGTGATGGAGAAGACGCTCGCGCTCCTTGAGCCCGCGTTCGCGAAGGCGACCGCGAAGGACGCCGACCCGGCGACGCAACGCGCGGCGAGCGCCGCGCTCGCCGCGCTCGCCGCGGCGGACCCCGACTCGGTCGTCCCGCGTCTTCTGACCCTGGTGGTTCCCGCGCTCGAGAACGCCGGCGAGGCGGACGACGCCGCCGGCGCGCGCCGCGGCGCCGCCGCCGTGGCGTTCGAGCTGGTGCGTTCGCTCGGGCCCTCACTGGCGCCCTTCTGCGTGCTGCTTCTGGTCCCGCTGATGGGCCGCATGAGCGACCCGGTGGACCGCACGCGCGAGATGGCGACCAAATCCTTCGCGGCGCTCGTCCCGCTTCTCCCGCTGGCGCGCGGGCGCGCGCCTCCCGCGACGCTGACGGAGACGCAGAGGCAACGCAGCGAGAGCGACGGCGCGTTTCTGGAGGCGCTCCTGGATAACAGCAAGGTTGAGGATTTCGTGTTACCGTTCGAGTGCAACCGAACGTTGCGGCCGTACCAGCAAGAGGGCGTCAACTGGCTCGCGTTTCTGCGGCGGTTCAAACTGCACGGCGCGCTGTGCGACGACATGGGCCTCGGCAAGACGCTTCAGTCGACGTGCATCCTGGCGGCGACCGTCGTGGAGCGCCGGAAGAGCGGGTTACCGTTTCTGCCGGCGCTGGTGGTGTGTCCCCCCACGCTCGTGGGGCACTGGGCGCACGAGATCAACGAGTACGTCGCGCCGTCGGTTTTGAAACCGCTCGAGTACCACGGGTCCCCGGCGGACCGCGCGGCGCTGCGGCCGATGATTGAAAAAGGCGAGGCGGATGTCGTGATCATGTCGTACGACTCGTTGAGAGCGGACGCTGAGTCCCTCCTGACGAACCGCTCGTGGTGCTACTGCATCCTGGACGAGGGCCACGCGATCCGCAACCCGAAGAGCCGCGTGACGCTTGCGGTGAAGAAAGTGCGCGCCGAGAATCGGCTTTTGCTCAGCGGGACGCCCATCCAGAACGACGTCGTCGAACTGTGGAGTTTGTTTGACTTTTTGATGCCCGGCTTTTTGGGGACGGAGAAGGAGTTCAGGCGCGCGTACGGCATCGCGGCGGCGCGCTCGGCGGCGGCGAAGAAGGGGGGGGGGCTCACGGAGCAGGGCGCGCTCGCGACGGGGCGTCTGCACAAGCAGGTGATGCCCTTCGTGATGCGCCGCACCAAGGACGAGGTGCTCAAGGACCTGCCCCCGAAGATCATCCAGGACGTGTACGTGGACCTGTCGCCGATGCAGAAGCGGCTGTACGACGCCTTCGAGGGGAGCGCCGCCAAGACGGACGTCGAGGCGGCGGTCAAGGGCGCGGGAGGTGGCGGAGGCGCGGAAGGCGGGGGGGGCGCCGCGCACGTGTTCCAGGCGCTGCAGTACCTGCGCAAGCTGTGCTCGCACCCCCGGCTGGTCACGCAGCCCGACGGGAAATCCAAATCCAAATCCGCGAGCCTCGGCGCGCGCGGCGCGGAGTCGTACTCGCCCAAGTTCCGCGCGCTGAAGCAGATCCTGCTCGATTGCGGCGTGGGCGTGGACAAGGTGGTGACGGATCCCGACCCGGATGGCGAGTTCCGCACCGCCGCCGGCGGCGGCGCGGGACATCGCGTTTTGATCTTCTCGCAGCTCAAGAGCGTGCTCGATTTGGTGGAGGATGAGCTGTTTGGCCCGGCGGGCGAGCTGGCGCAGGTCTCGTGGCTGCGCCTGGACGGCTCCGTCGCGCCCACCGCGCGCTTCGACGTGGTGCGCAAGTTCAACGCCGACCCGAGCATCGACGTGCTTTTGTTGACCACGCACGTGGGGGGCTTGGGTTTGAACCTGACCTCCGCGGACACCGTTGTGTTTTTGGAGCACGACTGGAACCCGCAGAAGGATCTGCAGGCGATGGACCGCGCGCACCGGCTCGGGCAGAAGCGCACGGTGAACGTGTTCCGGCTTCTGACCAAGGGCACTTTGGAGGAGAAGGTGATGAGCCTGCAGAAGTTCAAGCTGGATGTCGCGAACGCGGTGGTCAACTCGGACAACATGAGCCTCGCGGCGATGGACACGGGGCAGATGCTGGAGCTCTTCACCGCCGAGAAGGGCGCGAGGCAGGGCGAGGCGCCGAAGAAGGATGCGCCCGCCGGCGGCGCGGGCGCCGCGGCGGCGGACGCCGTCGCGGGCGGCCTGAACACGGCGCTGACGGGCCTGGACGAATTGTGGGACGAGTCGCAGTACAAGGAGGAGTTCGCGCTCGACGGGTTCATCAAGAGCCTCAACAAGTGAGCGCCTTTGAGCGTACGCGGGACGAGCGTCGTCGTTTTATTATACTGAGAGATGGTTTCGCCTGGACGGTCTTTTCGACTGAACATCCAAAAAACGCGCGCTTTTTGAGCACGGCACGATCCGGCATGTCCCCACACGATCTGGCCCGCCTGCGCTGAGAGCGCAGGCGTCTCGTGCGTCGCGATGGCGCCTCGTCTCGTGCGACCTCGCGGTGTGGTGAGCGACTTCGCCGAGGTGGTGTCCAAAGTCGCGGGGGACTACGTGAAGGACCGGCGTTTGTGCTTCACCCTGGCGTTAGGGGCGACGTCGCTGGCGCTTTTCACCGCGCACCAGACGTCGAGGCCGGACATAGCCGCGCAGTTCCACGCGGCGAGCGCCGAGCGCGCGGAGCGGCGCGCGGCGTCGCGCGCGCGCGCGGCCGCGAAGAACGCGAAACCCGCGGGTGATGACGTCACCGCGGACGCGAGCGCGTCCTGCGCATCCTCCGCGGCGGTCTCGGGGGATGGCACGTCTACGATGGCGGTCGCGGTGTCTGGAAAAACCGGGCCGGAACCGCGCCGACGCGGCGCCGCGGTGGACGCGGTTTTCCTGAAGCGCCTGGCGTTCATCCTGCGCATCGTGGTGCCCTCAATCACGAGCAAGGAGGCTATGCTGCTCGCGATCCAGAGCACCATGCTGATTTCGCGCAGCTTCATCAGCCTGCGCATCGCCAAGAAGGGCGGCGACGGGCTGCAGGCGGTGATGGAACGGAGCTGGAAAAAGTTTTTCTTCGTGCTGGGCGACTTTTTCATCTCCGGCGTCTCGGCGAGCGTCGTGAACTCGGCGCTGAAGTACCTGACCAACTCCATCACCGTTTCGTTCCGCGAGCGGCTCACCGAGCGCGTGCACCGCGAGTACCTCCGGGACGGCGCGTTCTACCGTGCCGCGGTGCTTCGCGTCGGGAACCTGGACAACGCGGATCAGCGCATCGCCGACGACCTGCACCAGTTTTGCCACACCGCGTCTGATTTGTTCGCGCGCACGTTCAAGCCCCTGCTGGACGTCATCCTGTCCACCGCACGCATGGCCGAGAACATGGGCTACGGCGGTCTCGCCGTGCTCTACGGGTACTTCGTGCTCTCCGGCGCGCTCATCAAGAGTCTGTCGCCTCCGTTTTCGGAATACATCGCCCGCACGCAAAAGCTCGAGGGCGATTTCCGCCGCGCGCACTCGCGGCTCATCACGCACGCCGAGGAAGTCGCGTTTCTAGGCGGCGCCGAGACGGAGCGATCTCTTTTAGACGGGCGTCTGCGCGGCGTCACGAGTTGGTCGCGCTTCTACTTCTACCTGCAGTTCAAGCAGGGCGTGGTGGACCAGTACTTTATCAAGTACTTCGCGTCGATGATCGGGTGGCCCGTGCTCGCGTTTCCGTTCCTGGCGGATACCTCGGACCGCGGCGCGGCGCAGATCGCGGCGCTGTACCGCGAGAGCGACACGCTGATCCAGAGCGCGTCCAGCTCGATCGGCGACCTGATGATGGTGTATAAGAAGCTGCAGAGGCTCGCGGGGTTCACCGCGCGCGTCGTCGAGCTGATCGAGGCGGTGGACGGCGACCGCGAAACGCGCGCCGGGACCGAAAAAGCGACGTCTCCGGAGACGCGTTCGGTTACTCCGTCGTTCCTTTCCGAAGGCGTCGGGACGTCCGGCTCGAACGACACCACCGACAGATCGCAAACGGCGGGCTCGATCGCGACCGGCGAAAACGTTTTTTCCTTCTCTGACGTCACGGTGTACTCCCCGGACGGGCGTCTGCTCGTGAAGGACCTGAACCTGGTCCTAAAGCCGGGCGAGAACCTGTTTGTGTCCGGCGCCAACGGCGCGGGCAAAACAAGCCTGTTCCGCGTGATGGCGGGCCTCTGGGCGCCCGCGCGCGGAACCGTCTCGAGGCCCTCCGCATGCTTTGGAAAGAAAGACACTGACGCGGGGGGGACGCAAACGGAAACGCCGAATCGCTCTTTTTCGTTCGACTCGCGCGTCTTCTACGTCCCGCAGCGTCCGTACCTGGCGCACGGCTCGCTGCGC
>Ga0209666_1002257_pt1 | contig 14422 bp, 14 predicted proteins | sample SaaInlV_125m_DNA_FD_184679 | JGI IMG/M metagenome (GOLD analysis project Ga0209666, IMG submission 184679) | Marine microbial communities from expanding oxygen minimum zones in the Saanich Inlet - Saanich Inlet SI037_S3LV_10m_DNA (SPAdes)... | ecosystem: Environmental > Aquatic > Marine >...
GAGAAAATATGGTTTCAAGTAAACGTCAAATAAGTTTCCGCTAACTCCTTCAATTGTGTCGCTAAACGGCAAAACGTGAATTCTTTGCCCGTATTTCACGTCGGTGCACTGAGACAGCGGAGTGACAAGTAATGCAAACTTTCCTGAAAAGAGACAGATCTGGAAACTCACCTGGTGGACAGACACGACATCCCCAAGACGAACACGTAGATTTTTCCGAACAACTTTGTTCATGCGAATTTTGCCCTCCTCACAAAATTCATCTGCGAGTACAATGCAAACTGTGTCTTTGCGTTTTTTGCCCTTGATCAGAACCGTATCCCCGCGAAAGAGCTGCAGCTCATCCATCTTCTGAAGGTTGAGCGCCACGACGCTGTTGTCATCGTTCACAGCTTCGTCTGGATTGCAATTTCAGGGGACAGATGTCAAGTAAGCCACTGCACTGATGTCGGGCGGGCTATCTGGGAGGGGAGGTTTCGTCGGGAGCTTATTTTGGGATACTACACAGATCGAGGAAGCAGGAAAAATGTTTTCCTACCGACAACAAGGCGATTCGGGGATTTCTTGCGCTCAAGGATGGCTGTGGACGTGTCCTTCTTAACGTGAGTTCCAGACTTTTCGTCGGTGGAATCTTGCATGGCTTATAGTCGGATATCTATCGTCTTGAACTCCGACAAATGAGGCGGGTGCAAGGTACGTACGGTAAGCGAGCTTACCAAAGCTGCTCTCGTGCTGTTGCACTTTGGATAATAATATACATAGACTACAAATATAATAAATACCTTTCGTATTCTGGATTTCAACAACCAAGTTGGGCCACTCTAACATGCGATAATTAAATAACTTGTGATAGGGCTAACGATGTTAAAATATATAGAGTTATGTCTTGAATTACACTTTGGAACGTGAATTTGATCGACTCGCGGAATTGGTCATAATAATATATCTTCGAAGGTATAACAATAGTTAATAATATAACAGTATAATACTCGTACGTAGCTATAGTAATATATAAGATAGAGTTATTAAGTTTCGTATGAATAATAATATATTAAGTGTTAAAAGATATATTCAGCAAGCTCAGGGCCCGACACACCAACCTCAGGCTCGCCAAGGCAAGAGCCGCCCGAAAGCCGACCCCGTCAGAGCGACGGAGGTGCAAAAAGATGGTAGGTACAAGGAGGCTGCGTCCAGAGCGCAGAAGGAGTTCATCCCACTCGTGATGGACACCTACGTCCGCACGGGAAAACCATTCCTCAAGCGGCTAAAGGACGTCGCTGACCATCAAGCACACCCCACATATCTGGACCCGTCAACGACGACAACACACAAGGCGTGCACACCGAGGAGCCCCCGCCCCTCGAATTCCGGAACGAAGCGTACCTCCGCAACACCGCCCTCGTCCACGTCTCCCTTATCAGCACCATCATGCGAAGGGTCTTGGGACACACAGTCACAACCACTAGTTTGAAATGAGTTCTGCTGCTCAAATCCTAGCAGGAGAGGGACGCATAACCGGAACCAAATTTATGCGCATACAAGACAGCGATGAAAACACCGAGCACCGCACCTGCCAGAACTTGCAGAGGAGAGTGACCCAAGACCTCTTTCAGTTTTTTTTCACTTATAGACTCGCCGTGAAACATGTCGTCAAGGATCCTATTTAGAACCTCTGCTTGTTTTCCAGCGTGACGGCGGACACCGGCAGCATCATACATGACGATAAGGCTGAACGCAAGGCTGAGGGGAAACATTGTCGATCCAAGGCCATATTGATATCCGATCGCTGTGGTCAGTCCGACGACGAGTGATGTATGTGAGGAAGGCATACCACCAGAGTCAAACATGACGCGCCAATCCCATTTACCTTCCCTGTAAAAAGCAGTAAAATATTTCATCGTCTGCGCAACAAGCCACGACCAGAATGCAGACATGAAGACAATGTTTTCACTCAAGTCAGATACGGCCGTGCCAAGAACACCCGTTGACAGACATACAGTAATCACTTGTTGTCCAGTGAAAAGTAGTGACCAAAGCTCATCATTCTTTTCTGGGATTGGTTCGATGAAACCAAGAACCGTGTGTCCTTTCTGTTCACTATTTACTTTGAGGTGAATCTTAGAGAGGGTCAGGGCGATGTTCAACGCTCCAAACCACGGCTTTGAGAATGTGATATAGTCAGATGATGCGCCGTCTTCTTTAACAGCCGCAAGTTGACAGAATGATGCAGAGAGTAAGCAACCGGGAGAGGGGTGTGCTAAAAGTTCATGGGTTCTTTCTTTCCCTTGGACCTCGTTTCTGCTCTCTTGGGCACTAAAAAACACACTCGCAGATGGCTTGGTCGTCGCTAAAGAAGTCAAATGTTTCTTATGAAATATCTGATGAACGTGACGGCCCGGGGTGGAACGTGCAGCCGCCCAAGCGCCACGAGAAAGGCTGGGCGCAGTCGCCATTTTACGAGATTCTCCCTTATCCACAAGAAAGCCCCGTCGCAGCACTAGCAATAAGTACGTCGAAATACAGATGGGAACGTGTTCCTACAATTCAAACGTGACCTCAACTGAGAGTAGCTTGAGCTTCACAGTAGATTCGATCAAACGTTGTCGACGCGTCGTCGTTTCTGGCTAATGTGGGAGGTTTTATAACTATTTTAAAAATTTTATCGAAGGTCCAAGAACAGTCGATAACTGGTATTGTCTTTTGGGCAATCTACCAGTCAGGACGTGTTCGTGCTCTTGACGAGTGAGTGCGTAGCTAGATAGGATATTGATAATATATATACTACGAAACTTACGTATAGATACGTAGTTATTATATATAATATATTATGATATGTTTATTACTGTATATACTTGTTTATGGTAATATTAACAGAAGGTAAGTTTATTTCGAAGGTAGTGCATCTAATTTTAACCATTATTCTATTCCACCGTAAAAACCGTGTTGCCTAAAACATGCGTTAATGGCCTAATAATTTATGCCTAAACAAACATGCCTTAACGACCACGGGCCCGAATACGGGCGGGGCATACGAATTTTACGTACTGCCGAACCATGTTGCCAACCTCAATCTAATAAACTAACCCCTGAGCACATGCATGGACAATAGTCAGGCCTTTACAACAGCGTGAACGTACATCTAATAAGATCTTAACATCAATATCATTAATATATTATCATCATATCATATTAAATATAATATAACCTAGCTATCAGATCTTATTAGGAACTTCATTTCCCGCCATATATATATTTAATATTATGAGATAAAAGTGATAAAAGTAAGATCTCAATCATATATAATGTTATTTAATATTTTTAATAACCAATAATGGCTGCAATAGGCGGATATATTGCGGTCACGGCTTACGCGGTTCTATCAAGTGTGTTTCTTATTTAAATCTTATTTACATAAGAATATTGAATAGAGTTGCAGTTATTTTATGTTATTTTAGTATTTTACGATCTGATATCATATCATATTATATATACGAAACTTAACTAATATATATTGACAAATATCAAAATAATATAAAATAATAATATTTAATAATACGAAGATAATACATAATTTAAGATGATATTTATTTAATACCTTCGAAGGTAGCTAGCTAGTGCCTATGTCTACGAACGGATATCCGTCCGGACGGATATTTCGGACGGATATACTAGGTCCTCTGTATGTAAAGACGGTACTTTATTTGCACAAAATCAGCAAGGCGAAAACTGTTTCCATGAGGTTCTAGGCGTACATTTAGTGTAACTTCATCTCCTCATGACACTGTCTGCAATTCGTTTGATAGCAAGCGAAACCCGGGAGAAGATTCGAACGATGAAGCGTCGTCACTTTGTCCTGCAGTTCGTTAGCCTTGGACTTGTAGTTACTTCTGCCCTGATGATATGGAAAGGGCTGATTTTGCTTACTCGGAGTGACACGCCTGTTGTCGTGGTACTCAGCGGGTCGATGGAGCCAGCGTTTCAGCGTGGCGATATCTTGTTCCTTATTCATGAAAAACAAGCTGTCGAGCTTGGAGATGTAGTGGTCTTCAGCGTTGAAGGTCGAAGCATCCCTATCGTGCACAGAGTAATCAAGACACATGCTCCAAATGAAAAAAATGAGCATAAAATACTCACGAAAGGCGATAACAATTACAGTGACGATATTGTACTTTACGCCGCTGGACAAAACTGGCTGCAGGAAGACTATGTTTTGGGTTGTGCTTCAGGGGTCCTTCCCTTGGTTGGGCGCTTGACAATCATCATGAATGATTATCCCTTTGCAAAATTCGCAACAATAGGTTTGCTTGGATTTCTCGTGGTGACTAGTAATGAGTGATGAGATGATGCAGTGATTAGTGACAAGACAGCGTGACAAGGAGTACTTTGAGCACAGCACCACACGCTGTGTCGTGGCGTTAACACCTCACGCTTTTCGCCAAGGTGAAGAGATATATATGGCAACCTCTTGGGCTGTTGACGATTCTGGAAGAGAAACGAACAAGCAATGTGCGATCGTGGAGTGCCGTGTTGGATATTTTAATCTGTTTTCAACAACTGTCTCGGACAACCCCCTGGTCGTACTATGAAGCAAAGCAGTCATCTGGTTTCAGCGCGGGATGCACACGTGCACGCGTTTGGCGCAAAAACCGTCACCTAACTGAAGGCGTGCTGCTTTGCACTCGGTTGTTGGAAAAAACGTTTGAAGCCCTTGCTGCGTGTAAAAGCGCAGTCATCACGTTAGATAGAAGCCACCGGATCCACAAGCAGAGCATCAATATCGGAAGCAATATTCGAATTCTCGAAATTCGGGCTGTATCGTTTCACCGGTACTCCATGCTGATTCAAGAGAAACTTTTCGAAATTGCAGGTTATGTCGACTCGCCGGACAGGAGACCACTGGATTGGCATCGTGTTTGGCTGGATATCATAGATGAAATCAGAGCCCATGCCGGCGCAGCCATCCGAAGGCGCGTGGAGAGCAAACTTGAGATACGTCCACAGCGGCTCTTCACCCTCTCCATTAACGATGCACTTGGTCATAATCTGGAAACTTGGTACATAGCCCTCACTTGGGCGAACATGTTTGAGCTGGTTTAACAATTCAAAATATATTTATCGCATGTTTTTCGGCGAAAAAGCGGATTTCGTGCCTTGCGACTAAACTGCGCAGACAATGAAGAAAAGTGGCTCGCAGCCATCGTGGCGACCTGGCCGCTGACTAGTGGCGCGCCCTGTCAATAAACTTTATTTTATATATGCGCATACTCCAAATAAATCTCGTGATTAACGAACAACCATCTTCGCCGGCACTTTTGGAGACGACACGTTGGAGTGAGTGCCGACACGAATATTCGGTTTGACTCGGGTTCGTCCAACAAATTGAAAAACGGATTTAAATTAAATCCATTTATTCGGCATAGCCGATCTTATTACGGGATTCTCACGAAAAAAATGTCGTACTCACCTGGTATCGTTAATTAATCAAGGTCGAAGGTTTATTTGCTCCATACATTGTGGTCATTTTCGACATCGTTAACTCAGGAACGTCGGTTCAGCGCTACAAATAGTTGGTCCCTTCATTGGTCGAAATAAACCAATTTTCTTGAGTAACGTGTTGAAAATTTGTCCGATTGTGTTTACTCATACGTTAGGGCATTTATATGTAATATAACTCAATTAATTCACATTTGAAATTAGACATGTCATTATATCATATCATATCATCCGACCAAGCAACCGATAAATAAACGTACATATGTCGTACGTATAGATACCCTCATCAAACAGAACAGTGTCGTTAAAAAATGCTAAAAATGGAATGACACTGTGTCTCAGTGCCAATTATCTGACTTAAATATTAGTCAGGCAAACTAAATACTCAGTCGCTATGATATCAGTAGTCTCATCATGTTTTAATTAACCAATCAGTACATGCCAGGGGGCTATGCCGATACACCTGGGAACGGACCCACGCAATCACGTCTAACGCTGTTTGCTCGGTCCCTGGAAGATTTTATTATCCCAGGTACGAGAACTGCGTTTCGCCAGGTACGGAGTGTTTCTGGGGCCGCGGCGAGGTTTTTTTTGTGCGCGATGCGCGACGCGCGTGCCGCGGCGCGACCTGCCGCACGGCGTGCTGGGACTTTAGGGTGCCGTTCCACGCTATGGTTGGGGTGGTGGTTGGGGTTTAAGGTTTTTCCCGCCGCTGCGCGGCGGGATGACTCCGCGGCGCGGCGTTACACTAAACCCTGTACCTAAATATATCCGGAGGATAAAACGCAGTTCCCGTACCTGTGAAAATAAATTTTCAATTAAATCGAGTCAAAATTGAGAAATTTGTGAACTGTGTTATCGAGAGATACCCTTGTGAAGGGAATCGAAGGTCTCCCTAACCTGAACGTAATCACTTCACGCCACGACTCCGGTCGCGCTGACCTTACATGTCCGCTGGTACCTTAGCGCATCCCATCGAACATACGATGAATCCTATGTTACACACCCGCCGCCGCGCTCCTATGACGCTCAGAGTCTGGCTTTTCCATCCCTCCGCGAGAGTCAACCGCCCCGAATTGGCGACTCGCGCAGTGAACACCAACGGGGGCGAGTCCTCCTCCCCCTCGTCGTCGTCGTCAGCGGCGGCGGCGGAGGCGGCATCGTTTAAACACGCGCAGGACAGCGGAAATGGAATCGTATCACGCGAGCCTGTTTCACGGCAGATCCGTGGACACAAAACAAACGCTGCCGCGCCCGCGAATAGCACGGGAGCGACCGCGACACAGCACGAACCGTGGCAGGGATCCAGATCCCGGCAGCAGCGACATAGTGATCATAATCGTCAGCAGCAGCAGCAGCAGCGCACCAACGGTGGCTACAACACTAAACATCAAAGGGGTTCCTTTAGTGGCGGCGCGCCATCGGGACATTCAAACGCCCGGAAGAGTGCACTGCCTGACGATATCGACGCTTTGTACCATCAGATGCAGCACCTCGGCTCGAGGTGGGCAGACCTACACGCGGAGGCCGAGCTTCTTGAGGAATCAAAAAAATGTGTGTTGGCATCGATAACACTGCACTACATGAATGACGGGGACAACAAGAGCGCCGGGGAGACCAAGGCTTTCGCTGCGCCTGAGTATAGGGAGCATGTTCAAAAGATGGTCGGGGCGAGGCGAAGGGCCAACCAGGCAAAGGTGGAATTCGAGGGAATGAAGGCACAACTGAATCTGACGCGGACATACGAGGCAAGCAGACGCGAAGAGATGAAACTACTGTGAACGCCCGTACTCCGTATTGTAGCAGTCGCCTTTTGCGTGTTCATTGGGGTGTCTTGAGTCATTGCAGTTGTTCTCTCCTGTACTTCAAGAACACACACTTTCTTCAACTTCTGATCAATGGTCATAGGCCAAGCACGTGGCTGTCAACGAGCCAATGATGATCGCCTACGTGTTCGCCACTCCTTCTAGTTGAGGGCTGAAATCCTCTCAGCGCAACACTCCAGTCCTGGCCCGCTCCACCACCTGACACATCTTTGCACACATGCCCCCCATCTGAAGCAGAGAGTTCACGCCATCACCTACCCTCATGTGCGTGAAGCCGACCTCGCGAATCATTTCTAGTTTGACATACTCGGGCATGCTCTCTGCGTCAAAGTTTTTTACAACCCTGTACACAGTTCCTATGACATCTGCGGCGCTGAACCCAGCGTCGTGTAGGGACTTCATCTTGTCATAGGCATCGTCAACATTTCCCCGGAGGCAATACGATACGCAGTCGACCACAACCTGGGGGTGAGGCTGATCACACACCTTGTACACATTCTCTTGGTTCACAAAACTAAACCCTGAGTGCGTGGCCTGCAGGTTGTTCAGTGCCTGTCGCATATCGCCATCAGCGGTGAAGACAACAGCCTCCAGGCCGTCAGGGACATACGGTACTTCTTCCTTCTCGACCACCTTGACTACACGCTCAAGCACCTCCTGATCACTAAGACGAGTAAATCGAACTATGGCACAACGCGATTGGATGGGTTCGATAATCTTTTCGGATGCGTTGCAGGCAAGCGCGAATCGAGTGGTGGAGGAATACAGCTCCATGGTCCTTCGCAACGCCTGCTGTGCGGCACTTGTCATGGAGTCGGCCTCATCGAGTAGGATGATCTTGTGTCGACCGGGAGGAAGGGTGACCTTCTTTTGTGCAAACATTTTGATCTTGTTGCGCACCACATCGATACCGCGGTCGTCGGACGCGTTCAGTTCGAGGACCGCGTCTTTGTATGAAGGGCCCAGGAGCGTGTGCGCTAGGCAGAGGACAGAGGTGGTCTTTCCGATACCAGGTGGACCGGTGAAGATGAGGTTAGGCACGTTGCCGGTAGAAGCCATGGCGGCAAGACGATCCACTGCATCCTTGTTCCCGACTATCTCGTCGATCTTGGTGGGGCGGTATTTCTCAACCCAAGGCAGCGACGCGTTGGCCTGGGCACTGCTCATGCTTTCGCTCTGATTTTCGCGTTCGCGAAATGGTAGCGTTTCAAGACTTCTCGACGAGTCTAGGGTCTGGGGAGGGTCACAGCGATGAAGTTAATATGAAAAACCTGGTTTTCCGCTCGAACCTGCCTCTCGCAAGTGCTTCGGAAGCTGGTGGAATGAAACTAGATCTGCAAAGTTTGAACTCAACCGATACCAGGTCAGTGTGACATTTTTTACAGTCAAAAATTTTCTGAACCGTGAAGATGCGGAATATTGCCGAATAAGATTAAATATAGTTATATCGATTGACTGACGATATATATTACATCGTATACACTGTTGATGACACTCACAACAACTGACACCTCTTCTGAAATGCACGCTGAAGGGTCACAAAATCACTGCCGTTATATAATTTCCAACAGTCCACGAAAGCTTTCTGGGGTGCTCACCTTGCGCGGTCCGAGGAACGTTCGAGTGGAAAATAAAGGATGAAAAAAGTCGCCTTTGGTCGCGACACGGACGAGTTCTTCCAACGCTTCATACTGCTTGAGAAGATTGGATTTGGCGGTAGGCTCGATTCCATGCACAACCTGGCCCTGATACTTATTAGCCGCCGAGGCCATAAAATATTAATCCTCCCCTTAAGGTTTTGCAACTGTGCATAAGGGTTTCGACCAGCTAAACAACTCTTTGGTAGCAATCAAGGTTGAGGCAGAATCTTATCAACATAGCCTTTCGCTCATTTTATTATACAACCACAGGAGGTTGATAGAACACAATATCTTCCTGCCGACAGCAGTCTTGAGAGGGAGGTTTATATCCTTTCTGAGGTAGCCATTCTCTTGCCATCTTCAACACCTGAGAATGAGTTTTATGGAATTCAAGGTTGATCACTCGAACATTTTGAAATTGATTTGCACATATGTGACTCCTTTGAAAGTTTTCATTGTGACTGAGCTTGCTGCGGGAGGTGAACTACTTGAAAGGTCGACATTGGATTCAGTAGATTTCAACTGTTTCTGAGTACAAGCTGCGCCCTGCAGGATTGTCGAGCAAGGAAAGTTTTCAGAGAAGGATGCCCGGTCAGTGATACGCCAGGTTTTGAAAGGTGTGGAGTATCTCCATATGCGAAAAGTGGTTCATCGCGATCTCAAGGTTAACCTTCAATCACGACACCATGCGATCAAGTCAAGCGCAGAAGAAAACCCGACTTATCATGCATATCATACAGCTTGAGAATATTTTGCTGTCTGACCAGACCCCTCAGGCGATCGTCAAAATAGCTGACTTTGGACTTGCAAGGTATTGTTTTCTCTGCATAATACAACGCATGGACACAAGAGTAATCGTCACGTGCCCTTAGGTTTTTTGCAGATAATAGTGAGTTGCGGACGGTATGTGGGTCTCCTCTATATGTAGCTCCTGAGATACTTGATATTGGGATGAGTTCTGAAACGGTAACCCTTTATATTCTAAGTTCCCTCAATTCCCAACGACATAACACGCCACGCCCTTGCCGACATTCAACAACAGTACACCCCCGCAGTTGACATGTGGAGTGTTGGTGTAATTTTATTCATTCTACTTTCGGTGAGAGATGTCATAATGCCAACGAGACCTATATCAGCATATTTTTTTGATGCTATAACAGGGAAACTCACCTTTCGAAAATGAGGATGAGCAGGTTTGAGGAAAGCGATGTATCCAATTCATACTTTGCCTAACCTTCATACATTTAGATTCTCTTCGAAAAGATTCGATCTGGTGATTACTCCATGGATGATTGCCTGTGGGACTATATAAGCGCCGGGGCGAAAGACTGCGTCAGAGCTCTCCTGGTTGTGAGTTGAACTTTCCTTTGCCTTATGGACCAAAGACCTGACACGTAGATTATTGCTTCGAACTATTTTAACTTTTACCCTGGTCTTAGGTAAACACCACAGAAAGAATGACAATAACAGAGGCGCTGCGGCACCCATGGATCCTGGTAAGGGAGAATGCCTTCTCGCACATCCAGAACTTAAAGCTTGGGATGTAGGGAGTTAAAGAAGCTGAAGAGACATTTTTACCGAGTAGTTTGATAGAAGTTAAAAGAGCACGCCTCACGGTATGCCAACCTGCAAACTTTATGATTTTATCAGCTCATTCTTGATTGAGACATCACTTAGGGTCGGTTCGAGAGCTTCCGCATGCTTCAAGAAGAGGAACGCTTGGCAAAGGAGCACGCCAAAAGCATTGACCGAGGAAGCATTTGAAAAGAGCATTCAAACTTTCATCAATTAAATGGAAATCTATTCATATATTCTAAAATTACATACAGATAAACTTTTTAGCGCTTAAACCTTTTGGAATTTTTAAGTCCTTCGCATTGATCCTATCTGGTGTTGAGACCGGTGGTAATGTCATCTCGTGAAGATCTCTAATTCGTGACTCTAAAAACATCATTACCGCCAGCCATCTCCCGTCCGTGCAAGGCGATTCGAAACGGTATTTCCCCTTGTTTATGGGAGGGGCTTACACAGGTGATCTCAAACCCACTGATAAATGTTGCATACACCAGAAAACTCCCAAACTTGCAAGTCAAAAATTCAGCGCTCGTAAAGCCCGAGCCGTAAACATGAGTAACTGTACCGCCTCTGCGTATGCAACTTGAGATACGTCCATGTGCAATCTGCTTTTCAACATACCTGGACGGCCCTGCCAAAGGGAGAAGATCGAGTGGTTTTGGCTTGCTGACGTAGATAAATTGGGCAACAGAAACCTATATCAACCAACAAATGAGTATGAATAGGAGTATCAGGAACAAAATTCATCCGAAACGAAGACGAAGACCAACGAACATCTACCTGAGCTTTCACCAATTGGTGTAAGGCTAGTGATGTATCCATTGCAACAGCATCGAGCTGAGATGAAGGCATTGTTGGGTGGAATTTTAAAAAATTAAAAATGAGATCACCTTTGCCGCAAATGTAACCTCACAGATAATCAACGATGATGAAATCAATACAGCAGACTGTCTCGCATTCCCTAAGAGACAGTCCAAGGTATTGCCGTTCGGAATAACCTTAGAGATAAACTCACGTCAATGACGGATCAATAAAGGTATGCGTTGAACGTACAAAATCTTTTCCAGCAACATGTACAATGGCGTTATCTCCTTGAAATCCTGATGGCGGATGTACTACATTTATGAAAGGGCGATTGAGAAATACCAGATCAACACATCGACGACTGCTGAAAAGATCTGCGTTCAGCCCGAAGGAGACTGCCTGATTCATGCTAAAAGGTCAGAAGGATCTATGGAAAGGAATCAGCAGACAAAATTACCGCGAATCCGTGTTCATTTTTGCCTCCAGAGAATGAATTTATCATGGGCACCTGAGCATGGGCACCCCTTTCCGGTAGCTCAGGACATGTTTCATTGGCTACTTCACCAACATTATTCGGATGGTAGTTGATGTTGAGTTCACCAACAATTGCAAAATCAACCTATATATCATAACCGTGTGTGGTTCTCGAACAGGCGGGGGAAAAGTCACACCAAAACTTGCCTGATTCGTCGAAAGATGCAACGACTGCAAACCATGCTGGACGAGTGGAAGGATGCAATGACATCTGTATTTATCGAGTCAGAAATATGACCTGATGGAATCTTCACTGTGCAAGGATGCATCAACTTACCTGGTTGAGGAGACTGTCCGCCCAAGAAAATGAATATTTCCTAATCTGCACCATACTTTTTGAAGAAAGGTGACAAGTCCATCGCCTGCTGATAAAATCTGATTTCAGATTCGGGTTTGGGTTCCGAATCAACAGTTAAAAAAGGGTGGTCAAACAACGCGCCTTCAATTACAACCACCCGTGAACTTGTTCGAAGTTGTTCTGTCGCGTTTGATATTGTGACTTGATCTGCAGAAAGTTTTTGCACGAAATCAGATCCTAAAAAAGTTGATGAACTGATGCGATCGCCTCATTTTTTCCCTCGCGCACCTGCCAGCGTTACCTCTATTTGGGAAAGCTTTATGCGGTCAAACGCACTTGCAGAGATTGCCAAGCTGGAAGTCTTGCCTGCAAAATCTGAAACATGCCACACCTCGCATCTCAAAAGCGCAGACGATACGAAGACGGTATCCATACTATTAGTTGCAGGATCTTCACCGCTGTTGCAGTCGCATTCAGGGAAAAACCCTGTGCCTTGCACCTGACGTTGCTTTTGATCAACTGCAAACTTTCATGTAGACATAGGACAAAACTCACCAACACCCGTGTGCCTCCGCTACGCATCAATAGATTCGGGCTAATGTGATGTACAGCAAGCACAACTGCGTGTCCAGAAAAGGTTAAGTTTCGTTCAGCTACATACCTTTTGTCGGAATAACATGTAGACCCACCATATTGGAACACGAATCCAGTCGTTATGAAGTCTCGACCATTTCGAGTTATTTCGACATTATAAAAGCCGCTCCCCTGCGCTGGGGCCTTGCAGCTCATGATTGACTCGTAAGTCTGATGCACGTGAGTCCATGTGGCTGGAGTCAAGTGTTGCCCGATCCTGCGATTGATGGTATTACTACTTTCGCTGTCTCGAAAGGCTCAACTGTTCTCTTGCCTGCAAATCGGCCGAGATGATTCGAAAAGTTCCGGAACACCGAAGATTATTAGCGTGTCACTCGATCCCTTGCTCGGATAGGCGTCTATGGGCATCGAATGCCAGGCGTTACAAGTAATAGCTACACAAAGCTGGGAGTACATGACGAATAGATGAAACCACCCCATGGTGGGGTGGTTCAGGCCTGTGGTGGAGCCAGCTTGTTGCGAACTATCGCTGATCTTATTTATTTAATATTTCATTTTCATTTTCATCATTTATCATCATCATCATAATAATATATAATAATATATATGTAATAATATATTTATACACATACATATCTAGTATATATATGTATATATGGAAGCTATGACGTAGAGACTCTGACTGTTTACTCTGTGCGCCAATATAATTAGACCGCCAAAAGTTCGAGTTAAATCTCCCATAGAAATCGAGGATTTAATAGACCATACTGCTCTCTTACATGGAAGCCGAAGCGTCGCCTAACCGTTTGCCTGTTAAAGTCATACGTAAATCTGGAGGTTACGTTAGGTAAAATGCTCTGTTAGTAACCGTAAATACGACTATATTTCTGTAGCATAGATACTGATTAAAACTGATTCTTTGGTATTTTTAAACATACATATGATATTTTTATGTTCTCCCCTAATAATAACATATTTTCAGCTGTATTTAAGATTACGTAAAATTATTAAAACCTTATTTTTTATTTTTATTTTTTTTAATACATGCATCATTTCTGATTATTATTAAAACTTATTATTTTATCTAATAAAAGATCTTAATATTAATGATATTGTTTTGAATATATATAGAGTTTACTCACCTGCTGGATCGTTAATCGTTATATTGTACCTTCGTTCGTACCAATCAAGCAAGCAAGTAATAATAAGCAAGCAAGCAAGCAAGGTCTCTCCGTTAGGTTCCGTATTATTATATATCATATATATATATAAAATCTTATGTAATATTATTATTCATATATATATTATTGTACAGCTGATTTGGGTTCATGTATATACTTGTAATTATTTATAGAGGTATTCTGATTTTCATAATAAGGTTAGACATTTTTTTATGCATAACGATTTTATAAGAACGGTTAAAAATACTTTATCATTATTACGATCCACACAATAACTCCAGTCGGCAAACAGCATAAAGATTCCGTTTATATATGTTCACGTAAGATCTTAATAATATAAGCGACTCATATATATATATATATATATATCCCTAACTGTTATCAAATTAAGTTACGTAAAAAATGTCTCACCCTAATGATGAAAATCAGATTATTATTATTAAATAAGAGTTTATATATATAAGATCTTATATGATA
>Ga0209666_1002259_pt1 | contig 14418 bp, 13 predicted proteins | sample SaaInlV_125m_DNA_FD_184679 | JGI IMG/M metagenome (GOLD analysis project Ga0209666, IMG submission 184679) | Marine microbial communities from expanding oxygen minimum zones in the Saanich Inlet - Saanich Inlet SI037_S3LV_10m_DNA (SPAdes)... | ecosystem: Environmental > Aquatic > Marine >...
AATTAAGTATAATTTAGACTTTTATCAAACTGATGATAATAACAATACACAGCGGGAGTTTCTCTTAGATACCTTAAATGTTGAACTTGAGCCAGCAAATTTATTTTATATTAAATTTATTAATTTCTTGAATTTTCTTGTGAATAGTCGAAAAATTAATAAAACATTGCCGTTTCTTAAAAAACATATCTTCAAATACTTTAAAGAAAAGGATTTTAAAAGTGATGATCTTTTAGATCATTATCCAGTTTTTAATTATTTTGATGGATATTGGCAAAATAATGAAAATCTTATAATTATTCAAAAAAATGAACTTTTTTCAAAATTTAGATTAAGCAAAACTAGTTTTCAAAATAAAAAGACAATGATACATGTTCGTAGAAGTGATTATTTACAACTAGGAATAGAACTCCCTCTTGAGTACTATGTTGAAGCTTTTAAATTACTTGAGAATAAGATTGGCAAATTTAATTTTGACATATATACAGATGACTACGGGTGGGTAATGAAACAAGAAATTTTTAGTAGTTGTCAAAATATTTATACTGAAAAAGATGATACAGTAACTACTTTTAAGAATATGATTGGATACCAACACTATATTATTGCGAACAGCACTTATTCTTATCTAGCTGCGTTGTTTGGCGAGGAAAAACCGTCTCAAATTATGATGCCATATAAATGGAATAAAAACAAAGATGAAAATTTTCTTACTGAAAATAATTGGACAAAAGTAAAATTTTAATTATGAAAGTATATTTCTTAACATACGGAGATAAAAACTATAATTATTCAAAAATCCATTTAAGCTACCTTGCAAAAGTAAGTGGCTTTTATGATGAAATTATCACTTTAGGACCCAGAGATCTGAGCACAGAATTTAAAAAGACTTTTCAGGATGTATTAACTTATCCTAGAGGTGGAGGTTATTGGGTATGGAAACACGAAATTATAAAACAACTGCTTACAAAGATAAACTATGGAGATGTAATTCTTTACTGTGACGCTGGCTCTACTATAAATAATTTAGAAATTGCCAAAAATAGATTTAATGAATACCTGGAGATTATTAATGATGCCAATGTTTCTTCTTTGAGATTTGAAACTGAAAAACAATATCTAGAAAATCAATTTACTTCACTTGAAGTATTTAATGCGCTGGATGTGGATATTAATTCTGATATTGGTAAAACAACTCAACTACAAGCTGGGGTAATGTTCTTTAAAAAAGATAAGGATAATATAGATTTACTGAGTAGTTACCGAGAGCTTTTATTAAAAGACTCAAACCTAATTACTGATCATTATTTAAAAAACCAAAGTACTTCATTTATCGAAAATAGACACGATCAGAGTATTTTCAGCATATTAGGTAAAAAATATAATTCATACATTCTTGATAATGAAACTGAATTTCGTAATAGAAAAGAATTACAGTACGAGTACCCCATACTAACCGTGAGGGCTTCAAATCATGGTGTAAAAGATAAATTCAGATTATTGTTTTTAAAAAAAATTTATGGAGCAAAAACACGCTATTTTTAAATAATTTTATTTTGCTGAAAACAATTTGAGAGTAGAAAAACAAATATAATAGTCATATGAAAAAACCTTTAGTAAGTGTAATAATACCCACATACAACAGATTAGAGTATCTGATGCAAGCAATAGAGAGTGTACTGAGTCAGAGTTATGATCAATTAGAAATAATTGTCGTTAATGATGGATCTATTGGTGATGATTATTTAAATCATAAATATTCTGACAATGTTAAGCAAATTAATCTTAAAGTAAATCAGAAAAGCATTCATGGATATGGGCCAGGAAGCATTAGAAATTTTGGAATTGAAAGCTCGGAGGGTGAATGGATTGCCTTTTTGGATGATGATGACATATGGTTAGATAATAAAATAGAAAAACAAATCAGCTCTCTACTTGTATCAGGTGATGAGTTTTGCAGTACTGATGCACTAATCGGTAACGGAAGCTATGATGCAAACCTTCGTTATCAAAGCTTTTTAAATGAGTATTATTATGAAAAAAATAAAAAACTTTTGTATAGAAATTATTTTATCTCTAGACTAAAAAAACTTAAATATCCCGAAAAATTTACAAAAGAATTCGTGGTTACCCTCAATCCAATAATAACTTCATCTGTTGTTATAAAAAAAAGCTTATTAGTTAAGTTAGGTGGATTTAGGAACTTGCCTTATGCTGCTGACTATGACCTATGGAGGGCAGCTTTACAATTTACAGACTGTCTATTTTTGAATGAAACATTAGTTTACTACGATAACTCTCATGGATTTGGGAGAGAGTACAGTAAATAGTTGAGAAATACGATTAGAAATTTAACTGTAAAAGAAATTTCTTTCAGAAGAGATATTAATTTTTTAAGAGCAATTGCTGTTTTGGCAGTTGTAATATACCACTTTAATAAAAACTTCCTAGAAGGTGGGTGGTTAGGTGTTGACCTTTTTTTCTTTATATCTGGTTACTTGATATCAAATAAACTGATTCTGGGTCTTAGAAAAAATAAAAAATATATAAGATTGTTTTTTAAAAAACGATTCCTAAGGTTAACACCTGCGTTAATTAGCACCTGCGTATTATCTACTATATTCTTCTTCAACTTTCTAAGTCCAGAAGAACTTAAGCTGCATCTGGAATCTAGTTTTTACTCTCTTGCATATATATCAAACTTTTTTTTTAGTAATCTAGATTTTTATAGCTCTCCTCAGAACAAATATCTAACGATGCTGCACACCTGGAGTTTGGGGATAGAAGAACAATTCTATCTGCTACTTCCTATATGTGTGTATTTTCTCTTTAGGAAAAATAAGAAAATTTTTATTTCCTTTTTGTTTTTATTTTCTTTGTCCTTGATGTTTAACGTATATTTACTTTCTGAAATGTTATTTTACAATCCTTTTGCTAGATTTTGGGAGTTTTTAGCAGGAGCATTATTCATGATGACTGAAGAAAGTCTAGTAAATAAAGTAAAAATTAAGACTTCAACTCCTGCTTTAATAATATTAATTAGTTCTTTTGTTGTGTTCAGTGATGAAGTTATTAATAGTGTTGGTCCAAAGTTAATAATAATAGGAGCAACTATTTTTTTTATGAAGGATATCAGGGATGATGTATTAGTTAATAATTCTTTACTACAGTTAATTGGCAAAATTTCATATTCTGTATACCTTTTTCACCAGCCAATTATTGCATATATGTTTATCCAAAATGACAAAATATCAGAATTAAGTTTTTTAAATAAAGCAACTTTTTTACTAGCTATATTTATACTATCTTATTTAAATTGGTGGTTTGTTGAAAATAAAATACAATCTGTAAAGATACTGTCTTCTATTTACTTAGGGGTCATAATTATTTTTGGTTTACTAATTTTTGATATACCAGATGAAATGGAAATTTTGAACATCCCTAACAAACTTTTTTTACTCAAAGTTAAAGATTTGGATACTGTTAATCAAAATGGGGTGTCTTGTAATAACAGATCTGTTGCAGAAACTTGTTCTTTTAACTCTGATAAAACTAATAAAACTATATATGTAATAGGTGATTCATCATTTAGGACTTTGACTACAGCATTGCTTGAAAAAAATATTAATGATAATTTCAATGTGGTTCACTTTACTGGAAACGACTGTTTATTTATTTTTTATGAAAACCCTAGTAAAGACTCTTGTCCAAATAAAGACATTAAAGAAAGAGATCTTTTTGGTAAGAATATTGAAGATTCAATAATTATCTATGGTGGCAGATTTCCAAGGTATTTCAGTGGTGAGGGTTTTGATAATGGTACTGTAAAGGAAATAAATGATATTTCTGTTGTAAATAATTTAAAATTAAAAATAAAAGAAACTTTAGATATTTTCTCTGAAAACAATAATACTGTATTGCTCATTTACCCAATCCCAGAACAGGGGTGGAATGTTCCGGAGCTAATTTACTATAAAAATATAAGTAAAGATTCAACCGTTGGATACCCTCAAGAAATATGGATAAATAGAGAAGAGGAATCAAAACTGTTTTTAGACACAATAAACAATAAAGAACTTGTAAGAGTCTATCCGGCTGATATTTTTTGTGAATTCTTTGTTGATGGAACTTGTGTCGGCTCGTTTGGAGGAGAAGTTTTTTATGCTGATGATGATCATCTTAGTTTGGAAGGTTCCAGGTATTTAGCAGATTTAATAATTGAGAAATTACTTGAAAATTAGTTTTTTCAAAGACCCTATTTTTTGCCTAAACATCAAATAGAAATAATTAATTTCACATATTAAATTAAAATAGTCTAGTTTCTTGTAACTAAACATTAGGTTCAAATTTTCTACAGATTTAATAAATTCATCTGGATATTTTATTTTTAAATTGCTGCTGAAATGTAGCTTGTATTTAGGTACTCTCCAATTAGTTTTATCATTTTTTTCGGCAACAGTAAACTGAATCCTTTTTGACCTTAAAATTTTATCGTTTGAATAAAACGATTCTAGATGTAGCTTATTTACAGTTTCGCAGTTTAAGTAATTCACATCGTTAAATCTTTTAAAGTTATCCAAATAAAAGTTTAGGATGTTAAAGTACTCCTCTGCAAGTTTTGATGGAAACATAATATGTCTATCAAATGTCCCAAAATAGTCTTCACCTTCTGGAATCAGTATATTGTCTTCAAATGCATGGGGATGATAATTCACGTATAATTGATCAAATCTCGAGTAAATAATGTATTCATATTCTTTAATTGTTTTAATATATTTTTTTAGGATTATATCTTTAATTGCAAAATGAATGAATCCAGATTCAAGTAATCCTGTGTTTTTACCTAAATCAAATGCTTCTTTCCAATTTTGATCAAAATTTTGGTTATAATATTCAGACCAACTGTCTGGTTCTGTAAATACCCAGTGATACTTTGCTTCTTTTAAAAAGGATTGTTTTGATATCCACTTATCACCAGTGCAAATTGCTAAATCAGCATTAAGACTATTTTTGACAAATTTATACAGAGAATTCCATGCTTTTTCACCACCTCTTGGAGAGCCTCCGAGAATAATTAAATATTTCTTTTTATCCATTATTTAAATAGTGTTGCTTATTATTTTTATAGATAATGGGGTTGAGATACTTTTCTCTTAAACCTTTTATATAATATTTTTTTTCGAATTTAGTAATATCTGCAAGCCCAAAAGCACTTTTGCCGAATTGATTGTCATCTAAAGTACTTAACTTGTTAATAATAAACTTGGGATGATCTTCAATGTTTAGCTTAAAGCTGTGTTTAGGATATCTTTTTTTAATTTCTTCAAACCAAGCATTGTATGCTCCTTCAGGGGTTGAGCCTCCTCTGCTTTCATAAGTATTAAAATACCTAAACCATGCCCTTGCAAAACGAGCGCGATCCTGTTCCAATATTTCTTTAGTCCTAAAAGTTGACTCGTATTGATAAATCGGTATGTTGACCATTGGGGTTTTTTTTGGGTCTATTAATTCACCGTTAATCGTAGCTAAGGTTAAGTCACCCCCGCCATTGAGTACAATATTTTTATATTTTTTTTTATTAAAAACTAAACACAACCTTGTTTTTATTTGATATCTGTCTGGTGTAAATATTTGATATTGCGGAAGGGAGATTACAGGGTAATCTTTATACTTTTCTAGTGTTTTGTAGAGTTTGTATTTATCTTTTTGGTGCAGAAAATAATCTATATCCATTCTCATAACCCAATCAGATGTACATTTTTCGTATCCTTCTTGAAATGTTTTCCCAATATGATCCCAGGTAAACTCTTCCGGCCAATCATCACCAACAACAACTACTTCGTTAGCAAAAAATTCATAGCAGCTGATTGCTTCTCTCCAAGGGTCGTTTCTAGTATCAGGATTAGTCATTGTTGTAAATATTGATAGACTTGTCATAATCAAATCTTAGATTAATTTTAAAGATGTAGAAGTATTTTAGAAATTTATAAACTTTATTAATACAATTTTCCTTCAACAAACTAGAATTTTTGTAATGCAAAATTTTCAAGCAATAACATTTACGAATTCTGGGTATTTAGATTTTACTATGAATCTCCTTAGGTCTGCTGAAATGAATTCAGATAAGTTGAATATTATCGTGTATTGCACGGATATAAAAAGTTATGATTATATTCGAAAAAATAACTATGATGCCATCCTCTTAAACCCTGAGAAAGAAATTAGTAAAAAACTTTCACCATGGAAAGCTGGTGATGGTGAATTTGGTAAAATTATGATTAGTAAGTTTGAAGCTATTCATGATTCTCTTCAAAAGAATAAATATGTACTATATATTGATGGAGATGTCGTTATAAAAAAAGATTTTAACGAGTATTTTCAAAAAAATATAAATAATAACGATTTTCTATTTCAACTTGACTATAACCCAAAAAGAATAGAACAAAATGAATTGTGTGCGGGCTTTATGTTTATCAAATCCTCTAAAAAATCAGTTGAGTTATTCAATCCAGAACCTAAAAAGGTTAATGAGATAATAGAATTGCCATCCCATGATCAAACTTACCTAAATTTAAATAAAAAAGAATTTAAATATAAATTTTTACCCTTATCAGAATTTCCAAATGGGGCTTATTTTATTAACTTTCAAACGAAACCTAATATCGTACACTTCAATTATATAATTGGCAAAAACAAAAAGAAGACAATGAAAAAAATGGGTGAATGGTACCTTTGACAATACTGTAAAAAGTTGAGATCTGGTATTCAGCATATAAAGTTTTAGAATTTAATATTTTTACTAATGGCAGTAATAGAATTAATCTTATGAAAAAATACACAGTAGCAATACCAACGTATAACTCAAGTGACTATTTGAAAGAGTGTATTTATGGGTTTAAGAATTCGAAATATCTAGATGAAATTATAGTTTCAGACGATTGTTCAAAAATAGAAGAATTAGAAGCAATTAGAAAGATTATAAAGCAAGCAAACAAGAAGTTTAATTTCGAAATTAAACTATTTGAAAGTAGTAAAAATAACGGTGCATTTATAAATAAATATAATTTAATACTAGCTTCAAGGAATGAATGGGTTTACCAGATTGATTCTGATAACGTCCCTTTTCCAAACATAGATAACGTAATCTCTGATATATTATTGAACCACCAAGATCAAAAATTTATTTACTATCCAACAAAATTAATACAATTTTGGAAGTATAAAAGATTTGCTAAATTATTTGGATTTACTCAAAAGAAGTACAGAGTTTTATTTTCTAAAAACTCAGATATATTCAACACAGAAAAAACTAAAGAAGCAATAAATGAGTTTCTGAACTATGACTCGAGTAATGATCTTGAGGGTTCTCCCTCATTAAAGAGCGCATATCTTGTAGATAAACATATCTTCTGGGTTCTTAATAGCGGCAATTTCATAGTCAATAGAAACCAATTCTTAGACGCTATGAAAAGTGGGTTGGATTTTACAAGAGAAAATACTGCAATGGATGCAGTAGCATTTTCATATTTGTGGCTAAATTATGGTGGATCTATATTCTTACATTCTGACCTTAGTCATTACCATAGAAAAAGATTTAACAGTGTTTCCTACACGGAGAAGGAATCTTCTGTAGTTTCGCGGGAATATCTGACAAATAAAATATTATCGCTTCAAAATAGGGATGAATAGTATCATCGAATTAAATTAATTTGATCGCAAGCATACTTAATCAGAAGGCATTTAATTTAATAAAGTAAGTACCTTTCGTAAAATAGTCAAAAACTTTTTTCTAATAGCATTTTTAAATTTAAGTTTTAAGTATTTTTTTTGTACATCGTTTAAGTCTGAATTATTTAACTCAATATTAATTTCTTGAATATTTGATAAAACCCTGGTTCTTTGGATTACTTCAATCCAATATTTCATATTCAATTTGATTAAATCAAATGATTCATAGTCTGTATTTCTTTCTATTTTATTTAGTAGCTTGTAGGACTTAACTAATACCATAGGTAAACCATAAAAAGAATCGTATAAATAATGCTTTTTCGTAATAGGAATTACTCCACAATATAAAGCTTCCCAGAACCTGTGTGTGTCAATTCCATTACCCCATGGACATAATGCAAACTTATATCTCTTTAAATTTTTCAAGTACTCAGCATAGTTTTTTTGGTTGATTAGTTCTCTTTCATAATTTTTAATATAATAATTTCTTGCTCTACTTCTGTGAAAATAATTTGTATTTACATTGAAGTTTGCATAAATAAATTGATTTTTTAGATTATCGTATTTTTGATCAATAAAATCATTTAAAATTACAGACTTGGTATTTCGATATGGTGCTAAACCAAGAGGAATGGGAATGAGAGCTTTGTTCTTAAAATGAACATTTATAGAGTACCACTCCGATACACAATTCGGCTTTTTATTAAATAGCTTTTTTGTAATTTTTCTATCCGATTGGGATGTAATAATTTTTATATTTTTAAATTTTAAATTTTTCAATATTTTAAAAAGAGATTCCACATGATCGGAATGAGAGTAAATAACGTCATTTTCTCTTATCCTTAAATTTAAGTTTAAAAAAGTAATTAATTCATTTTCAGTTACTAGGATTTCAATGTTTTTAAAATCCAAAGATTTAAGATCTTCCATGTTTAAAGAAGCAGTAAATACACAATCGGCTTTTTTAATAAAATTAATAGATGACAATAATTCATCCTGATTAAATTTTTTATCAAGAATTTCTACCATTTCATAACTCTCTTTATTATTGACTTAAGTGCAGCATAAATAATTAGAAATCCCTGCACGGTGTTTTTTATTTCTTTATTTTTTATTTTTTTATAGAGGTGTTTCTTTCCATTCTTAAAATTGGGTACATTTATTAAGTAAGACTCAGAATAAATTTCCTTATAGTAATTATGAAAATTTTCTGAAAATGCTTGGTGTACCCCATTTATACTCCAAGGTTTAAACTTTCCTGAAAAATGATGAAAAACAGTATCTAATTTTTTTTCTCTTGATCTGGAATTTAATTTATTTGGAAGCTCTAAAAAGTTTTTATCAAAAATAATATTTAAAATATCTTGATCCCAGAAAATAGCTTTATCTTGAATTTTTGGAATAAGCTTAAGAGCTTTATTCTTAACATCAAATTTTGCCCATTTAGATGCATTGAATACCATCACACCAGCATTGAAATAATTATCGCCCATTAATGATAAATCCTTAAAGTAGCTATATCCCTCCCCCCTTAATATTTCAGTATTAAAAGATACTATTTTATTATTATTTTCTAATTCATTAGATACTTCGTCTAATACATTTAAAGGATTTTTCAGACAAATTACATCACAATCCAAATATGTTACATATTCATCCACATGAAGAAAGTCTTCAAGATATAATCTATAAAAAGTTGCTTTTGTGACGTGTGCATCTTCTAGATTGTAGAGATCGAGTTCTAAATTGCTAATTTTATAAAATACTAGTTCTCTAATAAATACATGATTTTTAACTTTACTGGGCACTTTAATTTTCTCTTCTTCGATATCTGAAATAATGTGAACACTTACTGGTTTGTCAACATTTTCTAATATTGAGAAAATTGAAGTAAAGGCTTGTTTTGTATAATTTGTGTCAAAACAGTATAAAAAATGCAACATGTTACTTCTATTTTATATTTGATAGAATCATTAAAGACAGTTTATGAATAAAAAAAAGAAAGCCATTGCGGTAGTAGGAAATTTTAAGTTTTTAAGAAAATATTTTTCGACGTTTGTGCACGGTCTTACTGTTGAAGGGAAATATAAAGGAGAGATTTTAGTTTTAACCTCCAAAATAACTCCAACTTTTTTAATAAGGTCTATATATACAAATTCGAAAGTGAAAGTTTTAAGGTTTAATAATATAAAGTTTGAAAAAAATATAAAAAAAAGGTATCTTAAACTAAATACATTAGACCAACCGAATAGATTTAAAACAAAACCCTTTCAATGGTTTAAATTAAATTTATTTGATATGAAAATGCAAGAGTGGGACAGAATTTTGTATCTTGATATAAACCTTACAATCCACCATGATATAAATAATTTTTTAAATATTGACCCATTAAATATGTTTTTTGCAAAAGGTGATGGTTATCCAGACTATGTTCGCACACTAGAGTCTCAGTTTGATGTTGATCAACCAGAAATGAAACTATTGAGAAAAAGGTATAACATTGATGATTCTAAATACTTTCAAACTGGTTTAATGTATTTTGACACCTCAATTATTAAAACTGATACTCTTAGTCAACTTATTGATCTCGCACATAAGTACCCAATCTGTATTACAAATGAACAAGGAATTTTAAATTTATATTTTCAAGATAACAAAAATTTATATAGTGAAGTTCCTGAATATATTGATGACTATATGATTTATTACTACTGGAAATTAGCAGATCAAAATATAATCATTACTAAACAGCTTGTAGAGCAATATAAGTAAAAATTTATTTGCTTGAAGAATTAAAAATTTTATATGATTTTAGTAAATAAACAACTAATTTAAAGCCATCTCTAAACCGAGATATTTGAGTTTGACCATAAATTCTAGATTTATAATGCACCGGATACTCAATAATTTTCTCACCAGTTATAGAAGCAGTAAAAATTAGATCGAAATCACAGAATGGGTCAAAAAGTGAATATCTATCTTGCCACCAAGATATTTTATTAATAAAGTCTTTTTTAAACACTTTCGTACCACATAAGGAATCGGATAGTTTCTCACCTGTAATATAGGAAACAACTGCTTGGAATAATCTGTTACCAAAGAAATTAATTTTTCTCATAGACTCCTTTTCCATTGGGTAAATAAGCCTGGTTCCATTAACAAAGTCTGCATAGTTATTCTCCAATATTGAATAAAAGTTATCTAATTCACGAGGCTCAACACTTAAATCAGAATCTAGAATAGCCACTATATCACCCGTAACATGAGGGAAACTTTCCCAAATTGCATTTGCTTTACCTTTTTTTGTTTGACGGTGGCAGATAACATTTAAATTTTTATATTTTTCGATACAGTTATTAATAACTTCTTCTGTATTATCTTCAGACTCACCAATAGAAAAGACAATCTCATCAATATTTAACTTATCTAATTCCGAAAATAAAATAGGTATATTTCCTTCTTCGTTTTTTGCTGGAATAATTACAGTTTTTTTATAATTACTAACCTCAGGGTTATGATTCTTGAAAACGATATACTTTACAATTCCAAAGTTATATTTTGAAAATAATAATTCTAATAGTGAATTGATGACTGTTAAGAACCCAAATAATTTAAAGGGGATAATTTGTTTTGTGTGAGAATTAATAAAATCAAGACCAGCCGCTTTAGCTAAGTTAATTATATGGTTCTCTTGAATATGAGATAACCTTGGAGATTTCTCTTTAATGCCCAGGAATTCCAAAAATTTAATAATCAATGAATACCTATAATTAACTACTGATACAATCAGTTTTCCTTGGGGGGTTAAAAGAGATTTTGACTCTGTTAATAGACTGAATATATCGCTTGAAGATTCAAAATAGTTAGTAAAAATTAGTGTCTCGTAGTCTGAAATACCTTCTATTTGATCACTGATTTTTATGTTTGGTGAAATGCTATGTGTATTGGTTAAATTTTTATAATCTTGACTATCCCCTCCTACAATATGTAGAAAGTTATCTGAATTAAGATATCTTTCAAGAACTCTAAGATGAGCTTTACTAAAAGTTCTACTTGATATTTTTAATTTCATATTTTACTTATTAAAGTATAGTAATTTTTTTTTGTGCACTGTTAATTATTTTAAGTATCAACTATTTCCAGAGTTTTTAATAACTTAATTTTAAAAATGTTTAGATTATAATTATTTCTCACAAGTTCTAAACCATTATTTTCAATCTTTTTAAGAAATTCCTCATCATTATAGATAGTTTTTATATTTTGCACCCAGTCAGAAGCTTGGTTGTTGTTGACAAACAAGATTTCTCTATTGTTTATAAATTCTTTTTCTTCCCAGAATCCATCAGTTTTTGATATCATGACTGGTTTACTACAAGACATTGCCTGTAAAGTAACACTTTGTCCAGATGGCTGGCTTGAGTTTTTAAGGGGTAGAATTACTAATTTGGCATTACTGTAAATATCTCTTAGCTCAGAATCACTTAAATTTGAGCTCCCAAAAGAACCTTTATGGACTATTAGGTTTTCAAAGTTAGCATCTAAAATAGAACTTATATTGGTCACAGCTTTAAATTCTAGATGGTCAAGTTCTTTTACTATCTTTAAAAATGTTTCGGGGTCTCTGTTGCTGTCGTTGCCTACAAATAGAATATATCCACCTTTCGAAGTTTTACTATTTTTTTGGTGACTCCAGAAATCCGTGTCGACTGAAAAGGGAAATAACTGGAATTTATCTATATTCTTTGGATGAATCTTTTTTGCCCTTCTAAGCTCACCATCTCCGAGAAACATTAATTTTTTAACATTTTTATTAAAAACTTTTATGAAAAAAAAGTGAAGAAATTTTAATCTACTAAATCTGAGTTTTTTACTATATAAACCCATAACAAAAACATAGATATCAATTTTTTTAAAGATTCCTATGATCAATAGAACGGGTGCAAGTGAGCAAAATGTCGTTTCGTTAACCAATATTAATTTGTCAGTTTTTAACAATATTTTTAGATTTTTAATCGTTACAAAGTCACTCATGTATACAGGTAAATTAATCACCTTTTTAAAAAAATCATCGATAAGTAGGATTAATCTTCTAAATAAAAATTTGTTGTTACTTGGTTCGATGATTTCTAAATTATATTCTTCGGAGGAAAAATTGTGTAATCCATAAAAAAATTCTTTTGCTTCATAATTTTCATCTAGATATCGATTTTTTCTATTACCTGAAAAAACGTATGTTATGTTTGTCATTTAATGAATAATATCCATTTCATAAATTAGTATAATGATTTATAACCTATATGAAAATTGCTGTATTTTTAACTTATAATTACTCTTTACAAACATGGTTAGAATCTGGAACCCTACAACGTGAGCTAGAACTTTACAATAAGCTAAACAAGGATAATAATGTTGAATTTACTTTTTTTAGTTATGGTAATTCTGGAGATAAAGAACTCCTTAATGATTTTCCAAATTTAAATATTGTTACAATGCGCAATAACAATAAAGTTAAAAGTAAATTCTATATGTTTATAATGTCATTATCATTTCCGATAAAATATAGAGATGAATTAAGAAATCATGATGTAATACAGCAACACCAACTACTAGGTTCATGGGTAGCAATTCTTGCAAAATATATAGTAAAAAAACCTCTGTTTGTAAGGACTGGGTATGACATGTATGAATTTTCCATACTAAATAAGAATAGTATATTCAGAAAAGGTTTCTTATGGTTACTTACTAAAATCACTCTTTCGGTTTCAGATTTATTCACAGTAACAAGCATGGCAGATAAAAATTTTCTTAAAGAAAATTTTAAATTTAATTTAGAAAAAATAAAAATTAGGCCAAATTGGATACGGAATAATAATCAACGTTCAATACTAGAAAGAAAGAGTGACGAGATTTTAACTGTTGGTAGACTAGATAACCAAAAAAATTATCAAGAACTTATCAAAATATTCCAAAATAATTCAAAATTTAAGCTAAAAATAATTGGTGAGGGTTGTCAAGAAGATCATCTAAAAGGTTTAATTAAAAGTAACAATCTAAATGTTTCAATACAGAATAATCTTGATAACAAAAAACTAATAGAGGAAATGAATAAATATAAGTATTATATTTCCTCTTCACTATTTGAAGGTAATCCTAAGACTGTTTTAGAAGCTATGTCGGCTGGATGTATTGTTATAGCCTCAGATATTAAAAATCATAATGAAATAATAAAAGATTGTGAAAATGGGATTTTATTTGATTTATTAAAATTTGATTTTTTGGAAAAATTAAAATCTATTGAGTCCAACAGTAGTATTCAGGAAAATATTTCAAAAAAGGCAGTTGAAACAGTTATTACGCATAATCACATAGATGTGTTGGCCAAAAAAACTTATACGGATTATAAATTATTAATATAGCCTGAGAGAATATTTAACTTCCAAATTCGGTTTGCATTCATTCTAGATTTATTATTAAAAAGGCTATCAATGTTATTAAAATTTAGAGTTTCAGTAACCCTTTTTGTATTTTCATAGAAGTAATCATTATTTTTATATACGAATGTTTTAACATCAAACATGAAACCTTGTTTTTGTCTTGTTAAAAAGGCAGAGTTAAAATCTTTTTTAAGATAGTTTTTAAGTAATGATTTTGGATTGTTTAGATCTAGATAATTGTAAGAGTGAGAGAATA
>Ga0209666_1002261_pt1 | contig 14413 bp, 9 predicted proteins | sample SaaInlV_125m_DNA_FD_184679 | JGI IMG/M metagenome (GOLD analysis project Ga0209666, IMG submission 184679) | Marine microbial communities from expanding oxygen minimum zones in the Saanich Inlet - Saanich Inlet SI037_S3LV_10m_DNA (SPAdes)... | ecosystem: Environmental > Aquatic > Marine >...
AACCCCTGCCCGCATGGCAAGCGGAAAGGCCACTGCATGGACTGCAACCCCTGCCCGCATGGCAAGGTGAAACGCAGCTGCGCGGACTGCAACCCCTGCCCGCATGGCAAGCGGAAAGGCCACTGCATGGACTGCAACCCCTGCCCGCATGGCAAGGTGAAACGCAGCTGCGCGGACTGCAACCCCTGCCCGCATGGCAAGCTGAAAGGCAGCTGCGTGGACTGCAACCCCTGCCCGCATGGAAAGCGGAAATACGACTGCGCGGACTGCAACCCGTGCCCGCACGGCAAGGTGAAACGCAACTGCGCGGACTGCACCGGCTGCCCGCATGGCAAGGTGAAACGCAAGTGCGCGAACTGCAACGGGTGCCCGCACGGCAAGGTGAAAGGCAACTGCGCGAACTGCAACGCGTGCCCGCATGGGAAGCGGAAAGACAGCTGCGCGGACTGCAACCCCTGCCCGCATGGCAAGCTGAAACGCAACTGCGTGGACTGCACCGGCTGCCCGCATGGCAAGCTGAAATTCAACTGCGCGGACTGCAACCCCTGCCCGCATGGCACGTGGAAAGGCCACTGCATGGACTGCAGCGGCTGCCCGCATGGCAAGGTGAAATACGGGTGCGCGGCGTGTACGTCTACGCGCGCGTCGCGGAAGCCGACCTGACCCTCGCGCCGCGCGCGCTTTTAAAAATTTGTAGATGGATAGATCGCGGTCATTACCACGGTACTGTGGCTACGTTTGTACGAACTTCCCGCGTGATCACGTCACACCACGGTCTCTCGCCCCTTCATTGCGGGCCGAACACCTCCCTCTGCTGCGCCAGCGATTCCGCGTACGCCCGCTCCACCAAATCGGACACGTACGCCCGCGGCGTGTTCCCGGTCAAAACGCGCCGAGCGCCCAAGGCGAACGTCGGCGCCGGCGCGGGCGGCGGCGCGAACGAAGGCGGCGGCGCGAACGAAGGCGGCGGCGGCGGAGGTTCCGCGCCGCGCCCGACGTCCGGAACCTCGCGCGGCGGCGATTGCCATCGCGCGGGCACGGACGCGTACGTCTCGAGTCCGGAGGCGCGACGCACGGCGCCCGGCGGCGGAGGCGTCGGCGCCTCTCCCGAGACGGACGCTTCGTCGTCTCCCTTGTCCCCGCGCGCCGCGTACGCGTCGCGTTCCTGCGCGGGCACGTACGCCGGGAACGTGTACACGGGCGGCTCGCGTCGATACGCCTCGAACGATCTCCCCAGCGTCGCCGCCTCGTCGCGTTCCAACGCCGCGACGCGGTGCCTCTCGTAGTGCTCCTCCTGCGAACGCGCGGACGCCACGCGCTGCGCGAGCTCACGCTGCTCCGCCAGGCGCCGCGTCGCGCGCAACTGCTCCTCGTACTGCTCCGTCTGCGCGCGCGTCATCGCCGGCGCGGGCGCGGGCGCGGGCGCGGGCGCCGGCGCCACCGGCGCCACCGGCGGCGCGACGATGGGGTACGGGTGCGACGGCGTAGCCAAAGGGGTTTCGCGTTCGGGCTCGCTCTCGCCGCGCACCGCCCTCGTGACTCGGTCCACGGACGCGTCCAGGTCGCGCGCGATGCGCGCGGAGAGGCTCTGCAAGTCGAGCGCAGAGTCTATGGCGTCCGGGCGAACCACCGCCGCCATCGGCGGCAGCTCCGCCTTAAGCGCCGCCGCCTTCGCCTCCGCCGCGCGCGCCTCGGCGTCCTTCTCGGCGACGCGCCGCGCCTTCTCGTGAAGCTCCGCGAGCAGCGCCTTCTTCTCCGCCTCCGCCTTCTCCGCCGCCGCGAGGCGCGCGGTGGTCGCCGCGACGGCGTCGCGCAGCGCCGCCGCCTCCTTCTCGCGCGCGGCGGCGGCGGCGGCGAGCTCGCGCAGGAAGGGGTCCGACGGCACGAGCCCCTCCGCCTGGAAGGATGACCACTGCGCTTTGAGCGAGCGCTTTGTCTCGGACTCGGCGGCGGCGGCGAGACGAGCGCGCTCGGCGTCGCGCGAGTGACGGGTCACCTGCTCCGCCCACGCGTCCAGGCGGCGGAAAAGACGCGCCGCGTCCGAGGAGGAGGACGAGGGGTCCCCGTCCCCGTCCCCGTCCCCGCCACGCGCTGACCGCGAGATGCCCGCGCCCGCGCGAGCTTCGACCCCCCCCGCGGCGGCGACGAGACCGGCGGCGTCCACGTCCCGCCCCGCGGCGCGCGCCGACGCCTTCGCCGCGAGCGCCGCCGTCTTCTCCGGGGGGCTTAGCGCGGAGGGCGGGAGCGGAGGCGAGCCCGGCTCATCGTCCGCGACGAGTGACAGGAGCGCGGCCGGGACGGGAGGCGAGGCGGGCGCGGGAGACGCCGGCGGCGGGTCTCGCGTCGGCGTCGGTTTCGGCGACCCGTAAGGCGCGCTCGTCGGTTCCGCGCGCGGCGGCGATCTCGGCCGCGGAGAGGGCGGCGGAGAGGGCGCCGGGACGACCGGCGCGGCTTGGGATTCGGCTTCGTCCACCGCGGGCGCTTCGGGCGCTTCGGGCGCTTCGAGCGCTTCGGTGTCTTCGGGCGCTTCGGGCGCTTCGGTGTCTTCGGGCGCTTCGGTGTCTTCGGTTCCTTCGGTCTCTTCCGGCTCGGGCGCCGCGGGACCCTCGTCGTCGGAGACGGCGCTCTCCGGCTGGGTCTCCGGCTGGGTCTCCGGCTGGGTCTCCGGCTCGGTCCAAGACGCCGCGACTGATCTGTCCGCCATACCGACGGACGACGCGGCGGACGACGCGACGGACGTCGTCGCGCGTCTCGCGGGCGACGCGACGTCATCGACGCGCTTCGGCGAATCGCCGACGACGCTCCGCCGCCGCGCCGCGCGCCCGGCGCGGCTGGGCGTCTTGCCTTTCGCCGGCGACGCGTCCCAGGGAGGCCGCTCCTCAAGCGGCACGGCACTTCCCCCGCGTTCATCCACGGCGGAGAAAGAAGAATACGAAACCTTTTTTTTGTTCAGCTCGAGCGGGTCGTGCGTTTTGCCGTACGCCGCGCCCGAGTAATCCGCGGAGGAGCGCGTCGACGACGGCGGCGCTTTCATTGGCGAATGAGCGTTTTTGTCCCCCCATTCGCCGCCCATCTCGGCGCTGGCGCGCGCCGACCTCGCGTAGTTCTCGCGCATGGTCGCCTCCGCGCGACGCAGAGACCCGACGGCGACGCGTCCGTCGGGCCCGCGGCGAATGAGGCTGAGCGCCTCCCGCAGGTCGGGGTTGTTCGCGGAGAGGCGCGCGAGCTCCCTCGCCGCCAACTCCGCGCTCTGCGAATCGGACGCGTTTCCCTCCGCGACGCGCACGGCGACGCGCGCCTTGGCGGTGGTGCCCTCGCGCGCCAGACGCCGAGTGCGCGCCTCGACGACGGCGTTCACGCGCGCGTGCGCGTTGGTCGCCTCGGCGCGAGGGGGGGGGGGGCGCCGCGGGTTTCGCGGGCGAGTTTTGCCACCAGAACTTGGACGGGCCGCTCGAGGCGCGCGCGTCCGCGTCGTCCGCCCCGGCCGGCTCGCCGGTTCTCCAGCGCGCGATGCGCGAGGCGAGCTCGGAGCGCGGCATCGCGCTCGCTCCGTGCGCGTCGACGGGGGGCGCCGGGGCCGTCCCACGAGCGCGGCGCGGAGTGGCCATCCTCGGACGGCCCGCGCGTCGGCCAAACGGTATTTTGGCTCGGGACAGCCGAGGTTTGAAATCAGATTTCCATCACAACGCACAAATTCGCGATTCCCAGGTCCTCCCTCCCCGCTCTCGCGCCGCCTTCAAGTCTCAGTACATCCCGCCGGGCATGTGGAAGTCCCCCGCGAACGCCTCCACCTCCTCGCGCAGCGCCGCGATGTCTTCGCGCGTGTTCGCCTCCAGGTACGCGTTGAAGTCCTTGAGCTTGGGCCCCTCCGCCTTGGCCTTGCAGTCGATGGCGATCTCCACGCCCTTGTGGATGAGGTCCGCAACCTTGACGAAATCCTCCTCGAGCATCCCGCGCGTGGTCATCGCGGGCGCGCCGATGCGGATCCCCCCCGGGATGAGCGCGGAAGTGTCCCCGGGGACGGAGTTCTTGTTCAGGGTGATGTGCGCGAGGTCGAGGATCTTCTCGACGCGCGCACCGTCCACGCCCTTGGGCCGCAAGTCGCACAAAATGAGGTGGTTGTCCGTGCCGCCGGACACGAGCTCGTACCCGTGCTCCACCAGCCGGTTCGCCATCGCCGCGCAGTTCGCCACCACCTGCTTCTGGTAGTCCACGAACTCGGGGGTCATCGCTTGCTTCAGCGCCACCGCCAAAGCGCCGATGGTGTGGTTGTGCGGGCCGCCCTGAAGCCCGGGGAACACCGCGCTGTTGATCGCCGCCTCAAACTCCTTCTTGTAGAAAATCATCCCGCCGCGCGGCCCTCTGAGCGACTTGTGCGTGGTGGTGGTGACGATGTCCGAGTACGGGAACGGGTCGTCCACGATGTTCGCGGCGACTAAACCGGAGATGTGCGCCATGTCGGACATCAGGTACGCGCCGCACTTGTCGCAGATGTCGCGCATGCGCTTGTAGTCGTAGTTGCGCGGGTACGCCGACGCGCCGGCGATGATGAGCTTGGGGCGGTAGAGCATGGCGTTCGCTTCGAGCGCGTCGTAGTCGATGGTGCCCTTGCTCTCGTCCAGGCGGTACGGCAACGACTCGAAGAAGATGCTCGTGGCGCTGATCTTCTTCTTGGGCGTGTAGAAGCCGTGCGTGAGGTGCCCGCCGTGGGGCAAATCGAGGCCCATGATGCGGTCGTGCGGGTTGAGCAGCGCGGTGTACACGGCAAAGTTCGCCGGCGACCCGGAGAGCACCTGCACGTTCACGCCCCACTCCGAGTCCTTCAGCCGGAACGCCTCGAGCGCGCGCGTCTGGCACAAACGCTCCGTCTCGTCGATGAACTCGTTGCCGCCGTAGTAGCGCTTGCCGGGCAAACCCTCGGAGTACTTGTTCGTCAGGCACGAACCGTTCACCTCCATCACCGCGCGGCTGGTGAAGTTCTCGCTCGCGATGAGCTCTAAACCGAGCCTCTGGCGCGTCTTCTCCTTGGTCATGATCGCGAACATCTGAGACGTCGGTTTCGGGTTTACGGGTTTCGAGTCACGGGACAGAGGGTTTGAAGGAAACGGGGGTCAGCGCGAAGAAAGACGCGGTTTCGTCGCGAGGTCGACTCGAGTCGCCCTCCGGGCGCCGCCGAAGGAAAAAACCAACAAACAACCGAGGGAGGCGCTTTTCGGGAAGAATTCCGCTTGTCAAGAACCCTCCTCGTGGGCAGATTGCAGCCAAGGGCGGCGGTCGTCACGCGGCCGGCGGGGGTGCGTCGCGCGTGCGCCGGGGAGACGGAGCGCGGCGCGTCACGCACCTCGGGATCGAGTTCCTCGACGGACGTGTCCGCGAAGGGGGCGTTGCGCAAGCCGCTGCCGGGCTCGGCGACGGCCTTCAAGGGCTCGGGACCTGCGCGTGGTTTGAAAAAGTGATGCCGTCAGCAAAGAGCACGACTCTATGGAACCGACCGGAGGCGGGTCCGGGACGACGCCGGGTGCGGGCGCTCGCGGCCTGAGGCGGAACGCGAGCCGACCGATCGCGTCGAGGCGAGGGACCCGTCCGGGACCGCGCGAACGCCGCGAGCGCCGCCTCGCGCGCGCGCGGTCGAACGGATTGACGACGGGAGAAATATCGGCGCGACGTACCCTTCTTCTTGTCCGCGGCGCGGACCACGAAGGCGCGGCGCGCGGCGGGGCGCGCGGCGGCCGCGGCGCGCACCTTGGCGGCGCCGGGCGCGACGCGCGCCTTCGCGGAGAGGAACGCGGAGGAGTGGGTGACGGCGGACATGTCGTGTCTCGTGTCGAGCAGACTGCCGACGCGCACTCTCGCGAGGAGGAGTTAGTTTGTTTGCGGCGGAATTCCTGACGTCGGCCTTTTTGCACGCTTTTTGGACGGAAGTTCGCGACTGAGATACCATACGGGAAAAACGCAGAGGCGTCAAATGCCACGTGGAACGGCGTTCGTCGTTTCCGAAGCGCCAAAGAACCGGGAAACCCTCACGGGTCGGCAGAACTCTTTTCAAGAACTGGGGTTTTTTGAGTGAGCAGCGAGTTGTCGCCATCGCATTCCCGTACGGGTTTTTAGTCAGGCTTCATGTGTCGCCATAGATGGCGCTTCCTTTGAATCGGGCGCCCGACCGTCTATTTGGGGTTCGTTCTTCGGAAAGCTGAGCGGCGGCCTAAGGTAAGGTACTATTCTACCACTAACTGAAATCCTTCGCCCCGAAAATGAAGGTCGACCCAAGCCGAATTCTTGGGTCGCGCAGCGGGCTGGAACCAAGAGTTTTGGGTCACTCCTCGGAATTGTACGAAAATGACAGACTGCCTTCATACGCATTTGGGCGAGTCCTCGAAAAAGTGTCCCCGTTTTCCAGCCCTTTTCTTTTCTGTCTCCTTAACCACCCACCCACCTCACCTGGGCGAGTGCGAGTGAGGGAGGGATGCACCACCAAAATCGGAGCTCGTCAGTTCCGTCGCGACGCGCCGAAGTTTTGAACAACCCGTAACAACGAGGCGCGCTCACGCGCTTCGCGATGCGTTTCCTGGCGCTCTCCTCCGGCGGGGCGATCCCCCCCCGCGGGTCCGGCGACGGCAAGCGTGGCGCCACGGACTTCTCCGGCTCCAGGAGCGGCGCGGTGACGTTCAAGGGCGCGGCGCCTCCCTCCGGGGCGTCGCAGCGCCCCGCCATCTTCAAGGCGGCCTACACGTGCGCCGGGCTCGGCGTCGTGGGCGATCTGCTCGCGCAGACCATCACGAGAAACGCGGCGAAGAAGGCGGGACCCGCCAAGTCTGCCGCCGGCGACGCGAAGAAGAAGTCTCCCGGAAGTAAGTCATCCGCCAGCGACTCGCCCGACCCGGGGTACGACCTTCTGCGCACGGCGCGGCAGATGGCGTACAACTTTGTGTTTTACGGCCCCGCGCAGCACTTCTGGTACGCCGCGCTGGCGTCCCGGTTCCCCACCGCCGCGGGCGCGTCGCTCGCCGCGAACCTCCCCCCGTTCATGTGGAAGGTGTTCCTGAACCAAGCCGTGCTCGGCCCGGTGGTGGTCGCGACGTTCTTCGGCTGGACGATGACCCTCACCGGGCGAGCGAAGGAGTACCCCCAAAAGATGCGCGACGACGCGTTCCCGGCGTTGCGCCGGGGATGGGCGTTTTGGGTCCCCGCCGCGTCCATCAACTTCGCGCTCGTGCCGCTCAAGGCGCAGGTGCTGTACATGTCCTGCTGCTCCATCGTGTGGAACTACATACTGAGCACCGCGGCCGCGGGGGGGTCCCGACAGGGAGCCGAGGGGAAGAAGAAGTGAGCGCGGCGTTTCGTAATTACATCAACTAACATCTGACACACTGGCGCGCGCGCTCGTCACGATCGCCTTTTTTTTTTTCGTCGCAACACGATCGCCATCCCCCTCGTGTACCCAGAAGCCCATGGAGGCTTCTCCGACGCGCGCGACGGTCGCGGTGCGCCGCTCGACGCGCTCGACGCGCTCGTCGTCCGTGTACCACCTCCAATCCCTACCCCCCGCTGATGGGCGGGATCACCGCGACCTCGTCCCTGTCCCTGAGCGCGACGTTCGCCGTGGCGTACTCCTGATTCACCGCCAGCACCGCGCTCTGCAGCACGCTCTCCAGCTCGGGGTGCCGCTCGACGAGGAGCGCGCGCAGGGCGTCGGTGTGCTCGGCATCTAGGGTCTCCTCCACCAGCCCACCCGTCGCCTCGCGCGCGCGCGCGAAGTACAAAACCGTCACCGTCGGCATGCCACCGCGTCCGTGAGAATGACGAAAGGACCGATCGTCGTCACGCGCTTTTTCGCTTTTTCCGAGACGAACGACTTTTCGACGAGGCGCCGCGCCGGGCGTCACACTCGCGATGCGCGCGGCGACGCCCATCGCGGGTGCGCGCCTCCCCGTCCCGCCCCGTCTCGCGGCGGGGGGAGCGCCGGGGCGCGCGCGGCGGCGTGCGCCTCGTGTTTTCCCGCGTGCGCTGTGGAGGAACGACGACGAGGCGGGAAACGACGACGATGTCGAGGCGCCCGTCCCGATGGTGAGCTCGCGGCTGCGCGCGGAGGTGTCCGCGTTCTACGACGGCGCGGTGCGCCGCGCGCTGGCGGACCCGTTCGTGCCGTACGAGAACCTCTCCGGGATCATCAACCTCGCCGAGTGCGAGACGAGCGCCGGGTGGAGCCCCCGCGAGGCGCAGGACGAGCCGGACTGCACGCGCGCCGAGCTCGTCGACGCGACGGTGACCGAGTTGGCGCAGCTCTTCGGGCGTAGCGGCGTCGAGGCGACGCCCGCGCTGGCGGTGAGTCTCGTGGCGCCCGGCGTGACGTTCGACGACACGAGTGAGGCGCGTGAAGATGGACGCGTGAACGATACGGACGTGAATATCTCGCCAGAGAGCGACGACGGCGGCGACGAGAGCGACGAGAGCGAGGCGACAAAAGAAAACGCGCGTCCAGACGAAGCCGCCATCGGCGGCTCAAACGTCGGCGGCTTCGTCTGGACGCGTCTGACGCCGTTCCAGGACGCGCCCACTTGGGAGGGCGAGGCGGATCTGCACGCGTCACTCGTGGAGACGTACGGCGTTCTGCTGGCGCCGGGAATGCTGCGCGGCGCGTCGGAGCCCGGCTGGTTCCTGATGTGCGTCGCCGGGCGGGACGAGGAGACGCTGCTCACGGGCGTGGACAGGCTGCGAACGCAGCTTTTACAGCGCAAGTTCCTCCACGGACGGTGGTGAGGTTTTACGTCGTATCATAAGCGCGCGCGCGGGTTCTACCGTGGTATTGGCTGTAGTCCGACGTAGGTCCGATATACTCTATGTCGTAAGGTATTACTTTTATGATAAGGAAACGCTTCATAGTCGTCGTCTAGAGCTACTTAGTTTTTAGCGCCGTACCCATACCCGCGCGCGCGCTCGGGCGACGGCGCGGGCGCGCCGAACCCGGGGACCCGCGCGGACGCCGGCGTCGCCGGCGCGCTCTCTCCCTCCGCGCCGCCTGTGAAGCAGTAGAACACCTCCACGGCGAGGAAAAACACGCACATCGCGAAACACGCGAACGAGACGAGTTTGAGTATGACGGTCAGGTCGTACCCGAACACCTTGATGCGCGCGGGGGTCAAGATGCCTCCGCCGTTGGGAAGCACGACGACGTTGTCCGGCATCAAGTACACGTCTTCCCCGCGCTTCTCGGACCACTTCTTGTTGGACCCTCGCGCGCAGTCGCGTCCGTCCGTCAGCGGGTAGTTCTGCTCGGAGAAGAACCCGCACACGCCGTAGTTCGTCGCTGGGTCGAAGCTCATCTCCAAACGCGCGTACCCGTTCTCGCCCCAGTCCTGGCCGTACGAGTTCTTCACCAGCCAGTACGGCTTGTCTGATTCCTCGTCCACGCCCCAGCCCACCACGACGGCGGCGTGGTTGATGGCGGCGATCTGGTCCGAGGACGCGGGCGGGCAATCCTCCATCTGCACCAACCCTCCGCCGTACAGCTGTAAAGGCTTCACGTTCATGCCCACCGCGATGGGCTGCTGCTTCAGCGCGCGAAGCATCGCGTGCACAGTCTCGGCGCCTCTTAAAGGCGGAATCTCGCAAAACCCGTCGATGGTCACGCCGGGCGTCTTCTTCGTTAGCTCTTCGTTTTCGCCGAGCGCCGCAGCGCACTGCCCTCCCGTCGTGGGGTACTCCTCGACGCTCAGCAAACCCTGAGGCTGCGTCTGGATCCACGCGTACGCGGTGGCCATGTTCCCGGTGTTACACCCCGAGTCGAGCTCGTCGCACGACAAAAGGTAGTACGGGCTCGGGCTCGGACGGTGCCCCGTGGAGATGAGCTTCGAGTCGGCGATAACCTGCACGGTGCTGTACGCCCAGCACCCCGAGCACGCGCCCTGGCTGTACAGCGGGCCGATGTCCATGCGCGAGCGCCAGTCCAGGTCGGAAGGCAGGTCGATATCCACGGGACGCACAGTGGTCATTCCGCCCAGCGACGCGGAAGCGCGGGGGCGCGAGACGTCGAACTCGAAAACGTTCGACGACGACGCGCCTTCGTCGGCGCTCAGGTCACGCGCAAACGCCGCCGCAGCCTCCGCGGCGAGGTCCTCCTCCTCGGACAAAAGCGCCAGCTCGGCAGCCTCCGCACCGAGCGTCGCTTCGTCCTTCGCCTCGTTGTCTGTCTCGGGCTCCTCGTCGCCCAGACTCGCGAGGCCGGTGCTCCATCCGAGCGCGGCATCCGTCGCCGCGAAAAACTTTTCGGCGGAGCTCGCTTCGCTCTTTTCTGTTTTCCCCTCCAGCGCGCGACGCGGCGCGTCCGCGGTTCCCGAACCCTCGCCGCCGTCGCCACTCTCCCTGTCGTCTTTCCTCGGTGCGACGTTGACGGTGGCGGCGTACGTCGCGTGGTTCGCCGCGAACTCGTCCGGGGTGAGGTCGGCGAAGCGCGTGACGATCTTCTTCATCCCGCCCGCGCCCTTCTCGGCGCGCGCGGCGTTGTGCTGCTCGATGTGGCGCATGTTGCGCAGCAGGATGATCTCGCGCCGGTAGCTCTCTTCGCACGGGAACGCGTCCGTGCCGCAGTACGCGGTCTTCTTGCCGAAGCGCTCGACGAACTCGGAAAACGCCGGCGAGTGCGGCTTGCCCGCCGCGAAACGCGCCTTGGCGGCGTTGCGCACGGCTTGCGAGACGATCGCCTCGCAGTCGTACCGCTTCTCCTGGTGCGGGTTCGAGCTCGCGGAGGCGTCGAGAGAGACGGACGCTTTCGCGTTTCGCGCGTCCGAAAGCGCGTCGGATGACGAGCCCGGGGGCGCGGGGTCACCCAGACGCGGCGCGAGCGTCGGACCGCCGCCCGCGCCGAGCTTGGCCACGGGGAGGGTCGTGCCTCTCTGCGCGTTCGAGGAGGACACGCCGCCGGACGCGCCGTGCACCTCGCGGGGCGCCTCCAGGCCGTGTCCCGCGGCGCCCGCCGCGGAGACCCGTTCGCGCTCACCGACACCCGTCAGTCCCTCGTCCGCGCCCGCGTGCGCGTGGCCGTGGTGGTTGGCGAACTCGTCCGGCGTGAGATCCGCGAAGCGCGTGACGCCGAGCTTCATGCCCCCCTCCCTCGCGCGCTCGGCGTTGTGCTTCTCGATGGCGACGAGGTTCTCCAGGAACACGCGCTCGCGGCGCGTGGACTCCTCGCACGGCGGAGCCGAGTCGGGGCAGTACGAGGCCGCCTTGTCGAACTTGGCCATGAACTCCTCGAACGCGCGCGAGTGCTCCGCCACGACCGCGGGCATCTCGTCCCCGGCGTTCGCCCCAGCCGCGAGCGCGGCTCTGACGGTCGGCACGTTCACGGTCGGGACCTCGGTCACGATCCCGGACGCGGCGAACGGGCGGGGAAGGCGCAGTCTCCCGAGCTGCGTCGCGCTCGCCGGCGCGCTCACCGTCGCGAGCACCGCCGCGACCAGCCCCGCGGCGAGTCTCGCGGAGACCGCGATGCGACGACGAACGTTTCTGCGAGTCCCATGACGCGACGTCGACGCGCGCGCGGCGGCCATCGTCGCGCCAGCCTCCGCCCGCATCACCACCCCGACCCCTCTGTCCTCCCCTCCGCCTCTCGTCATGTTGCGAGGCGCCGTTCCCCCCGGAACTCGCGCCCCTGCCTGTGGATCTCAGGTGCGCATCACGCGCGAAAAACGACCAACACCCCCAACACCCAACAAACAAAAGAAACCAACTCCGCGGTCTCCTTCAAAATCACACAAATGCAGTGCCTTTGTAGTCACCAAATAACGCAGTATAATTTACAGGAATTGAAGACTAACACATATAGTTCGAGGTTCGAGCTATTTCGGAGCGGTGTCGCCCGAGTGAAGTGAATCGGAAGGGTTTCCATCGAGCCTCCGAACGGCACAGGCCCTCGCGCGTGAAGGCGACCGCGACCGTCGGCCGAGACGCGCGTTTCGGGACGGAGACAGCGCTTGCGGCGAACGCGCACGTCCCCTCGAGGTTCCGGTTCGGCTCCCTCGATCCTCAGCGGCGCGACGCGCGGCATGTCCATCCGGGGCGTCTGGCAGCTCCTCCGGCTGAATGTGAACTACTGCGACCACAGCGGGTCCAGCAAGCACATCCGCGCGTTCGTCAACTCCGGCCTGACCGAGTACGCGGCGCAGTACCCGCACGCTGAGGTGACGTCGACCGTGCGCCGGGGGAAGCACCCGCACATGACCGGCGAGTTCCGGAACGGGAACACCAAGACGGTGGATCTGAGGAACATGGAGGAGGAGCAGATAAAGGTTCAGCTGCGTTACATGTTCAGCGAGAAGGGGAAAAAGGGGGGGGGACCCGTGAAGAACGGCCGGAGGTTCACGGCGAACAAGAGCGTGCAGGGGATGTGGCGGCCGGGGATGTGGGACGCCGCGAACGGCGCCGCCGCGGCGGGGAGTGCGTAGTGTCGCGCGCGAGACGGATCTATCTAATCTGATGGAAAGTAGATCAAAAATATGAAGAACCTCCGTCGTCAATACTCCAGCGAATCGTCGTACCCGGGATACTCGTCGTTCCCCCGCGTCCGCCGGCGCGCGGACATCAGCGCCGACCGCGCGTCCTCCGACGCGTCGGACTCCGTCGCCCCGTGGGGCGACGAAAAACCGCCGTCTTCCAAGGGACGACGCCGAGAAGCGTCGACGCGCTTTTCGCGCCGTCGCGCGTACGTCGCGCCAAACGCGCACGCCGCGACGACTAATAATAAAACGACCATCGCGTTCGGCAAGGCTAAGACGGCGCAGAACTTGTACGTGGGGTCGATCGGGCACTTCAAAAACGCCTGCTTCTCGACCAAGCCGCTGACGCACGTGAACGTCCCCGTTAAAAACGCGGCGGCGCCGAAGAAACGGTGGTAGGGCGCCAGTCTGGCGCGCGCGGCGGCGACGCCGCCATCGCCGACGACGTCGCCGAACGGCGGAGAAGAGTCGCCTGCCAGTCCGAGGAGGTTTAAAAACGCGCGCATCGGGTTGAAAAAAAACACGGTGACGCCTAAGAAGGCTTGGCAACACACGAGCGCGGTCGTTATGACGCCCATCCAGCTGTGCGCGGAGTAGAGCGGCGGGATATCGTGGCCGCGGTGGTTGGCGAATATCGCCATGAGGCCCATCACCATGAGCGTCGTCGCGACGACGTGCAGCGCGGTGTGCACGCGCTTCGCGTCCGCGTGGGACATGCCCCGGCGCTCCTCGCCGTCCGCGTACGCGATGACGGCCTCGGGCATCAGCGCCACGAACGCCAGGGTCATGCACAGCGGGTGGTAGTTGAACGACACCACGCCGTCCGCCTCGCGCTCGAACCAGGGGATGGGGAGCACGTCGAGCCACGCGAGGAAGGCGATGAAGAACGCCGCCGTCGCGACGCGCTGCAGCAGGGGGAGCGCGGACGCGCTCGCCCACGACCCGGAGGAGGACATGCTGCCTGTCGAGCCGCTCGGGGACCCGGCGCGGGGCGCGTGTGATGCGCGAGTCGTGGGGGCGAGGGTTGTTGTTTTGGTTGAAAACTCCCAGAAGTCGCGCCCTGAGGTGCCGACCGACGCGACTGCACTGTCGCACACACTGGGCCTGTTTAAAAGTTCCTTCTCGACGTCCGCAATGCGCCGCTTCGCGGTCCTCAGAGCCGAGGCGCGCGGGCGCGAGGACGGAGCCACGATGGCGCTCGAGCCCTCGGCCTCGGACCGACCCGCGATGTCGCGCGTCAAGGTGGCGGTGTGCGTCCAGCCGCTGGACGCGGCGGAGGGAGACATCGCAGCCTCTGATTCGTCTCGTCCGAGCGCCTCGGGCTGCGCCGTGCAGGCGCTCGGGAGCGGGCGCCTCGCGGTGAGCGACGCCCGCACGTGGAACACCGAGGAGTTCGCGTTCGATCACGTGTACGGCGCGTTCGAGCGCACGAAGGGCGGCGTGGACATGACCGCCGACGCCGCCGCGCACAGGCACACGCGCGCGCGTCTCTTCGCGGACGTGGGCGTGCCCGCGCTGGACGCGGCGTGGCGGGGGCACAACGTCGGGGTGTTCGCGGTGGGCCACTCGGGCGCTGGCGCGAGAAACGCCATGCTCGGAGACGACGCGAGTCTTCACGCGCACGACACGAGCCGGGTTTTGAACGGCCTGCTTCCCCGGTTCGTGGATGCGCTCTTCGGGCGCGTCGAGAAGGAACGCGAAATGAACACCGGCGCCGTGACGAGGATCGACGCGTCGTTCGTGGAGGTGCGCGGCGACCGCGCGCGAGACTTGTGCGCGCACGAAACCGGGAGCGCGAACATCGTCAACACCACCGGACCGGTGCGCGTGCGCGTGGACTCCAAAGAGAAGATGCACCGCCTGCTGCGAAGCGCGCTCGAGCAGAGGTTTGGAGCGGGAGCGAGAGGAGCGACGGAGGCGGAGTC
>Ga0209666_1002262_pt1 | contig 14409 bp, 10 predicted proteins | sample SaaInlV_125m_DNA_FD_184679 | JGI IMG/M metagenome (GOLD analysis project Ga0209666, IMG submission 184679) | Marine microbial communities from expanding oxygen minimum zones in the Saanich Inlet - Saanich Inlet SI037_S3LV_10m_DNA (SPAdes)... | ecosystem: Environmental > Aquatic > Marine >...
ACCCGTTTAACAGTCCATTCAGATAATTTTCTTCCCATCCTGTATCTTTTCCGCTTTCGTACCAAATCCATGTATCTATTTTTTTGCCTTCAGAATATTCGCCCTCACTAACCATTACTCCTTCTGGGTCCCAACTTTTCCATAATCCTGATTTTTTCCAGTTTTCATAATTTCCAGCCTTAATAAGAGCTCGCGTGTTAGGATCTCTTTCTTTCCATCTACCCGCACCATCTTCAAAGGTTATTTCTCCTCTAGTAATTAGTCGGCCTTCATTGTCTTTGCTCCATGTCGTCCAAGTTCCAACAATTTTTCCATCTTCGTATTTAATATATTCTAGCCTCTTGTTTTTTTCTCTAGGCCCAGGGAATAAATATGTCACCTGCTCACCCTCTGGAACACCCTTAATATATTTAGCCTTTTTCTGTGTCCCTTTTTGAATATCTACTTCAAACCAATCCCCATCCTTAAGACCTTTTTTATATATCCCTACTAGCTCTCCATATTTATCTAATACATCTCCTGAAAAAACACGGTCTGATTCTTTGTTATAAGCAAGACCGTCCTCTTTAATAACTATTTGGTCTTCATAAATTTCACCCGAACAAGAAATCATGAGTGCTGTGATAAATATTATAAATGTTTTTTTCATACCCTCTCCTTAAATTGATGCGGCCAATACTGGTTGAGCCGTAAAATTTTTAAACAGCATTAATGTATTCATTATGAACTTTAAACAAAAAATATATTTTTTTTCACAAACGAAAACTGACGGCGATAAATCTATGTCTGAAGTGTTGGGTGGAAAGGGTGCTAACATTGCTGAAATGTGCAAACTAGGTCTGCCCGTTCCTCCTGGATTTACTCTTGCAACTAGCCTATGTAATGATTTTTTAAAAAATAAAAAACTATCTATCGCTCTTAAAAAAAATGTAAAAAAATATATTACAAAAACTGAAAAAATAGTCGGTAGTTCATTTGGTGGAGAGAACCCCCTACTTTTATCTGTAAGGTCTGGCGCTCCCGTATCTATGCCTGGAATGATGGAAACTATTTTAAATATTGGTTTAACCTCTGAAACTCTTCCATATCTTATTTCCCGATCTGGAAGCGAAAGATTTGCTTATGACAGTTATCGCAGGCTAATTATGATGTATTCTGATGTTGTTATGGAAAAATCTTTACATCTCAACAAAACCAAAAAGCCTATTCGAATTAAAATGGAAAAACTTCTTTCACAAATGAAGAAAAAATATAGTCATAGGAGCGATGCAACAGTATCAGCTGATCACTGGAAGGAACTAATATCACAATATCTAGACTTAGTTAAAAAAGACTTTGGGGTTGCATTTCCAGATGATCCATATGATCAACTATTTGGTGCAATTGGGGCGGTTTTTTCTAGCTGGAATGGTAAAAGAGCAAAAGAATATAGGGTGTTTGAAAATATACCTACAACAATGGGAACGGCGGTTAGTGTGCAGGCTATGGTTTTTGGAAATTTAGGTAAAAACTGTGGTACAGGTGTTGCATTTACAAGAAATCCGTCGAATGGCGAAAAGGAGTTTTACGGTGAATGGCTTCAAAACGCTCAAGGGGAAGATGTTGTGGCTGGAATTCGCACACCGCATCCTATACTAGCTGATTCTGGTTCAAAACTAAGCCTTGAAGAGGTGATGCCAAAAGCATACAAACAACTTGACCGCGTAAGAAAAAAACTAGAAAAACACTTTGATGAAATGCAAGATATTGAATTTACTATCCAGGATGAAAAATTGTGGATGCTTCAAACAAGGACCGCAAAAAGAACGGGAATTGCTGCAATTAAAATTGCCACAGATATGGTACATGAAAAACTGATTGATAAAAAAACAGCACTTTCTCGTATTCAACCAAACCAAATTTATGAAAGCCTTTTAAAAAACATAGAACCAGATTCTTTGGTTGGAGTATCTGCTGTTGGTAGTGGTTTGCCAGCTGGCCCTGGGGCCTCTTCGGGTGAAATAGTTTTTACAGCAGAAAAAGCTGAATTTTTAGGTAAAAAAGGGAAAAAAATTATTCTTGTCAGAGAAGAAACCTCGCCTGAAGATATTCATGGTATGCACTATTCAGAAGGGATTTTAACTTCTCGCGGCGGCCTAACTAGTCATGCAGCTCTTGTTGCTAGGGGTTGGGGTAAAAGCTGTGTTGTTGGTTGTCAAACTCTACATATCAACAACAACCAACGATCTGGTTCCATTGGAGATATAAAAATAAAAGAAGGTGACTGGATAACTCTAAATGGGTCCACTGGAGAGATTTTTCTTGGTAAGATGTCTTTATTCCAAAATCCTATCAACGCATCAGGACCGCTAACTGAGTTACTTTCTTGGGCGGATCAAATACGAAAATTAAAGATTAGAACCAATGCAGATACTCCAGAAGATTGTGAAAAAGCTTTAAGTTTTGGTGCTGAAGGCATTGGGTTGTGCCGTACTGAACATATGTTTTTTGAGGAAACTCGCGTGCATGAGTTTAGAAAAATGATTTTGGCTGAGAATAAAAAATCTCGGGTTAAACATCTGAAAAAGCTTCTACCTTATCAGACTAAAGACTTTTACAACATTTTAAAGGTTATGAATGACAAACCTGTCACTGTTCGATTATTAGACCCCCCGCTACATGAATTTATCAATATTGGTAACAAAGAACTGGAACATCTTGCTTTAGATTTAAAGAAATCTAAAACCTCTATTTTATCAAGGATTGATTTCTTAAAAGAGTCAAATCCAATGTTGGGGCATCGTGGTTGTAGGTTGGGCATATCTTACCCTGAAATTACAGAAATGCAAGCTGAGGCTCTCTTGGGGGCAGCTTTAAGGCTTAAAAAAGAAGGTGGTGCTCCAATTGTAGAGATTATGATCCCTTTGGTTTCACATGTTAACGAATTTGTTAATCAAAAGAATATTGTTTTGAGTGTTTATGATAAACTTTCTCAGAAACGCGGTCTAGATTTGAAATTTAAAATTGGAACTATGATTGAGGTTCCACGTGCTTGTCTTGTCGCAGAGGAAATAGCAAAACATGCTGATTTTTTTAGTTTTGGTACTAACGATCTTACACAAACGACCTTCGGGTTTAGCAGAGATGACACAAGTACTTTTTTTGAATCATATTTTCAAGAAAAGATTTTGCCTGTTGATCCATTTGAACAAATTGATAGGGGTGGTGTAGGTAAATTAATGCGTATCGCTGTACAAGATGGAAGAAAAACAAAAAAATCTATCTCTATTGGAATCTGTGGTGAGCATGGAGGGGAACCTAACAGTATTAGGTTCTGTAGTGAACTTGGTTTAAACTATGTTAGCTGTTCTCCGTTTAGGATACCTATTGCGAGACTAGCTGCAGCACAAGTGGAGTTATAAAATGAAAGAAAAATTAGATATTATTGTATATGGATCTACGGGGTTTACAGGAAGTCTCTGCGTTAAGTACTTGAAAGAAAACTATCCCGATATAAAATTTGGTATCGGTGGAAGAAACAAAGATAAGCTTCAGTCTGTTTGTGATAAACACTCTTTAGAGTGTAATATATTTATAGCAGATGGGGATGACTCAGAAGCTCTAGATAAAATAACTAATAGCACTAAAGTTGTTATTTCTACGGCTGGTCCATTTCACAGATATGGATCTAAGATGGTTGCTTCTTGTGTTAAGAATGGGGCCCATTATGTTGATATTACTGGAGAAAATTTTTGGGTGAGAGAAATGATTGCTAAGCATCATGAAGAAGCAAAAAGAAAGGGTGTTCGTATAATTTCTGCTTGTGGTTATGACTCTGTACCGTCTGATCTTGGGGTGTTTTTTGCTGTAAAATCATTTGGTGAACCGGTAAAATCTGTTTTTTCCTATCATACTTGGAAGGGTGAAGCTTCAGGCGGAACCATTGAAACGATGTTTGCTGCAAGAGATCTCAAGCTAGACAGATCGTCTTTTGGTGCTTTTGCTTTAAATCCAAAAAATTCTGTTACTTCTTCACAAAAAAAACTTACCAGCGACAGGGTTGCTGTTGAAAAGAATGATACGATTAATGCATGGACCGGCCCTTTTGTAATGGCTATGGCCAATACGCGCGTTGTAAGAAGGGGAGCAGCTCTTTTAGCTGAAAATAACAATGGTTATGGTGAAAATTTTGTTTATAAAGAAAGCGCTTATTATTCAAAAAGACGTAGCGCTTATATTACAACTTTTATGTTATATCTTATGGGTTTTGTTATTGTTACTCCCCTTAGAAAGCTTGTTAGGCCTTTGTTAAAAAAACCTGGACAGGGCCCCAGTCAGTCTGTCATGGATGGTGGGTACTTTAAGTGTAAATTTGTCGTAACTGGAGAAAGTGGTCATCAAAAAATTTATAGTATGAGCGGTAGCGGAGATCCAGGATATAAGGTAACGTCTAAACTTGTTTGTGAAGGAGCCTTATCTCTATTAGGAGAACACAACAACCTTCCGGGTGGTGCTAGTTACGGGGGTATTCTGACTGCGTCTTCTGGCTTAGGCAGTGTTTTAATTGATAGACTTGAAAAGGCTGGAATTACGTTTGAAGAAACCTCTTAATGCTTGTGTTTAGTAGAAATATAATTAAAATAAAAATTTTTGTGTTTTTACTTTTAGGTTTGGGCACACTACAAGCACAAAGCGGCTCTCAATATCAAGAACTTGTGCAGCTCTTTGAAGAGTGGCGTGATTTTGAAACTCCCCCAACGCTAAACGGAGCACCCGATTATACCAAAAAAAGATTTAATAAAGATCATAGAGCCTTTAAGTCTCTAACAATGCGCTTGAACAAAATTAATTTTGATGATTGGAAGACTGAACAACAAATAGATTGGCACGTAGTTAGAGCAGAAATGAATGGTTATGATTTTAACTATAGAGTTCTTAGGCCGTGGGAAAGAGATCCGGCATTTTATCAAACTATTTGGACCTATAAAAGCGATGTGCCAGCACATGAAGGACCGACCAACCATGCTGTCCTAGAACTTTGGACTTATCGTTTTCCAATGACAGAAAAGGAGCAAGCTCGCCTTTCAGGAGAGTTGAGCGTTATCCCTCCCCTACTTAAGCAAGCTAGAAAAAATTTAACAGGAAATGCGCGCGACCTGTGGATAGCAGGAATTAATAATTTTTATCAACAAAAGGTTCATTTAGAAGAATTGATGAAAAAAATACCAAAAAATAACAAGGGCCTACAAAATAACTTGGTTGGAGCAATACAGGCAACCGGGTCTTTTATTTCTTGGTTGGAAGATCAGGCTAAATATAAAAATGGGCCTTCTGGTATTGGAAAAGATAATTATACCTGGTATCAAAAAAATGTCCACCTAGTTCCTATTAGTTGGGAAGAAGAGGTTGGGTTGCTTCAAAGAGAATTAGACCGTGCCTGGTCTTCGTTGATTCTAGAAGAAATAAATAATGCCGGTCTACCTCCGATGGTTGCAGCACAAACATCGGAAGAGTTTGACGTTATGGCAGAAAAGGGTGTTGTTAGGTTTATGCGCTTCTTAGAAGAAAAAGAAATTATGCCCATTAAACCAAACATGGAGCCTGCTCTAAGAAAACATATGGGTTCATTTGTTCCAGAAGAAAGTAGAAATTTTTTTACTATAGGAATGCACTATGACCCAGTTCCACTATACTCACACTTTTATCATTGGTTTGATTTAGCTCAAATGGAAGATGAACCACATGAAAGCCCTGTTCGTAGAGGGCCACTTCTATATAACATTTTTGATTCTAAAAGTGAGGGAATTGCAACGGGAGTAGAAGAAATGTTTATGCATGCAGGTCTTTACGAAGACAGTCCTCGCTCTAAAGAAATTATATGGATTATGCTTGCTCAGAGGGCGGCGAGAGGGCTGGGATCTTTATATGCACATGCAAATATGATGAATATGGAGGAGGCTGGTGCCGTTCATGTTAGGTGGACTCCAAGGGGGTGGATGGAGCGTGAACCACACTTATTAAAATTTGAACAACATCTTTATTTAAGGCAGCCCGGATATGGAACTTGTTATATAACGGGAAAATATCTTGTAGAAAAGATGATAACCGATAGAGCGAGACAGCTGGAATCTGTTGGAGAAGCTTTTATAATGAAGGATTTTTTTGAGGCCTTCAACAATGCGGGAAATATACCAGCTGAATTAGTTCGCTGGGAAATAACTGGTGAAAAAACTATAGCCAGATAATAGTAATTCCCGGGTTTCTTCTGTTAAAATCTTCGTCGTCCTTTTTTAGAAATCCTGACCTCATATCAACAGCATCTTTATTAAACATGTCATAATCTTCACCATTAATTACGCCCTTAAATCTTCCTCTTTGTTCTTTTGCCCACCTTCTAACCTCGGAGGCAACCCTTCCACTTCCAAGACCGTGTATTATTTTTACAGCTGTAGTTTGTGAGTCAGATTTTGCTGTACTAATTGCTACTTCTAGGTCCGTAATAGCATCATTAGCGTTTTGTCCTGCGTGTCCTATATCTATTTCTTTTAACATGTCTTTAAAATTGTCTATATTTGTTCTCTATGAATAACGATTTAACTAAAATTAAAGCTCTTTTTAAATCTCAGCTAGAGAAACATTCATCTTTAGCAAAATCTACACATAACGATAGAAAGCAAAAACTGAAAAGGTTGTTAGATAATTTTTTGGCCATGGAACAAGAAGCCGTAAATGCTCTTTCTCTTGACATGAAAAAAAGTCCAACTGAATCTATTATAAGTGAAATTTTGGGTGTTAAGGCAGAAGCTGACTTTGCAATTAAAAATCTAAAAAAATGGATGAAATCAAAAAGGGTCCCTTCACCATCTACAATTTTATTTACGTCTGGCTGGGTCCGTCCAGAACCAAAGGGTAGTATATTAATTCTTTCTCCTTGGAACTATCCTATCTTGTTATGTCTTAATCCGCTCATTGCTGCTATAGCCGCAGGAAACACAGCTATTATTAAACCTTCTGAGTTTACTCCAGCATCTGGGGCTTTTTTAAAAAAATTGATTGAGATGACTTTTGACAGCGACGAGGTTGCCATTGTATTGGGAGACCAAAAAGCGGCTATTGAATTATTATCTCACCCCTTCAATCACGTTATGTTCACTGGTAGTCCGTCAACGGGAAAGCTTGTAATGTCTGCAGCAGCTAAACACCTCTCTGGTGTTACCCTAGAATTGGGGGGAAAGTCTCCTGTTCTTGTTGATGACAGTGCCAACATTTCTGAGGCCGCATGGAAGCTGGCTTTCTATAAGTTTGCTAACGCAGGACAAACATGTACTGCTCCAGATTATATCCTATGCCACGAAAGTAAGAAAGATGATCTGGTTTCAGGGCTAAAGGAAAACTTTAAAAAATTTTTTGAGGGAAATAACAATGGGCCCTCTCCCGACTACTGTCAAATTGTAAATGAAACACACTTTGATAGGATTGAGGGATATTTAGAAGACGCCAAAGAGTTAGGCGCCACAGTAGCGGTTGGTGGTGGCACAGATAGAAATAATGGGTTTATTGCTCCAACAGTTCTTTGTGATGTTTCAATGGACTCTCTAGTTATGAAAGAGGAAATTTTTGGACCATTAATGCCAATTATTACATATAGAAATTTAGACGAAGCTATATCTTTTATTAACAAAAGAGATAAGCCCCTTGCTCTTTATTTGTTTAGTTATAACAAAAAAAACCAAAAAAAACTCACAGAAGAAACGTCAAGTGGTGCGCTAGTATTTAATGACTGTGTTATCCACCACACAAATCCAAACCTTCCTTTTGGCGGTATTAACAATAGTGGTCTTGGAAGCTATCATGGTAAATATGGCTTTGATGCTTTTTCCCATGAAAAGGCTATTTTAAAAAGTAGTGCTTGGTCTCCTTTTAAGCTAATGCTTCCGCCCTATACCAAAAGAAAACACGCCTTAGTTAATATGATAAAAAAATTCTCTTAGAGATTTCATTTCTAAAATCTATGACAGTGTTAGCATACTTGTCTGATCTATTATAGGTGCGAATACTTCTCCAGATTGGCGATCTAAAGGTAAAGTTGTGGTTATTTTCTGGATATCCATTTTCGGTTAAATAATATGCGATGCTCCCCAAAACATCTTCCCAGTTATATGGATCTTTTTTATTGTCTCCACTATAGTCTATGGAAAGCTTATTAAAGCTAGACGGAATAAATTGTCCATATCCAAATGCTCCGGCATAAGAGCCCTCAAGCAGAAATGGGCTAATATTCTGTTCTTTTGTATATAATAATAAGTGATAAAGCTCCTTTGTAGCCCAAGTAGCGCGCTTGGGCAGACTAACTATTTGTGTATACAGAGAATTAAACACCGTGTATTCCGCATATCTCTTACCATAGTTTGTTTCTATTCCAACAATTGAAACTAAAATAAGAGGATCAATATCGAACTCTAACATAATTTTATTTAAGAGATCTTTGTTTTGAAAATAAAAAACTACTCCCTCATTAAGCCTATCTTCGGTGAAGAAAATTCTCTTATACTCCTTATATGTCTTAATTTTTTCTGGCTTTTTATTAAACCTTTGAAGAATCGTGGGCTCTTGTTTCAAAAGAGGGCTTTCAAAAATTTCTCTAATCTCGCTGATGCTATAATGATCTTGGATCTTAGTTTCGTTGATCAACCTATTAAACGCTTTATAGTTTTCTCCAACCTCTTGAGCAAAAACCAGGGAAAAACAAAAATAAATATATAGTGTTGTTTTAATCGCTAATTTCATTGAGTTAAATTTAATAATATTGTTGAGCTGGATATGAAAAAAAATAAATTTTTGTTGTTAATGATTGCTCTTCTTTCGGTGAGCTCTGCGTCTTTAGTGGTGCGAATGTTGCCAGACACTAATGCAATAACTATTGCTTTTTGGAGAATGTTTTTGGCTAGTATCATGGTCTTTACTATTTCTTACAAAAATATCTTCTCTTTTGTTCCAGACAAAAAAATAATATTGGCTGGGGTTTTTTTAGGTATACACTTTGCACTTTTTTTTAGGAGTGTTCAATTAACGTCAATTGCGGAAGCTGCTCTTCTTGGAACTACAGCCCCAATATTTACCGAGCTTTATGCTATTATATTTCAAAAAAAACCTATTCTTCCTGTTGTAATTTTTGGACTATTTGTGGCATTTGTTGGTGCTGCTGTTCTAGTAAGTCAAAGCTCGTTTAGTGAAACGGGGGCCCTCGGAAATGTGTTAGCCATTTTATGCTCCATTGCCATTTCTTTTGTTTTAGTTGTTGGTAAAGACATTAGAAAGAGCGTTGGTTTATTTGAGTATACTCGCTGGCTGTTCTTTTTTGCTTCTTGCACTCTGTTTATTATTTCTTTAATTGCTAACGTTTCTATTTTTTCTTTTTCACCCGAAAACTTCCCTTGGTTTATTTTCTTGGCACTTGTTCCGACAATGGTTGGTCATAATATATTTTATTATTTAATCAAAACACTAAACACTACAACAGTTGCTGCTGTTCCACTCGGTGAACCTATAATATCTTCGTTGGGCGCTTTAGCTCTTTTTGGCGAACCAATCGGTGTTGCGGTGGTGGTTGGGGGTGGGATTACTTTGCTTGGTGTTTTTTTAGTAGTGCGCTTTGGAGACTAAATTAGTGCTGATCTGAAAGTCTTTCTTTCTTTTGTGTTGCTTCTCTTTTTTGTTGATCTAAATCCATTTTACGCAACCTAACAGACGTTGGGGTTATTTCTACAAGCTCATCTTCTGATATAAACTCAATAGATTGGTCTAGTGAAAGCTCTCTCGGAGGTCTAACGGTTACTGTATTATCAGAACCCGAACTTCTCATGTTAGAAAGCTTCTTTTCTCTTGTAATGTTTAAGGCGAGGTCGTTTGTTTTGTTTCTTTCTCCTATAACCATTCCATCATATACCTCCGTTCCAACACTAACAAAAAGCTCTCCCCTATCTGCTATATTAATACAGGCATACGTTGTTACTTTGCCGCGCCTATCTGAAATTAGTGCGCCGGTATTTCTTTGAGGTATTCTACCAAACCAGGGGGCATATCCATCAAAAAGTTTGTTCATAATTCCTGCGCCTTTTGTGTCTGTAATAAATTGACTTCTAAAGCCAATTAGCCCTCTAGAGGGTATAGAAAACTCTAGTGAAACTCTACCAAAGCCATGGTTTTGTAGGTTTGTCATTCTTCCTTTTCTTGCAGAAAGTTTTTCTGTCAAGACTCCCACCTTATCTTCTGGGACATCTAAAAATACTTTTTCCATTGGTTCCACTACTTGGCCATTTTCTTCTCGTGTGATTACTTTGGGTTTTGAAACCATAAACTCATATCCTTCTCTTCTCATAGTTTCAATTAAAACCGCCATTTGTAACTCGCCCCTTCCTCGAACCTCATATGCATCTGTTCTGTCTGTTTTTAAAACCTGTAAAGAAACGTTACTTAATATTTCTTCTTCCAACCTATCGTTAATGTGCCTGGTTGTTAAATATTTTCCTTCCTTTCCTGCGAAAGGACTATTGTTTACATAAAACAACATAGAAACTGTTGGTTCGTCAATTTCAATTCTTGGAAGTGGTTCTGGGTTTTCGTGCGAGGATATAGTGTCTCCGATTGTAATGTTTTCGATCCCTGCTACTGCAATAATATCTCCGGCTTCAAGTTTATCCACTTTGTTTTTTTTCAAACCCTTAAATGTATATAGGGCAGAAAACTTGTGCCCGGATGTGGTTTTTTCTTCCCCACACAACGAATAGCGCTTATTCATCTCTAACGTTCCATTATTTAGTCTTCCTATTGCAATTTGACCTACATAAGAATCATAATCTAGGTTTGTAATAAGAAATTGTGGGGTTTTTGCGTCATCTGCAATCGGTCCAGGTATATTACTTAAAATTGTGTTAAAAAGGGGGTCAAGCGCTTCTGACTTGTCTTCTAATTTAATGTGCGCAATTCCCTCTTTAGCGTTTGTATAAATAATAGGAAATTCAATTTGCTCGTCGTTTGCATCTAAATCAATAAATAGGTCATAAACCTCGCTTACAACCTCGTCAATTCTGGCGTCTGGTCTATCAATTTTATTAATTACTAAAATAATTGGTATATTTTTGTCAAGAGCCTTTTTCAAAACAAATCGTGTTTGTGGTAAGGGCCCCTCGCTTGCGTCTACTAACAACAAGGCTCCATCAACTAGGTTTAAACTTCTTTCAACCTCTCCACCAAAATCGGCGTGTCCTGGCGTATCCATGATATTAATTTTGATGTCCTTATAATATACTGCCGTATTTTTGGCTGTAATTGTAATTCCTCTTTCTTTTTCAAGATCCATTGAGTCCATAACTCTATCTTGAAGCTCTTGGTGGGCTTTAAAGGTTCCGCTTTGTTGTAACATTCCATCTACCAGGGTTGTTTTGCCGTGATCTACGTGTGCTATAATCGCAATATTTCTGAAATTGTTTTTTCTCATTTTTGTATAATAATTTGGTTGGAATATAAAGCTAAATATGGCCTGGTCGCATATTTATTATACTTCCGCGCTATACAGCCATTGGAGCTTTGATACTATCCATTGGGTCGTAGCTATTTAATTTAAACTCTTTTGGGTCTGTCATTACAACGTCGTCGATTGAGGAAAATTTTGGCATCGATATTGTTGGTGCCGGTTTTGGGGCGCGCTTGATTTGCTCTTTTACTTGATCAAAGTGATTCTTATAAATGTGGCTGTCTCCTCCTGTCCAAACGAAATCCCCCGGTTTCATTTTCAGTAGTTGGGCCATAATACAAGTTAAAAGGCTATATGATGCAATATTAAAGGGAACACCCAAAAACATGTCTGCGCTTCGCTGGTACATTTGACAACTCAACTCTCCGTCTTGTACGTGGAATTGAAACATTGTATGACAGGGAGGTAGGGCCATTTTATGAACTTCGCTTGCATTCCAGGCGCTTACTATGTGCCTTCTACTATAGGGGTTGTCAGAAAGGTTTTTTAAAACTGTTGAAATTTGGTCGACGTGTTGATTTTTATCTGTCCAACTTCTCCACTGGCTTCCATATACCGGCCCCAACTCTTTAGTTGTTGGTGTGTTGTTATAGCCGAGAGCTTTGCCTTGTTTATCTGCGTTTGCGGTCCAAATTGTTTTTTTGCCTATTAGCTCTTCTCGATCTTTGCCATAATGAATTTCTGCAAGCCTTCTTTCGTCTGTTCCGCCCTCTAAGAACCAAAGCAGCTCGCTAACCACGCTTTTCCATGCAAGTTTTTTTGTTGTTACTGCGGGGAAACTTTTACGCAGACTAAAGCGCATTTGATAACCAAAAACTCCTCGTGTGCCAACCCCTGTTCTATCTTTTCGGTCTTTCCCGCTTTCTAAGATATACTCTAATGCACTAAGATATTGTTTCAACGTTATTCCTTTTTTTCCAAATTTGGAACTCTACAGCCACATGGTCTTCTGTCCATGTTTTTTCAAAAATTTTTTCTATTTTTTTAAGAGGAAGAAATGTATCACAATTATAGTTTCCGGGGATTCTGCTTAAATAAAACTCATCAATAATTTCAAGTGTTTGGTTAATAATGTTTGGTCCGCCTATAATCCATGTGACTTTATTTTTGTTCTCTTCGTCAACTGCTTGTATTTTTTTAGCTAGCTCTCCTTGTATGTATTTGTGTGCACCTGGATAGTCCTTTTCTCTTGTGGTGACTAATACATTTACTCTTTTTGGTAGGGGGCCCGGCATAAAGGGGTCGTCCCATGTAGTTGACCCCATAACAACAACATTTTGGGTTGTGTTACTCTTAAACCATTTTAAGTCTTTTGAGTTTTTTGGCCATGGCATTGTGCCATCCTTACTCACCCCTCCAGAGCTATCGCATGCTAATATTGCCTTGATCAAATTAATTTCCGTTCATCGTTGTGTGTCTATTTTTTGATAGGTGTTCCTTTTTCATCTATAGAACCCGCTGCTACTTGATATATTTCATCAAAAATTATGTATTTCTTTATGGCTTTATTAACCTGCTCTAAAGTAACTCCGCTTACCTTTTCTGGGTAGCTATCTACATAACTAAGATTTCCCCAAACATTTACAGCGCTCAAAATTCCACTTGAAAGGCCATAGGTTGTGTCAAAACCAACCTGATATGAGCCCATTAGGGTTGATTTGGTAATATCTACCTCAGACTGAGTTACTCCGCCCTCTGCCCACCTTTTAATCTCTCTTAGTGTGGCTTTTTCTCCCTTTGCTAGTAGGTCCGGTGCAAATGTTCCACCAACCATCCAATAACCGTCGTTTTCATTGTCAAAACCCATAATGGAAGAATTAATACCGTATGTTAGCCCCTCTTTTACTCTCACTGTTTGCATAAGTCTGGCTGAAAAGTTTCCACCCAATATGTGTGTTGCAACATAAAGGGGCATATAGTCCTCATGAAACCTGTCGATTCCCAGTGGTGTTCCAACAATAAAGTCTGTGCTGGTTTTGTCTTTCATGGTAACATAAGCCTTACCTGCCGCTCTTTGTCCTGTTTGGTCTTCAGGTTTTTTTGAAAGGGGGGAGTTTTTCCACTCTCCAAATTCATTTTTTATTATGTTTGAAAGTTCTTTGTGGTCAACATCGCCAACAGCCACTATGACCATACCGCCCTTTCCATAATTTTTTGTATGGTATTTTTTTAGGTCATCAGTTGTTGTTTTGGTGATATCTTCAATAGACTTGTCATTATCTTCTGGAGCATTTTGATGTCCTTCTGGATAAAAGCTTGCCAACATATTACTAACCGCGCTACCCCTTGTGCTTTCTTTTCGTTTTTTATAACTAGTTATCATTCTTTTTTTTGTTTTTTCTAGATCTTCTTCGTTAAACGCCGGCTCTTGTAGTTGTTCTGAAAGCAACCCAAAGACCATTTCAAGGTCTGTTGAAAGGAATTTTGCATAAAAACTTACGTTTGATTTTCCGTTTCCAAAGCTTAGTCTTGCTCCTGCTTTTTCTAGTTGGTTGCTTATTTCAAACTTTGTTTTGCTTGTGGTTCCTTGGTCTAGCATTGAAGCAACTAAGTCTGGTACTCTTGAATTATTTTCATTTGCATAAATATCTCCACCCATAAAGCTACCATCGATTGTCACCACCCCTGATCCTCTTTTTAGAGTTAAGAGTCTTACGCCCTCTATCGGCTCAGAGTCAACAATTTGATCTGCTAGTCCGCCCTGGTCATCTTCTGCAAAATATTGTTTTTTCATTTCTACTAGTTCTTTTGCGCTAGTAGCTGGCTTTCCGTCGGCTTGCGACCCTGCAATCTCTGGGATAAAATATCCCACCGTGCTTAAGTCTTCTAAGAAATATTTATTAACAATTTCTTTAATTGATTCGGTTGTTACTGAATTAACAAGATCTTCATATCGG
>Ga0209666_1002263_pt1 | contig 14407 bp, 7 predicted proteins | sample SaaInlV_125m_DNA_FD_184679 | JGI IMG/M metagenome (GOLD analysis project Ga0209666, IMG submission 184679) | Marine microbial communities from expanding oxygen minimum zones in the Saanich Inlet - Saanich Inlet SI037_S3LV_10m_DNA (SPAdes)... | ecosystem: Environmental > Aquatic > Marine >...
GCCGGAGGTCTCGTTCGCCAAAAAAGCCTCCTTCTTGGCGATCTTCTCCAAACGCCGCGCCTCGGCTTCGGAATCCGACCCGCCGTCGTCGCCGTCCGACCCGTCGTCGGAATCCGCGTCGTCGTCCTCGTCTCCCTTCGCGGCTCGATCGATCGCGCCGACGCCCGCTCCGAACTTCTCGCCCGTCTCCAGGTCCTCGAAGTCGCCGTACACGTCGCCGTCTCCCTCGTCCTCCTCGTCCTCCTCGCCCTCGGCGCGCGGCTGCGCCGCCGAGCGCTCCGCCGCCGCCGACCAGTCCCCGGTGACGAACCGGTTCCTCAGCTCGGGCGCCTCCAGATCCAGCGCGTCGCGCACTTCCCCCAGGAACTTCGAGCGGTCGAACGCGTCCAGCGTCTTCGCTCTGTCGTCGTCGGCGGACTTCTTGAACAAGTCGTCGTCGTCGTCGTCGTCGTCCGAGCTCGCGTGCGCGTCGTCGGCGCCCGGCGCGTCCTCCTCGTACACCATCTCCATCAGCGTCTTCTCGCGCTCGCGCGTACCCCCGGCCATGCGTGACTTCCAGTCCGCCGCGCCGCGGCCGAGGCCCTCGTCCGCGTCCATACCGAGGTCGTCGTCGGAGTCGGCGTCCTCGTAGTCGGCGCCCGACTCGTGCGCGCCGCCCGGGGCGAAAACCGCGGCGCGCCGCGTGCGCCCCGCTCGCGTCTCCGCCGCGCGACGGGACTTGACGCCGACGTCCGAGTCCGAGCCGTCGTCGTCATCGAAATCCTCATCGGAATCCTCATCGTCGCCGTCGTCGTCGTCGTCGTCGTCGTCGTCGTCGTCGTCGTCTTCGCCGTCCTCGTGCCGCGCGGCGTCCTCGTAGTCCCCCTTCATCTTCTCGCGGGACCCGCGGAAGAGCGAAATCTCCGAGGCGGCGAGCTTCTCGTCGAGCGCGAGGCGCGCGTCCTGCAGCCCGTGCACCATCCCCACGCCCATCCCCACGCCGTCCCCGGCGATGGCGCCCCCGGGGACCGCGGCGCCCGCGTTCGTCCCGACGCCTCCCGCCGCGCCGTTCAGGGTATCGCCGTTCTCGCGCCTCGAGAAGTTCACCGCGCGGTCGTCCATGCTGATGTACACGGCGTCCTTGTCGTACAGAAGCCCGCCGACGTCGGACATCGGCGCGTACAGCAGTTTCGAGCGCTCGTCCAGCTTGCGCTGTTTCTTGTCCGCGCTCGGCAGCGGGCACGGGTCGGGCAGCTTGGTGAGGTCACCCACGGCCATGTCCCCCACCCCCGCGACGTGCACGAGCTGGTTTCGCTTCAGGTTGCACCCGTGCAGCCAGCCGTAGACGGCGACGTCGCGCGGCGCGTTTGGGTTTTCGTGCACCAAGCCCGGAGGGGTGAGGTCCTCGAAGCGGTCTCCGACCACGTACGGGTGCGTGGAGCGCCAGGTGAGCGGACGGAACTTACTGGTGGAGATGAACCGCGCCAGGTTGAGGGTATCTCGCTTGTTGTACCGCCCGTGTTGCATCCCGGAGAGGTAAAACAGCTTCGCGCCGTTGTAGATCTCCGCCCAGAATCGCGCTTTGAGAGTCTTCTTCTGCTTCTTGAGCTTCTTGGGGTCGTGGAACTGGTCCAGGTGCGTGAGCACGCCCATGACCTTGGGGAAGCCGTGCACCTGCAGCACGTTCAGGAACTCGAACGTCTCCATCTCGAACCCGTAGCTCCCGTCCACCAGCAGCAGCACGAGGTCCGCGAGCTTCGCGGCGTCCACCATGTCGTTCAGGTCGTTGCCCACCTCCATGAACTGCACGCGACGCTTCTTGCCGCTCACCACCGTCACCGGGCCCTTCACCTCGCTCATGGCGTGCCTGGTGTAGTGCTTCACGAGCGATCGGATCACGGTGGTCTTCCCACACCCCGGGGGACCCTGCACCAGCACCACGAACGGGGGAGGTTCCTCCTGTTGCCTGTCCAGGATGGGCGCGCGCAGTTTCCGCTGTTGCTTCTCCGCAGCCATCGTGCGCGCTTTGCGCGCCTTGGTCGAGCTCTTGAAGATGAACGCCTTCGGGTTGTTGCCCTTGGCCTGCGCATCTCCCTTCTTCTTCTTCTCGTTAGCCTTCTTCTTCTTCGCCTTCGCCCCCGCGCGGGGGGCGCGGTGCTCCTTCGACGGCGCCACCGCGTCCATGGCGACCGAGCGAGACCGCCGCTACGAGACGAGTGTCGTTGTCGCGTGGGCGACGCCGCGAGCCGCCGCCGACCCACCCGGCGCGCGTTCGGTGCCTGCGCAGAAGACGCCCGCCTCGCCGCTGGCAGACTCGACGAAGATCCCGACGCGTCTCTCGAGGCACGGACCTCCACCGCCGTGTCCGCGCGCGGGTCGTTGTCTCCGCGCCGATTGCTCGGTGGCGGCGGTTTTGCGTCGGCGGCGAAGCGCCGCTCGGCCGCTGCGAGGAAGTGAAGGGTGCATTTTCTCGTATGAGAACGTTCCTGAATGCGCGATGAGACGGATTTGTAGTCACTAAAAGTGGTAAATTCGTCATCGCGACATCTGGCGTCCTTAGCTTCGAGTTATCCTTCTCCGCACTTGGCCGACGTCATCACCCGCGCGTCGCCACTCCGAAGCGCGCGGCCTCTCCTCGACACCGCGAGATGCGTTCCACGGCCGTCGCCAGCCTGGCGACCGCGCCCGCGCTCGCGCGCGTGCCGCGCGCGCGCGCGGCCGAGCGCGTCTCCCGCGTCTCCGCTCGACGCACCCGCGGTGTGGCGGTGCTCGCCTCCTCCGAGCGGCGCGTCACCGCGCACGCCGCGTCCGCGTCCGCGCAGGACCCCGGCGCGTGCAGCGCGTGGCGCGGGGACACGCCTCCGCAGTCTTCCCTGCCCGTGAACGCGGACGGGAGCGTGGACTACTCCTCCATCGACGCCTCGCCCATCAGCAAGGTGCTGATTCGCACCATCCGAGGCTTGCTGGTGGAGGAGGTGGGCAAGGACACGGACCCGCGGCCGTGGGATGTCTTCGACGCCGTGCTGACTCCCGTGCGCGAGGTGAACGACATGGACGGCACCGCGCGCGATGTCACGGTGCGCGCCAAGCGCGTGTTCGCCGGAATCCTTCCCGCGCTCTACATCGGCTGGGTCCCGCCCATTTGGAAAAACGCAATCTCGAAAGTCGCGCCGCAGTGGGCCTCCAACTACGCGTTTGTCCTGGTGTTCACCACTCTGTTCCCGTGGCTGATGGGCCCGATGGAGGGCATCGACCACGTCGACGTCCCGGTCCCGGAGTCCCTGCGGAAGGCGTTCAAGTTCCTGCCCGAAACCGTCAAAGTGCCGCAGGCGATCAAAGCCGAGCGGTGTCGTTTCCTGGAGCAATCCGGGTGCGCGTCGGTGTGCGTCAACTCGTGCAAAGCGCCGAGCCAGGAGTGGCTGGGGGAGGATTTCGGGATGGATCTGCACATCCAGCCCAACTACGACGATTTCTCGTGCCAGTGGAAGTTCGACGTGAAGCCCCCGCCGCTGTACGAGGACGCGGCGGTGATGGTGCCGTGCTTCACCAACTGCCCGAGCGAGTACAAGGGGGAGAAAGACGCCTGGCGCCAGGCGGCGCGCGTCAAGAGCGGATTCGGCGTGGAAAACGGTGTCGATCTGTACACGGGCGAGACCCTGGAAGCCATCGCGCGGCGCGCCAGCGAGGCGGCCAAAGCGGACGCCGCGCTTGTGCCGTCCGCGGGGGGTTACGCCACGGACGGCACCGCGGTCTCCGAGAAGGGGTTCATCGACCGCGTGGAGACGGTGAAGAGCGGGGGGAAGTGCTGGTCCGTAGACGAGGCGCGCGCCGTCATGGGGGAGGTGCGAACGAAAGCGTGAGACGAGTGAAGTAGTTTTGTGTGGGCTTTTACTTGTAGTCTCAGAGACTGACGACGTGATGTACTTGTAACCAACGCGGCGCCGCGCGTCATCACGAAACTCACGAAACTCGTTCGACACTCGCGCTCCCGCGGCCTCGGGCATTCGTTCGACACGCACGCGCGACGCCGCCCCTCGCCCCGACGCGTCGGGGCTTGAGCGGCGGTGCGGCTATGGCGGACGACACCGCGGTCGACGCGCCCGGCGCGCGTGGCGTCGGATGCTCGTGGAAGGTACGTCCCGCTCGTCCCGGAGCGCCATCGTTCGCACGTTCGCATGTCACCCGCCGCTACGGCACGCGGCGCCGTCTCGGACGGCGCGAGCGCGCGTTTACCTCCGCGCGCGTCCCTGACCTCTCGCGTCCCTCTCCTCTCCTCGCCTCGCAGTGCCTCGCGGACGCGGACGCGGTGCGCGCGGTGACCGGCCCGCGCGTCCAGCTGCTGTGCGTGGACGCCTCGCCGCGGCTCGTGGTGTTCGGCTCCAGCATCGGCAGCGTGTACGTCTTCGAGCGGCGCACGTTTGACGGCGACGCGTTTGACGACGACGACGCCGACGCGACGAGCGCGACGCGCGTTTCATTTACCTCTTCTCCCCTTCCCGAGGAGGGCGAACTGAGATTCCTCGAGCGGTTCATGGTGGAGACCCACGCGGGCGGGTCCGCGTCCAGGCCGGTGACGCGCCTGCGCGTAAACGAGCGACGAACGCGGTGCGCGTTGGCGTTTGACGACGGCGAGGTTGTGGTGGTGGCGTTTGCTGACCCGCTGAAGAGCCTCCAAACGGCGACCTCCTCGGACGACACTCCGTCCTCCGGGCGGTACGAGGCGGGCATTCCAAAGGGGCACAAAGGCGCGAACGTGACATCCATGGCGTGGTCTCCGAGCGGAGACGCTCTGATCAGCGGCGACGACGCCGGCGCGGTGTCCGTCGTGTACCTCGAAGGGCCTAATCCCGGCGCGCACGTCGTGCGATTCGACGCGCCCGTAGTGCAGACGTCGTTCTTAGACGTCGACGGCGGCGCGGCGCTCGTGTCCACGACGACGCAGCTTTGGTTGCTGCACCGCGCGAACGGGTTCAAGAAGACGCCCATCGGCGCGAAGCCGCGCGACGGGGCGTTCGGCGCGAGCGCGCATGGATGGACGCGCGCGGCGGTGCCCGAAGAAACGCTCGCGCAACTCGACGCGGAGGAGGCTGAAAAAAAGCCAAAGCCGTCTTCGGACGAAAACGAGACCGAGACGAAAACGAAAACGAAGCGCGCGGCGGGAGAGAGCGCGAAGAGCGTGTACTGGATGTTCGGCGCTCGGCCGGGGCGTCGGCTATGGGTGTGCCGCGCGGCGACCGAGGGCGAGCTCTCGGAGGCGAAGGTGCTCGCGACGGTGCGTCCCTCAGTCCCGGAGGCGAGCGCGTCCCCCGGCTCGGCGTCCTCGGCGCGTCTCGCCAGCCGCCTCGCGGATAAAAAAAAGATTCCCAAGAAGTGGGAGTTCGGCGCGCTCCACGCCCTCGGGCCGTGTGTCTTGTCCTCGTCGGAGAAGGCGATCGCGGTGGTGGACGTCGTGAGCGCGGCGGTTCTGGCGTGGTACCCCCTTGCGCCGTCGCCGTTTTCTTCTGGAGGAAGCGAAAGCGAGGAAAACAAACACGAAAAAGGCATGGGCGCGCCGCGGGATTTGGCGACGCGCGGCGCGCGCGCCTTTGCGCTCGGCGCGGACGGAGACGTGTGGTGTCTTTGCGCGCCGGCGAACGCGGCGCAGCTCGCCGCGGCGTCCGCCGCGCTCGCGCGAGAGACGCGAGAGGCGCGGTCGGGAATCGAGGCCGAAACCGGCGAGAGCGAGACGAAGATGGATGATGATGAGACGTCCTCGTCGGATCCGGCCGCGCACTTAAAACGCATCGAGAGACGGGTACGCTCCGTCGCCGCGCCGGCGGCGGTGGCGGCGGCGGAGGACGAAAACGCGTCGGACGAGCCGCGCGCCGCCTCGGCTTCGTCGCCTCCGCCTTCTTCTTCGGCGCCGCCGAACGAGCGGGGTTCGAGTCCTCGAAAAGACGCTTCCGACTCCGGGGATTCCGGGTCCGGGACGACCACGCCGACGTCGCCGTCGACGGAGATCGGGTTCATCACGCGCGCGCGCAACGCGCGCGACGCGCGCCGCGCCGCCTCCGCCGCCTCCGCCGCCTCCGCCGTTCCCGGCGCGGCGACTCCGCCGGCGACTCCGCCTCGGGTGGACGCGCCGGTCGAGCGGCCGATGTCTCCGTTCCCGGTGATGGTGGACGGCGTGGTCATCGACGTGGTGACCGAGACGACGCTGCGCCGGGCGGAACGAGCCGCGGAGACCGCGGAGACTCCCTCCGAGTCGCTTCGCGACGCGGACCGCGACCTCGTCCTCGAAGAGACGAGCGCGCCATCGTCCTCGGAGGTCATGGTCGAGTCGGAAGACACGCCCACGTCCTCGGAGACCGCGTCTCCCGTTTCGGAAAACCGGGACACGCCGCCTCGCGTCAGGACGCGATCGGCAAAAGACGCAAAAAATAACGCCGAAAAAGCGTCGCCGACGTCGCCGACGTCGGCGTCCGAGTCGGAGATTTCGGCGCCGGACTCGCCGCAAGCCACGGAGACGAACCAGCTCTTCCCCGCGGACATGAACCCGTGGTGGATGCGCCTGATCGGCTGCGGGGGATGCGGGCCCGTGCGGTCGAACAAGCAGGAGAAAAGCGGGCTCGGGATGAATTGGTGAGGACGCGCGCGGTCGAGCGAGAAGATACGACGTAGTGTATGGAATATGCCCACCCTAAAAGTGTAGGAAAGCGAAGCGAGGCACCTCGTCACACACAGGTCGATCGATGTCCGCGCCCGTTTCGACGACCCGCCCGGTCGAGCACACGCCCGAATCGCGCTTGCCTTCCCGTTGTGGCTTCGTCGCGGTGCCCGCGTGGCGCACTCGGCGGGGCGCGATGCAGGACGCGGAGCGCCCGCGAAGCCTGCTTCGGCGCGAGATAGAGCGCCTGGGGGAGGACCGTCGGTACGGGACGTCCACATCCGCGTTGTCGTCGACGACGTCGGGGTCTTTCGAGGATGACCATTACAGGCGCTCGTACGGCCTGAGGGCCTCGCCTCCCGCCGCCGCGACCTCGCGGCGGGACGTGGACGACCCGGACAGGTACAGCCACCTGTACGCGTACGGCACCACCTCCCGTATTCCCCGTCGGTCGGAAAGCGGGCTGGACCCGTCGCCCTACGCCTCGGGCCGCGACCGCGACCGCCAGGGTGACATCGTCCCTCCGTCGTCTTCCTTCCCGCGTCGCGCGCGCGTCGGCGCGGCGCCGTCGTACGACGCGGAGACGCGTCGGTACGTGGGGACCGTCGGGCGGGTCACGGGCGTCCGGACGAGCGCGAGCGCCGCGACCGTCGAGCGGAGGGTCTCGTCCACCTCGCGCGCCGCGCGCGACTCCTTGGATGAAGACATTCGGCACGACCCGTCTTCGTCGCGCGCGTCCCACGACGCCGGCGCGCGATACGTCCGGTCGGGGAGCCTGGGATCGACGCGCTCGTCCATCGACGCGTTCGCGGAGCGAAGACGCGCGCGTCTGGCGCTGGCGGAGGGCGACGCGAAGCAAAACGCGCGCGGGATCCCGCGCGCGGATGACGCTCCCGCTTTCGCGGATCAGACGCTGTATCGAAAAACCGAAAAACGCGTCGCGCGAATCAGTCAGACGTTTGATCCGCACGCGCCGCCTCGACGCGTCGTGATGTTCGACCGCGCGAGAGGTCTGCGCGGTCTCGTGAACCGCGGGAACACATGCTTCGCGGCGGCGTGCCTGCAGTCGCTCGCGCACACGCCCCCGCTGGCGGAGTACGTGCTGCGCGAGTCTTTTTCGTGTGACGAAAACGCCGCGAACGGATCCAACCGCCGCGCCTCCGAGGTGGCCTCGGAGTTTGCCCGCGTCGTGCGCGCCATCCACAAATCCGACGCGCTCGCCTCGGCGCGCGACGCGCACGACCCGCGCGCGTTCATGCGCGCGCTCGACTCCAGGCCCCCCCTCGATTTGTTCACGGACGGGGACCAGCACGACTCGCAGGAGTTTTTGCGGTTCCTGCTGGACGCGCTGGACGAGGCGTTGAACGCGGTGACCACTCCGCCCGCGTATTTGGAGGAGAAGGACGACTTCTCCGAGCCCGAGTCCGCCAAGGCGGCGCGGCTGTGGGCCAAGTACCGCGCGAGGACCTCCGGGGTGGTGGTGGACGTCTTCGCGGGCCAGCTGCGGAGCGCGGTGACATGCCACGCGTGCGGCAAGGCGTCGACGTCGTACGACCCCTTCTGGGACCTCAGCCTCCCCCTGCGCAAGAAGAGGAGGAAGGAACCCGAGGACGGCGCGTCGTCGTCGGCGGCGGCGTCGTCGTCGACGACCCTGCGCCGGAGCGGCAGCGCGAGCCTCTTGTCGCGGTACATGGGCGTCGGGCGGTCGAGAGGAAGCTCGTCCGGCGCTCTGAGCGTCACGGACTGCCTCGAGGCGTTCGCGGAGGACGAGCCTCTGAACGGCGCGGACGCGTTCCACTGTCCGCGGTGCGAGAAGCGCGGCCCGGCGACGAAACGGCTCTGCGTGCAGCGTTGGCCGCGGGTGCTGGTGTTGCATCTGAAACGGTTCCAGTGGAACGACCGCGGGAGGCCGGGCCGGAAGATCGACACCGCGGTGGACGTGCCGCAGACGCTGTCGCTGTCGCCGTACCTCGCCGAGGGCGCCGCGACCGCCAACGGCGGCGGCGAGTCGAAGTACGAGCTCTTCGCCGTGATCAACCACGTCGGGTCTCTGGCGGGCGGCCACTACACCGCGACCGCGGACGCGGGCGCGGGGGAGTGGTACGCCTTCAACGACGAGCGCGTTTCGAGCGCGGGGGATGGTCCGCCCAAGTCCTCGCGCAACGCGTACGTGCTCTTCTACGCGCTCAGGAGGTAGTAGACGACATAGAGTGATGTTTTGATAGAGCGAGGGTATCGTATCGCGTTTAAGATCTCGCGACAGCGAGCGCTTCGGGTATCACGCCTTTCATTACGACGATTCGCCTCCGCGCGAACGCGCGACTACTACGAGTATATGAGCCAGAAAACACACGACGCGCTCGAAAAAAAGAAAAGCACTCACTTCTTCCCCTTGTTCTTCTTGCCCTTTCTGGGCTTGCTCGAGAACCCGCCCGTGCGGCTCCCGAACTTCTCCACCGCCGTCGTGTTGGGCGCCGCCTTGTACATCTCCATCAGCTTGTCCGCCGTGGACGCGTCCTTGGTGACCATCGCCAGCCCTCTTTTCTCGCCGCCCCACCGCGCCTTCACCGCCAACTCGCGCAAAATCTCCGTCTCGTCCAAACGCGCGCGCGTCAGCTCCTCCACTAACGAGCCCGCGGAAACGGCGTACGCGCCGTTACCTCTGACCACGGAAGATAAAGCGTTATCGCTCGTCGCGACGTACACTAAGCGCGAATTTTTTTTCGCGGAGGCCTCCGCCGAAACGAAATCGTCGCCGGAGGCGTCACCCGCGCTCGCGACGTTTTGTTCGTCGTCTCGGTTCGCGAAACGCTCCGTCTCGCTGGCGACCCTCCCGGCGTTCGCCTGCCTGGTCTTTCTTAACACCTTGTCCACGCTGGACTCGCCCTTGAGCTCCTCGATGGACGCGCGCTCGATCCACGAGTCCGCGTCGTTGGTCACCGAGAACACCACCCACGTGCCCGCCTTGGTTTTCCAAGCGGCGTCGAGCCCGCCGCTCCCGCCGCCGCGGTCGCCCGCCGTGCGGTCCGCGTCGAACACGCACACGATCCTGTACCCCTTGTGCGCGCCCAGCGTGTCCAGCTCGTCCACCAGCCTTTTTTGCGCCGTCTCCAAGTCACCAGCCATGAACGCCTCCTTCATGCCTAAACCGGCTTTAACGCCCTCCTCGCAGCCGCACACGTTGTACCCGTCCACGATGAGCGTCGGCGGCGCGCCCTTTCCGCCTTTGAACGACTTCAGCGTCTCCATGTGCCGCGCCTCGGCTTGCTTCGCCGCGCGTCGTCTCGCGAGCTCCTCCTGGTACGCATCATCCTTGGTCTTGCGGAACGTGCTCTTCTCCACCGTGGCTTTGTTCACGGCGGAGCCGCCTTTAGGTCCCGCGGTGGTCTTCGCGCCGGCGCCGCCGCTGAGCGACTTGTACCTCTCCACCAGCTTGATCTGCGTGTGCACGGACATGCGACCCACCTTGCCGGTGATGCGCGGCGCCGCGGGGGGGTTGCCGGGCGCAGCCTGGCGCTCGGGGGCGCCGCCGTCGCCGCCCTTGCCGCCGCGACTCGCTTTCGCCGCGAAAACCACCAGGGGAGACGCGCGCGTCGCGGACGGTTTCGGTGACGTCCACGTCGGCATCGGCGTCGCTCCGCCACGACAGGCGTGCCTCGCGGAGAGGTGGCGGCCCGAGCACGTCGCCGTCCCGCCGCGCGCGGACGACGACGCCAGCATCGCGATCGAGCGCCGGGCTCTCGCCCCTCCGGAGCGTCTCGCCGAGACCGCTCGCGCGTCGCACTCTGTGTCCCCGCGCGCGACGCCGCTGACGCGTTCGATGGCGCGAGCCGCGACAGTCGCTCGCTGCCTCTCGTGTTCGCGTTTCGCGAAATCGCCGCTCGAAGTTTTCCAGACTGGCGCTGGACACCCGTTCGGACGCGTCGCCCGGCGACAATCGCGCGCCGTCCGTCGGCTCGCGCACACGACACGCGCGCCGCTCCCGTCGCACCACCGGCCACCATGGGCATCGTCTCGCTGCTCGACACCGTGCTGACGTTCACGTTCATGATCCCCGCGTGCATCATCGCGGGCGCCATGATCTACGGCCTCGACTTCCTCGCGAAGCAGGAGGCTGCGGAGAAGCAGATCTCGCCCGTCGCGGCGTCGCCCGGGATGGAGCTGAGCCTCGCGGAGCTGGCGACGTACGACGGCACGACCAACGGCAAGCCCATCCTCGTGAGCGTCATGGGCAAGGTGTACGACGTCGGCGCGGGGGCGGGTCTGTACGGCACCTCCGGGCAGTACCGCGCGTTCGCGGGCAAGGACATCACGTGCGCGTGCGCCAAGTTCAACAAGTCCTCCGCCGCGCTGCTCAACGCCAAGTGGTCCGGCCTCACCGAGGACGAGCGCAAGCTCGTGAAGAAGTTCGAGGACGTGTTCGTGGCGAAGTACCCGGTCGTGGGCAACGTCACGGACCTGCAGAACCTGGGGGCGTGCCCCGAGTCGGACGGCGTCGCGGTGCAGGCGGACGCCTTCTCGGTGAAGCTCGGCACGGACTTGTTCGCGAAGGGGCATATCGTCGCCGCGAAGGCGTGAGACTGTCTTCGAGTCGAAACGTGCGAGGTATTCGTTTTGTATTTCAAACCACCACGCTCTCGCGCTCTCGTCGCACTTCGCGCCGCGTCACCGCGCGCGCGCCGCTTCAACGCCATGCCCATCTGCGGCAAGAACGCGCGGGCCTCGAGGCAGAGGCGCGCGCGCCCGTCGTGGCGCCCCACCCTCGACGTCGACGAGAGCGTCGCCGCGGCCGTCCTCGCGCGCGTGGAGAGCCCCAGGGACCGACTCGCCCTCGCGTGCGTCTCTCGCGTGTGGCGAAGAGCCGCGGCGACCCCGGGCGCGTGGGGTACCTGCGACCTCGTGCTCGACGGCGAGCTCGGCATGAAGGTCACGGACGAGCGCTTCGAGCGCCTGATGCTCTACTGCGGCGACGTCAAGCACCTCGAGGTGCGCGACGCCCCCGAGGGGTTCGAGGGCGTTTACTTCAACAGCCGACCCCCGCGTTCTCTCGCCGCGAAGTTCGCCTCGCTCACGACCGTGGTCCTCACCGGCTGCGAGAGCGTGGACGGCGCGAGCATCGTCGAGCTCATGAAGGCGATCGGGATGATTGCTCGTCCCAAGAAAGATCGTCTGCGGCGCCTGCACGTCCACGGGTGCGCGTTGGGTGACGACGAAGTCGCCACGCTCAGCGACTGCGTCAGTCTTGGAAGGCTGGAAAACTACGTCGCGTGGTCAAAGGATCTGCCGCGCGACGGTATCGACGTGTGCGTGTGCCTCAACTGCGATGACGTCGTACCCATGACGGATTGCTATACGTGTTACTCTTGCCTGGACACGTGCTGTGACGCGTGCTGTGATATGAGCGAAGAGGAAATCTGGGGACCAACCTGCGACGGCTGCCCTGCTAACGTATGCGATAAGGCCGAGTGCGCCGCGTCACTTCGCTGGTTCGACTGCGCTGGATGCGAAGAAACCTTCTGCGGGGACTGCGAATCTTCCGGCAAGATCACCGTTTGCAGGGGGAGCGATGCTAACGAAGGATGCTTCGAATCGCTTTGCAACAAATGCGATGGAAGCACTTATTACATTTTTTGCATGGCTTGCCACGGTCGTTGGTGCGAAGACTGCTGGACTGGGGATTCCGTCGACCTTTACGAATGCATTGAAGATCTCGGCGGATGCGGAACCGCGATGTGTAGCGCGTGCGCGAATGCGCGGAAGCGCGAGTTCTTCTGCTGCTCCGCTTGCGACAGAGACTGGTGCACCGTGTGCGACCCCGAGCTGAAGCAATCCGTCTGCAGGTTCTGCGGGGATGGATGGTGCGGCAAGTGTAACCCGGGAACGAGACCTATCGTCGACACGTTTGTCGACGGTTTCCAGGTGCGACCCTGTGCTTGGAACCACAAACTCACGAGCAAAAGCGACGTGTGTTGCCCCACCTGCGAGGTGACCGAGTTCATCTTCGCTTGATGCGGGCTCACGCGAGGACGATCGAAGAGAGTTGTGCGCATAGCCACGTAGACGGACGCGACACGTTTTGATACGATACGATTGAACGAGCTTCGAGACGCGCGACGCGCGACGCGCCGCGCTCGTTCGTAGTCCCGAAAAATATAGACTAACGAAGATCATCTGCTCGCATGAGCTGTTTGAACTCGAACACGACTTGCACGACTTTTTGAACGACGGAGCCACTCCGCGACTTCGCCTCGCGGTAGCGTCGCTTCACCGCCATGCCCTCCCGTGGCAAGCGCGGCACGCGCTTGCGGCAGAGGCGTCCGCGCGGGCCGCGCCCTTCCTTCGACGTCGACGAGAGCGTCGCCGCGGCCGTCCTCGCGCGCGTGGAGAGCCCCAGGGACCGACTCGCCCTCGCGTGCGTCTCTCGTGTGTGGAGAAGAGTCGCGGCGACCCCGGGCGCGTGGGGTACCTGCGACCTCGTGCTCGACGGCGAGCTCGGCGAAAACGTCACGGACGAGCGCTTCGAGCGCCTGATGCTCTACTGCGGCGACGTCAAGCACCTCGAGGTGCGCAACGCGTGGATGGACTTCACCGGACCCCGGGTTTCTCTCGCCGCGAAGTTCGCCTCGCTCACTTCCGTGGTCCTCACCGGCTGCGAGAGCGTGGACGGCGCGAGCATCGTCGAGCTCATGAAGGAGATCGGGATGACTACCCGTCGTAAAAAGGACCGTCTGCGACGCCTGCATCTCGCCGGGTGCATGGTGTATGACACAGACCTTCGCACGCTCAGCGCGTGCGTCTTTCTTGGCCGGCTTGATAACTTTGTCGCGTGTAAAAAGTCGCCGGACGAGCCCCACGACGGCATCGACCTCTGGGCGTGCCGCATCTGTGGCGACGTCATGCCCATCTGGAAGGCGGCCATGTGCGTCTCGTGCTTAGACGCGTTCTGTGTAGACTGCCTGAATTATGATTTCGACGCACACGAAGCAGAAGGAAGTCGTTGGTGTGACGGCTGCGAAGCTTTCGCGTGTCACAAGCCGATTTGCGGCGAGGCGCTTCACTGGCTCGACTGCGATGAATGCCACAAGACGTTCTGCCACGAGTGCGCATCCGAGTGGAGGATTCACGTCTGCTGGGGAAGCGATGCCGACGACGGATGCCTCCGCGCGGTCTGTGAGGACTGCCATGACAAACCTCCTGGCTTAATTTTTTTTTACTGCGAAGGTTGCGATGGACGTTGGTGCGGCGAGTGCTGGAACGACGTCGCGGACGGCAATCTGATGTGCGACGACGGCGACTGCGACGCCGAGATGTGCCGCGCGTGCGCGGACGCGTCTGAGCACGAATTCTTCTGCTGCCACGACGGTTGCGGCAAGACATGGTGCAGCGAGTGCGACCCCGATGTAGAACCCGCTCTCTGCATGTTTTGCGCGGGAATGTGGTGCGAAGAGTGCGACCCGGGGGTGAGGTCTGTCGAGGACACGCTCGTCGACGGCGTCCCCGCCAAGTACTCGGGTGACGAATGTTGCCCCACCTGCGAGGTGACCGAGTTCATCTTCTCGTGAAGAGATGCGAGGCGACGAACGACAGGATGCGGTCCCTCGATCGAGACGAGCGAGCGGGTCATCAGGGCGAGGAGGAGCACGACACGTTTTCATACGATACGACACATTCATCAACCGCCGAGACGCGCCGCGCCGCGCCGGCGCGCCGGCGCGCGCTCGCCGAAAAATAATCGAGCCGCGACGTTTTTTCGAAAAGGCGATCCCGAAAAGCCACGACTGC
>Ga0209666_1002270_pt1 | contig 14389 bp, 14 predicted proteins | sample SaaInlV_125m_DNA_FD_184679 | JGI IMG/M metagenome (GOLD analysis project Ga0209666, IMG submission 184679) | Marine microbial communities from expanding oxygen minimum zones in the Saanich Inlet - Saanich Inlet SI037_S3LV_10m_DNA (SPAdes)... | ecosystem: Environmental > Aquatic > Marine >...
AAAGTTGCTGATTTTTTAAGAAATGATCCAGATATATTATTTAGAGAACTTGCTTTATTTAAAATGGCTGGGGCATCTTCAAAATTAGATAAAGCTAAGAAAGTATGTAAAAAATATAATGGAATAGTATTAGATAAAACAAAAAAGTCTTTAGTTATTCAAGTAACTGCTTTAAGAAGAGAAATTGATAAATTAACTTTGACTTTAAAGCCTTTGGGTTTAATAAGTGCATCAAGAACAGGTGCAGTTGCAATGACAAGAGGAGAAGAAATTTTTATACAAAACTAGGAGAAAATATGAAAACATTTTATGAAAAAGACGCAGACACAAACTTAATTAAAAAAAAGAAAGTAGCCATTTTTGGATATGGAAGCCAAGGTCACGCACATGCATTAAACTTAAAAGATAGTGGTGTTGCAGAAGTTGTTGTTGCTTTAAGAGAAGGTTCTTCAAGTATTAAAAAAGCTGAAGGCGAAGGTTTAAAAGTTATGTCGTTATCAGATGCAGCAGCTTGGGCAGATGTTGTGATGATGTTAACGCCGGATGAACTTCAATCAGAAATTTATAAAAATCACATTGAACAAAGAATGAAAGAGGGAACGAGTTTAGCTTTTGCTCATGGTTTAAATATTCATTTTGATCTAATAAATGCGAGAAAAGATTTAGATGTTTTTATGGTTGCTCCTAAGGGACCAGGTCATACAGTAAGAAGCGAATATCAAAAAGGTGGCGGCGTTCCATGTCTTATGGCAGTTCATAAAGATAGCTCAGGAAAAGCAAGAGACTTAGCTTTATCTTATGCATCAGCTATCGGTGGAGGTAAATCTGGAATTATAGAAACAACTTTTAAAGATGAATGTGAAACTGATTTATTTGGAGAACAAACAGTTCTTTGTGGTGGACTAGTTGAACTTATCAAGAATGGTTTTGAAACGCTTACAGAAGCTGGTTACCCACCAGAGATGGCATACTTTGAAACTCTTCATGAAGTAAAACTAATTGTAGATTTAATTTATGAAGGTGGAATAGCTAATATGAATTATTCTATATCTAACACTGCTGAGTACGGCGAATATGTTTCAGGTAAAAGGATTGTTGACAATAAATCAAAAGAAAAAATGAAGGAAGTTCTTAAAGATATTCAATCCGGCAAATTTACTAGAGACTGGATGAATGAACATAAAGCAGGTCAAAAAAATTTCCTAAAAATGAGAAAAGATCTAGCAGATCATCCAATTGAAAAAGTAGGTAAAGAGCTTAGAGCTATGATGCCGTGGATTGGAAAAAACAAATTAGTCGACAAAGACAAAAATTAGCCCATTTCGATACTTTAATTAAAACTAGATAAGCAAAATTATTTGCTTATTCTAGTTTTGATTGTATTATGTTTCCATTAAAGTGTAATAAAAATGAACGATAAAAATAGAATTATTATTTTCGATACTACCATGCGTGACGGCGAACAATCTCCCGGCGCTTCAATGAGTTTAGAAGAAAAATTACAAATCTCTAGAGTGTTTGATGAATTAGGTGTTGATGTAATTGAAGCAGGTTTTCCTATTGCTTCACCAGGAGACTTTGAAGCTGTAACAGAAATTAGTAAAACTTTAAAAAAATCTATTCCTTGTGGATTGGCAAGAGCAACAAAAAAAGATATCGATGCATGTCACGAGTCATTAAGACACGCTAAAAATTTTAGAATTCATACTTTTATTTCTACTAGCCCACTACATATGAAACATAAATTAAATAAATCTCCCGAAGATGTTTTAGAGTCAGTAAAAGAGAGCGTAACCTATGCTAGAGGATTTACTGATGATGTAGAGTGGTCATGTGAAGATGGAACTCGAACGGATATGGATTATATGTGTAAGACAGTTGAACTTGCAATAAAGTCCGGCGCTAAAACAATCAATATTCCTGATACTGTAGGATACACAGTTCCTTCAGAATTTAAAAAAATTATTGAAACATTACTAAATAAAGTTCCAAATATAGATAAAGCTATTCTTTCTACACATTGCCATAATGATTTAGGTTTAGCAGTTGCAAATTCTTTAGCTGGTGTAATGGCCGGAGCTAGACAAATTGAATGTACAATTAATGGAATAGGAGAGAGAGCTGGTAACGCTGCGCTTGAAGAAGTTGTTATGGCTATGAGAACTAGACACGATTTAATGCCTTATACTACTAACATTAATACAAAACTTTTAAGTAAAGCTTCAAAAGTAGTTTCAAATGCAACAGGTTTTCCTGTTCAATTTAATAAAGCAATTGTAGGAAAGAATGCATTTGCACACGAGTCAGGTATTCACCAAGATGGAATGTTAAAAAATAGAAACACTTATGAAATTATGACACCAGAAAGTGTTGGAGTTAAAAAAACTTCTTTAGTAATGGGCAAACATTCAGGTAGACATGCGTTTAGAGATAAACTTTCTGACATGGGATATGTTGATGTCACAGATGATATAATTGATAAAGCTTTTGGTAAGTTTAAAATTTTAGCAGATAAAAAAAAACATATTTATGATGAAGATATTGCTGCAATTGTAGATGATAGTTTAGTAACTGAAGATAATGTTATTAAATTAAAATCTCTTAAAGTTTTTGCAGGTACTGGAGAACCACAAAAAGCTGAAATGACTTTAGAAGTATATGGTGAAGTAAAAAGCGCATCAGAAACTGGAGATGGACCAGTGGATGCAATATTCAAATGTATAAAAAATCTTTATCCACATGAAGTTAATTTACAGTTATATAATGTGCATGCCGTAACTGAAGGAACAGACGCTCAAGCAACAGTGAGTGTAAGAATTGAAGAAAAAGGCAAATCAACAGTGGGTCAAGCAGCAGACACAGACACTTTAGTGGCCTCTGCTAATGCATATTTAAATGCATTAAATAAATTAATAATTAAACGAACAAAAACTGCACCAGATGAAAATTTGAGTGCTCAAACAACGAAAGGTTAATATGTTTTTTAAGGGTTTATCAGGTTTATCATCAATGTGGTCACAAGATATGGCAATCGACTTAGGCACAGCTAACACATTAGTAGTACTAAAAGATCAAGGTGTAGTTCTTAACGAACCATCTGTTGTAGCTGTAATTGAAGACCAAGGCAGAAAATCTGTACTAGCTGTAGGTGACGAAGCTAAAACAATGTTAGGAAGAACTCCTGGAAATATTTCAGCAATAAGACCACTTAAAGATGGTGTAATTGCAGATTTCGTTGTTACGGAAGAAATGATTAAACATTTTATAAAAAAAGTTCATAAAAAAAGTGCATTTGCAAACCCAAGAATTTTAATTTGTGTCCCAACAGGTTCAACACCAGTTGAAAGAAAAGCCATTCAAGATTCAGCTTTAGCAGCAGGAGCTAGAAAAGTACAATTAATTGAAGAACCAATAGCAGCAGCTATTGGTGCTGGATTACCAATATCAGAAGCAACAGGTTCTATGGTTGTTGATATTGGGGGTGGTACAACTGAAATAGCAGTTATGTCTTTAGGTGGTGTAGTTTACTCAAAATCTTTAAGAGTTGCAGGTGATGCACTTGATCAATCAATTATAGCTTATATGAGAAAGAAAATGAACTTAATGATCGGTGACTCAACTGCTGAAAAAATTAAAAAAGAAATCGGTACAGCTATACCTTCAACAAATAATACTTTTTTAATGAAAGGAAGAGATATCAGATCTGGAACACCTAAAGAAATAGAATTAACAGAAAAAGACGCTTGCGAAGCTTTAATGCCAATCTTAAATCAGATATTAGGCGGAATTAAAGAAGCTTTAGAAAATACTCCTCCAGAATTATCAGCTGACTTGATTGATATGGGATTAGTTTTAACAGGTGGAGGAGCGTTATTAAAAAATATTGATAAATTAATTTCTCAAGATACCGGTTTACCTGTAACAATAGCAGACGATCCTTTATCGTGTGTTGCTATTGGAACTGGAAGAGCTTTAGAAAACGAAGAGTTGTTTTCTACAATGTTATCTGAGTATTAATTCATCTTACCGGATAAATGTCAGTTAGCAGAGACGATTTTAGTATAGCTTTTCGTTCAGCTCTTCTTCAAAGAGGAGGTGCACAAAAATTCTCAATTTTATCATTAATTATATTAGCGTTATTTATATTCTTTCTAGATGTATATGGTTTTAAAGCAGTTAAAATGGGAAGAAGTTTCATTAATGATGTAGTCTTTAGAGTTTCATATATAGCTTCAAGCCCATCTAGGTTAATGCCCAATGTCGGCAAAAGTTTAGCAAGTCATTTTAATTTAAAAGAAGAGAATGAAAAACTAAAGAAAGTAATAGAAAACTATAAATCATTAGATTTAAATTTAGAGTATTTAACAAATGAAAATAAAAATTTAAGAAAAGTTTTGGACGCTGAAAATGTTATTAATTCAGAAAATATTGTTAATTCAAAAAATATAGTTCTTGCTAAAGTTTTAATCGATAAAAATAGTCCCTTCTTAAAATCAATTATTATTAATAAAGGAACTAAATCTGGAATTCGAAAAGGAATGCCAGTTTCTCAAGACAATTATCTAGTCGGAAGAATAGTTGAAACAAATTATTTATCTTCTAGAGTTTTACTTTTAACCGATTTAAATAGCAGAATTCCTGTAACATTTGACTCAAATAGTACGCAGGCAATTTTAACTGGACAGGGAACTAAAAATCCATCATTAGAATATTTACCTGAAGACTATGAACTCAAAGATGATATAAATATATTTGCATCAGGGAAAGACGGTATTTTTGTTCCTGGAACTTTGATCGGAAAAACAGATGAAAATGGTAAAGTTAATTTATTTGTAGATCCCAATCAATTATCTTTCGTAACAGTAAATCTGGTAAGTTTAAGTAAAGAAAGATTTTAATGGCTAAACCAAACTTAATAAATAAAATTTTTAATTCTGGTCCTTTATTTTTACTATATTTTCTATCCATGAGTGAAGTAGATACTAATTTAGAAAAAATATTCGAGATTTTCAGTTTTAATTTACCGATCATAATCATTTACTTTTGGATCTTAAAAAGACCCTCAGTATTGGGTACAGGACATATTTTTCTTGCAGGTCTAATTAATGACGTAGTGATGGGTTCTCCTTTAGGAATAAGTTCACTTTCTTATTTGGTAGTTTGTTTATTTTCAAATTATGTAAGAAATAAAAGTGTTAACACTACTATTGCCTCGGATTGGTTTACCTTCTTGATTGCTTTAATTTTTGCCAATTTGTTATTTTTTTTATTACTTAATAACTTTTCTGAGATAATAATTTCCTATACTAAAATTAGCTATAACACTTTCTTCACTTTGTTTTTATTTCCTATTTTTTGGCTAATATTTAGTCTCTATCAATCAAATTTTATGAGCAGTCAAGATGCTTAGTCCCGGCTCAGGTAATACAGTTATAAAATCTAAATTAATTAGTCGAAGAATGTTTTTACTAACTGCTGCAAAAGCTGTTGTATTGGTAGGATTAGTCGGAAGACTTATTTCACTTCAAATAAACCAAGCAACTAAATACAAATCATTATCCGATAAGAATAGATTTAGAGAATGGAAACTTGCGCCAGAACGTGGATTAATTAAAGATTTTTTTGACCAAGAAATAGCTTCAAACGAGCCCTTATATCAAGTTCATCTAGTTCCCGAAAACACTAAAAACCTCAATCACTTATTTGTTAGATTAAAAGGAATTTTAAATATTACTGATAAAAAAATATCTTATTTAAAAAAATTAATAAAAAAACAAAAACCGTGGGAACCAGTTATAGTCTCTGATAATTTGAATTGGTCAGAATTTTCAAAAATAAATTTGTTTTTACATGAACTTAATGGAGTAGAACCAATCGTTTCAGTGGCTAGAACGTATCCGGATAATTCATCAGCACATATTTTGGGATACGTCTCTCAGATAAGTACAAAAGATCTTAAAACAAAAAAATATTTACAAGATTTATCTGTACCCGGGATGGTTATTGGAAAAACTGGTCTTGAACGTAAATTAGATGAGCAAATTATTGGTAAAGTAGGTTTTCAAAGGTACGAAGTAAATGCATTTGGTAAAAGAATTAGAGAAATTCAAGTTAACGAGGGTAAGGCGGGAAAAAGTTATAAAACGACTTTGGATTATGAAATTCAAAAGTATACTAACGAATTGTTAAAAGATAAGGCTGCAGCTGTTTGTGTGATGGATATTTATAATGGAGATGTAGTATCTTTAGTTTCTGCGCCTACTTTTGAACCTAATGCATTTGTTCACGGTTTAGATAAACAATACTGGAACAGTTTAATTAAAGATAGCAAAAAACCTTTAACTAACAAAGCTATGTCAGGATTATATCCTCCAGGTTCAACTATAAAAACAATAGTAGCTTTGAGCGCATTAGAAAATGGTATTATTAAACCTCAAGATACATTTAGATGTACAGGAAAAATAGAACTTCACGGTGAAAAATTTCACTGCTGGGAAAAGAAAGGTCACGGAATAGTAAATTTGAGAAAAGGCATTCAGAGGTCGTGTGATGTTTATTTCTATGAAGTTGCAAGAAAACTTGGTGTAGACCGTTTATCTGTAACTGCCAAAAAATTTGGTTTAGGAAAACAAGTGCTTTCAAATTTTGTTGAAGAAAAATCGGGAGTTGTACCAAATACCAAATGGAAGAAAAAATTTATTGGACAAAATTGGTATATTGGCGAGACTTTGCACTCAGGAATAGGACAAGGATATTTTCAAAGCACACCGATACAACTGTGTTTAATGACAGCTCAAATAGCCAATGGTGGTTTCCAAATCAAACCTCGAATTATATTTGATAAAAATAATAATGATTTAAGAAATTATATTAAATATAAAAATGAAAAACCTAATGAACCACTTCCTCTGGAGCTATTAACTAAAAACTTTGAATTGAAACCATTATTTGAAAATCAAAATAATATAAACATTGTAAAAGATGCAATGTTTTCATCATCTAATGAGCCAGGTGGAACTTCATACAGACATAGATTTGAAAACCCTAGGTTCACTTTTGCAGGAAAAACAGGTTCATCTCAAATTAAAAGATTTACAGAGGCCCAGCGTGAAGCTGAAGTAAAACAAACAGATCTTGATTATAAAGATAGAGATCATGCTTTATTTGTTGCATTTGCTCCTTATAAAGATCCTAAATACGCAATTAGTGTTGTTGTAGAACATGGCGGTTCAGGAGGAAGCGCGGCTGCTCCTATTGCAAAAAAAGTAATCAAAAAAGTTTTAGAACGACACGACTTGAGACAAAAAATTAATTACTCGTCAGGAGGTGTCATATAATGTTGCAACCGAGATCTATTCAATCCTCATTGACACTTAAGGATAAGATTTTATCATTTGATTATATTTTAGTTATATCAATTTTAATTCTTGGCATAATTAGTATGTTTGCGATGTATTCAACTGATGGTGGAGAATTTAAGTACCATACTAATAGTCATATACTTCGTTTCTTTGTTTTTTTTGGTTTATTTTTTTTAATATCTTTAATTCAAATTAGATTTTGGCACAATTACAGTTACATTATCTATATTTTAATTTTTATTTTACTATTAGGAGTAAAATATTTTGGACTTACATCATCTGGCTCCAAAAGATGGTTGGATCTTTATTTTATGAATTTACAGCCTTCAGAATTAATGAAAGTAAGTTTAATTTTATTTTTAGCAAAATATTATCATCGAGTATCATTGGAAAACATGAATAGTATTAGGTTTCTATTCACACCGATTATTGCTTTAATCGCACCTTTATTATTAGTAGCCACTCAACCTGATTTAGGAACTTCTATTTTAATAGCTGCTGGTGGAATAGTTGTAGCGTGGCTGGCAGGAGTAAAAATTAAATTTTTTGCTTATAGTTCGGTAATATTTTTATCTTTATTGCCAATTGCAATATCTTTTTTAAAACCTTATCAAAAATCAAGAATTTTAACTTTTTTAAATCCAGAGAGAGACCCATTAGGCGCCGGATATCAAATCATCCAATCAAAAATAGCAATTGGTTCAGGCGGTTTATTTGGCAAAGGATTTTTAAATGGTTCTCAAAGTTATCTTGATTATTTACCTGAGAAGCATACAGATTTTATTTTTACACTATTTTCTGAAGAATTCGGTTTCTTTGGTTCTTTATCCATTTTATTTCTTTACGGTCTAATTATTTCAAGAATAATAATAATAGGAAATATAACACGTAGTACATTCGGAAAATTATACTGCTACAGCTTTGCTACAGCCTTTTTTATATATGTAGTGGTTAATATGATGATGGTTCTCGGCTTACTACCTATTGTGGGTTCACCTTTACCAATTATGTCATATGGTGGTTCTTCCATGATGGCTACTATGTTTGGATTAGGAGTAGCGATGTCATGTAGGATACATAAAGATGTTCCAGTTAATTAATAAAACAAACCCAAATTGGTTGTTTTTTTTTAAAATAATAGCTTGTTTATTTTTAAAATAGATGGTTAGTTACTGTATTAATTATGTTTGGTGATAAGAAAATAAAAATAAAAGACTCTGAAAGATCGCTTATAAGTGAAACTGTAAGCATAGAAGGAACAATAAACAGCTCAGGAGCTATTGACGTAGCAGGTTTAATAAAAGGACCAGTCTATTCTAAAGAACTAATTGTTAGAGATACAGGATCAATCACAGGAACAATAGAGGCGGACGTAGTCGAAATTCATGGACATTTAGATGGTAAGGTTTCAGCTCAAGATATTGTTATAGGCTCAACAGGAACTGTTAAAGGTGATATTGAATTTGGAAATAATTTGAAAACTGAAAATGGTGCTGATATTGACGGATACATCAAAAAAACAAATGCTTCTAAATCTAAATTAACTGGAGATTTTTTATTTAAGAAAAAAGATAAAAAAGATGTACCTGAAGCAGAAGAACGACCAGACGTAGTAAATAAAGAAGCTATAGCCTAATCTACCGCACTACTATTTTAGTAATCATTGCAATATAATTTCCTTATGGATAATTACAAATGCAAGTCAGTAGGTATAGTAGGTTCAGGTATTCAAGGTGTTTGTACCGGGTTACAGCTTATAAAAAAAGGAATACCAGTTACAATTTTTGATCGAAACGATCCTTTATCTTTAGAATTTAAACCAGCTTCATATGGAAATGCAGGGCATTTTTCCCCATACGCAGTTTTACAATTTAACCGTCCTGACATTTTGTATGATGTTCCAAAAATGTTACTTAGTTCTTTTGGTCCACTAGCATTAAAATGGAATTATATTCCAAAGATGTTTAATTGGCTTTTGTATTATCTTAAAAACTGTAATCAAAAATCAATGTTACACACTGCCAAAAATATGCACCAAATCTTGAATCTCTCAAATGATGCATATGAGGAAATTTTTCAAGAAATTGATATTAATGGTATAGTTGAAAAAAAAGGCATTATATATGTTTGGACTAATAAAAATCTTAAAAGCAGAAAATTAGAAATCAAAATAAGAGATGATTTAGGTATAGAACAAAAGTTATTAAATCAAAAACAGATTTTAGAATTAGAGCCAAATTTAAACCCTGTATTCGATGCTGGTGTTATTTATGAAAGTGCGATGCATGCAAGGGACCCGCACGGAATACTTAAAAAAATATTTAAACTTTTTTTAGAAAAAGGAGGAAAATTTATTCAAACTAATGTCTCAAGCTTAGAACAAATTAATATTAATGAAACAGTTATTAGATCAGAAACTGATGAATATAAGTTTGAAAAAACTGTTATAGCCTCAGGAGCATTTTCTAAAAAATTAACAGATCAATTAGGTGAAAACATTCCCTTAGATACTGAACGTGGCTACCATGTTCATTTTAAAAACAAAGATGATTTGATTAAAAGGCCAGTTATATTCTTAGACCGTGGTTTTGGATTAACCCCAATGAACCAAGGGTTAAGGGCTGTTGGAACTGTTGAATTAGGCGGATTAAAAAACCCACCATCAAAAAAAAGAATTGAGTACATTATAAGGTGCGCAAAAGAACTTCTGCCTCAACTTGAGAAACACGATGATGAATGGTTAGGCTTTAGGCCTACATTACCAGACTTTTTGCCAATTATGGGACCTTCTTTAAAAAATAAAAATATTATTTATGCATTTGGTCATCATCATTTAGGATGGACTCTTGGACCTGTAACAGGCAAGATTGTTTCAGGAATAGTTGCTGAAGAAAAAACTAACTTAGACTTAGCTCCTTATAGTTCAAAAAGATTTAGTTAGGAATTAATTGTCAAAAAAATATTTAGCTTATCTCTTATTAGTTTTATCTGTACTTTTTTGGGCTGGTAATTTTATTGTTGGGAAATTTGCTACTTTATTTGAAATTCCACCATTAACCTTAAATGTATATAGATGGCTATCTGTTTGGGTAATCTTAATGCCTTTTACTTATAAAGAAATTTATAACAATCTACCTTATATAAAAAAAAATTGGCTCATAATTAGTTTTATGGGAGTTATAACGATAAGCACTTTTAATTCAGTAGTTTATTTTGCTCTTAATCATACGCAAATAATAAATGCTGTTTTAGTTCTTGCTGCAATTCCAGTAGCTACAATTGTATTTTCGTCATTCATGAATATTGAAAAAACTAATGCCCTACAGTTAGTTGGTTTGTTTTTTTCAATTATAGGAATTGGAGCAATTATTTCTAATGGAAATTTTCAAAAATTAACTTCTCTTAATTTAAATAAAGGAGATGTATGGATGTTGATTTGTGTAATAACATGGGCTTTATATTCAACTTTGTTAAAAAAAAATAAATTTAAATTTACACAGTTTACTCTAATACAATTAATGGTTTCGGTTGGATTACTCTTTTTAATTCCACAATTATTTTATGAAAAATCTATTGGTTTAGAGGTAAATTTTAATAAAGCATTTTTTATCATCCTTTCTTATGTTGTAGTTTTTCCAGCAATCGCAGCTTATTATTGTTGGCAAAAAGGGGTAGAGATAATTGGTCCAAATCGTGCTTCAATGTTTATACAATTGATGCCATTATTCAGCGCTATCATGGCAATAATAATTTTTAAGGAAAAATTTGAATTATACCATTTTGCTGGAGCAGCTTTTATAGTATCAGGTATCTATCTATCTAATAAAAAAAACAAATGATTAAAGTTGCAGTTCTAGATGATTATCAAGATGTTTTTCGACAAATAGTCGATATAGAGAAGTATAAAGATAAATTTTATTTTAAAGTTTTTAATAGTTCCTTTGCAGGTGAGAAAGAAGCCATTGTTGAGCTTGAGGATTTTGAGGCTTTATTTATTATGAGAGAAAGAACTCCAATGACAAAATCTTTAATTGAGAATTTACCTAAATTAAAATATATTATGACTTCTGGCATGAGAAACAATGCTATTGATCTAGAAACTACACAAAAAAAAAAAATAATCGTTTGTGGAACAGAAATAAATCCTAATCCCGCAGCTGAGATAACATGGACTTTAATTTTAGGCCTTTACAGAAATATGAAGCAAGAAATTGATAATATGTTTCAAGGTTATTGGCAAACAACAATAGGATTTGAATTAAAGGGAAAAATGTTAGGCTTAATAGGCCTTGGTAAAATTGGAACTCAAGTCGCTAAAGTTGCAAAGGCTTTTGGTATGGAAGTTTGTGCTTGGAGTGAAAATCTTAATCTGTCTAATGCCAATAAACTCGGTGTTTTGCCAATGAGCAAAGAAGATCTCTTAAAAAACTCAGACATTATTTCAATTCATTTAGTTCTTGCAGATAAATATAAGTATTTAATTACAAAGAAAGAAATAGAAATGATGAAGAAAACTTCCTTTTTAATCAACACTTCTAGAGGCCCCATTATTAAAGAAGATGATCTAGTTGAAGCGCTTAAAGACGAAAAAATAGCAGGTGCAGGTTTAGATGTTTTTGAAAAAGAGCCATTAGCTCCAGATCATAGTTTAAGATTTCTTCCTAATGCGCTAATTTTACCTCACATTGGTTATGTTACGGCAGAAAATTACTCTAAGTTTTACATTCAAATGATAGAAAACCTTGAGTCCTGCAGTGAAAATAAACCAATTCGCATTGTCAAAAATTAAAGATTCAATTCACAATTAATTGTTGATAAACTCATATTGGTCAAGTGATTTGTTTTTTTTTGTTTAAAACATGATTTAAAAGTAAAACAGTATGAATAAAATTTTGAGCTTATTATTAATTTTAATTTTTTTAAATGGTTGTGCAGAATCTTTAGCGCTTCTAGGACCTGCATCTTCAGTAGTTGGCGGAGGAAATGTAGCACAATCTGCAGTCTCTTCGGCTGTAAGCTATAGTATAAAAAAAAAAACAGGAAAGACTCCTTCTGCCCATGCACTAGCTTACGTAAAGAAACATAATCCTGAAAATAATGAAAAAAAATGCATAGAATTTATTAAAGCAACAAACTCAAAAACATGTGCTGCTCTTAAGAATAATCTAGATAAAACAAAAAAAAAATTAGTTGAAGTAAAGAAAAGTATTTTAGATAAATCTAAAATTGAAGATTTGGCAAAAAAATCAGGACTAGTTAGAAGGTAGTCCCAAGTTCTTCCATCCAGGATCTACACCATTCCCACTGAACCCGTCTGAAATATTATGAGTAATGTAACCCTCATTACGAAGAAGTGTAGCTGCAATAATAGATCTTCCACCAGCCGCACACATAACTAACACTTGATTTTCTTTATTGATTTCTTTTTTGATTGTTTCAATAAAACTGGGATCTTGAGATATTGTGATAAAGAAAGTTTTTATACCAAAGTTCGTAGTGTCAGGTTTTCCTATAGCTTTCCATTCATTAAAAGTTCTAACATCCAATAGAACAGTTTTAGGATTATTTTCTATAAATTTTTCTATTTCTGATGATTTAATTTGCTTAATCATTGAGTGGCCCCAATATAAATAATCAGGACCACTAAATCAATTATTAAGCAGCTAAAGCTTGCTTAATATCTGCAATGATATCATCTGGATGCTCGATACCAATTGAAAGTCTTACATAGCCTGGTGTAACACCAGCAGCTAATAACTCTTTGTCATTTAATTGACTATGTGTTGTTGTAGCTGGGTGAATTGCTAAACTTCTAGCATCACCAATATTAGCTACATGGTAAAGCATCTTTAAGTTATCAATGAACTTAGCACCATTTTCTTTTGTACCAACATCCATTCCAACTAAAGAACCGTATCCACCTTGCATATATTTCTTAGCTCTCTCCTTAATTTCACCTTGGTGATTAGTTGGATAGATTACATTCGTAACTTTCTTTTGCGTTTCTAAGAAGGAAACAACTTTTTCTGCATTACTACAGTGTTGTTTCATTCTAAGTCCAACTGTTTCTAAACCTTGAATAATTTGAAAAGCATTGAACGGACTTAATGGGGCACCTAGATCTCTAAGTAAAACCACTCTTAGTCTTATTACAAAAGGAATGTTAGCTCCTGTTAATTGAGGAACTGCATCTGCCCAAATAGCACCACCATAACTTTGGTCTGGCTCATTAAGCAATGGTTGTCTTTTTCTGTCTTTTATCCAGTCAAAGTTTCCACCATCAACTACTATTCCGCCAATTGAAGTTCCATGTCCACCAATATATTTTGTCAAAGAGTGCATTACGATTGCAGCCCCATGAGCTAAAGGTTTACAAATTACTGGTGAAGCCGTGTTATCGATGATTAAAGGAATTCCTTTTGGTCTACCGATGTCTGCAACTTCTTTAATTGGGAAAACACGAAGGTAAGGATTTGGACAAGACTCACCGTAGTAAGCTCTTGTTTTATCATCAGTTAACTTTTCAAAGTTCTTAGGATCTGCAGGATCTGCAAATCTAACTTCAATACCTTGTTGTCTTAAAGTATTTTTAAACAAGTTTACCGTACCACCGTATAAGTCAGTTGAAGCAACAATGTTGTCTCCTGCTTGTGCTAAATTTTGAATGCACATAGCTGTTGCTGCTTGACCTGAACCAACTGTACATGCTGCTACACCTCCTTCAAGTGCCGCTACTCTTTTTTCTAGTACATCACAAGTTGGGTTCATTATTCTTGTGTAAATATTACCAAATTCTTTCAAACCAAATAAATTTGCAGCTGTTTCTGCATTTTTAAATTGGTATGAAGTTGTCTGGTAAATCGGAACTGCTACTGCAGTAGTTGCAGGGTCACTTCTGTAGTCACCACCATGTAAAGCAATAGTTTCCGGATGTTTATAGTCAGCCATTATTTATTACTCCTTATTGTTTCTTTTCTTATAGTTTCGCTCATTTTCTCCGCTCTTTCCGGAGAAGAATGAATTAAAAT
>Ga0209666_1002272_pt1 | contig 14382 bp, 7 predicted proteins | sample SaaInlV_125m_DNA_FD_184679 | JGI IMG/M metagenome (GOLD analysis project Ga0209666, IMG submission 184679) | Marine microbial communities from expanding oxygen minimum zones in the Saanich Inlet - Saanich Inlet SI037_S3LV_10m_DNA (SPAdes)... | ecosystem: Environmental > Aquatic > Marine >...
GGTGGCGGCGAGGGCGGCGGCGGGCTCGGCGAAATCGGCGGCGGCGGTGGCGGCTCTGGCGGCGGTGTTCTTGGACCGAGTGCCACGGTCACCGGATCGGCGTCGCTTACCGAGCACAGGTAGTCGCCACCCGTGCTCGTACGGAGCTGCCCCAGTGCGTTTTGGATGGCTGTGCGCACCGCGGTGGTCTGCTCGAGCGAGAGACTCGGAGCCACGATGACGACTTTATACTTTACGAGACTGGTCTTTGACGCATCGTTGCAGTCGGCACTGCTCGTGCACTGTGCACCACAGACATAGTCATAACCAGTCAGGCGCCGTCTCGCTTCGGTCAGCCGTCGTCGGGCGGTGACCGCCTGGAACTCGACCGAGGCGCCGGGGACGACTTGCTGCACGGCCGACTCGAGCGTGTCTAGCATGGCTACCGAGGCGACGTCTTCGCCCGGGTCGAGTGCCTCGGAGAGTACCGCCACTTCAACGTTGAGATTCCAGGCTTGGGAGGTTCCGGGTGGAGTTTGCGGTGGTCCTGGGGGCGGGCTTGGGTACTCCATGTTGGCGATTCGGTTGGCCTCGGCGCCCTGCTCATCAATTACCGACGTCAGGCTGTTGACGCCTATGATGGCCCCAATAATCATGAAGCAGCAGCAGGCTGGGATGCCATAGTGCAAGAGGGAGCCACGTTCTTGTTGCATGGTCTGCGCATCCCCGCCGCTGAGCGAATCGGCAAACAAGCCGCCCGTGGCCTGCTCTTCCCTTTGCAGGGGCGCAAACTGCGTGCGCCGCGGGCGCATCACGAGCGGCGGCAACGTGCCGTCCATGGCGGCGCACGCGCGCGTGCGCTTGTGTAGCGCACAAGGGGTGTCTCACTGGAGCATTATGAATCGCCAAGTTATGATTTGCGTACGCTGACACACACACACACACGCTAGCGCACACCGCACCCCGTTTAGAAACACACAACGCGTTGGCACTTACACATGCGCGCGCCAGTAGCTGTTCTCGACAAACCCGTCGTTTTACTCGGTCTTCACAACGTGCTCATCGTCCTTGGGCCAGTGCTGCGGCATCGAAAGATGCCACGCAAAGTCGACCCTTTGGTGGCTGACGGGAATGGGCGGGCCGCGAAAGGGCAACTGTCTAGCTTTTAGAAACTTGAACATCTTGGAGTCGGCGCGGTCACTGACGTGCATGTGCTGATTCAAGAAGGCGGACACAACGTCGTGCATGTAGAACCGCGAATAGTCGTCTCCGGCGACGTCGGGGTGGGTCATCATCTGAATGAGCGTTGCCAGAGCCGCCGTGAGCGAGGTGTTTTCAATTTGCGCAAAGCGCAGCTCGAGGCGCGAGTAGAGCTTGACCATTGGATACGTCGTTCGCGCACCCAGAAAGTTGACCTTCCAGCCGTCGGGAAGCTGATTGAACCGCGTGTCCACAAAGCTGCGGCCCATGATCTGGTACTGCGTGTCGATTGCACCGGGGTCGGCGGCCGACATGGACATGTACCTCGGAATCCAGTGGATGTCGACGGTGCCGACCTTTGGATCCGACAGCATGCGTGCTGTCCACTCGGGATCGCGCATGAGCGACGTCTGAATTGTAAGCCCGGCCGTAAGCATGCCGTATCCACTGACCAAGGTCCTGTGGATGTTGTACTTTTTCTGCGTGGCGATGAGGGCCTCTCCGGCAGTTTTCCACTTGGTCACGGACAGGCGCAGCACAATGCCGTTGAGGTCCTCAAGTGGCGTGTCCGCGGGGGTTTCCGTGAATAAACCCGTGGGTTTGGGAAGTCCGCCGCTGTTTGGTTCGCGACCAATCCAGTCCCCGAGCTTGTCCACCATCTCCCACTCGGGACGTGCGTACTTGACATAATCAAAATTGTACTTTGAGTGGGCGGTAGGGCCGCCACCGGCGCGCGTGTCAAAGTCATACTGCACGTAGTAGGGCTCCTCTACCGCCGCAAGGGTGGCGTATTTGTCATCGTCTTCATCGTCTTCGTCGTCTTCATCTTCGTGTGACACGGGGTTGAGAAACTTGGCGGATGTGGATCCAAACACCTCCTTAAATTTGGCGTTGATGACTCCGCCATCGGAGTCGTCGGGCTTCAGAAGTCTGTTGACCTTTCTCGCCGCATTCTCGGCCATCAATAGGCTGTTAAACTCCAGAGTCACATCGATTCGCACAGTGTTGATCTTGGCACCAACGGGGTCCACAAAGCTAAACTCCCATTTGAGCTTGCCGTCTTGTTCGTTCTGCGACTGCGGAAGCAGCTCTTTCTGAAGATCGCGCTTGGCAGAAGCGAAGACATTCCTGATGGCACTGATCGACGCGGCGCGGGCAGCCGCGACACCGGCGTTTTGCGCCTGGGACCTCTTCTGGTCATTCGACATGTGGGGCCCAAGCTTGTGCATTTTTGCATAAAACGCCTCTGTGTACGCGCCGAATTGCGACAACTTTCGCAACTGGAAGCAGACCTTGGTGTGCTTCTGATCGGGTGACAATCTCTTCCACGCGGCTTCACCATCGGGAAGCGTCTTCTTTGCTTCCTCGGTTGCCTTCGCATTGACCCATTCCAACGCCTTAATGCGCATGCTCGCTTCCGGCAATTGATTGACTTGGGGGTCCTTCATCATTTTGTCCACAATCCCCGCAAAGTCGACCGGAATAGGGCCACCATACTCGAGCACAAACGAAACCCGCCACGCGCAGTCCGGGTTGAGCTCGGCGAGCGGCCCTTCGTCGTCGGACGCGCGAGCGCGCCGTCTAAACTTGCCCATCCTTTGCACTTGGTACGTTGCCGCTTCTTGAAGCTGGACGCGCCGCACGCCTGGCTTCACTTCCTGATCTTCCACTGTCCAGCGCGGCTCGAGCCGGTACGCGTGTGCCACGTTGAGCATGGTTCCCTCCGACATGGAAGTGGCGTAGTCGTGGCGTTGGCGCGTGGCGTCTAGCCAATTGAACACGTTTTGGATGTCGGTAGGTTGCTCATCCGTTGTGTACGCGGTGGAATCGGGAGGCACGTTGCTGGTCGGGGCGCGTTGAGGGCTGGGATCGGGCTGCATGCTCGACTTCTTTGTGCGCTTCTCGTTTACCGTCCAGGAATCCGGTGGTGTTCCGTATTGGGGCAGCCGATTCTCGGGAAGCGCCGGATCAAACAGCAGACTCAGCAACCGTCCATCGTCTTCGCCGTCGCCGCTCTGTTTGCTGGTGCCCTCGGTAGTGGATGGCGCGTAGGATTCTGCAAAGCTGCGCGCCGAGGAAGCCACGTCGGCGAGCACCGCCGCGCGCAGCGCTTGCTCTTGCTTGACGTCTGACGCGTAGACGAGCGCGAGGACGCCATACTTGCGCCGAAACTCCTCGACCGATTTGCACGCGGTGTATGGGTGCCCTTTATTTCCCAGGGGCAGCAAAAAGTCCTTGTGCATGCGCAACCACGCATACTTGAGCGCGTGCCTCGCCCACTCGATGCCACCATCGTCATTGTTCTGCAGGCGCGTGGGCGACAGGATGTACATCGGAGAGAAGACCTGAGACAGCACGTTTTCGTTGCCAGTGCCCGAAACGGCCACCTCCGACACGGGCACGTCGAGCCACTCCTTGACGTGGCACATGATCTTGACCGCATCAGCCGAGGGTCGCTCGAGCGGCAGCGCCATGGGTCGGCGGTAGGGCGTGAGGGCGCGAAACTTTTCGTCGTTTTTTCGCACGCGGTTGAATTTTGGACCACTGGGGTTGGACATGTTCTCGGTCGGCTGGTCCGTCGTGGGCGTGTAGTAGTGCAGTCCACAGAATCGGAAATACTCGAGGTCGTGCGAAAACGGTCTGGCCACGTCCTCGGCACGAGTTGGGCCTAAGAGCCGCAGCCGGTAATCGCGAATCGTCTTCGCGTGGATCGCGAGCAGCTTCCTTTGGCTTACGTTTTTCGCCTTCAGCTCTGCTGAGGCCGCGCAGGCCTGCAAGCGCAGCCGCGAGTCGAACTCGCGCCTTTGGATACTGTGCGGAAACCCGACGATGAGCTCGTCGTGGCTCAACCCGGGGGGCGCTTCCGTTTCGGGGTCGATGTGGAACAGGTCCAAGTACATGTTCGGGCTGGTGTCTGACTCTCGCATGAGCAATGCCAATCGCTTGAGAGGGTGCTCGATGGTGTTGCCGTTGACGTCCAAAAGTCGCCACGCATATTGGTAGGCAGCGTGCAAGTCGGTGATCTGCTTGCGCAGCATCGGCTGGCCGATCGTGGCGTGCGCCTGGTCCAGCACGCTCATGCCCGGCGACAGGTACCGGCCCAACCCCCAAGGATCACTGGCCTCCCCGCTCTGGCGGCCTTTGCACAGGTTGTCGTATGTGGTGTCTCCGACACTCAGCTTCGCGGTCTTGCCGTCCCACGGCACCACGTGCTGCATGGTGCCATAGTAGGTCCGTCCGGGAGCGCGACTCACGTCCCGCCCGTTGGTGTACGAGCGATCGACGTTTTCGGGATCTTTGCTCCTGATCCACTCTGGCATCTCCTCCGCGGCTGCCATTCGGCCCTTGGGGGGCACAAGCGACGACTCGAGCACCGGATTCTTCCGTGGATTCTTATTGGCGTTGATGGCGGCTTGGACGAGGGCATTGTCCCAATTGGCGTAATAGGTTCCCCACTGTGCCGTCGCGGCGGGATCATCTTCCTTTGGATGGTAATCGTGAAACTTTTCAATGGCCGTTTCGCCCCATAGCTGCTTCTCGGCAATGCTCGGCAAAAGCGTTCCCGAGACGCACATGGAAAGGCCGCGCATGAGCGGGTAGGTGGTGCGCAGCTGGTCAAGAATAACGGGCGGGTGCTTCCACCCAATCGCGTGCTCCTGAATGGGCTTGCCCTTTTGGAGCTTGTAGTGGTTTGCGCCATCGCCGCACACGTACGCGTCTTCGGTGAAGGCGGATTGCTTGCACAAGAACTGTGCCTCGTCGCGCACGTGAAACACCCACTGGCGTGCCCACTCGTACTTGTCATCCTCGGTGTTTGTGTATCCGGCTTCCGCCCACCGATTGCTCCGCAAAAGGTCGTGGGCCACCTGCTGCGCGCCTAGAGTGTCGCGCTCTGTATCCTGACTGTAGAGAAACACGTGCGTCTTTGTGACAATGTCGCTCTTCTTCATCATCTTCCAGACGTCGCCTATCAGCGGGTCCACGTCGTCCCATTTCTCAAGCTCGCTTTTGTGCTCGTTGTACTTTTGCGCGTCGACCATCTTGCCCAGATTGATCGTCGTCTTGTTGTCAAGCCGCACCAGCGTGTCTTTGGCACGCAGCCGTTTCCACAGCAGCGTGCCACGCTGGTCGTCGCTTGGTAGGCCGTGAGGCGGAGGCGGAGGCGGAGGCGGTTCCTCCTCACCCGGCTGAGGACACTGGGTCCGGCGCGCGAGCTGCCTGGCCTCGCGGCGATCCTTGCGCGTATTCGCCTGATCCGAAACGCTCCCCTCGTCGACGGCCCACGCCATGGCCACCTCCAAACCCTGGTGCGTGTAACGATTGGGCGGCGCCTCGCCCTCCTGCCTACGCGTTTTCTCGCGCGTGACCTTGAGCGCTGCCACTCGCGCCGCGTACTCCTCATCGGTCTCGTCGTCTTCTTGCTCCACCTCATCGTCCGTCTCATCGGCACCACGCCGCCACCGCCTCTTCTTCTTCTTGACCTTGCGCGTAAAGTCGGTCCACTGCAAGTTTTTCTCGAGCTTGTCCACCATCTCGGCAATCGGAATCTTCTTGTTGGGCGCAACGCCGCACAGCACCGTGCCGCCGAGCTTTATGGCAAACGAGGACATGAGCCAGATGAGCGCCGATTTGCCCTGGCGCGGTGGCGCGCAGCAGCGCATCGGAAGCTCGGCCGGCACGATTGTCTCAATCTTGACCAGGTCTGGATTGTCTCCGGGATGCTGCTCCTCCTCCTCCTCGCCACCAGACTCGCCCCCGTTATGCATGTCATCCTCCTCCATGCCGTCTTCTTCCCTGACCTGCCCCTCCTCCTCGCCCATCACCTCGCCAGCGGACGCCGAGTCCAATTCTGCGCCAATATCCATGCCCAGGTAGCCTATCTGACGACTAATCCTCCGCTTTCCGGCCGCGTTGCTTCGCGGAGGCGGATCATCGCCGCCGCCCGGAGGCTCCCGCTGCTCCTTCTTCTTCGCCCTTTTGCTCGACTCCTCAAGATAGTCTTCGAGTTCGCCTATGCCTTCAAGCCACTTTCGTTTGGCATCGTTCAACTCGTTGTTAGAGACGGTCGAGGGACCCGCGCCCGATTCTTTGGCTTTGGCTGCGTTCGCTTCCAGCTTCTCCGTAAACTCGACCAGCGCATCCTGCTCTTGTTGGAGCACCACTGCCAGCTGGTAGTCATTCTCCATCTCCGCCGAGTTTCTCTCCTCGCGATATTGCTGTTGAAGTGCCAAGTCCATGGCCAGCCGAGCGTCGCCCTCTACCTGTCCAGCCGCCACTTTCGCATCAAACTCCGCCCTTCGTTTTTTTGAAGCTTCGAGCGCCTCCCTCATCGCGGCGGTTCTGGCCACTCGTATCTCTCTCTTGCGGACATCCAGTGTTTGCTTCCGTTTCCTTGCCTCCTTCACCAGCCGCTCGTTTTCTTCAATCAGCCGCTTCCTGGACCCTGCCTGTCCATCCTGGACACCTCCGAGCACAGTTCCGCCCCCTTCCGGCATTGATCGCGGCGGCGGCTGGTTTCGCTGAGACCGCCGCTGCGGTGACTGCTGCTGCTGCCTCTGCTGCTGCTGCCTCTGCTGCTGCTGCCTCTGCTGCTGCGCTCGTTGCTGCGCTCGTTGCTGCGTCCGGTTCCGCGTCTGCGGTCCCGGGTCGTCGCCACCATCGTCGTCCTCATCGCTCCCGTCGTCGCTGGGGTCGTTTTGGTCGTCGTCGTATTCGTCGGCGTGCTCGTCGTCTTCATCGTACTCGCCAGTCTTGGAGCGCCGGCGCCGGTTCCCATCGGGGTTGTCCCCAGGCACCCGCCCGTGATCGCGCACGAGATTGCGCGTCTTGTGGTTGTACAGCTCCTGGTGGATCATCATCTGACTCTTGAGCATCCCGACGTCGTCTGTGGATACACTTTCCGGGTTGTCGTACGCCGTCTTGGCCGTGGCCTCCAGGGCGTCCAGATCGGCTCCTTGCTTGAAGTTTCCGTTGGAGTCAAACATCTGCTGGCGCGCGTGCAGCACCTGCATGCGGTACTGCAAGAGCTTTTTCACGTTGACCACCAAAGACGGCAAATCGAACGCCTCGACCATTTTCATGCGCCCGTCGGTGGGCGGGCCCTTGCTTTCCACCCGAGTCTGCTCGCTCACCATGTCAAGACACACCAAGTGCGTCTGGATCATAAATTTGGCAAGGAACAGGTCCTTGTCCACGCCTTCATACGGAAGGCATCCTCTCAGCTCCTCGAGCTTAGCAAAGTTCCACTCATCGCTGAAGTATTTATGTTCCTCGACGAGATGCTGGGAACTCTCGATGATATCGTCCATGATCGCGTTCGCACGGACCCAGTTTTGCAAAGCCGGATTGTTCTCGTCAAAGTCGTTCTCGTGACCCGTCCACGGACACATGCGCAGGTTCCAGCCAGTCTGGCTAGAGTAGGCACTGTCCTCATACGGCATTTTGCTAGACGCGCACACCTGTATGAAGAGCTCGCTTAAATTGTCGCCACTCCTCGCGTCGCCGTCCAACAACTCTGTCCTCTTCGACGCAAGCGTCTGATACGGGCCCAGTGGCTGCAAGTTTTTCGAATCGTTGGCATCCCATCCCTCGCGCTGCATTCGCTCGGCAACGGTCTCCTTGTACGACTGGTAATGCTTCGACTTCTCGGGCAGCCCCTTGCGCCACCGGTCGTTGCGCTCTGGTGGCTGCTCCTGCGTGGCTGTGAGAGCCCCACGAGAAGGATTGGCTGGCCCCGTGTTCGGCATGCGGCCCGCACCGGGACGCAGTGCGTCTCGCGTTTCTTGAGTGTCCTGGAGCACGGCGCCACGCTCTCCCGAGTAAGTCATCTGCATGAAATCCTTGTAGTTGACCTTGTACACTTCCTCCTCGCCAATCTTGCTGGCACCCGCGCGCTTTGTCCATGCTGCCTTCTCGCCCCTTGTCTGTTCTATGGGCTGGCCTTTCACAAAGCCGCCCACCACGCGCGCGCCATCACCAATGTGGCTTTTTCGCAAGGAGGGTGCGCCATCTTTGCTTGCCCTTTGAACCCTCGCGTTTTGAGTTGCTCGAGCAACGGCCGAGTCTGCCGCTGCCAAAGGGCCTGGCGCTTCCTCTTCCTCCAAATCAACCACCGCCATTGGTTCCGGACCCGCGCCGGTTGTGGCAACGGTGACCGGGGGATTGCTGATGGACGTTGCATTCAGGCACTCCACCAGCTGGCGCTGGCACACGCCGATGGCCAGAACCTTGGAGAGCCGCGCCGCGACGGGCGTGGCCACCGGCGGTGGGACGTCGTCGCGCCGATAGCTCGACATGTCGCGCTCTGTCAACGGGTGCCCACGCGAAGGGTTATGGCGGGTTATCTAGTAGCTGGCACAAACGACACGCGCACGCACGGACACACACACCCACACACCCACACACACTCACACACACCCACACACGCGCGATTCATTGCGAGCTTCTGGCGCAAAACAAGCAGTTTTCAATCTTGCGATACGCCAACGCGTCGGAAAGGGGACCGATGCCGAGCACGTTTTTGCCCTCACCCAAGAGGTCGATGTCGTGCTGCACGCAGTCGAGGCAGCGTGGGTGACGGCACTTGCGGCACGCGGCGTGGTGGCCACCAAAGGCAAACGTCTCGACCACGTGTATGGGCTTGTTGCAGTTGCAGCAGTGGTTGGTTGAGCCCATGCCCACCAGGAAGCACTGAAAGTCGATGCGCTCCGTGGTTCCGTGGCAGGCACCGCACTGGAGCACCTCGCTGAAGATGGAGGTGGCGTCGTCGATGGCCTTGCCGCTGCCGGGTGCCAGGCCGCGCACGGCCTCCTCGAGCGCATTGTTGCTGTGCTGCTTTTTGGCCAACGAGTCCAATGCCTCGTTGACCATCTGCGCATCAAAGTTGGCCCTCTGACGACTGCGCGAGCTCATGCGCGCTTGGACGGCCTGATCTTCCTTGTTGAATTTCATTCCGTCCTGACGCATGGCACGGCGCAGCTTCTTCTTGCTGCCGCCGGCATTGCGTATGGCGACGGCGCTCTCCAAGGCGCTCGTCATCGCCTCGGCGATTGACCTGTCCTTTGCACTTGAGCCGTACACTTTGGGCGGTGTCTCCTCGTCGCTTGCAGGCGAAAAGCAGCGCGACAGCGTGGTCGAGGCAGAGGAATGCACGTTGACGCGCTCGATCTCCGTGTCCGGATCCTCGTTGACGACCAAGCGCGTGCCGCAGTAGGTGCCAACGCACAGCCAACGCTCGACGACGAGCAGGGTGCGCGCCAAAGCCATTTGCTGCGCGCCACGGCTGGTGGCGCGCATGGGATCGATGCGTGGACACAGGTGTCCCAGATTGTTGCAATACGCCGCGTCGGCCTTGGCGTGATCGACCGGGTCGCAGCAGCTCTCCGCGAGCCCCATGCGCGTGTACACTCCCGAGGTCCCATCCGGCCGCTTCGGTGTGGTTCCGAGCAGGTCGACGCACAGCGCGATGCCCGTGCGGTAAAACATGTTGAGCGCCTGCTTAACGCGCAGCTCGATGTCCGCAATCTTGGAGACGCCCTTGTTGCGCAGCGACTGTGGCAGCACGGAGCAGGGCGCCGCAGCCTTGATGCGCTCGAGCTCCGTAAGCAGCTTGGTCACGGTGTGCTGGATTACAATGTCAATTGCATACTGTGGATCGTTGTCGCTGTCGCTTCCGGTGCCGTGGGGAAGAACGGCGCCCTGGAGCGACTCGAGCAGGTTGGCCGCCTCGCGCGCTGCCAGCTGGTCGTCAACCTTTCCCGGGGGCAGACCGACGCGCTCCGGGTAGCAGGCAATGCGCACAGCAAAGGCGATGAGCATGGGCATGCCGCACGGCTTGTGCATGGCGTCGGGCATGGCCTGCTCAAAGAATGGATCGGCGGACATGTCGAGGAATCCACAATGGCTCATCTGCTCACACAACATCTCCGCGCTGGCCATCAGCGCGGAGGCATGCGCGCGCATGGCCTCTCGCGTCTCCTCTGGCACGCGTAATTCTTCCACTGTCGCGCTCTCCGTGGAGATGCCCCGCTTGTCGCGATTGGCTCCGCGTCGCGCGTGCTCCGTGATGACCATTAGCTCTCTCATGGTGAGAGCGGCATCGGCGCGCTTTTGCTCGAGGAGGGTGCCGCAGAGCTCGCGCGTTCCTGGAAGTTCCGCGCCGCCAGGCTGTGTTTGTAGCGTGTTGCCATAGAGACTCGAGGCGATGATCAGGTGGTGAATTGGGCACGACTGCACCGACCCGATCATCTTGCCTTGCTTGTCGAGAAAGGCGTCTGGCACCACCAGTCCTGGTGGAGGCGTCGCCATGGCTGATACAAAGCTGCCGTAGACGACGCGATAGTTGTGACGGCCCTGCGTGTACCCCTTTTCGGAAATCATGCTGCGGCCATGGTGCTCAAAGAGGTGAATTCCCGTCATGTTTACGCCGTGTGCGCCGTAAGTTCCATTCTGCCGATGGTTGGAGAGGTTTAACGCGTCGATGGGAGTGACGACCCACAGCTTGATCGTTGTGATGCGCGACGCCTTACCATTGGTGCGGCTCGGTCGCACGAGCACCGCCACCTTGCGAATTTCTCCGGGCTCGATTGGCTTGCCCAGGCGACCCTTGGGCGTGGAGCGCACTTGCCAGACCTCGTCGTACTCTGGAAACGCCAGGCTCTCCATGCCCCACGCCATGCAAGAGTTTTGTGCAGAGGTCATGTCGCGCATGCCGGTGACGAGGATTCCGCACACGTTGGACTGGCGTATCGCCGGACCGAGGACGGCCTCGTAAAAGTCTTGGAGCGTCGTCATCCCACGAGTGTCCAAGTCGTCGACCGTGTCGTACGCAGTGTCCTGGAGCTTGCGCATGTGCGCATAGCCTTTGATTTCGGACGACAAACAGTGCCGGTTTGTTGGTGGGTGGGGCGGCATCGCAAAGGGAGGTTCCATTGTCCGCCCACGGCGGTGCGAAACAAGCGCGCACGGACACCGCAAGCCGGCGCGCGCGCTAAATCAATTTGCGCGCGTCGCGACGCAATCGCAAGACGTGTGCGCAAATGGAACCACCCGTTGCGACAGACGTGCCCGCGTCCAAGTCGACGCTAGCGGAACGGCTCGGCAAGGGTGTGCTCAAGACGGCACAAGCCGTCGATGCCACTGCCCGCATATGCAGCATTGCACGATGGGAGCATGACGACTCGACGTTGCTCAAGGTCAGCACGGACTCGGGGACCCCATTCAACGTTGCCGACGTCCTACGACGACGATGGCCGCTTGCCACCGTTAGCATTGTGCACAATGTGATCAGCGGACACAGAGAGGCACAAGTGCTCGTTCCGAGCAGTGCCGACCAGCTGAAACGCGCCAACGCCATGGCCATGGAGTCGAGCACGGCCCTTTGGTTGTCGCTGCTCGTGCGTGTGCTTGGGGCGGCCGCGGCCGTGTGCTTTGGAGTCGCGGTCGTGCTCAACGTGTGGTCATAACCATCCGACGCGCCGCGCTATGGCAAGAGGTCGACGGCGTGTGGCACGCGCGCAGAAGCCATGGACGTGCAAGCGACCTGCGAAGTCACGCATGATTTTACCGGAGCCATGGCCGTTTCCATCTTTTTTCTGGCGATCTTCGTGGGCCTTTTGCTAGCCGATGGCGTGCTGACGTGGATTGCGCTGACGCGTGCCATGCAACGCGATTTGGTCGCGGAAGCCGAGCGACGAGAAACCATCGATGGCCTTGAGAAGAAGATTGAAAAACGCAGAAATGAATTGGCGGGACTCAACGGCATGATCCTGCAATGCGCAGTGCCGGTGGACACCGCAAAGTCCTTCCGCAGCGAACTGAGTAGCAGTAGTATACATGTCGCGCAGCAGCGTTGAGTCTTAAGTTGCGAATACATTGCGTGTGCTCGCTCGGCGGATTAGCCTTGAGGCATCGGCGCTAGAGTAAGCACGGGCTTCAGCACGCGCTCGACGCGTGCGCATGCAGCCGCTCACGCACTACTTTGAAAAGCGAGAGCCGCCGCCGCCGGCGCCGCCGCCGCCCTCGGCCGCCCAACGGCGGCGCGTCTCGGTCGCCGACGCCAATCGGGTGGTCTCCGTGGCCGGCGACGAGCTCGCGTTGCGCGCGTGGAAGGCGCGAGGGTATGGCGTTGTCGAGCGCAGTCGGGCTTCCGAGGTCGACCCTGGGTCGGTGGCATTTGCGTGCGCGCTGCCCCAGTGCTGCGACCTCTCGAGCGCCGGCGCGCGCTGGTGGGAACGCAAGCGGCGCGAGAATCCCAACTTTCAGGTCGAGGTCGTTGATGCGCTCAAGGAGACGGAGGCGACGCTCGTGGCCACGGGCGCGCCGTATCTGCTTCTGACGCCGGCCTCTCCAATGCTCAAACGCTTGTGGAAGGCGCCACGACTCACCATCTCGCCACACGAGTATGGCGGCTACCTCTCCACGACGGCGGCGCATCCGGCGTGGCCAACCGCCATCCCTAAGCAAGACGCCTACCGTAAGCGCACGTACGTCTTCCACGGCAACGGGCTCGTGCTGCCGCAGCGCAAGCCGGTGGCACCCGTGTGGATCGAGGTCAAGAGCAAAAAGACGGGCAAAACCAAGCGACTGGCACCCATGTTTGCCAAGCGCAAGTACCGCGGCGCGCAGCGGGCGGCACCGCTCGGCTTTCTCGAGGGCGTGGCGCAGTGCAATGCGTCGCGCGCGCTCTTGCCGCGCTGAGAGAACCCGTTTTTAGTTTGAAAATTGAGTTTAAAACAATCGCACGTGTTCACTACCATTTCTAAGACAACGCGTTCAGTCCGCGCGTCCCAACAGGCGCTCCGTCGTCGGGCCGTCAAAGGCAATGGCGGACAAATTGCCACGGCGGCTGGCGCGCTGACGCCGGTTGAGGCGGTTGCACTCGTGCAGCCACTCGGCGTGAAACTTTTTGCCAACAATGTCGATATCGGGCTCGACATCGCAGTCGTAGACGATCTTGCGACGCGCGCAGGCGCACACCGCGACGCAGCAGCAGATGGAGATGAGAATTGAGCACAGGACGATGATCCATGGCAGCAACCACGGCGTTCCTTTCTGTGCGACGCCAAGGTCGCTGCTGGTGTCGGGCACTGCATACGGCGGCGGCGGGATGGGCGGGGGTTTGGATGGAGGTTTCGACGGCGGCGAGGGAGGTGGCAAAGGTGGTGGTGGTACAGGCGGCGGCGACGGCGGCGGCGGGCTTGGCGGTGGTCGAGGCAACGGCCCGTAGGGTGGTACAGGCGGCGTCGAAGGCGGACTGGGCGGCGGCGAGGGCGGCGGCGGCGAGGGCGGCGGTGCTGGCGGTGGTGAGGGCGGCGGCGGCGACGGCGGAGGCGAGGGCGGCTCTGGAGGCATGGGCGGCGGCGACGGCGGCTCTGGGGGCGACGGCGGCGGGCTCGGCGGCGGCGGCGACGGCGGCGGCGAGGGCGGCGGCGGCGGAAACGGCGGCGGCGAGGGCTGTGGAGGCGAGGGCGGCGGCGGGCTGGGCGGTGGCGCCGGCGGCGGTGGCGTGGGTGCCTTGCTTGGTGGAAAGGGTGGGTCCGACGGCGGTGGCGAGGGCGGTGGCGGCGACGGCGGCGGTGTCGGCGGCGGCATCGGGGGCGCTGGCGGCGACGGTGGCTCGGCAGGCGGATCGATTATGTCGAGGACCTGCCAAGGGAGGAAACGTGCGCTAAACTTCTTGCGGAGTGTGTAGCACCTAATAGATGGTTGGTGGGCAGATGAGTGTGGCCAGCGTCTTGGATGGGCATTCTCCCAGCTGAGCGTCTCTGAACTAAAGTGTGCATGTGTGTAGGTGTGTGAGTGTTGGAGGTTCAATTTGCGTTTACGCACGTGGATCCAGTCGCCGTCGATGTAGATCCACTGGTCCAGGCTGACCGGCTGTTGCCACCACTCGAGCTGCAGGCCGCGGCGCTTGGCGAGGTCCACCTCGTAAGGGTCGCGCTCGACCTCGTCCAGGCTCCGGCGCGCCCAAGGCGGCTTCTCCGCCTGCACCTCCCCCTGCGCCGACTGGAATTGTGAAAGGGCCGCCGAAGAGTAGGAGCTCGTGCCTGGCAGTCCAAGAGAGATGGCTTGGGTGCGGTGCTTGAAGAGCCCCATCGCTTCCGGGAAGTGCTCCGTCTCGTCCACCCCCAGCTCCTCATCCTCCAAGCTCCGGCGCGCCCAGGGCGGCTTCTTGCGCAGGCAGAGCGTGTAGGTGGCGCTGGG
>Ga0209666_1002277_pt1 | contig 14353 bp, 16 predicted proteins | sample SaaInlV_125m_DNA_FD_184679 | JGI IMG/M metagenome (GOLD analysis project Ga0209666, IMG submission 184679) | Marine microbial communities from expanding oxygen minimum zones in the Saanich Inlet - Saanich Inlet SI037_S3LV_10m_DNA (SPAdes)... | ecosystem: Environmental > Aquatic > Marine >...
TAAATTTAGCTATCACTGATCCTAAAAAGTTTTTAGAAAGAAAAAACCCTAATGGTTTAGCAAGAAACAGGATTACAGATCCGAAAAAAGCCACGCCTCATACTCATCAAATGGCTATAGCTATAGACACACTTATGAAGATAGTCACTGGCGTTAAATTGGAACACGATCCAATATATTTGCGAAAAAGAAAAATGCATACGCCAGATGGTATAGACGATTTAATTGGGTTTAATCCTAATTGTATTTAAATTAATGCAATGTCTTTCTATTCTTTTCTACAAATAGGTCAGTAAGCTGATTAATCATAACATCACCTAAATCTTGAACATCAGTAATTTTTACAGCTTGATTATAGTATCTTGTAACGTCATGACCAATCCCTATTGCAAGTAATTCAATATTAGTTTTATTTTCAATCCACTTAACTGTTTTCTTTAAATTTGATTCTAGGAAATCACTAGTGTTTGTTGAAAGAGTAGAGTCATCAACAGGAGCACCATCAGATATCACCATTAGTATTTTTCTATCTTCTTTTCTTCTATTCATTTTATTGTAAGCCCACTTAAGTGCCTCTCCATCAATATTTTCTTTTAGTAATCCCTCTTTAAGCATAAGCCCCATATTATTTTTTGCTTGTCTCCACGGAGTATCAGCTGATTTATAAATAATATGTCTAAGATCATTTAATCTTCCAGGCAGAGTTGGTTTTTCGTTTTTCATCCATTTCTCTCTAGATAAACCACCTTTCCAATGCTTAGTTGTAAAACCAAGAATTTCTACTTTCACAGCACATCTTTCTAAAGTTCTAGAAAGAATGTCAGCACAAATAGCTGCTACTGAAATTGGTTTACCTCTCATAGAGCCTGAGTTATCAATTAAAATTGTTACAAGGGTATCTTTAAATTCTATATCTTTCTCTTTTTTAAAAGTTAACGAGTTGAATGGATCCATAATTATCCTTGTAAGTTTTGAAGTGTCCAATAATCCCTCTTCAAGATCAAAATTCCAAGATCTATTCTGTTTTGCAAGTAATTTTCTTTGTAATTTATTTGCTAGTTTTGAGATAAAATTTTTCAGTTGTAATAATTGTTGATCTAAATTTTTTCTTAATCTTGTTAACTCTTCTACCTTTTCAAGATCTTCTGCTTTAATTATTTCATCAAATTCTTCCGTATAAGTTTTGTAGTTAATATCTCCAAGACTATTTCTGCCTTTCTTTTTAAAATCTGGCTGAGAGCTGTCTTCAACTTCTATATCTTCTTCAGCTTGGTCCGATTCTGTGGCTTCATTTTCAAGATCTGGTATGCCAGAATCTATGGACATTTCTTCTTGTTTATCCTCTTTTTCTTTGGCCTGCTTATCTTGTTTCTCTGGTTTGTTCTGTTTGTCGTCACTATTTTTATCATCATCTTTTTTTTCTTTTTCGTCTAAATTTTCATCTAAATTCATATTGGAAATTAGTTTAGAAATAAGAGAATTAAATTTTTCTTGGTCTAATGTTGCTTCATTTAATTGAATAATTTTATCCTTGAATTTTTCATTTAAATCCTTCTTGTATGATTTTAATTTTTTATCAATCTGACTATCATTTTTAAAATCAAGAAATTTTGTTCTAAGATAATTCTCAAAAGACTCTATAATTTTATCTTCACTACTTTTTAAATCTAGACCAGAAATCCTTTTTTGATAAAATTTCTCAATATTATTTTTAACACCCTTGAAATAGCTAGTTCCTATTTTTTCACATCTTATTTTTTCTGAAATTTTATAAAGTCTTTTAGAGATATTTCCCTCAGGTTCGTGCTGCTTAAATGTTTTAACGTCTGAAAATCTAAAATTTAATGACTTAGAGTCAGCTATAGCTCTGATCTGATCAAAATTTAATTTATTATTAATTTGGTCTAGTTCGGGTAATTTAATTGAATTCTTTTCAGATTTTGGTGTTTGACTTCCAAAAGAAACCTCTATTTTTTCGGAATTTGATAACGACCTTACTGTCGAGCTTATAGCTGTTTTAAAATCTTCTAATTTTTCTTTTTTATTATTCACTTTATAAAGTGATGTTAATTGATGACTCAGGTAGATCTTCACCAAAGCATCTTTGGTAATATTCAGATATTATTTTCTTTTCCAATTCATCACATTTGTTTAGAAAAGTTATTCTAAAAGCGTAGCCTTGATCTTTGAAAATATTTGTATTTTCTGCCCAATGTAAAACAGTACGAGGACTCATTACAGTGGAGATATCTCCATTGACAAAACCTTTTCTAGTAAGGTCAGCCACTTTTATCATATTTGACAACAGTTCTTTCCCATCTTTATTATTTAAACTTTTATTTTTAGCCAAAACAATCTCCAACTCTTTATCAAATGGAAGATAATTTAAAGTAGAAACAATATTCCATCTGTCCATTTGTCCTTGGTTTATTTGTTGCGTGCCATGGTAAAGTCCAGTTGTGTCTCCCAAGCCAACAGTATTTGTAGTTGCAAAAATTCTAAAAAAATCATGTTGTTCTAGAACTTTATTTTTATCTAGAAGAGTAAAATTGCCTTCGCTTTCCAAAACTCTCTGAATAACAAACATTACATCCGGTCTTCCTGCATCATATTCATCAAAAACTAAAGCCACAGGGTTTTGGATTGACCAGGGTAGAACACCTTCTTTAAATTCTGTGATTTGTTTTCCATCTTTTAGAACAATTGCATCTTTTCCAATCAAATCAATTCTACTAATGTGACTGTCAAGGTTAACCCTTACGCAAGGCCAGTTCAATCTTGCTGCAACTTGCTCTATGTGCGTAGATTTTCCTGTTCCATGGTAACCCTGGATTAGAACTCTTTTATTGAATGAGAATCCAGCTAGAATTGCTAAAGTAGTATCTTTGTCAAATTTGTAGTCAGCATCAATCCTCGGAACATACTCATTTTTTTTTGAAAAAGCGCTTACCTTCATATCACTCTCAAATCCAAAAGTTTGTTTAACAGAAAGTTTAATATCGGGTTTTTGAACAAAATGTTGTGAACTCATTTTTTTCCTAAGGTTTTTTTAAGTTGGCTGTAAGCCAAAGTAATAGTTTTTAATTTATCTTCAAATTTTTTATTTCCCTGATTTTTATCAGGATGATATTTTTTTACAAGCTCTTTGAATTTTGAATGAATTTTTTCCCATTTTACATCATCATTCAACCCCATTACTTGCAAAGCATCCCTGTCTTGTTGAGAAACTTTTGTTTTTTTGAAATCTCTAAAATTTGAGCTTTTAAAAATATTTAATTTATCATCTAAGGCATTATTCCATAAAATATTAAAAAAATTATCAGATGATCCAAAAGTTTTTGTGGATTTATGCCACGTTAAATCAGATTTTATAAAAAATTCTATTTCTTGATCATTCATATTTTCGAAATAATTCCAGCTCTTATTAAATATTTTGATATGAGTTAAACAGAGCAATCTATATTTTTTACTATTATCTTTTTCTATTGGAGCTTTATAAGCCCCAGTTTCTTTACAATTGTCCCAGTCACAAATAATTTTCATTGATTAGTTCTATATAGTAAAATGATATTAATGAAAAATTATTTTGATAAAATTAATGTAAAATTAAAGAGTCAAATAGAAATCGAAGAACTAGAAATTGTTGATAATTCTCATAAACATAAAGGACATAAATTTTTTTCTCCAGAAAAGCTTCATTTACATTTGAAAATAAAATCTCTTTATTTAAATTCTATATCAAGAGTTAATGCTCAAAAAATGATTATGAAAATTTTAAAAGAGGATTTAAAAAAAAAAATACACGCATTGGAAATAACTATTGAGCAATAAGCTTGCTAAGCATATTTAGACTTCCTGTAGATATTTTAAATTTATTCGGTGGAGTAGTTTGTCCAATTTTTTTCAATAAAATAAAATTTATTTTTTCATCATTATTTTTTTTATCATTTTTAAGATATGGAATTAATTTTTTAATTTCATTAGTTTTTAAGTATTTCTTGTAAGTATAGTTTAGATTATTTTTTTTGTATATTTGTTTAATTTCTTCAACAGTTTGAAAGGTACAAGTTTTTTTAATTAATGAAAGCTTAGATGCCAAAATCATTCCAGATAAAACAGCTTCTCCATGGGTAATTTTATTTGAATAATTATTTCTTACTTCAATTGCATGAGCAAAAGTATGGCCAAAATTTAAAATCATTCTCAAATTTTTTTCATTTATATCTTTGTTAACAAAATATATTTTTATTTCACAACTTTTTTTAATTGCATAAATAAGTTGCTCAGGTTTTTTTAATAATATTTTTTTTGTATTTTTTTTTAGCCAATTAAAAAATTTACGATCTTTTATAATTGAATGCTTTAATATTTCAGCGTAGCCGCAAATCATTTCTTTTTCTGGCAAAGAATTTAAAAAGGAAGTATCGCTAATTACTAATTTTGGTTGATAAAAAGAACCAATCAAGTTTTTTCCCTGAATGGAATTAACACCAGTTTTTCCTCCAATTGCAGAATCAACTTGAGCAAGTAAAGTTGTTGGAATATTTATAAAATTGATACCTCTTTTAAATATGCTCGCAACAAATCCAGCAACATCACCTGTGATACCGCCGCCTAAACCAATAATCAAATCAGATCTATTAAAATTTTTCGAAAGCAATGTATTTAAATAAAAATTTACCTTTTTAATTGATTTATTTTTTTCACTTGCCGAAAAGGGTAAAAGAACAAGATCATAATTTTTTAATTTATTTTTAATTATTCTTTTAAAATTTTTCGGTATTTTTGAGTCAATTATTAAAGCAATTTTTTGTGCTTTAGGACAAACAATTTTAATTTTCTTTGACAAAACACTTAGTGCATTATTGCCAACAAAAATTGAATAATTATCTACTGAATTTTTAAATTTAATTTCTTGAGTTTTCATATAATTTTAAGATTTTTTCTACAATTTCTCCTGATTTCATAGAGCTACATTTTACCTTATAATCAGCCTCATTATAAAATTTTTTTCGTTCTAAATATATTTTTTTAACAGCATCATCGACATTTTTTTTTTGAAGTAACGGCCTTTTTTTTGATCTTTTCAATCTTTCTAATAAATCTTCGATTTTTACATCTAACCAAAAACTTATAGATTTTTTTTTTGTACTTGATCTAATTGATTTATCCAAAAACGCACCACCGCCCAGAGATATTACAGAATTATTTTTCTTTAAAATTTTCATTGTAATTTCGCTCTCTATTTTTCTAAAATAATTTTCACCTTTATTTTTGAAAATAAAATTTATCGAAGATTTTTCTTTTGCCTCTATAAGTTTATCTACATCAAAAAAATCGTAATTAAGCATTTTGGCTAATTTTTTGCCTATAGTTGATTTGCCTACCCCCATCATACCGGTCAAAGTAAGATTTTTATTCATTTTGGAGGCCTTTTGAATTTGATTTTTCATAAATATGTCTTATTTATTGAGTTTAAATTAAACAAAACAGTATGCAACTTAAATTCAATAGACAGCCAAGTTTAAGCAGTTCTATATTAAAAATTCTGATAAAATTTTTATTAACTATAGTTGTAATTATTTTTGCAATCTTTTTAATAGAAAAAATAAACTTTCCAAGTCCTGAAAAAAAATACGAAATAGACATTACAAATGAGATTAAAAAGCTTTAACTATTTTTATTGCTTATTAATTATATTTTTGCATTTCACATCTTTAAAAAGTGAAGAAAAAATAGATATCTGGAATAAAAAAGATAAAAATCAGTCCATTGAAAACAAAAAAAAAGAGACAACCGCCAATCAGGATAAACAGAAATTAAATTTAGACCAAATTAAAACTATTGAGTTAAATCAAAATATTATAATAGAAAATGAATTTCAGAATGTAAATTTAAGAGAGAATAAAGTATTTGGTATTTATGATCCTGAAGAAAATGATTTTAATCTAAATATGTGGTCATCTACAAAATCTGAAGATGTTAAAGCTAGTTTAAAAAGAATAGAAAAAATTAAACTCTCAAAAACTTCAAATCAAATTCTTGAAAGAATATTACTATCATTTTCATATCCTCCGCAAGGTATGAGTGAAACAGAATTTGTTGATTTAAAAATTAATTGGTTGATTAAAAATCAGCGCTCAGACTTAATAGAGAGCTTTTTAAAACAAAATACAGAATTTAAAAACAAAAGTATTGCAGTACAATATCTTGTCGATGAAAACATTGCCAAAGCAAATATCAAAAAGGGATGTGAAAAAATTAAATTTATAGATGCTAAAATAAAAGACTCGTACCTTGAAAAATTTAAAATTTATTGTTTAATATTTGATAATAAAAATTCTGAAGCACAGTTGCTTCTGGACTTACTACGAGAACAAAAACAATCAGATAAATTTTACGATGATAAAATAAATTTTCTTTTAGGAGTCACAGAGAAAACAACAAAAAAAATTAGTGAAAAAAATTTATTAAATTTTTATTTATCCAGCATAACAATTAAAGATTTTAAATTTAAACCAAATAAAAATACTAAAGAAGAAATATGGAGGTATCTAAATGCTTCTAATTTAATTAAATTAGAAGACGCATCTGATAAAGAAAGATTGAAGGAATTAGAGCTTGCGGCAAATAATGGGCAAGTAGATAAAAGTACAATTTTTAAAATTTATCAAAAAATTCCTTACAATCTTAACGAATTAATTAATGCAAAAGATATATATCAAACCCTATCAAAAAGTGATGCAAGGCCATTAATTTATCAAAAATACTTGTTGTCTGAAGATAATGAGTCAAAAATAGAATATCTCTTTTTACTAGAGGAGTTATTCAAAAAAGAAAATCTTCTTAATGTTTATTCCAAATTTTTAAGTGATAAAATTGAAGAAATCGGAGTAGATAATATTTCTGAACGATACCAAGAAGTAGCACAAAGTCGAATTATGAAGGATGATGAATTTTTGTTAGGGAAAATAAAGTATAATGATAAAATTCTTCATCAATCAAAAATTATTAAATTTTATATCGAAGAAGAAAACAAAAAAAAAGTCCAAAAAGATATAGACAAAATTTTTAAAAAAATTGGAAAAAATAGAAAATATTTTTATTCAGCTAAAGATTTGGCTTTAGCAGACTCACTTATCGTCGATGGTTTTATCTTGCCATCAAATTTTGATTATAAAGAATTAACTAAAAAATATGATATCCCTAAAAATTTGCTTCAATTAATTGATAATAATCAGAACGCTTTTTTGGCGTTAAAAATTGTTGAAATTATTGGTGAGGATGAACCTTACCAGCTAGATCCAGAAACAATATATTTTATAACTAGCCTTCTGAATAAAATGAATTTAAAAACAATTAGGAATATAGTTTTTAATTCTGCTCTACCATTAAGAGCTTAATTATAATATAAATTTAATTATGACAATTAGGAAGATTCTTACTGAACCAGATCAATTTTTAAGGCAAAAATCTATTAAAGTAGATGAAGTAAATGATGAAATTAGAGTCTTAATGGATGATATGTTGGAAACTATGTACAATGCTCCTGGCATCGGACTCGCTGCAATTCAAATTGGTGTGCCAAAAAGAGTTATAGTAATTGACTTAAGTCGTGAGGATGAAAAAAAAAACCCTTTATATTTTGTAAATCCTGAAATAATTACAAACTCTAATAATGCCGTTTCTTATGAAGAGGGATGTTTATCTGTCCCAGGTCAGTTTGCTCAAATCAATAGACCAGATAAATGTAAAGTAAAATATAAAGATTATAAGGGTAATGATAAAATTTTAGAAGCAGAAGGATTACTTGCAACATGTATACAGCATGAAATTGATCATTTGGAAGGAATTCTATTTATTGACTATCTATCTAATTTAAAAAAAAACATGATAGTAAAAAAACTCTCTAAGCAGAAAAAATTCTTAGAAAGAATCGTTGTTTAGTTTTAATGACAGACAAAATTATTTTCATGGGGACACCAAATTTTTCAGTCCCTATATTAAAAACTCTTTATAATTCAAATTATAAGGTAGAAGCTATATATACACAACCACCAAAAAAAAAATCTAGAGGCCAAAAAATTGAAAAATCCCCTGTTCATCTGGAGTCAATAAATCTTAATATTCCAGTTAGATACCCGGACAAACTTAATAATCAAGAAGAGTTCGATTTTATAAAAAATACTGGAGTAAAATTCATAGTTGTAGTTGCGTATGGAAAAATTATACCCGAAAAATTATTAAATTTACCCAATGTAATTTTTTTGAATATTCATGCGTCGCTACTTCCAAGATGGAGAGGTGCGGCCCCCATTCAAAGATCTATTATTGAACAAGATAAAATGACTGGAGTTTCGATTATGAAAATTGTGCCAAAACTAGATACTGGACCTTATTTAATACAAGAAGCAATTAAAATAGAAATAACCGATAATTTCACATTGTTAAGTAAAAAGTTATCAAATATAGGTTCTAAATTGATCTTAGAGTCATTAGAAAAGTTAAAAAAATCAAAAGTAGATTTTATAGAACAGGATGAGACTCTTGCCACATATGCCAATAAAATTGAAAAAGCGGAAGCAAAAATAAATTGGAATATTGAAGCAAAAAAATTGATAGCAAAAATTAATGGCTTAAATCCTTATCCAGGGACCTGGTTTAAGCATCTCGATACAAGAATTAAGATTTTAGAAGCAATAGAAGTTAATCAGAAGGGCAAAGAAGGTGAGGTTTTAGACGATAACTTAACTATCGGATGCAAAGAAAATGCTATTAGAGTTATATCTATTCAAAAGGAGGGTAAAAAAGTTTTAAATGTAAAAAATTTTTTAGCGGGCCATAAAATAAAAAAAGGTGAAAGATTGATTTGATACACAATTATCAAATTATTGTTGAATACCTAGGATTAAATTATGTTGGGTGGCAATTACAAAAAAATGGGATATCAATTCAGTCACTAGTAGAAAAGGCATTAAAAAAAACTCTAAAAGATAAAATTAAAATTAATGGGTCAGGACGAACAGATGCAGGAGTAAATGCCTGGGGGCAAAGCGCCAATTTCCTTTTTAAAAATAAAATAAAAAATACTTTTCAATTTTTAAATACAGTAAATTTTTTTTTACGAAATACTTCAATTTCAATTATTGATTTAAAAAAAAAAAATATAAAGTTTCATGCCCGTCACAGTGCTAAGAAAAGATGCTATCATTACGTTATATCGAATAGAATTGGAGAATTAGCTGTGAATAAAAACAGATCTTGGTTAGTAAAAAAAAAACTTGATTTTAAAAAAATGAAAAAAGCAATCAATTACTTTTATGGAACACATGATTTTTCAGCATTCAGAGCTTCATCTTGCACAGCAAAAAATCCTATTCGACACATAAATAAAGCCAATATAAAAAAAAGTGAAGATAAAATAATTATCACTTTTGAGTCTAAATCTTTCTTACAGAAACAAGTGAGATCGATGGTTGGGTGCTTAAAATATGTGGGGGAAAATAAATGGACACCAGAAAAAATTAAAAAAATTATTAATTCAAAAAAAAGAAAATTATGTGCTCCACCCGCCCCAGCAAAAGGGCTTTATCTTAAGAAAGTTTTTTATTAAAATTCACTATTTTTAAATATTTTGATCCAATTTTATTTTCATCATGCTTTCTTGCAAATTTTAAAGATTTTTTGGAAAACTTATTACTCAATTTTTTGTTTTTTTTTAAATTTATTATTTTTGTAATTAAATCAATATTATTGCTATAATTAATCACGTTATCTTTAAAATTTGAAGAAACTTTTTTGCTACAAATAACAGGAAGACCATATGACATGTATGTTAAAACCTTCCCTTGGATACCAGTTGCTATTTTTAAATTAGCTAAGCCGAAAAAAGAGTTTTTTATATATCGAGTAATGTTTCTTTGCTGGCCTAGAAATGTCGTATTTCTATGCCTAGATAGTAAAAATTTGTCAAATTTACCAATATTACCAATAACGTAAAAATTTATGTTAGGAATCCTTTTTAATAGTGGAGGCAAAATATTTTTTACAAAATCTCTTACAGCTAATAAATTAGGAAGATAATTTAAGTTTCCAATAAATAAGATTTTATTATTTTTTTTTGTAAATAGAAATTTTTTTCTTACGAACCCTACTGATAAGTTGACTTTAAAAACTTTTTTTCTAAAAACTTTAGAAATTTTTTTAATTTCATACATTGAAAACAATATTATTTTATCAAATTTTTTAAAAATATCGTTTTCAATCCTTCTAATAAAAAAACTTTCAAGTAGGTAAATATATTTAAATGGATTAAATATACTTAGGTTGCAAAAGGTTTGAAAATAATTATGAGAATATAAATCTCCCATTTCAATAACTGATTTACCTTTATAATTTTCAGGAAAATATTGGCTAGATCTTATATGATAAAAAAATAGTAGATCATAGTTTTTTGCGTTATTGATTATGTAATTATGCATTTTTTTTGAATAAAAAAGCCCAAATTGTAATGGCTTCATTTTAAGTATAGAAAAAATTACACTTAATATCTTTAAAAAAAAATTTGGTTTTCTAAAAATTAAAATATTTTTTTTTTTTAATTTTTTTACCCCTAAGCAAACTGTGGTTACGTTATATTTTTTTTTTAAGAATTTTATTATCTTTAATGAACCAATAACATCACCGGAGAATTTTCCTGAATATGGATTTCTCGTTGCGATAAAGAGTATTTTCTTCATTTTTTAGCGTTTATTTCTTTTCGGTTTTTTTATTCTCCATCTTGAGCCTTCTCTTACTATAAACCCACAGCAATTTTTTGATCCACATTTACAAGGAAATTGTTTGTAATCCTTATCAAAACTAAATCCATAATCGTAAGATAGCTCCTCATCTTTTTTTATATCTCTCAAGGAAAATATCCACAATTTTAATCCTTTACCATCAACTTCACAGTTCGGTTCACAAGAATGATTTATCAGTCTAGCAGTGTTGTATTTAAAATCTCCATCTAGGTCATATCTGCTATTAAGATTGAAAAGATAAATCGCTTTATCATTATCATATTTAGGATTTCTCTCTGTTTCTTTTTTTGTGATAATTTTTCCTTTGTAATAAATAATTCTTGTTCCTGCTTTAATGTTCCTTGCAGCATATACACCTTGATTATCAATTTTTGATTTTTTAACTTTATATAATTTCACCTAAAATAGTCCTCAAGGATATTTTGATAAATTTTTGTAAGTTTTTTAAGATCAGATAGCAAAACACATTCATCAACTTTATGCATAGTTTTATTAACTAAACCAAATTCAAGACAAGGTGCAATTTTTCTTATAAATCTCGCATCAGAAGTTCCCCCAGTTGTTGAAAATTTAGGTGTTACCTTTGTAATTTTTTTAATGATTTTTTTTGCCATATGAATAGTTTTTTCTGGCTTAGTAATAAAAGAGTCACCATTAACTATAAATTCTATTTTAAATTTACAATTATTTATTCTGCAAATATTTTTTACTACAGAACTAATTTTTTTTTTTAATGAATTAGCACTATGATAATTATTGTATCTAACATTAAACTGAGCTTTAGCTCTTGCAGGTATTACGTTATGAGCCTTATTATCTACATTAATAGCAGTAAATTCGAGATTAGATGGTTGAAAATTTTTATTCCCTGCATCTAGTTTTTTTTCTTTAAGTTTTTTACATATACCAATTAAAGTATTAATTGGATTATTTGATAAATGAGGATATGCAACATGACCTTGTGTTCCTGAAACTTCTATTTTCCCAGATAAGCTACCTCTTCTTCCAATTTTAATCATTTCACCAAGTTTATTGGGATTAGTGGGCTCACCTACAATACAAAAATCTATTTTTTCTTTTTTTTTCTTAAGGTACTCAACCACCTTTTTGGTCCCATTGACTGCTAAACCTTCTTCGTCACCAGTAATTAGCAAACTGATTGAACCTTTCAATTTTCCTTTTTTTAAATATTTACTGACGGCAGAAACAAAACAAGCAATTGAACTTTTCATGTCATTGGCACCTCTACCTATCAGGTGGCCTTTTTTAATAGATGGTTTAAAGGGATTAACAGTCCAATCCTTTACATTTCCTGGTGGCACAACATCTGTATGACCTGCATAACATATATTAGGACTTTTTTTTCCAATTCTAGCGTACAAATTTTTTACCGGCTTACTTTTTTTATCTTTAAATTCCAATATTTTACAATTAAATCCGAGTGATTTTAATTTCTTGCTTAAGAAATTAATTGCTCCAGCATCCTGAGGTGTAATACTAGGGATCTTAATAAGATCTTTAGCTAATTTTAATTCATTAATATTAGCCATTAGTCTCGCAGTAAATCATTTATTGAAGTTTTACTTCTAGTTTTTGAGTCAACTTTTTTTACAATAACGGCGCAATAAAGTGATGGACCGGCAGGATTTTTTTTATTTGGCATTGACCCTGGTACAACAACTGAATAAGCAGGAACTTTTCCGTAGGAAATTTCTCCTGTTTCTCTATCAATTATTTTTGTTGAAGCACCGATATATACACCCATTGAAATTACAGCACCTTCTTCTACAAGAACTCCTTCAGCAATTTCTGATCTCGCTCCAATAAAACAGTTATCTTCAATTATAACTGGCCCTGCTTGCAAAGGTTCTAAGACACCACCAATACCTGCTCCACCAGAAACATGACAATTTTTTCCTACTTGTGCGCAAGAACCTACCGAAGCCCAAGTGTCTATCATTGTGCCCTCATCTACATAGGCACCAAGATTTACAAAGCAAGGCATTAGAACAGCATTTTTTGCAATAAAAGATCCTTTTCTAACAACCCCGTTAGGAACATGTCGATAGCCAGCTTTTTTCCAATCTTCTTCTTTCCAATCAACAGATTTTCCTGGGACTTTGTCATACCAAGAAGTGTAAGGGCCCCTAAGTATTTCCATTTTATTAATCTTAAAACTTAAAAGTATTGCTTTTTTAACCCACTGGTTAACCACCCAAGAACTATTTTTTTTTTCTGCAACTCTAATTTTACCTTGATCAGTTAATTCTATTGTTTCTTTAATTGCTTCAATTATTGATTTGTCAGAATCAGCGTTTATTTTTTCTTTTATTTCAAAAGCATCGTTAATTATTTTTTCAAATTTATCCATTTTTATTTATCTCCATTAAAAAGTTAGCTAAGTTTTTTGTTTTATAATTAATAAAGTCTGAATTTGAGTATCTAGCAGCCCAAGGTTCATCATTTTCAATCCAAACAGTTTTCATTCCTAGTTCATGTGCTGGTTTTAAATTTCTCGCAATATCTTCAAAGAATATACAATATTGTGGCTCTATTTTGAAATTTTCTATAATTTTTTCGTAGGGCTCCTTTGATGGTTTAGGAACAAAATCAGAGTCTACAATATCAAATACACCGTCAAAAACCTTTTCAATACCTATTCTTTTTGTAACATTTGCTGCATGAGCCTTTGAACCATTAGTAAATATTATTTTTTTACCATCTAGTTTAGCAATTTCTCTTTCCAAAGGTTCATTTTTTTGTAAAAAATCTAAATCAACATCGTGCACGAATTCCAAAAATTCGTTTGCATCTATTTTATGGTTTTTAATCATACCATTCAAAGTAGTATTGTATTCATGAAAGTAATTTTTTTGTATTTTTTTAGCCTCCTCAATACTAACGTTAAGTTTCTCAGAAATAAATTTAGACATTTTCTTATCTACTTGATCAAAAACTTTTGTATCACCTGAATACAAAGTATTATCCAAATCAAATAGCCAAAATTTAATATTTTTTAATTCTTTCATTATCTTATTAAAGTTCCGGCTCCTGTATCAGAAAATATTTCATTTAAAATTGAATGCTGTTTTCTTCCATCCATTATTACAACACCTCTTACACCGTTGTTCACTGAATCTAGGCAGGTATTTATTTTAGGAATCATTCCACCAGTAATAGTTTCATCCTTAATCATTTCTAATATTTTTGAAGTAGAAACTTCTGATATTAATTTCTTTTCTTTATTTAAAACACCTTCAACATTAGTCATTAAAAGCAGTCTTCTAGATTTTAATGATTTAGCTATTGCTCCTGCAGCTGTGTCACCATTAATATTATAAGCTTGATTATCTTTTCCCAAACCTAGCGGAGCAACAACAGGTATTTGATTATTCTTTATTAACTCATTTATTGTATTATTATTAATTTTTTCAGGAATTCCTACAAAACCGAGTTCTTCATTTTCAGGAGATACATTTATAATATTTTTATTTTTTGTATTTATCGATACAGCTTTTGAACCTTTTTTATTTAAGGAATTTACAATATCA
>Ga0209666_1002280_pt1 | contig 14336 bp, 12 predicted proteins | sample SaaInlV_125m_DNA_FD_184679 | JGI IMG/M metagenome (GOLD analysis project Ga0209666, IMG submission 184679) | Marine microbial communities from expanding oxygen minimum zones in the Saanich Inlet - Saanich Inlet SI037_S3LV_10m_DNA (SPAdes)... | ecosystem: Environmental > Aquatic > Marine >...
GAGGAGGCAGATGTTCCTATTGCCAATTTCTTATCTGGAGGAATAGATTCATCCTATATCATAAAAAATATGCATGAAAGAGGTAAAAATATAAATACCTTCTCTGTTGTGTTCGAGAATCAAAACTATGATGAAAGAAAATGGTCAAGAGAAGTCGCTAATAGATATAATACGAATCACATTGAAATTGAAATGAGTGTCAATGATATTGACAGAAATATTTTCAGTTCAATTAAAGCATATGATGAGCCTTATTCAGACCCCTCAACTGTGCCTTCTTTTTTAATCAGTAAACTTATGTCTGAAAACTATAAATCAGCAATATCTGGAGATGGAGGAGATGAACTCCTCGGTGGATATAAAAGGATAAATTATCTTCTTAGTAATAAAAGTAACTTTAAAAAACTATATCCATTTCTCAATAATTTTTATCCAAAACATTATGGTACGGGCAACTATTTTTTGAGAAATGCGAAAGATTTAAGAGAGGCAACTGCAGCTTATTTTTCAGATAAAAATTTGATTAGTTATTTAAACATTGATGACAGTTTTTTTTATGAGAAAAATATATATACTGAACTTGGTTATAAGTATAAATCTATTCTAAATACTGAGTATTCATTCTTTTTATCAGAGATGATGATGCTAAAAGTTGATAGAGCTTCAATGTATAATTCGCTTGAAGTAAGATCACCTTTCGTTGACCATAGATTATTGGAGTATATATTCAAAACGGAGCCTTCGTATTTGGATACAAATTATCCAAAAAAGATATTTAAAAAAAGTTTATCGGAAGATTTTGGAAAAGCATTTTTAGAAAGGCCCAAGCAAGGTTTTGTCTTCAATATCGAAGACTGGATTTTCAAAAATCAAGAAATGATAATGAATATAATATTAGATACAGACACATTATCAATTTATAACTCTGCTAAATTAAAAAAGTTATTTAATAAAAAAACAAGAATAAATGGATTGAGATTATGGAAAATTTTTCAAATTAGTTACTACTTAGATTCAAATCTTTAGTTTATTTAAATCATTGAATTCAAGGTTTACCATTTTTTCAATTGAGTTATTTTCTAAAACTTGTTTTTGAGCCGAATCAGAGATTTTATTTAAATCAAAGTCATTTATTATATTTTCAAAAAAGTTTATAAAATCACTTTCAGTCAACTTAAAGATGAATCCATTTTTTCCATGCCTGACTAACTCTTTATGATTTGAGATATCTGATAGAAACACTATACATCCAGCTGATAAAGCCTCCAGTGTACTTTTTGGGTTACCCTCAAAAGTAGAGGATGAAATATAATATTTGTATGTTTTAAGTAAATTTAAAATATTTTCGTTTTCGAGCTTTCCTAGAAAGTTTACTTTTACATTATTTTCTAAAGCTGTTTCACTTAGTTCATTGTAAAGACTTCCCTCACCAACTAAGTCAATTTCATAATTTGAGTTAGAAAAAGATTGTATCAAATAACTAAGGTTTTTTTGAACTTCCAACCTTCCAATTACAATAATTTTGTTTGGGATTCTTTCATTAAATTCAGTAGAATTTATTTCTCTTACCCAATTTGGCCTATGTTGTATAAAATTTTTTTTAATATTAAAATTTTTTTCTAAAAAGTTAATATCACTTAAACTACTAGCTGTGTAAAAATCAGCAAATTTTAAAGAAACAGATGTAAGTAATTTATATAAAAATTGAGTAAATCTATTTTTATTTTCTTTAATACTAAATTCATACATATCGTACCCAGTTCTAATAAACAATGGTTTTTTTAAGATTATCTTAAAAGTGATTGCGATCCATGAACCAAGCAGTTGGTTTTGTTTTATTACATCAACTTCGCCAAGCTTATCTTTTAAATAAAATGGAATAAAGAATGACTTCAAATAGTTAATTATCTTAAATTTAGACTTTTTCATGTATTTATAAATTGGCAATACTTTAATCTTGTGCTTTTTGAGATAGTCTAAATGGGGTTCATTCTCAGAGAATGTTAAAAAAGTAAAGTTTATATTTTTTTTAGAAAGTCTTTCATAGCTTTCAATTTCCTTATAAAAAGTTCCTGAATCATTCCATGTTGTTAATGAATAATTGTAAGTAAAAAGTACTAAAACATGCATATTTATATGTTAATAAACAATTAATGATTACATCATTCAAAAGATATCATTATACAACTAATATTATTACTACAACTAAGATGGCTTAGTGGTTACAATTATTGACTCTCCAGACTTTATGTTTCAAGATAATTTGGAAATAGACTCGAAATTTCGGAAAGTTTATCTGATGTTTTTTGGGATATTTATAGGTTTTTTACATAAAAATACTCACAAGAAGGTATTTTGTAAATTAATGAATATGTTTTTTTCAAATGATGGACTCATATCTTTTTCTGAAGGAGTCTACTATAAAAAAATTTGGGATAATACTATGTTTGGATATCCAAATAAAAGAATTGACCGTATAATTTTAGATAATAAAAAACATTTTGAAAAGTTATATGAAACTTACTGTTTAAGTGAAGTAAAGCTTATCGAAAATGATTTGATTATTGATTGTGGTGCAAATGTTGGCGAATTGTATAAGTCACTCCAACTTTTTAACAAAGATTTTCAATACAAAGCATTTGAGCCTGATCCATACTCTTTTGAGGTATTAAAGACAAATCTTAAAGATTACAATATTGAGTTATATGATTACGCACTATCTGATTCTGAAGAAACAAAAAATCTTTATTTAAATACTGAAGGAGCAGACAGTTCATTAATCTATTTTGGTAAAAATAATAAAACGCAGGTACAAACAAAAACACTTGATAGTTTTAAATTTAATAAAGTTAAACTTTTAAAGCTGGAAGCCGAGGGAGGAGAGTTCGAAGTTCTCAAAGGTGCCAAAAAGACATTAAAAAACATAGAATATATTGCTGTTGACTACGGACCTGAAAGAGGAGTGCATAAGGAATCAACAAGTGTAGAAATAATTAATTTCTTATATGAAAACAATTTCATGCTCCTAAAAGTATCAAAATATAGACAGGCTGGACTATTTATAAATACTGCTATCAAGTGATCTATTGTTAATATATCCTCCAAAAAAAAGTTCTTTTTTCCCTTTCAAGTATGTTGGGAGCGTCCTTTTTAAATTTGATTTTAGACCAAATGCACTATAGCCAAAGTGTTCTTTCTTCATACTCTCTAATTTATTCTGAATATAAACAGGATGATGACTTGGTTGAATTTTATTTGTGTGAAAAAAATATTTTGCTTCAATCTGCTTGAACCACTCATTAAAAGCTTCTTTCTCACTTGGGCCACCTCTGTTTTCATAATTATTAAAATGCCTATGCCACGCCCTTGCAAATCTAGCTCTATCCTCTGAGATAATCTTTTTTGTTCTAAACATGGAATCATATTGAAAAATTGGGATATTTAAATTAGGAAGATTATTCACTGACAGTAATTCTCCATTCAGGGTAGCTAAGCATAAATCTCCACCACCATTTAGGCGCATGTTCTTAAATTTCTTTTTATTTAGAGCAACACATAATCTAGTTTTAAGGTGAAACCTATCTTTTGTAAAAAATTGGTATTGTGGAAAAATAACACCTGGAAAGTCGCTATATTTGTTAAGGGATTTTTGTAAATTCTTAATTGAGTTTTGATGAAAGAAGTAATCTATGTCCATTCTAATTGCCCAATCTCCACTGGTTTTTTCAAATCCTTCCTGAAAAGTTTCTCCAATTAGTTCCCAGCTAAACTCATATGGCCAATTCTGACCTGTCACCACAACCTCATCAGCAAAGTCTTCATAACAATTTAATGCTTCTTTCCATGGGTCGTTTCTTTTTTCTGGATCTGTGTAGGTTGTAAATACAGATATCTTCATTTTTTAATGATTATTTCTTCAATTTTTTTAGAAAAATTATTGAGGTCATAGTTTTCCTTTATTGTCTTGAGACCTGAATTTACTAACTCATTTCTAACATCAAGTTCCAAATAATAAACTTTTTCAATTAGACTAACCCAATTATCGAGAGAGTTGTCTTTTACAAAGAAAATATTTTCATTGTCTACAAAATTTTTGGGATCCCAAAAACCTTCTGTTTCACTAATTATTACAGGAGTTCCGCATGCAATTGACTGAAGAGCAACGCTTTGTCCTGAGGGTTGAAGAGAATCTTTTAAGGGAATAATAGTTAACTTTGCTTTTTGATAGATGTCTCTTAGCTCTAGGTCATTTAACTCAGGATCCCCCCAGCTGCCATTGATTACTTTTGAGTTACTGCTTAATTTTTCTTTATTTATTTGTTCACTTACAATAATGAACTTTTTTTCACTTAATTTATTTGTAAGTTTTTCTACCAATTCAAAATTTCTAAATCCATCATTACCAACAAATAATATATACTCTTCTTCCTTCATATTTTTCTTTTTCCATATATCTAAATCAACCGCAAAGGGTGAATAGTGAAACTTATCTTTATATTTTGTATATTTTTGAATGGCAAAATCTATTTCACCTTTACTTAAAAAAATAAATTGATCAATTGTTTTTAAACATAAAATAATATACGCCTTTTGAATGAGTGCTAAAATTTTGTATTTTGGAGTCCTTGAAAATAATCCCATTATGAAAGACAGACTAGAGACTTTATTTTTAAAAATTTTTGTATACAAGATCATTGGTAAAGCTGAGCAAGCCATTCTGTTATTTGCAAAAATTAAAAAATCACTCTCAAATATTTTTTTTAAGGTATTTTTATTTGTAACAAACGACCAATATAGAGGAAGTTTGAAAATGTTACGTAATCTTTTTTCGAAGATTAAAAAAAAATATTTTCCAAATCTTGTTTTATGATTCCTAAATTCAACAACATCTACTTTATAATTGTTATCAAGAAAGTAATGATATCCATAAAACATTTCTTTAGCATATTTAGATTTGCTGGAAATTTTGTCTTTTCTGCCACTCTGAAAAAAGTAGAGAACTATTTTTTTACTGTTGTCCATTGTCAAACCAATTATAATTAAAACTTTCTAGATTAAATAAACTTTTATTAATTGATTCTTTAAAATCCAAGGTTAAATTCTTTATGGTGTACAGCATCAATATGAAATTATATTTAATTAATATAAATATCTTTTGTTTAATTATTGATATTATTTATAAGATAATATGAAAATTTACTTTTTAACCTACGGAGACAAAAATTTTTACTTGGCAAAAAAGCACCTTATGAGCCTTGCTGCAAAAAGCAAATATTTTGATTATTGCATTGATATGGGTCCTGCCGACTTAGAAGATTATTTTATAAATAAATATAAAGATATATTCAAAGTGACTCGTGGAGGGGGTTATTGGATATGGAAACACAATATTATTTCTAATCTTTTAAACAAAATTAATTATGGAGATATAGTTGTCTATTGTGATGCTGGAGCTAGTTTAAATTATTCTGCAAAAGCTAAATTAAATTTTCAAAAATATATATCAATACTTAATGATTCAGAGCACTCTAATTTAAGAATGGAATGCGAAGAGGGGTTTATTGAAAAATACTATACCACTAGGGAAATTTTTAATTATTTCAATTTAGAACCTGAGTCTAAAGCCGGTAATAGTACACAGCTACAAGCGGGTCACATGTTCTTCAAAAAAAATAATAATTCAATCAATTATTTCAATGAGTATGAGATATTACTTGATACTAATAGTGAATTTATAACCGATGCATACAATCAAAGTTATCAAATTAATGGCTTTTGTGAAAATAGACATGATCAGAGTATTTTTAGTTTAATGAGTAAAACATTAGGCTCGGAAATAATCCCAAATGAAACTGAATTTAGAAATAGAGTTAGTGAGCAGTTTGACTATCCATTTTTAAGTGTCAGGAGTCATAGTCATGGACTAAAAGATTATCTTAAATATTTCATTAACCCAAAAAAATTTACAGAAAATACTATTTATTTTGATTAGACCATAGAAGGCTGTTATTGAAAATGTTAAAAATATTTTTTTCAAATTTCTGATATGTCAAATGTTCACTGATAAATCTAATCGGTGAAAAATTATCTAAATTGGATATAAAATTCAAATACACTTCATCAAACTCATCCTCGTGTAAAAACTTTGAACCACAAACATTATCGTCCCACCAAGGAACAGTTGTTCCTTTTATTTTTTTACCTTCATATTGATTTACCTGATAGTCCCAAACTAATAATGGAAGATTTTTGCTCATCAATGATTGGATAGCAAATCCCTGGCTTTCAGTCTTAGCCAAAATAATGCAAAATCTGCTATTTTCTGCACTTTCTATAAGTTCTTTTTGCATGTAGCTTCCGTACTCAAATATTTTAAAAGTTAAATTGTTTTTTTCTAAATAATTACAAATAAAACTTAGTTCAGTTTCTTTTCTATTTTTATAATAAATTAAACAATCTAATTTTTTACCTTCATTTTCAGAATTAACAATTAAATCTTTTTCATCCACAACACCGGATGGACATACAATAGTTTTTTCAATATACGATTCACCAAAAAAAGCAATTTGAGTATTTATGGAATTCTCTGAGGCTACTATTTTTTTAATAAATGAGTATTTTTCTAGGTATTTGTTTAATTCCTGATCCCACTTTAACGAGTATAAAGGACCAACTAAAACTTTAGTTTTAGGTGTCCTCTTTTTAATTATTGAATCCAGTGTTCTTTTTCCAAACTCGTCGAATTGAACGATATAGTTATTTTCATAAATATTTTTATTGAAGCTTATGCAATCTTTATTGCGAAAAGTTTTAATCAGATGATTAATCCTCATTTGAGGGCCACTAAAAACAATGCTATCCCTGTAGGGAATGTTAAATATATATAAAAAATTTATTAGAAAGTTAAAAAATATGGAATATCTAAAGCTTTTAGTCAAAATAATTTTTTTCTGAGATTTTTTAAAGTAAATGGGATTATAAAAAATGTTTAACATATACTTACAATAGTAAGCTTAATTTATATGGACCTCTTTATAAAATCTGTTGGAAGTAATAAAGTAATAAATAGTTATAATTATGCAAGAAATTCTGACATAGTTTTTTCAGAAACAGTTTCAAAATCTCAATATGAAAAGCTTAAGACTGAAGACACTGTAGTTGTTGATGAAAGTGGAGATTCAGTTCTTTATATGCTTAAAAATTATGATTTGAAAGAAAATAGCATTATCTTTACAAATACTTATCTAGTAAATGATTTATTTAGTTCTTTAAAGAGTTCAAAATTTAGAAATATAAAAATTATCTCAACGCAAACAGATCATTCTATTGGGAATAAAGACTTTAATAAAAAACCAATCTGTGTATCTAAATGGTTTTCCACAAATGTAAATTTTCAAAATGAACATCTAGTTCCTATTCCTCTTGGACTTGCAAATGAATATTCACCAAAAAATATTCTAAAAAAGGATTATGAACAACTACAAGTAAGTGATTTTAAAATTAATTGTTTATATGTAAACTTTGAAAACAATACGAACTATTTTCACAGAAATAAAATCAAGAAAAGCCTTTTACAAAAAGAAAAAATACACATAGAGCAGGAAAAGCTAAATACTTCTGACTATCTAGAAAAATTAAATAAATACCAATTTACACTATGTCCATTTGGGAACGGCTTTGATACACACAGAATATGGGAGACTCTTTATGCCGGATCTATTCCAATAATTCCAAAGCAATTTAGTTTTGAATCTATTTTTGAGACGGATCTTTTTTTGTTTGAAAATTTAAAGTCATTATCAAGCTATAAATATAAAGCTAATATTAAACAAAATATGCGAAGTTATGACTACTTACTAAATATAGATTATTGGGTAGAAAAAATATCTGAAAATAAAATAGAAAATAACTTCGAAATAGAAAAAGTTAGTCTTAGTTCAATAAATGTAATTAATAACTATTTTATTTTTAAAAAAAAGGAAGAGAAGAGAAAAAAAAGACAAACCTTATATAGAAAAGTCCACAATAAAGTATTTAATTAAATTATTAAAAATAATAAAACATATAATAATTAAATGAAGCTTTTAAAGATAATTCTAAATGATATTTATCTTGCATCAAAAATAACAAATGTAGGTAACAAAAAATTAATCTTGTTTTTAGTGGTTGTTCTTTCACAACTCACAGCTTTTTCAGATGTGGCACTAATTGTGATATTTGCTGCTGTAATAACTGGAAACTACGAAGATGGTCTAGCGATGCCTCTTATAGAATTTTTTCTTGATTATGTATATTTAATTCCAGTTTTAGTGATATTGAGATTTGCACTTACTTACATACAAAGCATGACTATGAAAAAGTTAGAAATGAGGGTAACACGAAATATTAAGGTATATCTTTTAAGAGAAGTATTCGAAAAAAGAAATTATTCAGTTGCAGATGCTTATTTTTACATTAATCAATTAGCAGGCCATGTTTCATTTTTTTATGGGAATCTTGTTGGGTTGGCTAACAGCATCCTTCAGACAGTAGCCTATATTTCATATTTGACCCTGGCAGATAAAAATGCATTTATAGCATTTGGAGCAGGAATTGTAATCCTTTTTTATCCAGTGAGGTTTTTAATAAAAAGAGCTCGAAAATACATGCATGAGATCTATGCTTTTTCAAAATACTCAAATGAAGAAATACAAAGAATTGTTGATAATATGTTTTTAATAAAACTACTGAAGAAAGAGGAAGAAGAACTTGGAAAATTTAGAAGCACTCTTGAAAAACTAAATGACAGCGATTACAAGAACATAAAATGGACATCTATAAATGGGTACTTGCCAAGTTTTTCTACAATGTTGATTCTTTCTATCCTTATTGGTATTGGAGATGTTGCCAAATCATTAACACTAGATTTTATTGGAGTAACTTTAAAATTATTTCAAGTATTGGGAGTAGTAAGCGACTCAGTTAACAAGATTGTAAATTCACATGTACATTTATCAAAATTAACTGAAGTGGTAAAAAATAGAAATGTAGTTAACAAAGACAATTTTATAATGAATTTAGAAAATGAAAATATTGCTATTAAATTTGAAAAGGTTGATTTCAAATATTTCAATTCAGATGTTTATATTTTCGAAAATTTATCTTTTGAAATAAATAAAAAAAAGCATACAGTTCTTACAGGAGCTAACGGGTCTGGAAAGAGCACACTGCTTGGACTATTGGCTGGAGTTTTCTACTCAGAGACAGGCAAGGTAACAGCTTATTGTAATAACTTCGGTTATATTGGAGCAGTCCCATTAATTTTTAATGCATCATTGAGGGAAAATATCTTATACGGAAACAATAAAAATATAACAGATGATCAAATCCTTCATGAATTAAAAATCTTCGATACATTTAAAGAAAAAATTAATTATGATCTTAATAGAAAAGTTGATAATAAAAGTCTTTCATCGGGACAAATGCAAAAAATAGCATTTATACGTGCACTTCTAAATGATGTAGATATCTTACTTTTAGATGAATCCACTGCTAATTTAGATGACAAATCACGAGATCTAATATTTAATATTCTTGAAAAAAAAGAAATAACAATTATTAATTCAACACACGATTCTGAGCAATTTAAACAAGTTGATCACCACATAAATATTGATATAGTTGGAGAAGTAAGAATTCTCGAGAAAAAATATTAGTCACCAACTTTAAGGGAATTCAAAAACTTATTGAAACTATCTGAATCTATTTCATAATCTCCACTGTAAAAGTCATTGTTCACTGGACGTGCTAAAAAGTAATAATATTTCATTTCAAGATCTGAAGCTAAGGAAAAAAAGCAATTATTTTTTGCATCTCCTTCAGCTCTCACTTCAATCAGGCTACATCCTTTGTTCATAAATAACATGTTTGTAAGTCCCGCTCCATGAATGCCACCAAGAACTTTACAATTATTAGAAATGCTAATCTGCATTTCCAAAGTTAGTTTCTCGTATTCAAGTATCTTAAATCCGTTATTTATTAGGATTGGCTTAATAATTTCAAAGTTACTTATTTTTCTTTTTGGTGCACTTTGTCTACTAATCCATACTTTTTCAAACTGCTTGTTTAAGTTATTATTATCAATCGATTTTTTTAAAACATTTGAAACATCCATTATAATTTCTTTTTTATAATTGCCTGCCGGTGAGACTCTCTCCGATAGAATAAATTCTTTTATTAGATATTCTTTATCTTGTTCAAGAATTATGTATTCTTTATTTAATAGCTTTAATGTATCTTTTATAAAATCTAAATTCTCAAAATTAGCTGTTAACAGTATAGGATATTTTTCATGAAATTCTGATGAGACATTAAGCCTTTGCATTGCATCAGTCAACCAGTGAAAATATTGATTACTTCTAGAATCAATTATCCATGTTCCTTTATTTATTTTTATAACCTCAGAGCTCGTCCCAGTCTTTATAAAAGTAAGAACATCTTGTAAAAAAAATCTTATTTTACTATTTATTTTTACTGGGTTCATTCTCCAATGCTTAATATTGAACCTAAAATACCTAAACAGTAATAATTTTGAATCAGATACATAAATATTTTTTAATTTCTTAACTTTGGAGCTGGGTATTAGTTTATAGTATTCTTTTTCAAAAAGCTGATTATCTTTTTTTGAAATATTTTGTGGTGGAAGTCTTTTAGCTAAAGTTTTTTGAATTTTTATATTCATGATTATAAGTCTATATTAAATAAGTATAAAATATTAAAATTAGATAAGTAATATAGAGAAGTTGAAAGAATATCTAGTAGTTTTAGCAGGATCACCGCGAGGCGGAGAAGAAACATGGAGTTCTCTCTACAAATATGTTGTAAATTATCTAGATGCTGATTTAGCTCTTTGTTGTAGTGATAAATGGAATCAAGAAATTTCACTTTTCGAAAAAGCTCAATACAAATGGATATTTCCTGAGATGGATAACTATTTTGACTACTATAAAAATAATTTTGATGGAGTATGGAAAGAGTATTTTGAAACCGGAATGGATACAGGCTTGTATACATCAGGCTCTGTTCATTTTGTTTTCAAAGATATAATTCTCAAAAAACATTTAGATGTTTTAAAAAAATATAAATATATTATTTATACAAGATTTGATCAAAAATATACAGATTATCACCCTCACGGTAGGGAAAACGAAATAATGATTCCTAAGGGAGAAGATTATTTAGGTATTTGTGATAGACATGCTTTATTCCCGTCAAAATATAGTGAGGATTTCTTGAGCATATGTGAATTTATAAATTCTAAAGAAAGCTTGAAAATGAAAAAAAGTTTTAATAATTGTGAAACATCATTTTTAAACCATTTAAATAAAAATGGATTGATTCATAAAGTTAAAAGATATGATAGAGCGCAGTTCACTGCAAGTTTAAAAGGCGAGCATACAAACTGGAGAGTTGCAAGGTACAAACTATATTTTTTTAGAGATTTGATGATGAAGTATCCTGATGAGTTTTTAGAATCAATTTCAAATTTAATTAAAACCAAAGGTATATTATATGTAGTAATTAATGAGTTTAGAATGTTATTAAATTTTCAATATTTAAGAATAAGAGAAATATTAGGTAAGGTGAAAAATAGACATGTCTAGTAAAAAATATGCTCTGATTACAGGGTCTGATGGTTTAGTAGGTTCTGAATCGGTAAGACACTTTTCAAAACTTGGCTTTGAAATAATAGGAATCGATAACAATTCAAGAAAAAAATTTTTTGGTGAGGAAGCATCAGTTTTGCAGAATAGGCATAAACTGAAACAGCAAATTCCGGAATACAGTCACTTTAATATAGATATAACAGGGAACCAAATAAAGCAAGTATTTGAGAAGTATGGTGACAATATTAAATTAATTATTCATACAGCTGCACAACCCTCACACGACTGGGCGGCAACGAACCCATTTCTTGACTTTAATGTAAATGCTTACGGAACACTTAATCTTTTAGAAAATACAAGAAATTACTGCAAAGATGCTGTATTTATATTCACATCCACAAACAAGGTTTATGGCGATAATCCAAATAAAATCGACTATGAAGAAAAAGATAAAAGATATTCGCCAGTAAAAGATTCTCAGTATACAGATGGTTTTGATGAAAAGTTCTCCATTGATAATACGATGCATTCATTATTTGGGGCATCCAAATTATCTGCAGACATTATTACTCAAGAGTACGGTAAATATTTTGGGATGAAAACGGTTGCTTTTCGTGGTGGGTGCCTAACAGGTGGAGGCCATGCGGGAACAATGCTCCATGGGTTTCTTTCTTACTTAGTAAAGTGTGTTGAATCAGGTGGTCAGTACAATATTTTTGGATATAAAGGAAAACAAGTTAGAGACAATATCCACTCGCTGGATCTTGTAAATTGTTTTCATGAATTTTACAATAATCCAAAGTCTGGAGAGGTTTACAACATTGGAGGCGGCAAGTATTCTAATTGTTCCATGCTTGAAGCAATCGATATAGCTGAAAATATAGTATCAAAAAAATTAAGATATGAATATGTAGAGGAACCTCGCAAGGGTGATCATAAGTGGTACATTAGCAATATCTCCAAGTTTGAAAAAGACTATCCAAATTGGAAAATATCTTTAAATATTGAAGATATCATATTAGATATTTATCAAAACATTTAATATTCCTCCTATTTTTTAAATAAAATATTTAGATTAAGTAAGCTATATTTAATGAGTAACTATCTATATTGCTTCGATGAGAATTATAATTTTCAAGCTTTCTCTTCAATTATTTCATTGTTAGATAAAGTATCTAAAAAGATAAACATATATGTTATTCACAAAAATGAAAATAGTGATGATTTTTTTCCAAGAATAATTAAAGAACACGTTAAATTAAACAATCTTATTGTGTACAAGTTCGATAAAGATATAGTAAATTTCCCAAATCTTTATGATGCACACGTATCTGAAGCTACATATTATCGGCTTTTTTGCACCGAATATTTACCAAATAATTTAGAAACTATACTTTATATAGATGCAGATATAATTTGTGTTAATGACCCTACTAAATATATAGAGTCAAATACTTTAAATTTAATAGATAATAAATATGTTATATCTGCTAAAACCGAAGTATTGAAAACTAGTAGTACTGAGGTAGATTTCGATAGGCTTGATATGGAATCCAGTAAGTACTTTAATGCAGGTGTGATGAACATAAAGCTATCTCATTGGAAAAATTTAGAATTTAATTTAAATCAAATGTTTGAGGAATTTCATGAAAAATTAAATTTTTGGGATCAAGACTTGTTAAATAATATCTTTGATGGAAACTATTTAGAATTAGATAAAAGATTAAATCATGTGCTTGATTTTTCATTTTTAGAATACATTAAAGAAAAACAAGATACCAATGAAATAATAACTGATAATATGTTTATTCACTTTGCAGGAAGCCATAAACCTTGGTCAGTAAATGGAATAATGTGCAATCTATCAGAAATATATCAAAAAGAATTTAGAAAGATATCTACTAATAATTTTCATATAACCCATAAAATTCGATCATATTCTTTACTTGTATTTTACAGAAATTTAATTAATCTCAAGTTTTTTAGAATAGAAAAAAAAGGTATGTTTCTATTTGATTTAATTAAAAGTCTTTTGAAAATTAAGATTAGAAAAAATGAAAACTAAGCAAAACTTAGTAATAATCTCAACCTTAATTCCAGCAATGTTATTTTTGAGAATTTCCTCCTATGAAAAGAGTCTCTATGTGGGTACCGCAATTTTATTTATTACTTTATTACTATTTAAAAATGAATACTTTACATTAAATAATGTTTCTAATTCTAATAATTTTTCAATTGATTTAAAAGTTCAACTTTTACTTTTGTTTGTTTTTTTATTATTTTCTCAAAATAGATTCTTAAATATTGAAACTATAACATGGGATGTTTCATCCTATCTCGTAGCGGCTAATGAGATTGACAACGGTTTTATTCCCATGGAGACACAGTGGGAAAGTAAAGGTCCTCTCACAATTTATATTTATTATTTTCTTTCGAATTTTGTGGGGTCAAATTATGTTTTATTTAAATTAATAAATGATATTGTCCTCTTTGTATCAATTTACATCTTATTAATTAAATTGAACATATTAGATTCAAATAAAAATCGCCACGTTCTAGTAGGATTTTTTTTATTGTCAGCTTTTTCAATCCAATGGTTTGTTAGCGAATTTACTGAGTTTTATTGTCTTCCTTTAATTGCTTATGCAAACTATCTTTTTTTTAAAAAAGAAAAGAAGTATGACAAATATA
>Ga0209666_1002281_pt1 | contig 14334 bp, 7 predicted proteins | sample SaaInlV_125m_DNA_FD_184679 | JGI IMG/M metagenome (GOLD analysis project Ga0209666, IMG submission 184679) | Marine microbial communities from expanding oxygen minimum zones in the Saanich Inlet - Saanich Inlet SI037_S3LV_10m_DNA (SPAdes)... | ecosystem: Environmental > Aquatic > Marine >...
GATCCATACGTGCTGCATAAACGCCAGCGAGTGGTTCCAAAAAGAACGCGCGCGAATCCAGGCGTCGACGATGTCCGCGGACGACAAGACGGAGTTGTCGAGAAGCCTCGACGGCGACTGGACCTTCTACTGGTCTTTTTTGTCCTTCGCAAATGCGAAGGTCACGCTCGCGGTGTTAACCGCGTAACAGCGTGGCCAGGCGCGCGTGACGACCGCGACGGGTCTCAGAGTCTACATCCTACTTTCGTAATACGACCTACCCATCTCTACCTACTACGCATACGTCTCCGTCGCCAGGCGGTCGAACCCACCCCTCGCGCTCGCGGACGCCGCCGCGCTCCCCCGCGCTCCCTCCCCGGCGGCTCGGCTGTCTCGGAACGAAAAGAACCGCCGCGGGTCGGCGTGTCTGACTTTTACCGCGATCTCCGAAACCGAAGAGTCGCGCGTCTCCGGCGTCGAAAACGCCGCGAGCCCGAACGCCGCCTTGGCGCACACGAAGAGCACCGAGAAGGTCACCGCCGCGCCCATCGCCTCGAACATCACGGGGTACAGCACCGCCAGGAGGGCGTTCGCGAGAAAGTGAACAAAGGCGGCGACTCCGATCGCCGCGCCGCGAACGTCGACAGGAAACATCTCCGCCGAGATGATCCACGGGACAATCGCGACGCCGAAGTGGTAACTAAAAAAAAAAGCGGCGTACGCGACGAGCGCACCGAGCTTGAACCGGGAAGGGCACGACTCGTTCTGCCAGTTCCCGTCGCACGCGACGATGTTCTGGTGCGCGCGGTGCTTGGCGCGCGGAGGCGCCGGCGCCGGGGGAATCGGAGGGGGAGGCGAGGCGGGAGGCCGCGCGACGGCGGAAAACCCGGAAGGAAGTCCGCCGGACGCGTCGGAGGTTGACGCGACGCGGGACCCGTCCGCCTCCGGCTGCGGCGGCGGCGGCGGCGGCGGCGGCGAGCGCGTCTCGTGGTGGTGTATGAACGCGTCCGACCAAGGCGGCGCCTCGTTGGCGAGCCTTTTTCTGTCGCGACGCCGCTCCTCGGCAAGGATGGCTTCGAGGGAGTTCGCGGGGAGGCCGTCCGCGGCGACGGCGAGACACCGTCCGGGCGCCGTCGCGGCGTCCGCCCCCCCCGCGGCGCAGAACCCGCACGCCAAAAATAGACACTCGCGGCAGCTCGCCGCCGCCGCGCACGCGCCGCTGGGAACCTCCGAGACGGGCGCGGAGGTCCCGCGCTCGAGGTCGTAGAAGACGGCGGCGAGCACGCCGAGCGCGGCGGCGCACGCGAGCGCCGACCCGAGGAACGCCGGGCGCCTTCCGAGTGTCTCCGCGGCTGCCGCGCCCGCGAGGCACCCGAGGACGCACAGAGTCGCCACCGCGACGGCGATGTGCGCCGCGTTTTCCATCCCCGCGACGCCCGCGGCTTGCGCGACGCGCGAGCCGTAGTACGCGAGCGCCTGCGCGCCGACCAGCTGCTGCGCCGCCTGCAGCGCCACCGCCAGCCTCAGCCGGGGGCGCAGGTCCTCCCGGGTCGAGACGCGCCGGAGCGACCGAATCAACCGCGCGAACGAGAACCACCCCCGTTTGGCGCTTTTGTTTTTACCGACACCGGTTTTTTGTTTACGTCTCAAACGCGAAAGGCCCGCTTTCTCGAGAGACGACGCGCCCGACCCGCCGGCGGCGTCGTCAAGCGAGACGCTGTCGTCGTCGTCCTCATCGTCAAAGCTCGTATCCGAGTCGTCCTCATCCTTCACTCCCGGCGTCGCCGAAAACAGCCTTTCACCGTCGCCGCCGTAACCCCCACCGTATCGCCGCCGAGGTTCAAAACCCGCGCGCCGTTGCCGTTTTTTTTTCCGCGCGACGCTTTTGTTCGCCAGCCACGCGGGCGACTCGGGCACCCAGAACATGCAAACGGCCTGGACCGCCGGAACGATCGCGGTGGCACCGAGCGAAACGCGCCACAGACCGCCGAGTGTGTCTGTGTCGCGCGGCGCGAGGATCCGACCGGCCAACGCGCCCGCCGCCGCGGCGAACGCGTCGGCGGCGACGAACGCTCCTCGGATTCTTTTCGGCGCGAGCTCCATCAGGAACGCCGGAGCGTTCGCGGCGCTCGCGCCCGAGGCGAGCCCTGTGACCAGCCTGGAGAGCGCGAGCGTGAGCGCGTCCGGCGCAGCGAGCGCCAGACACGAGCCCGCGACGAAGAGCGCGTCGCACGCGTACGCGACGCGCTTGCGGCCGAATGCGTCGCTGGCGACGCCTCCGAACGCCGCGCCGGCGAGAGCGCCCGACGCGGCGACGGCCGGCGCGGCGTACTCGAGCCACCGCCCCGCGACGAGCTCGTCTCGCGCCTGCGTGACCGCGGTCGCGGCGACGACCGCGTCGTAGCCCCTGGCGAAGCCCCCGAGGCTGGCCACGAGGGCGAGGCGCGCCAACTCAACGCCGCGACGCAGGGGCGCGTCCAACGCATCCTCGACGTGCGCGTCCTCGACCCTGTCACTCGCGTTCAGCGGCTTCGTGGCTTCCCAGCCCGAAGTGGACGTCGCGCCTTCGTCCCCGCGTGGACGCCTCCGGTCGTCGCGACCCACCATCGCGCCCCCCGGCCTCGACGCTCGAGGCCGAGACCCCGCGGACCGGCGGACTGAGAGGAAAAGAAGACGAAAAGAAGAAGCGAAAGAAGAAGCCAAAAAAAAACCAACAATCTGGGTGCATCAATCTCGAAAATCGCGTCCTTCAAAGGACGAAATTATGTGACTAGATAGACATACGTTTTTCCGCGTTGATGCCACTCGGACGACCTGGCTAGATTTCAGCCAATCAACGCGATCGAAACAGAGATGAGAAGCAGGTTGCGTTCGCGGCAGCGCCCTCCATCGGGCATATCCCTGGCGCGTGACGCCTCGGATTCGCGGGAGAGGACTCGATCGCGATCGCGATGGCGACGTCAGCGTGCGCGTCCGCCTGCGCGGCCGCCGCGAGCGCGCGAGCGCGTGTCCCCCCCGCCGGCGGCCGCGGCGCGAGCGGCAGCCCGACGTGCTCGTCTCGGAGGACGATGGCATCGGTGGGCCCCGCGAACCTCGGTTCGCGCGGTCGCGGGCCCCATCACGTCGCGTTCGTCTCCGCGGACGGCGGCGCGCTGGATGAGCCGTCCTCGACTTCGGCCGGCGAGCCGTCCACGGCGTCGTCCTCCACCGCCGCGCGGTCCTCCCCGGCATCCGCGGCGTCGGCGCTGGCGTCGATCCCCGCGATGCCCCCGTCCCAGCTGGACGAGAAGTACCTGATGGGCTCGCGCGCCGAGCGCGAGCAGTGGTTCCCGGTGGCGTTCGCGGCGGACCTCGGCGAGGGCACCATGATTCCGTTCGACCTGTTCAACGTGCCTTGGGTGGCGTTCCGGGACGAGCACGGGCGCGCGGGCTGCGTGAAGGACGAGTGCGCGCACCGCGCGTGCCCCATCTCGCTGGGGAAGCTCGTGGACGGGAAGGTGCAGTGCCCGTACCACGGCTGGGAGTACACCACCGGGGGGGAGTGCGTGAAGATGCCCTCCATCAAGAAGCTGCTCCCGGATGTCTTCGTGGACGCCGCGCCCGTGGTGGAGCGCGACGGGCTGATTCGCGTGTGGACGGGGAAGTGGAGCGCCGACGCCGAGACGCAGCGCGCGGCGATGCGGAAACTGGACGAGCGCGCGCTCGCCGCGCCGGAGGGGTTCACGACCATGGCGGAGGTCACCGTGGAGTTGCCCATGGAGGCGGACGAGGCCATGGAGCGGTTGATCGCGGTGGCCGGTCGCGCCGAGCCCACCGATAAGGTACCCTTCACGCGCATCGACACGGAGATCTCCGACGACGTCTTCCCCAAGATGATCGCCGGCGCGCTGCGGTCGCTGCGCGCGGCGGAGCCGCGCGAGACGCGTTTCCTACCGACCCGCGTGCTGGAGTCCCGCGTCGCGCTGGAGGGCGGGCCGGGGGACTGGAACATCCACCAGATGCACGCGGTGCTTCCCGCGAGGCCGGGACGGTGTCGTGTGCTGTTCCGCATGTCCACCGACTTCGTGCTCCTGCCGGGCGTGGCGAGGTCCATCGGCGGACGCGTGTGGAGCGCGCTGGCGGAGATGGTGCTGCACGAGCAGCTGGAGGCGGCGCGCGCGGGGGGGGGGCACGCGGGACAGGCGGCGGAGAGCTATCGGGAGTGGATGCGGGAAGTGTCCCCCAACTGAATTACCTTATTGTTTTCGCGTTCTTTGACGCGTGCGGGCCGACGTATGGGACGCCGCCCCGCGATGTAACGGAGGAGAGACGACTCTGCCGAATTCATTTACGACGACGGACGGCGTTCCGGCGACGACTTTTTAATCAAAAATCGCCGGACGCGTTTCGCTTCGCTTTGCGCGCGCCTACGCGGGGGCGACGGGCGCGGTGGACTCGCCCTCCTCCCCCTGTTCCGCGAACGCCCGGAGTTTCGGGACGAGCGCTGAGCCGACGAACGTCTGCAGCGGGTGGTACACCAGCACGGGCAAGCAGAACCACACCAAGTCGGGTGATTCGCCGAAGAGCGCCTTGATGAGCGGCAAACCGAAGGCGAGCGTTTTCTGCGAACCCATGAACGTCGCGGCGACGACGTCTTTTTTCGCCAAGCCGGCGGCTCGCGCGGCGACGAACACGCACGCCTTGTACCCCGCCAGCAAAACGCACAGCACCAAGGCCAACGCCGTGACCTCTTTCCCCGAAACCCCGAACCCGGACTGAAACGTGTTGCAGAAGGTGTTGTACACGATGCTTAAAATGATTGCGTCGCTGGCGAGTTTCAGCCGGAGCTTGACCGGTTTCGTCGCGACGCTCGCGCCGAACGTCGGCGACGCGCGGATCATCATCCCCACCAGCACGGGGAGCAGCACGGCGTACGCCAGCTTGCTCACGCTCGCGGCCGGGCCTCCAGACGCGAGGTCCGCTGCTGTGGCGGCGGCGGCGTCGGATCCCAGGTAGAAGAAAATGAGCGCCGGCGCGACGACGACGCCGGCGAGGTTGCTGAAGACGGCGTGGAAGATGGCGACGGCGACGTTCCCGCCCGACGCGTTCGTCAACGCGACGCCCGTGCCTATGGTCGTGGGCAGGCACGCCAGGACGATCAAGCCGTTTATGAGTTCGTGGTTCAGGACCCCGAGTTTCGTGAGCGCCGGCGCGATGCCGAACGCGGTCGCCAGCCCCGCGAACCCAAACACGAAGAACTGGATGAGCGCGTTCGCCTTGACGTTGGTCACCGCCGAGCGCAAGTCGTCCAGCGGAAGCGAAAGGCCCGAGATGAGGAACATCAGACGCACCGCGAGCTTGTTGATGGTCACCTCCGGCTTCAGAGGACCGCCGTTCGCGCCGAGCGACGGGCACGCCGCCGCGACGAACACGCACGCGAACATGCCGAGCAGGAAGTAGTTGGCCTTCGCGAACGCGGCGACTGATGCCATCGGGGACGGCGTCCGTTCGACATCGGCAGCCGCGTCGGAGCCCTTCCCGGCGGCGACGACGCACGACGCGCCGCGACGACTCGAGGGGGCGGCCGGCGCGGTGTGCGTTGGCTGACCACTCACGCGCGAGCTCGGCGAACGCGTGCACTCGCGCGAAAGCGCGACGCACCGGGGTCGAACCCGGGACCCTCCGCGTGGGTTCCCGAAAGCCGGCACTCCGAAACGCAGCCGCGACGAGGTTTCGTTCGCGACGCACGCCGCGGGTCGCGATGCGGACGGTGCGCGCGCATCGCGAGCGGGCGATCCGCGATGGCGGACAGTCGGTCGCGAGGACGACGCCGAGGCGAGCGACGCGGGGGAGGGCATCGCGACGTTCGCCGGGCGGTGTGCGGAAACACTGTCGTGGTGGTCGCGTGGATTTCTTTCCTCGAAGTCCTCGACAAAGACTGTTACCTTATTTCGAAACCTTTTTCCCGAACCTCCCGCACACGGGTCGCGCGCGGTGTCGCCGCCCGGCATGCGCGGACGGTAGCGATGGGCCTGCTCACCTCCCTGCTCTTCGCGGGCCCTCTGTCGATGCTGTACGGCGCCAAGTCAGAGGGAGGCATCAAAGGAAGCGTGAGTCGCGTGAAGGAGTACTTCACCGACCAGGGGTTGACAGCGGCGGACTTGCCAGCGGCGCTCATCTTCCACGAGGTCATCAGCGTCGGGTTCGCCGCGTTCACGTGGTCCGCGTGTTACGGGATCCAGCCGAGCGTGACGATCGCCAGGCCAATGGCCGGTCTGCCCGGGGCGAGCAAAGTCGCGGGAGCGTTCGACCGGGCCCTCGCCTTCTCGGACAAGAAGGTGGCAAACATGAAGTGGCTGAAAAAGGTCCCCGTCGTGAAGCACGCCGCGCCGCGACGATTGACGGTTTCGCTCGCGGAGTCGCTGGTGTTCCGGGGATCGATCAAGCCGATCACGTTCGGGGCGAAGCTCTATTTATCGTACAAGTTCGTGGTGTGGGGGAAAAACAGGACGAGGGGGGTGAGGCCGGCGTGTTTGAGTCTCGCGCTGCCGCCGAGCGAATCGTAGAAAGTGTTGTCATGGTCCATCGACTACGAAGCTCGTTCATGAAAAACGCCAGCATTGTTCCTTTTGTCATGTCCAATTGCCTCCACTTCTCCAAGCGCGTGCGCGCCGGGTGCGGCGTCGTTCCGCGTCGCGGCGTTCGCACCGCGCTACGCTTCGCCCGACGGCGTGCGAGCACGTCGCTGACCTTTTGTAGGGCCGACCCGCGGGTTGGTGGGCCGGGGACGCGCAGATGGTGGACCCCGGGAATGGCGGCAACGACGCGCACGCCAGTTTTCGCTCCGCGCACCTGCCTTTCGAGCCCCGGCCCGCGATGACGCCGGTTCCGGAACCGCACCCCGAGGTCCAGCAGCAGCGAGACAACGTCGTCGTGCTCCTCGGCGTGTCCTGCATCGCCGCATGCTGCATGTGCTGGTTCCTCGAGCACCTCGCATTTTTGTTACGCCCGCTGGTGTTCGCCGTGGGCCTGAGCCTCATCCTGCGCCCGTTCGTGGACTTCGTCTCGGACGCGCGGTACCAGAAGCACAAGCTCCGCGTGTGGAACGCTCGTCCGCCCTGGCACCCGCGCGTGCTGGTCATCCCGCGGCTCATCGCGCTGCCCGTCGCGATCGCGATGCTCGTCCTCGTCAGCGCGTCGTTCCTCTGGGCGCTGTACCTCACCGAGGAGTGGATCACGCAGCACTGGCAGACGAAGGAGTGGAACGACCGGTTCATCGCGCGCATCAACGAGCTCGCTGACTTCACGGACAAAATCGCGCTGCGCATTTTGGGGACGAACGACTTCGCGCTCGCGTCGTGGCACACGCTGCAGGACCAGGCGGAGATCACGCTGAAGGACGAGTCGTTTTGGACGTCGTTCGCGAATAATCTCTTCAACTACCTGGGCGACATCGCGATTTGCATGTTCTACGTGGTGTTCCTGCTGGCGCCCCCCCGGACGCCCGCGCGTCTGCAGTCCACCATCGTGCGCAGAATACACGCCGCGGTGAAACGGTTCGTGATGATCATGGTGGCGCTCTCCGCCGTGCGCGCCACGCTCGTGGGGCTGCTCATCTGGGCCTGCGGCGTTCCCGGCTCGCTCTCGTTCACCATCACCGTGGTGTCGTTCTGGCTCTTCTTCATCCCCAACCTGGGGAGCTTCGTCGCCGCCGCGATCCCGCTCCCGCTGCTGGTGCTGCTGCCGGACCTGACCACCACGCAGAGGTGGTGCGGATTCTTCATCCCTGGTCTCGGGAGCTTCCTCGTGGGGGACATCTTAGGGCCGGTGTGGTACCGGAAAGGCCTCGACATAAACGAAGTGGTCATCCTGCTGAGCCTGGTGTTCTGGTTCTCGGTGTGGGGGTGGGTGGGCGCGGTGCTGGCGGTGCCGATCATGTGCACGCTGAAGATCGTCATGGAGGGCATCCCGCACGCGGGCGCGCACGCGGTGGCGCGCATGATGGCTCCGACGTACGAGTACGCGTACGCGGAGGAGGACGAGGGGGAGTGGAGCGACGACGAGGCGACGCCGGCGGTTTCCGTCGCCGGCGACGGGGCGGAGAACGACCTGAGAGTCCGCGCGCGGCGGCGTCGGTGGCGTCGCCCCGGCTGGATCGAGTCGGGGTACAGGAAGGTGCTTCAGTCCAAGTGGTTCAACAGCATGATGGGCACGGAGACGCCCGCGCGGCGGCGGAGGCGGGACGCGCCTCCGGATATCGACGAGGAGGACACGGGCAGGGCGCCTTTGTTGCGGCGAGGAGACGATAGTGACTAGTCAAAGCATCATGAAAACGACTTCGTCTCCGCCTTCTCTCCGCACACGCCGTGCATCGCGAGCCAAGGCGGGCACGAGCCCTGCGCGTTCCACGCCGAACCGTCTAGGAAGTGCGCATCGTCCCCCTCGCGCCTCTCGCACAGCGGCGCGTCCGGCTCGGCGTTTCCAGTCGCCGCGCGGAAGAGCATCTCGTCCATGTACAGGCGCGGCGCCTCCGAACACGGCGTCTTCTTTCCGCGGTTTCCGCGACTCGCCTCGCACGGCGGGTCGGTGGGCGCCGCGCGGTCGTTCCAGAGCAGCTTGTACCTGGCGGCGTCCATGCGCGCGCGCAGCGCGTCCACCACGGCGTCCGGGAGCGCCAGGACAGCCGCCGCGACGCCCTTCGGGTCTCGCGCGAAGATCGCCTCCGGCACCTGCAGGATCATGGCGCGCCAGTCCACCGCCCAGCGGAACGGCAGGTACCGCGCGATGTCGTCGCTCACCACCACCGGTATGCACCCGGCCGCGACGGCATCGAATATGCGCCGGCTCGTCGGGTTGTCACCGCGAGGAACCCAGCAGAACGTAGAAGACAGCATGCCCTCCGCGTACCCGCCGTGACTCTTCCGCGACGAAACAGCGCCCTTCGATCCCGTCGCGTCGTCGGAGGTCTCGTCGTCCGACGAGAGAAACACGTCGTGGCCCTTCTCGCCGACGAGCGCCTCGAGCGCGACGCGCGCCTCCGTCAGCCTTCCCAGGCTCCCCTCCAGCCCGCGCACGCCCGTGCCCTTGAAAAACGTCCCGCGCTTCTTCGTGTGGTACGCCACCTTTCCACCGGCACTCCGAAGCGCCGCCGCGACGGATGAATGCGTCGCGAAGGGCACCGTCGCGACGACGCTCGCCACGTTTGGACCGCCGTCGTCGAAATCCGTCACCGCCGTCATCAAACGCCCGCCCAGCGCTTTTTCCACCGCGGCGCTCACTTTTAACCCCTCCGCGACGTCCTCTTTGCCGAACATCCACTCCGAGGGAAGCATGAACAGGAACTTTTTGTCATCTCGCGCAGGGAGGGATGCCGTTCCTTTCTTCGCGCCGCCTGGCGCATTCGCCGCCGCGCGCATCGCGTCGAGGCGACGCCCCGCCTCGGCCACAACCGCCGCGCCCTTCGCGTCGCCGCCCTTTTCGTCCCACCAGGCGTCCATCTCCGCCCAGCCGTCCCCGCGCCCCGCGTGCGTGGCGTGCCACGCGAACTTCGCCACGAAGGGGCTCACGTCCACCAGCGAGTCCGTCACCACCACAAGGTCCGCGTCCGCGGGGTCGGAGACGCGGCGTTTATCGGCGCGCAGCGGCGCGCGGAGCCACTCGGGGTACATGAACTGCGCGGGTGTTGTCTTCGCCGCGAGCACGTCCGAGTCCGGGGGGTCGAGCGTGTACTCGCGCTCGCCCCGCGCGCTGAACGGCGTCCACGCGAACAGGTCGAAGGCGTAGAACGTCGCGTCCGCGGTCGCCGCGCGGACGCGCGACTCGCACGTCGAGCCGCGCATCGAGGCGCCCGAGGCTTTGCCCAGAGACGCGAGCGCGTGCGCGGGCGCGTCCGCGCCCGTCGCGAGCGCGACGACGGCGACGAGCGCCACCAGCCCGGCGACGAACCCCGCGGCGGCTCGAGGCTGACCACGCCGCGAGGCGCCATCGCCGGCGGCGAGCCCGCCGACGAGCGGCACGCGCTCCAGACGGTCGCTCGCGACCATCGCGCGCGCGAGAAAGTGTGTTACATCTCGCCTTTCGGGCCGACTTTTCATCGGTCGGCCACCGGTCAGAGCGATCAATCGAATTCTCCGACGGGTCGAATTCATCGGCTCTCCGATCATGCGCCTTTCGGGCCGACTTTTCATCGGTCGGGCCATTTCGTCGGTCGCCCAGACGCAAGTCGTGCGTAAAGTGCCAGAGTGGAAAAATCTCGCGCGAAACTCAATCGAGGCGACGTGTCACGTCTCGGCGCACCGTTTGAAGCACCGCGTCATCAAGAGATCGGCACTCTCTGGATCGCGCGGACTGTGTTCGATGCCGGCGGCCATGTTCGCCGCGGCGCACATCGCGCCCGCTGCGGCGCATCGACGAAGCGCTCACGGCGTGACCCGCGCGGCCGTTTCTCGCGCCCCCCCCCGCGCGCGCGCGCTCTCGTCCGAACGCGCCGGCCGAGATTCGGTTAAGGCTCGCGCGTGGTGGCGGTTCGGCGGAGGCGCGGAGGCTGCGGAGGACACCGCTCCGGCGGCGCCGCCCTCTGAGCCCTCCGGGACGTCCGCGAAGAAGACCATCGACGCGCTCAGCGCGCTTCTCGGCGAGGAGGACGCGGAGGAAGAGGAGCGCAGGCGCGAGGAGGAGGCTGACTTGGCTCGCGCCGCGGCGCAATCGCGTCTCGAGGCTGTCAAAGCCGCCAAGAGCAAACGCCTCAAGACGTACCTCTCCGCGTCCACCGCGACGCTCAGAGCGCAGCAGCTCCAGATGCTGTTTCTGGACATGCCCATCGTCCCCCCGTTCATGCAAGCTTTTTTCTTGGGGAACGAATCCGACGAAGAAGAAACACGAGACGTCTCCGCTCCGGAGCCGTACGACGGCGCGTGGTTCGACGCGGCGCCGCCGCCGGACGGCGGCGGCGTCGGCGCGACGATCGAATCAACACGAGACGACGCCGCGAAGTCGCGCACGGTGGATGTCTTCGGCGAGGACCTGACGCCCGCGTTCGTGGAGTACGTCGGCGAGAAGCTCCCCGGCGAGTTCTCCGTGCCCATCGTGCCGTACCCGTACGTCTGCCTACCCGGCTCGCGCGCGCGGCTGAACCTCTTCGAGCCGCGCTGGCTCACGCTCTTCGCCAAGCTCCTGCGCGAGCCGCGCGACGCGAAGGACCTGGTGCTCGAGGGCGCGCGGGACAACAACCGCATCGACCTCGGTCGCAACCCGATGGTGCGCGCGTACGAAGCGGACGACGACGGGACGTACGACATCGTCCCGGGCAAAGGGCGGTTCGACGAGACGCCCTTCGTCGGGACGAAAGCGTTCGGGTCGCTGTTCCGGCGCGCGGACGGGAAGCTGGCGGGGATTGGCACGTTGATGCGCGTCGAGGCGCACGACGTGGTGGTGGACGGGCAGCTGCTCTCGGTGTACGCCAAGGGCACGTCCAGGTTCAGGGTGCTGCGCGTCAGGCAGGCCAACCCGTACATCGTCGTGGACGCCGTGCCGATTGACGCGGAGGTTCCGCGAATCGAGGAAGAGGAGGAGGCGAATCTCGCGCGCGGCGAAGAAGCGCTCGTCGCCAACAACATCGTCGCCGGCGCGAGCGACGCGGAGGCGCCCGCGACGAACGCGATGGCGAGCCTCGACGCCGTGCTGGGCACGAAGGACGAGGAGGAACCGTCTCGCGACGCGCCTCTCGCGGTTGACAAGGAAGTTGACGCCGATCGCGACCCCACACCGGACGACGCGCCCGCGCTTAAAAGCGCCAAGGGCCTGGCGCGCGTGGTCGAGCGCCTCATCAAAAGCGATCCGTACTACAGCGAGGCGGTTGGCCTGGAGGAGGCGTGGCGGGACACGTCTCTGCGTCGCGACGTGTTGGCGATGACTGACTTCGAGGTGGCGAACGCGATGCTGTACGCGACGCCGGAGCTGGCTCTGGCGCTTTTGGCGTGCGAGGACGACGCCAAGAGGCGCGCGCTCACAACGAACGTCGCGCTCGGCATGGAAGCCGCCGTGGCGGCGGGTCTGACCCCCCGCAAAGCGCGCCTGTTCAAGTCGCTCGGCGCCTTCGCGTCGCTGTTTCTCGTCGGGTTCGGCATCGCGTGCGCGCGCGACCTACTCGAGGCCAACTGGCCGCGCTGATGTGACGATGGAGGCTCAAACAGGAAAACCCCCTAAAGCAGAAAAGATTTTGTAATAAGAGTACACCACATATGTTAGAAGTCTATTCGTGTTCTACCGTTTCGCAAAACGCGCGACGGTGTCACTTTGTGAGCGACGGTGTCACTTTGTGAGCTCGGCGAGCGCCGACGCGAGCGCCGCCTCGGCGACGCGCAAGCCGTCGGCGTCGCTCGCGTCGGCGTCGCGCTCCAGCGCCTCCCTGTCCCGGAGGAACCGACGCTCGAGTCGCGCCGCGGTTTTCGCCGTCGGAGCGGAAGGATGCTCGATCGACATCGCCGCGCGTTTCAAGTCACGGTTCGCGCGCGCCAGCGTCGCCTCGCGCCGGCGCGCCGAAGCGAGGTCGGCAAGCGCCGCGTCGCGCTGGCGTTTCAGATCATCCAGCTCGCGGCGCCGAGAGTCTCCGTCGCGCTCGCGTCGCGGTCGCGAGTCTCCGCGGTGGCTCGAGTCTATGGCGTCCGTCTCGCGCTCGGCCGCCATAGACCCGAGCGCGGCGAACACGCCCGGGCCGACGTCCAACGCGGAAGAGTGGAACGACCCGGCGCCGTCGCGACCCGACCCGAGGGCATCCGACGCGTCCGAGTCGGACGCGTCGGACGCCGCGCCGCCGTCGTCCGCCGACTCCAGCGGCGTGCTGGGCGAGCGCGGTCGCCCCGCGGCGGCTCCGCGACGCAGCGCCTCGCGAAGCGCCGCGCGCGTCTCGCGCAGCGCCGCGCGCGCGTCCGCGAGCTCGCCGGCGACGTCCGAGACGCCGGCGGCGGCCTCCTCGAAACTGCCCGCGAAGCTCGGCGCGACGAAACGCGTCGGCGTCTCCGTCGCCGCGTCGCGCGACACGCGCGGCGAGACTTCCGCGTCGCGAAATTTCGCGAAAGTCTCGCGCGCGTTGCGCAGATCAGCCTCCAGGCGCGCCGCGTCCGCGCGCGCCGCCGCCGCCGCCGCCTCGTGCGCGCGACCATCCTCCAAGGCGCGCTCGAGGCGCGCCTTCACCGCGTCGCGCTCGTGCTCGGCGTCCCGCGCCGCGCCGGCGGCGTTCGCCGCCGCGCGCGTCGCGTCGTCCAGCCGCGTATCCGCCGCCGACGTCGCCGCGCGCGCCTCCTCGCGTTCGCGGCGCGCGACGTCCAGCTCGTTTTTCAGCGTCGCCAGCCTCGCCTCGGCGTCCGCGAGCGCGGCGCGCGTCGCCGACGCGGCGTCAAGCGTAGACTCCAACTTCGAGCGCGACTCGCGCTCGCGCGTCCCGGAAGCCGCGGCGTCCTCCGCCGCGCGCGCGGCGCGCGCCTCGGCGTCGGCGGCGCGCGCCGCGAAACGCGACGAAGCCGCCTCGACGTCGGCGCGCGCGCGGCGTTCGGCGGCGGCAGCCGCCGCCTCCGCCGCCGCCGCCTCCGCCTCCGCCGCGGCGGCGCGCTTCTCCGCGTCCGCGAGCTTCGAGGCGACGCGCGCGCCAGCCTTGGCGCGCGTCTCCGCGGCGTCCGCCGCGGCGCGCGCCGCCGCCTCCTTGGCTGACGCCAGCGCGGCGACGAGCGCGGCGGTCTCCGCGCGCGCGGCTTTCTGCCGCGCCGCCGCCGCGCGCGACGCCTCCGCCGCGCGCCGCTCGGCGCCGTCCGCGCGCGTCTCGGCGTCGCGCGCGAGCGCGTCGGCGGCTTCCAGCGCGGACGCAGCCGCGTCGGCGTCCGCCCGCGCCGCGCGCTCCGCCTGCTCGCCCGACGCGACGAGCGCGTCCGCGTGCGCCTCCGCCTCGGCGGCGCGCGCGCGCGCCTCGGCGGCGTCTCGCGCGGCGTCGCGCGCGGCGCGCTTGAGCTGGCTGAGGAGCTCCATGGGGGGCGTCTCCGCGGCGGCGTCCGCCGCCCACGCGGCGGCTTCCGCGCCGCCGCGCCCCAAAAGCGAGGGCTTCTCGAAGCGCACGGCGTACCACGCGGGGGTGCCCACGACGGTGGGCGAGACCACGCCGCTCGAGGGCGAACGCGGCGAATACTCAGGCGCCGACTCCGGCGGTGACTCCGGCGATCGCGGCGACGCCGCCGCGCGCGCCGTCGCCGCGTCCGAGCGTAAACCTCCGGCGGAACTTCCGCCTCCGGCGCGTATGACGTCGAACCCGCGCTCGACCCAGGCGTTGACCTGCGCGGCGAGGTCCACGCAGCGCGCCTCGGCGTTCTCCAGCCGCCCGCGCACGGCGTC
>Ga0209666_1002293_pt1 | contig 14307 bp, 16 predicted proteins | sample SaaInlV_125m_DNA_FD_184679 | JGI IMG/M metagenome (GOLD analysis project Ga0209666, IMG submission 184679) | Marine microbial communities from expanding oxygen minimum zones in the Saanich Inlet - Saanich Inlet SI037_S3LV_10m_DNA (SPAdes)... | ecosystem: Environmental > Aquatic > Marine >...
CTGAACACTTGACATTGAATTATTTTTCACATCCCCGCGTATCGTTTGCTTTTCAACGGATTGTGAAAAATTAGAGTGTCGTTTGAAGGTTGAACTAAAAAACGATATCTCTGGGTTGCCCATAATGAACTCATCCTGAGCACCAATTGCTACAAGTTGAACAATACCAGAAGACATGTTATACTACTTTAGGGGGAGAAAATTACACGACTATTCGTCGGCGGGTGATGAAACTCAAAATAAGGTGGTTTGGGTCATTGGTAGGGTTTGGTGTGATACAATCACCATTTTGGTCATATATTTTAACAGTTAAGGTGCTGAGATTTTGGAGAGGCGCTAAATACTGACTCACAATCGGATATTGGTTTTCAAATATATGAATATATGTATCATCCGCGTGTCCAACTCCCTGTGGCACAATGGCTTTGGAAATGAGTGTCGCGAATGTACCTGTGACATTACTTAATGCGGGTTGGCCACCAGCAACATTTGCCCCTCTCTGATTTAAAATTGGGTCAATTTCAAGTTCATCGATGTCAATGTAAATGTGATCAGTTTGAACTGTGGTGTGAATGTGAGCCGCCAACAGTTTAGCCTGAACGACATTGTTTAGGGGTGTTTGAAGATGTACCTGGAAATTATTTGCGCTAGTCTGTCCAATTGAATCTACGGTGACAATAGCATACTCGTAGTTTAGATCGGGGACTGTATGATTTGCCGTGTAGTACGACATATATAATAATCCAACAATTTTTGTTCTCTAAGTGGCATCGGGGTTAAACCCCTTGACACCCTGCGCAGTAATTTCACATTTAAGACGAATGACTATAAAATTATGTCCAGCAGTTATAACTGGATTTGTGAGTGTCTGACCGGTCTGGTCGTAAATTTTTACTCTAAAACGATCTACACTTCCAATTGGGAATGTATAGTTTGTTTCAACTGGATATTCATCTTTGAATAAAATAATGGAATCATTCCCACTTGGATTGAGGGATACCGAATCCGACACAAGACTCGCAAAAGAGTTTCTAATTTGTGTCATATTTGGTTGTCCTTCATACACATTTGAGGTACGCTCCATATATTTGGAATCCAGTTCATCGATTGCGATATAACAGTGTTCGGTTACTTCCGTAGTTTTGATATGTGCGGCGATGAGTTTTGCGTTAACAATATTACGAATGGGTTGCGTGAGATAACATGTAAATGTATTAGCACTATCCTGACCAACGCTATCTAACGTCACGGTATAATATTCGTATTTCAATTCGGATGATGTGGGTCTCGTGAGATTACGAGTATCCATTTATATTAACTTAGATAATTACAAGTTTGGTTTTCTACAAACGAAGCGGAGAACTAAAAAGTTGGCACCATTCTCTGTTGAGTTTTTAATCGTGTTGCCATTCTGGTCACGAATGGTCACACTGAGACGATCAATGCGTCTAATTGGATCAATGTATTGACTTACAATTGGATAGTCATCCTTGAATGTGATGAGCGAGTTACCGGCGGCGTGGGTGGCACTTTCAGTTATGAGACTCGCAAAAGAACTTCGGAGCATACTTAAGTGCCCCTGCCCAGTCAAAACATTTGAGGCTCTGTCGTTAAATATAGTATCCAATTCTTCCACGGAAATATAGCAGTGCTCAGTCACAACATTTGAGTGAATGTGGGCAGCCAAAAGTCTCACCTGAACCACATTTTTGAGGGGTTGCTGAAGGTGGCACGTAAAAGTATTCGCACTGTCTTGTCCCACGGAGTCAATAGTTATGGTGTGATACTCGTAGTCAAGATCTGGAATAGTCTGGGGCGAAGTCACCAAAGCCATTTAGTATTAGTTTAGATTAAAGATCCGCCAATTCCATCCTCAATCTCGTAGCCGGCTTGTTCCGCAACAAGCTTTTCGGAACCACAGAGACCACCTGGAGTGAGGCTCTTGGTGTAAGTGCTCCCCTCACTGGTGTGACCGGGGGCGCATTCAAGGCGGTGTTCCAAGTTGAAGATGGACTCTTCATTGATCGCCTTAATGGTGATTGGTCTGGGTTGGTACTTGCTGGTGTTTTTCAACATACCGAGCACAAAGATCAGAGCGATCAAGGCAACAATGGACATGATGGCATTTCGGTTAGCACGGTTAAGGTTGAGCATTTATAATGTACATATATATTTTTTCTAAAGTGCGTTAAAGGTTATTGAATAGTTTCCTATTAGAGAGTAGATGGCTGAAGAAATTGTCTTAGATCGTGGGAGTGCTACTGTGATGAAACTGGACGCCGATGAACAGGCCCTGATGGATGAAATTGAGATTTCAACTTCGCGTCCTCAGCCTGTGCGTCGTCCACCACAACAGCAAGTGCGCCGCCCCCCACCACCACAACAACAAGAAGCCATGGATGCTTTCGTGAATCCAACCAAGCAAACAGCCCCACCACCACAACAACAAGATGAAGAAATTGACTATGGTGAAGATGAACCAATGTTTTTTGACGATGCCGAAGATGGTCCAGAAATGGGTATGCAACAAGAACAACCATCTAAAGGCTACAGCTCTGTAGATGAAGAAAAAAGTGATCTTGTTAATAAATTGGGTCGCCTTGAGAAGAAAGGTTTTGCTGTCAACAAAAGACTCAATGTGTACTCAAGCGTTGAAGACCTCCGTACAGAAGTCAAGCGGATTACCTACAGTATTGATGTTGAACAATCTATTCGCTTCTCTCGGCGTATGTTGGTGGCATGTGTTACAGGCTTGGAGTTCCTGAACAAAAGGTATAACCCCTTTGAGATCCAACTTGAGGGTTGGTCGGAGTCTGTCATGGAGAATGTAGATGACTATGATGGAGTCTTTGAAGAGTTGTATGTCAAGTACAGAAGCAAGGTCAATGTTGCCCCCGAGGTCAAACTCATTATGATGTTGGGTGGTTCAGCGATGATGTTCCACTTGACAAACAGTATGTTCAAGAGTGCTCTCCCCAATATGAATGATGTTCTCAAGCAAAACCCAGACCTTGTCAAGAATATGATGTCTGCCGTTCAAAACACAACCCGCGCACCATCTGGACCAGCTGATGCGGCTCCAGTGGGTGGCACTGGTCAGTATGAGATGCAAGGTCCAGGTATTGACATCTCAAGTCTCATGGGTGGTGTTATGATGCCACCTCCACCACCAATGAATACAACTCCAATCCCAGTCACCGAACAAGATGATGATGATGTCTCGGACATTGTTTCCATTTCAGGAGAATCCACGGGTGGTGAAGTGAAGGAAGTGAATGTTGAGTCCGGCAAGTCTAAGCGAGGACGCAAAAAGAAGAAGACCGAAATTAATCTCTAAGTACAGTATAAATGATAGGCTACTGTCCTTTGGAGGAACTCGAACCTCCTGCCAGACAACAGCAACCTGTTGTTAGTCCAAAGGTTGAAAGCAAACCTTTGGCTGGCCTCGAGGAAACTGAATGTAATTACGTCGTCATGGCTTTCATTGTCGGCGTTCTTTTCTTAGCCGTCTCTGATTCCATCAGGGCGTAAATTGAAATTTAATTCTACCTTTGGGACTTTACACCCCATTAGGTAAAATTGATTTAATATGTGAATGTTGTAATTTCCGTTTGACCACCTGTACCATCATCCAGATCAACTTCGGCTGAAAGATCGCGGGTAATCTTTTCAAGTTTACCACCACACGCGGATATGAGTTCCACGAAAATGTCGTATGAGTAGATTCTCGTACCATCGGTGTTGTAAGGTGTAATACTTATACCACGAATACCTGTTGTAACAGTTGGACTCCATGGATAACTATTTGTTCCACCAAACAAGTTCCTTGTACCAATGGCGATATCAATCGTTGAAGTACTTTCATCACCCGTACCACCTTGAAGTTCAAGTAGCATCGTACTCAGGTCCTTGACAGTTGAACCATCCGTTCTCCTCAAAATGGCTGTCACTTTTGCGTAGAAGGCGCCGGCTCCAAATACGAGTTGAATATCTTTCGCAACGCCCTCGCCCACAGAGAATGTCTTAGAGTATGTCTTTCTGGAAACTTCTACCGAGTTAGTTATGACACCACCACCAACTTCAAGATCTGTTGAAGCAGTATCACCACTTAGACCAATGGCGACTTGATTACCAAGATCAATGTTACCACCAACTGAAACATCACCCACGATTTCAAGATCGCTATTTACAATTGTTGTTTTGGACGATGTAATTGGATTTATGTAGACATTACCTGTTGTATCTGAATAAATATTGGAAGAACCTCCAGTTGTTGTGAACTCTATGATTGCGTTTGAAGAAGAGCTCTCCACCCGTGGGATACCGTCATACACATGGAACTTTGTGGCTGGTTTGTTCGTACCCACACCCACATTACTTGAATGAATGAGGTGAATACAATTTGTTTGGGTGCTATTATTGGCAACACCCATTACGAGACCTGTGGTACCATTCGTCGCATTACTGAAACCCCTGAGATAGCCACCTTCTCCGTCATCTGTATAGATGAGCATACCTGTCTCTTTGTTTGTACCACCACTTTCAAGTCTCAATAGATCAATATTCCCCGGGCTTGTATCATAGATATGAATATTTGAGCTTGGCGTTGTTGTACCGAAACCCAACTTACCATCGCCATCAAAACGGGCGAATTCATCATCGTTGTTCTCGTCAATTTCATGTACAAAAGTCAAAGGACGACGAGTGGAACCATCTAATTTACTTCTAATAATATTACGACTTGTAGCACCAGATGTTGTAGATAATTCAAAGCCAGTGAGCTTAAATGAACCCCCACCCGAAAACTCAAGATCGCCATTTACAACAAGCTTAGTATTCGCACCTCTCCCATCTGCATCACCACGCTGACCACCAACAACTACGAGACCATTATCACATATGACCATTGGCTTATCTGTTTGACCATCCATTGTCTCCAAAATTTCACTTGTTCCATATAGGGATTCTCCAGATGATGTATATGTTTGAAATACATGTTCACCCGCTATGTGTCTAATTCTATCGGGTCCATTATCAGCTGATGAAGCGTCATTACCCTTAAAGAGGAGCAACTCGGTTCTTGAAAAATCAGTGTTATATCTTCTCTCTATGATATGTGTATTACCAAATTCATCTCCCGAAAGTCCCGAAAATGTGAGTTGTTGTCCGATTACAACATTACCCAAAACTTCAAGGGCACCGCGTGGAACATCTGTACCGATACCTACATGACGAGATGTACCATCTATGTACACTCCCACAGCTGTACTATCCTTGACTTTATTTGGGTTTTGTGTAATTCTAAAATCATTGGATCCAGATACACCAACCGCCCAACCCGAGGGATCTATATCTCCATCGGTTTGAATATAAGATGTAAACGCGTTACCTTCATTGATATCGGTCTGCATAGCGATTATCGCATCACCTGATGGGGTCTCGTGATTGTGTACAAGAATACCGTTCGTTGTAGGATTTCCTGTACCCGTGGAATACACCTCCAAGTGTGCTGTGGGTTGTGTAGTGCCAATACCCACACGCCCTTCACTTTGAAGAGTCAAAACATCTACTTCATCTGTATAGTCTTCATCCGCCAGATATATATCCATCTTTGTTTTGGATTTCCCAGATGCGTTGTCATGCTTACCCAATTTGAAAGTGGCTCGCACACCGTGGCGTGTCGCATTTCCTTCACGAGCCAAGTGCAACACTGTACCGAGGTCAGTGGTATCCACAATTGGTTGAGTGTTTGTTACAACAAGGGAAGAGTTCAGGTGACTGTACCCATTTCTGTATGTTGGTTGATCATTGAGAAACACAGTTCCACCGGAAGTGTGGAGTCTACCCACTGGTGACGCTACATTTATACCCACATTACTTGATTCCAAGAGAGTCAATTTGGGTGTACCCATTGTGGGTGTGGTACTCGCGAAAAACTTGACACCTTTTCCAGCCCCAACTATATTTTCAACCCGCGTTTCCCCATTGGGAACACTCGTATACGCACGCATCGCGATATTACCCGTAGATCCCCATATGTTACCAGTTGAAATGGTGTTACTCCCAATCACATAGATATTACCCGACACTGTAAGTCTCTCCGTTGGACTTGTATTTGATATACCCACTTTACCATCCGAAGTGATTCGGATTCTTTCAGTATTCTTTGTCTTCATAGTAATTTTTTGTTGTGTAGCTGTTGTACTCGCACCATATACTTCTATGGAGCTCACATTTGAGGCAGTTGGACCGGATTTAAGCACAAGTACATTTGATGTACTGTCGCCACCGAATCTATCTGCGTGAACAACGAGGTTTGAACTTGAAAAAACCATTTCAGTTGTCAGATTTGTTGTTGCGGTATTACCCAAAATTCGGAGGGTATTTATAGCTGTTGTGTTTGCAAATATTTTGGCACCCACGGAGAGTGTATCAGTGGGTGATAGGTTTGAAATACCCGATGGAGCCGTACCCACAGTGCGTAACGCATTCATTTGGACATTTCCACTTATCGTAACTGGTGTATCAGAAGTCGCATCCAATACGAGGAGATTCCCTGCACGCAAACCAGTTGATCCAAGTATGAGACCCTTGGCATACACATTACCATCTGCGTAGACAACATTTGAGTTTGTGTCGTCAATAAAGACATTTGAACCTACACAGAGGTCGTGTGTTGGATATGTGTTCGCGGCACCTATATTGTTTGATGTGTAAATGTCACCATATACATGAACATTAATTGACTTTGTATTGTCTACATTAATTGTGTCCGCATTTAACCCGCCGTAAGCGTCCGTTTGAAAAAAGGCCATCTCTCTACCCCGATCGCCACCGACGAAACCCAGTGCTACATTTGAAAAACCTGAGAGACCACCGGGTGTCATAACAAATGCCGTTTCTCGTGACAGTACTTCATTTCCAAAAGCCGAATGAATGACAACATTCGCAACACGCAAATCCTGTGTAGCTATATATGTCGCAGTTTCCGAAACAGTAACATTACCCTTTACAAAAATATTACCAACAAGGTTCAAGTAACCTTCTTGATACACATTACCCTTTAACATCATAACATTGGAACCTTCTCTAAAAATACCAACATTACTCCCAACACTTATATTTGATGCTTTGATACCACCTACAACGGTGATGACATTTGAGTTTGTTTCCTTAATTGAAAGATTTGCCCCAGATGTTATAAGTCTATCAGATACAATGACATTTGTAGCAACCAAGTTACCACTCACTGTCATCAAATCACGACCCGTTAAATCAATGTCAACCTTTCTTGTGTCACCACTATTGACCTGAAAAGCCTTTGTTGGGTTTGTTGTACCAATGGCAAGTTGATTTTCAACGAATAAACGCTCAGCTTTACCACGACCCTTCAAGTCAAGTATGATTGTATCAGTTTCATCCACAAAAAACTTGTTACCCACGGAAAGAGATTTTGATGGTGTTGTATTTGATATACCGAGGCGACCTTTCACACCGGTTTCGGGATCTGTAACAAGTAGGAGTTCATTTGCCTCTACTTCTCTTGTCAAAATACTCTTGACACCCGTAAGAGTTTCTTGTTCAACGGGTTCTGCGTCCAGACTTGCCACATAAATCTGTTCGAATCTTGCGGTTCTACCCATTTATACTTTAGTTCCCGAATAAAATTCCAGCCAAACCATCCTTGATCCTGAGGACATTATAGTTTAAGGCGAACACACTGATGTCATCTTGCCCCCCCCTAAAGTTACCCTTCTCAACACCTCGAAGTATAAGTTTTGCGTTATCAAGTCTACTGAAATTACATGTACCAGATGGGTTATAGTCTGATGCGTTCATACCAAAATGATACACAAAATATCTCGTGTACATAAGATCTTCTGAATCAACTCGGAAGTCAATTTTACCATATTTTGACTTGTAATAACTTTGAACCGTGTGGAAGTAAGTTGGTGTCATATTTTCAAGAAGTGGCGTTCCATTGACATGAATATCAGCATTTCTAAAAGTAAAACGATCATTTGTTGGATCGACATTTGTTGCGGAATAACCGAAGAAGATTGACTTCACGGGGTGGTTAAATGAACTCAAATCTAAATCATTGTACCCACCCGTGGTTTGAATCGTGTTATCAACAACATTTGAGAGGGGGAACTCAACCTTTTGTGTCTGTGTAATTATAAAATCCATTTGCCTCTTCACAAGAGATTCTCTCTCTTCCTTGTCCAAGTAGATATAGTTCCCATATACATTGATTCGTTTCTGTGAGGCACCATAACCGACGAGGCTTGTTTCGTCAAAATTGATCCTCACTTCAACTTGATGATGTGCAAGAGATACAAGGGGTAAAAATGCCCCATGATCACAAAAGAAAAAATGAAGTGGTTGGAAGTTTCTATTTGATGTACTTGTTTTGTTTGTGAGTTCTTCTTGTTTCGTCCATGTATCGGCAAGATAATTTGGCCATATATCTGCATAATAGTCATAGTGTTGAGAATCTATTTTTTGACCTCCAATATAAAGATCAATTGTTGAGTTGTACAAAAGATTTGACGAAACATTGGAATTCTTTTCAAGCCCTTCAAACCAGAGACAATTTATAAGATCTCCTAAAACTGGTACCGTGAATGTGGGGTCTTTATCGGTAACCGTTTTAATCAGTTTGGGGGCTTGTGAAAAATTCGTATGCCTCGTAAACTTCATACGAAAGAATGAGTGACCCTCTTCACTGTTTATATACATATCTTGGGCACCTTTTGAGACGAGTTGAATCAATGCACCAGACATTTAATTAGTATTTAGATTATAAAAACAGCGGCTTTCCCTGAGGAAAGTCCTTCTTCTCTTCCTCGGCAACCTTACCATGTATCTTGAAACCACCCTGGCGATACACTTTCATTCTCTTGTAAAACATCGCTGTAAAGAGTGACCATGGATCGTGGATGTCATAGATGTGTGGATTATTCTTCTTTCCCTTGGTTTCTCTCATGATACGACCTATACTTTGGGTGATATCCGACTTTGGTGACGCCAATATGACTGTATCCAGGGTTGGTATGTCAAGGCCTTCGTGGGCTTGTGAGAAAGTTGCGAAGATGATCTTCTTTTTGGAAGAAGCCTGAAGGTCTGCCTCCTTCATTCCACCCATGTAGAGACCCGAGTTTTTGGGGAAACATTGGTGGAGCATCTCACAGTGCCAGCGTCTGTCACTTAGAACAAGAAGTTGTCTTGTACCAGCTGAAGCCTTCTTGATCAATTCCACAAGCATTTGGTTTCTCTTCCTGTCTTCCACAACTTCTGTAATCATGTTTGGCATGGATACTTTACCGAAGCGTGTAGAGGGTGGTGGATTCCTATAGTTGAATGATTCGTATGTAATGTTAAACACTTCAACTTGGTCCTGGTTCTTCCTCTCTACCGCAAAGAATGTGGGACCCATAAACCAATGAAGAACCTTCGTGAGACCATCCTTTCTCTCTGGGGTCGCCGAGAGTCCAAAGATATGCCTGGGACACATCTTGAAGAGGGACTGACTGAAGACCTTCGCACAGATGTGGTGGGCTTCGTCAACTATGAGGGTCCCAATTGAATCAAAGTCACTGAAAGAGTACTCCTTGAGGGAGAGAGACTGAAGCATAGCTATGACAAAGTCACAATCTGTCTCCTTCTTGTCCTGTTGAACAATACCTATCGTAGCGCCCGGGCAGAATTGCTGAATCCGCTCTCTCCACTGGTCTGCTAAGAACTGTTTGTGTACAACAATCATCGTTCGGTACCCCAATTTACACGCTATTGCCAAGGATACGGTGGTCTTGCCATACCCGCATGGGAGCGAGAGAACACCATGGCCCGCGCTAATAGCTGCAGCAAGAGCCTCGTTCTGGTGGGTTGCGTCTCGTAATTGACCGACGAATTTTGCTTGGGAGCGGGCTGGTTCGGGGCGACGATCCTCTTTGGGCTTTCCCACCTTACCAACTCCGTAGAATCTTGGAACGCACACTCCATTCTTAGCTGTTCTAAAAACTTTGAAAGGTGGTGGAGGAAATCCATAGTCCCCATTGACTTGGGGTCTTACCGTAAGCTCCTTTTTAATATCTTGGAGTGGACCCTCGGTGATGAGGTAGCCCGTCCGCGTCAACATTTAATATATTAAAGAATTCTAACTTTATATAGATATAATGCCATCTGTTGATGTCGAGGAAACCATCAAGAAAATCCAGGAAGCTATTGAGGCTTCCTACCAAGAGCTTCACAGACTTCAGGGAAGCCTTCGTGTCTTCATGGGGTTTAAGGAAAATGGTCTAAAAACCATCGATTTTCCAGAAAAGAAGGAGAAAGAGGAAGCTCAGCCCGAAGAACAAGAAGTACCCTGTTCGCGTTAGCATATAATATATTAAAGAATTCTAACTTTATATAACATATAACATGTCAATTAAAATTGATGTGGAAACTGAAATACAAAACTACAAAAAAAATATAAAAGAACGCGAGGAACAAAATATGCGTGATATGGGTATAATTACCATTTTACAGGATTTCCTGAATATGGGTGTTAAAGAACTTTCTTCATCGGATACACCCAAAAAGTAAGTAATCTTTGTTTATTTAAAGATAGAGTTACACGTGAAAGTATATGCAGACCAAAGATCCTATAGACATTAAAAAGGAACTTGAAGTTTTAAGAACTGCAAAAAAAGAACTATCAGAACAACTTCTTAAGATAGAAGGAATTGAAAGTTATTATGAAAATCTCATCAAAAAAAATATCGTGATAATTTCAGAACCCATCCAAGAACGAAATAATATAAATTTAAAAAAAATACTGGATGATGATGATATTTAAAGATTTAACATGAACATATATTATATGAACATGGGAAGAACAGAGATTATAATTGATGAAGAAATTAAAGCTATTGAGTTAGATATAGCTAGTGCACAAGGTTCACTGAAAGTTTTCAACATTTTAAAGAACCATGGCGTTGAAACCATTAAATTACAAACTAAAAATGATAACTCGCAAACAGAGATTAGCCCCGAAGAAATCGTTAGAAAAATGGAACAGGTCGCAGAAAATATGGGTGGTCAAGTCATCACACACAGACAGGACAGTTAATAAATGATATACTACTTAATTTCCAGGCATAACCACTATAGTTACCAGCATTCCAAGTACCCGCGAATTCCAATTCAACTTCAACTTCGTCATCTTTTATAAGAGACTGTACTGGTCGTCCTTTGACCTCACACATCACTCTCCTATAACGGAACGGAACTTTCACTGTGAGGATACGACCTTCAAGGGGATTGTCTATATGGGAATTTTTAATAAATCTAGATTTGTTTATGTGCATTCTTCGGATGATTTCAGCACAGTTTTCAGGAATGACCAAACGAATGTACTTTTTTTCATTGTGGTCATACATGGGTGTATGTACAGTTGCTAGAAACTTCATTGGTTTCTGTTACGATAAATGAGAATTAAAACTATAAGCACTAAAAGTGTCACTGATATAACTTGTGTGAGAAGGAGAGGTCCCAGTGGTTCCCGAGTTCCAAATACTGTGTGACTGAGAGACCTTGATACCTCCACCGCAGCCTCAATACTTGAGTAGGGTGTGTTGCGAGGTGACATCATACCACACATAGCGACACTTGGACATTCCCCAAAGAAGGGAAGTTGTCCATAGAGGCTGAGAACCCCCGATGATTGGGAAAACTGCCATCGCTCACCATCCCATTCAGCACCCCAACCAATTCGGATTTGCTTGGGGAGAGGGACATCCAACTCCTCAAGGATCCGAACCCTCAACTCTTCGGGTGGTGTTGTGAGGATTTCCTCTGTGAGATCACATATAACACACGAGACTGTATGACCATCCGCGAGAACAACGGGTTGGAGGTTCAGCCTCGTCGTAGCTGCAATCTTTAGATCGTCGGCCAACTCCACAGGTTCATCAAAATCAAAGAGGACATTTATACATCCATATGTACTCTCCCTCACCTTTTTCTCAGCATCTGGACCCCAGTTATCTCCAAGGAACTTTAGAGCTGGACTATTATCAAGACAGAGAAAGAGCATTCCGTCTTCAATTTGTGTTTCATCCCCAAATACAGCTTTAAATCCATTGGGGAGATATTCAACCTCCCTGAGCTCCTTGCCGAATTGAAACTCCACACCCACTTTTTCAAGAGCCTCCTGCATTCCGTCTGACATAACTCTACCAGACACCTTTTGGGTATATTGTTTTGAGAGTGCCACATGATCAAAACTTTTGACAAACTCATAGGCTGACATGACATCCCATGTAACACCGTCCATAATGAGAGGAAGATGTTCAAGCACGGCTTGACCACCCTCGGTCATTTCCCCGAGAGCCTCCTTGAGGGATACACTCTTGTACTTTTGTGGTTGAGCGAGAACCCTCGTGGCGAGGGATGTGAGTGCGCCATAATCCTTCAACTTTAGGGAATCCAAAATAAAACTATAGAGATCCTTCTCAGCTGGTTCAAAAATGTCATTCCAATTGATCCCCATTTCACCAAATAGACTTTGGGTATTGACAAACGCTTTATCAAAAACTATTCTATGTGCGTGAAGATCTCTTGGTCCCTCCTCGGGTTCCCACCAAGAACCACCCGCGGATGTCTTTCTATCGTAGATTGTAATATCATGGTCCCCTGATCTGAGTATTTCCCAAGCAAGCGACATACCTGTTGGTCCAGCGCCAACAATATGAATCTTCATTCTACTTTTAGCCGATATATAATTTTAAATCAAACCAGTCTCTTCTCGTTCTTCTGGAGTCTTGAGGGCATACATGACGGTCAAGAAAATCACTGTGGAGATGAGAGCATACTCAATGTCTTGGGTCGCACTGAAGGCAATCAACATGACAGAGAAGAAACGGAAAGTCTTGCTGTTGAAGGCGGTCTTGAGATTCTTTGGAATCTTGATCGCGTTACCAGAGAACAAACCTTGATACAAGATGATGAGGGTAAACAAGATTGGTTGTGCCTTAATAACGGTTTCAGTTGGTGTGCTGAGTGGTCCAAGGAAGTTTGAGAACTTTTTCATTTAAAGTAACCTAACATAAAAATTAAAATATCTTCACAGAGTAGGATGCTATGCGTCGCAACCCATAGACCACTGAAACCCCCTCCGTCACAGAAGATGAAGACCTGGAAGTTTGCCGCCAAATTTGTATGGAAAAATAATTTTGTAAAAGATAAGGCAGAACTTGGGTCTTGGACGAGGGATCAACTTTTGGAACTTGGACCGACTTTTGTGAAATTGGGTCAAATCGCATCTACGAGAGCTGATCTGTACCCTCCCGAATTCACAAAACAGTTGGAGTCTTTACAAGACAATGTTCCTCCAGTGGCATATGATGTTGTACAGGATGTTGTAAATTTAGAATACTTTGACGAGTTTGAACCAATACCATTCAAATCTGCGAGTATTGGACAGGTACATCGCGCAAAACTGAAAAACGGGAAAGATGTCATCGTCAAAGTCAAACGACCTAATATATACGAGACTATGAAGGTGGATACAGATAATGTCCGTGAGATTGTGCGTTTTTTGGAAAAAGTTGGGGTTGACACTGGGAATAGCTCAGAGTTTGTACTCAATGAATCCATCGAGTACCTTTTGGGTGAATCAGATTATCAACAAGAAATTGAGAACGCCGTGCGTTTTCGAAAGAATATGAAAGATGTAAAGTGGATAAAGGTACCAAAAGTCTATAAGGATTTTTGTACGGATGACACCATCGTCATGGAATATGTTGAATCTGAAAAACTCACGGAACTCACAGATCCAAATGTAAATAGAAAGAAGATCTGTGAAGCTCTCATCAATTCCTATGTAATCCAAACGATGGACAAAGGCTTTTTTCACGCAGATCCCCACCCCGGTAATTTAGGGTTTTCATCTAAGGGAAAATTAGTCTTCTATGACTTTGGTCTCATTGTAGACCTTTCCGAAGAACTTCGCGATGGGTTCAAACAACTCTTCGGATGTATAATAGACAAGGACACGAAGGGAATTGTTCAAATTCTTGTGAACCTCGGTGTCATAATACCTATGAGTTCAGATCTTTCAGATATTGAACTCTTTTTTGAAACAGTTTTGGGTTATCTTGAAACCCTCGATGGTTCAAATATAATAAACGACGATATAGCGGCACAACTTGCGGCTGAAAAGCCATTCATGGTACCGACGAGTTTTGTGTATTTAGCAAAATCCTTCTCGCTCATAGAGGGTATATGTATCCAATTAGATCCAGAGTTCAACTACTTCAC
>Ga0209666_1002294_pt1 | contig 14301 bp, 7 predicted proteins | sample SaaInlV_125m_DNA_FD_184679 | JGI IMG/M metagenome (GOLD analysis project Ga0209666, IMG submission 184679) | Marine microbial communities from expanding oxygen minimum zones in the Saanich Inlet - Saanich Inlet SI037_S3LV_10m_DNA (SPAdes)... | ecosystem: Environmental > Aquatic > Marine >...
AGCGTCGCGTCTGCGAGCCGGTTTCGTTTTTCGTCCAACCCCGGGGTATCGACGAGGACGACCGGGCGTTTCAGAGGCACCTCGATCGTGATCGGGTTTCTCAGCGCGAGGCATCCCGCTCGGCTCGCGCTCGAGCCCGCGACGCGCGCCAGCCACAGCCGCGCGGCGGCGAGCGACGAGCGAAAGTCGGGACCGCGGAAGTCGACGGCGCGCGCGCTTCCCAGAAAGTCGCGGAACCGAGCGGGGAGGTACGGCCGGTCGCGGTTCACGAGCGCCGCGCGCAGAGTGGCGTCGTCGGTGGCTAGACATCCCAGGACGGACGCGACACGCGCGCGTTCGAACACCGAGAGGTTTGTTTTCGAGACTCCGGCGACGCTCGCGTTTTCGTTTTCGTTTTCGTTTTCGTTTCCGTTTTCGTTTTCGTCTCTTCTCTTCGCGGAAGATTTCGAACGTCTCTTCTCCTTTTCGCGCCTGGAGGAGGACGAAGACGCGTCGTCCTCGAGGTCGTCCTCGCGATCGCGCGCGGCGCGCGCGCGTCTCGCGGGGCCGGCGCTCAGGCCGAACGCGAGCCGGGCCTTGGACACGAGCGCCTCGAGCTCGCGTTCGTCCGCGTACGTCGCCGTGATGCGCACGTGGAAGTCCGCGTCGCGGGGCGCGTCGCGCACCTCCGCGCTCGCGAGGGTCGGGAGCCGGGGGAGCACGAAGTCCGGGAAGGAGTCGGCCTGCGCCTCGACCGCCGCGAGCGCGCGCCGTCCGTCGGGGGACAGGCACGCGTCGCTGAACTCCTCGCGCACGCGCGCCTCCATCGTCGAGGTCTCCGCGCGGGGCCTCGAGCGCGTCAGCGTCTCGCGCTCCACCACGCCCGGGAGGAGGCTCGCGCTCGCCGACGCGCGCGTCGCGTCGAGCCACGACGCCACGACGCTGTTCACGACCGTGGACTTACCCGACCCGGGGGCGCCGATGAACACGAGGCGCGCGGGCTGATCCATCGCGCGCGTCGGTGACGCGGAGCCCGCGTCGCCCGGAACGCAGCGTCGCGCCCGCGCGAGCGCAGGAGGGTGTGCGTCGCCTCGCGCGCGCCCACGACTTTCAAACCGCCCTCCTCGCTTTCTTTCCGCGACTTTTCACCGGCTGATGACGTGGATCTCGTGCCCGAAAGAAAAGCTGCACGCAATAAAAAGCAGCCTTCTAAAAATGCGCCCCGTCACTCGTGCGCCGCGCGCCCCATCCCGACGCCCCCCGCCTTCTCGAGACCGCTCGCGCCCCATGAGTGTCTCTCCGAGCACGCAGACCGAGCTCGAGGCGTACGCGTTCCGGCAGCTGGTGGCGCACCTCCAGGCCCGCCCGGATGTGCAGAACATCGACCAGATGAATCTGGCGGGGTTTTGTCGGAACTGCCTGTCCAAGTGGTACCTGCGCGGCGCGCGCGAGCGCGGTTTGCGCATGAACTACGACGACGCGCTCGAGGTTGTGTACGGCGAGCCGTACGCGGACTGGAAGAAGAAACACCAGAGCAAAGCCTCGCCGGAGCAGATGGCTCTGTTCGAGTCCAACGCGCACCTACACGCGCAGCACCCGAAGATGGAGGACTTCCCGCCGTCGCCGGCGCCGGAAGAGCGGGAGAAGCGCGAGACGAGACCCGCGCCGCCCGCGAAGGGTGCCGCTTCCGATGTCTGCTGCACCCCCGCGGACGAAATAGGGGTCGTCGAACACTCGGTCGCCGACGCGACGCCGTCCTCCGACCGAGCGGTTCCTCGATCCGGCGCGTCAAAAAAAATCTCCCTTCGCCTGGGGGTCTTGACTGTGAGCGACCGCGCGCACGCCGGCGCGTACGCCGACCTGAGCGGCCCCGCTGTTATAGAAACGGTGGAGACGCACTTCCCGGGCCTTCTTTTCAGCACTCTGCGCTACGTCGTGCCCGACGAAGAGGACCAAATCGCCGCGCGCCTGAAACAACTCACCGCGTCGGGATGTAACTTGGTCTTCACCGCCGGAGGCACGGGCGTCGCGCCGAGAGACGTCACGCCCGAGGCGACGCGCTCGGTGTTGCAAAGGGAGATTCCCGGAATAGCGCAGATGCTGGTCTCGAAGAGCCTGCTCACTGAACCTCACGCGGCGTTATCCCGGGGAACAGCCGGGGTACGAGACCGAGCTCTGATCGTGAACCTGCCCGGAAGACCGGAAGCGTGTCGCGAGCTCGTCGCCGCCGTCGCGCCCATCGTGCCGCACGCGCTACGACAAATCGGCGCCGAGGACGAGTAGTAGGCGCGACGCTTTACTAGTAGTCCACGACGAGCCGCCACTACGGTGTTCACTGTTCAATATCAATACTAGCTAGTTATCTTTACACGATCGAACGGTCGTGACGACTACGGCGCCGAGAGATACGTCGAGAGAGGAAGAACCGGAAGAACCGGAAGAAAACGTCAACGTCACCTCGTGTGCGGCCTGGCGAGCGCCTCGTCGGCGTCTTTCCCGCCGAAGCGCTCCATGCGCTTCTTGAACGAATCGGTGAGGAACATCTTTATCCTCTGCCCAAAGGTGGGCTGGTTCGCCTCGGACGCGTGGCTCGGGTCGCCGTCGTCCACGGACGCGTCCAGGGCCTCGCCCGCGGGGCCCGCGGGCGACCCCGCGCTCATCGCCGCGGCGTACGACGGATCCGCCGACCCCGCGGGCGCGTCGTCGTCCCCGAAGCCGGACAAATCCTGATCCGCCTCCATCTCCTCTCTCGGCAACCCGCTGGCGTCCGCGTCCGCGGACCTGTCCGCCGTCTGCTTGGCCATCAGCTCCGCCACCGCGTTTGACATTCCCGGCCTGTACTTCCCGGAGACCATCCAGCGCACGGAGTTGGCGAGCGTCTTGAAGTGCACCTTGCGGCGCAGCCAGAAGTGGTCCACGATCCACGCCATCGTGGATGCGCGTTGCCGCTCCGCCTCCGCCGCCGCGTCTTCGCGCACCTTCACGTTGAGCTCCTCCAGGTCGCGTTTTTCCCTCCTGAGCTGCGCCACCTGCGCCTTGAGCTTGTCCAGCTCGTTCTGCCTCTCCTTCGCCTTGGCGCGGAACCGCGCGCTGGCCATGCGGTTCTGTATCCGGCGCTTGTGTTTCGGGTCGGAGGGGTCGAGGTCGTCAAACGTGAGCGACGGGTCGTCGGAGGAGTTCCCTCCGTGGTCCGAGCCCGTGGAGCCCATGGTGAACCCCGCGCTTGTGCCGCGGCCGGAGGGGCCGGGGCGCGCCGCGGAGATGGGCTGGATGCCGACGTCCGCGAGACCCTCGCCGACGGGGGGAATCGACACCCCGGGGGGGGCGAACGCGAGCGCCTCGTCCACCTCGAAGTTCAGCGCGTCGTCGAGCTGCATGAGGTCGTCCGCGTCCAGCAGCGCGTCCGTGGGTATGCTCGGCATGCGGTCGAGGCCGGAGGGACCCGCGAAGCCAGACATCGCGCCAGCAGGCGAGAGGAACTTCAACGCCCCCCGATGTCTGCTCGTACCCGAGCCGCCTCCCTGGGGGATGGGGAAGAAGGAGCGCGATGTCAGCTCAGTCGGGGGGTGTTCGCGCGAAAAGACGCGGGTATCGGGTTGCACGAATTTCACGTCCGACTCGAGTACCCCAGGCGTCGCGCATCGCATCGCACCGCGCGCGGTGTGCGGGGTTCGGATCGGTCGGCACGCACGTTTCTCGGGGAGGAAGTGGCGTCACCCTCGCGGGGGTTCACCCGGAGCGTCGCGCGCGCTGGGCAGTGCCGGCACGGCGACGGTCGCCGAGGGGTTCGACTTTTTCACTCGTCGGACACTGTTGAAGTTGTTGAAGTCGCGTGATCCGCGTCCACGAGAGAAGGACTTGAGAAGGAAATGTGTTGTTGCTCGCACAGCCAGGAACTTCGCGCGAGAGTCCCCGCGTGTCGCGCCAGAGGTTCGCGCGGAGGCCTGGATGGCGCGGCGGCGTCTGAGTAAGCGGCGGCTCGCGCTTTTCGCGGCGGGCCTCCTGTGTGCCGCGTTCGGTGCGCGCTGGGTGGCGATCCAGTTTTCGTCGCCGACTTCCGTCGCTTCGGGCGATCCGGCACCCTCGAGGGGCTCGGCCGATGCCGCGCACGGTCTCGGCGCGCACGCCAGGCTCGACGCGCTGCTGCACGGTTCGCACGGCCGCGACGAGCGACGCGCGGATGCGACGCGTGCGACGCGCGAGGAGAGCCACGTCGTCGCGGATGCGACGCGGTCGGACGCGACCGCGTCGTCGCGAGACGACGCGTTCGCCCAAAAGAAAGCCGTCTCGAGTGTCTCGTCGTCGGCGGCCATACCGTCGGCGCAAACTGTACCGCCGACGCGCCTCGCCGTCTCCGCGCTTCCCGAGGTGGACAGCTCCACGCACGTCGCGGACGCCGAGGCAGCCTTGAAAATCGCCAACGCGGGGACGCGCGTGGCGGGCACCGCGGACGCGTTATCGACCGACCGACCGGTCCTCGCGACGTTTGTCAGTAACGGGTTCCACGAGTTTATGTTGAACTGGTACGGCCACGTCGTCGGTACGTTGCAGATGGACAACGTCATCGTCGCCGCGCTGGACGAGCAGACGGAACAACTGTGTTTCTCGAGAGGCATTCCGTTCCACTCGGACGCCGATTTGCGATACACCTTCGACGTGATGGCCACCGGGGGCCAGCCTTTACATGACCAAAACGCGAAGGTCACGATGCAGGGTAAGGCGTTTCAGCAAATCGGCGCGCTCAAAGCGGCTTTTCTTCTGTATTTGTTGGAGAGGGGCCACGAGGTTCTCGTCTCGGACGTCGACACGGTGTGGCTGCGCGACCCGCGTTGGTTCTTCAAGACCGAGCGCGTCGCCACCGAGGCGGACCTCGCGGTGAGCACAGATTGCCTGTCCCACACGCACGAGCGTTTGAGCAACGGCTGCTGGCACATGCAGTTCAACACGGGGGTGTTATTTTTGCGGCCGACGCGGACGACGAAGCGATTCGTCGGCGAGTGGCGCGACGCGCTTTTGGAGACGGAGCACGCGTTCGAGCACGACCAGGACATATTCAACCGCTTACTGCGCGTGGAGCGAGACGGCTCGAAACCAGGGTTTCGAGTTCCGAGTGGTTCGACTGTTTCGGTTCCGAACGCCTTAGATGGTTCGGAACCCGCGCCGACGCGCGTCGCGGCGCGGGGCGTGACGGTGGGCGCGTTGCCTCTTTCGCTGTTTTGCGGCGGCCAGACCTACTTCGTGCAGCGTCTTCACGAGACGCTGGGAGTGCGCCCGCTGGTGGTGCACACGACGTACCAGTTCTCGCAGGCGCGGGGCAAGAGACAAAGGCTGCGCGAGCACGGGCTCTGGCTGTTAGACGACGCGGCGTACTACGGGGGTATTACGAACGAAGCGGGGGAGGGCGACGCGGAGCTCAAAAGCGGTTCGCCGGAATCGGCGGGACCGGGCGCGCGATTTAAGTTCGTGGCGATGGACGTTAACGACGGTCCGCCGAAACGTTTGATCGCCTCCGCGTCGGTTTCCAACCACCTCGACGCCGCGGCGTGGTACCGCCTCGCCGTCCGCAACCTGCTCGCGGTCGCGCGCGCGACGAACCGCATCGCCATCCTGCCCGAAATCACCTGCGCGTGCGACCGGTACTGGGGGAACGTCCTGCCGGAGTGTTTCATCGGCGGCGCGGACGTGAAACCGCCGTACAAATCGTGCCCGCAGGACCACGTGTTTAATTTACCGAACATGGAACGCGCCGGCGTGCGTTGGCGCGAGCACTCGTTTTTGGAAAACGAGAACGTTAAAAGGCACAACCCCGCGATATTAACACCGAGCGGGCGCGTGTATCTGGAGCTTTCCCTGAACGACGATTCCGGCGCGATTCCGGACGACGTTAAGGAGGCGGGGGGCGGAATCGATTCCGGTGACGAAGAAACGAAACCAAACGCGGCGACGCGTTTGTCCTCTGGGCGAACCGTCTCGTTGCCCGCGTTCCCGAGCGACGCCGAGCTGGTGCGCTCGGTGGGGGACGCGGATGAGGGTTTGCTGATCGTCTCGAGCGGTATTAAATCGTTTTGCGGGTTCGAGAACCCGGAAACCGCGCGCGCCTTTGACGAGCAGATGCGCATCGCGCTGGAGGCGGAGTCGCACTTCTGCGGCGCCGGCGCCGGCGGCGTCGGGCGCTCGTGCGACATCGGGTTCGACATTCCCAGGAACGTCGCGGAGGACCGCGACTGCGCGGCCATGCGCGCGGCGGCTTCGCGCGACCCGGAGGCGTTCAGGCAGAGGTACGAGAGGATAGGCAGGCACCAGGACACGCGATGAGGTTTCCGACGCGAACGACGCGATTCAGGACAAGAAATACAAGAAGAAGCGTCTTTCATTATTACTCTCTCCCGGGCAGCCCTCGGCGGGGTGCCGTCTGTCGTTCGGGCCGTCGTTCGGAACTTCGGATTTTCACGTCTAAAACCTGGTCGGGTTCCCGCGAATGTTGAACGCCGATCTTTCCGAACGGTCGGTCGCGCGCGCCGCCGCGCCGCGCCCCTCAATCGTACATCCCGTCCTCCTCCCACACCTCCACCAGGAAGTCCACCATCTCCGCCAGCGGCACGGTCTTCGTGAACGGCCGGCTGCTCGTCAGCAGGTCGTCGTAGGTCGCGTCCGGACTCAGCACCGGTCGACGCAAGGGGGGCCGCTCGCCTTCGCCCGCTTTTCGCCTCCCCGCGGGCCCCGCGGCTATCCACGCCGCGCGCTGGCGCTCCCACTCCGCCAGCCGGTGGTTCGTGAAGGGCGCGCTTCCCCCGGGCCCGTCCGGGACGCCCACCGGGTCTCTCCGCATCACGCGAGCCTCCTTCTCCCCGGTCTTCGAGGGCGAAGAGAAGATGCGCTTCAGCATCACACGAACGCGCGGGTTTTACACGGGATGAGCAATCACCGACCGACGCGGCCCTCGTCCCCCTCCACCGGCGGGACGCGCGCGTTCGACGACGAGCTCAACGCCGCGACGCGACGATCTCGGATAAACCGAGGCAGACGCCCCCGGGTCCGCCCCCTCCTCTCTCCGCGTGCGGCGCGTGCCGGTACAGAGTGGACGCCGCCGAGGTAGTTGGTTACAGACAGGGAAGTCGTTCGGCGGGGACGTTCGGCGTTCGGCAGATTGTCTGCGCGATCGACGCGTTCCCATCGAGTCGAAAGAGAAAAGTAACAAAACCTTCGAGAACGTCGTTCGGCGCGTCGAAGTCGTACGAAGTCGTCGTTCTCGAACGTCGCGTCGTCACTACCTCTGCGATGGATGAGGAACCAAAAAAGAAGCTTCTCTTGGCTTCACGAGCTCAGTCGCCCTCGTTCACCACCAGCACCACCTTCCCGGTGGTCTCGCCGCTTTGGAACCGCCGCAGCGCGCGCGGCGCGTCCTCGAAGTCGAACGTCTCGCCCACCGGGGGCGGCGGCAAGTTCAGGTTCGTTAAGTCGCGTAGGAGCTCCCCCAGCGCCACCACCTTGTGGAACATCCAGATCAGGTTGAAGCCCATGACGCTTCGGTTCGAGCCGGGCAGGTTGGTGGGGTCCACGAACGGGCGCCGCAGGTACTTCCAGGCGAGCTTAGCCCAGCCGATTACGTCAAACGCCGATAAATCCCCGGCGGGCGTAAGATCCGCTGCGCCGTAAACCACGTACCTCCCGCCCGCTGTGTTTAAGTTGTCCCACCCGCCTTGGAAGTAGTCGCCCATCGTGGCGTCCATCACGATATCACACGAAGCGTTGGTTTCAAGGTCGGGCTCGTTTTTACGGACGCAGACGGCCGCGCACGCGGCGCGCACCGCGGCGCCGAATTTTTTTCCCTTTTTGGGACGAACGACAATCTCGTTCTCGGCGATACTCGGGAAGCGCTCCATGAGCGTTTTCTTCTTCGTATCGCTCCCGACCACCGGAATAGGCTCCGCGCCGACCGCGAGGCATATCCCCACGCCGAACGTTCCGCACCCGCCCGCGGCGGAGTGTACCAAAACCTTCTGGTCGCGTTTTAAGTCGCCCAATCCTCGCAGCGCGTAAAACGCCGTCAAGCCCTGCACCAAGAATCCGGCGCCTTGCGAGTGTGACCATTGAACCGGCAGAGGCCTGGTTTGGTGCGCGGGCGCGTTTACCGCCGTGGCGTAGGCGCCGAAGCGCACCACCGCCATGCACGTATCGCCCGGCTCGTACGAAGGCACCACGGTGCCGGTCGGTAGGTCATCACGTTTTGGGCCGACCGATTCCACGACGCCGCACAGTTCGAGGCCGGGCACGAACGGGGTTTGGGGCGTGGCTTGGTACAGCCCGAGCACGGAGAAGACGTCCGCGAAGTTCAGGCCGACGGCTTTTACTCGCACGCGCACCTCGCCGGGACCGGGGGGGGGGAGCAAATCCTCGTCCAGCCGTAACCCGGAGAGGGCGCCGGTCTTGGTCACCGTCCACTTCTTCCGCTGGATGGACTTCCCGGTCGGCATGGCGGACGACGAATCGGGCGCGTCGAGGACCGGGAGGGATCCGGGAGGCGCGTCCGATCGCGGGACGACCGAGGCTCCGCGCGCGGGGACGCGGGCTCGCGTGCGGATTGACGGCGCGACCGGCGCGGCTGGACGCGCCAGGGGGGTCGCGAACGACGCCGCCGCCGGGAGCATCGGCGCTCGCGTTGTGCGTCGTCCGAGGTTTTCGGGTCGACTGAAAACGCGACGTCGAGAAAAACGCTTGCGAAATTTGCCTCGCGCCAAACGCGCGCGCGTCCGTTCGCGTCATACATTCCCTACTCCTACCCTACGATGGTAATACCTAGTCTATGTTCGCGATCCGAGCCGCAGCGCGCAGGAGGCCCATCCCGCCTCGTCCTCGAAGTGCGCCGGCTGCGCCACCCCCGCGCGCCGTCTGTCCCGCGGGCCCACCAGCGCCGCGCCCGCGCCGCCGCAGCCCAGCGCGCAGCGGAGCGGCGCCCGCGTCCGCGTCCGCCCGACTTCGACGACGCCGCCTGCACCGGCATTCGGCGAAACCACCTCCGGTTCCGGTTCCGCCGCCCACTTCGCCGCGTTCGAGCACATCCAGACCCCGTCGAGCTTCGCGAGCACGGCGGCGAGCACGCCGCGCGCAGCAGCATCCTTCGCCGCTCGTTTCGAGCGCCCGCGGCCTTCGAAAAGCACAGTCGCGCGCTCCGCGCGCGCGCCGTCCTCCGCGTCGAAGTGCGCGGCGTCGGGGTCGGGGTCCGCCCCGTCCGGGACGCTTCCGGAAGCGTCCGCCGGGAGGAGCAGTTCCGCCGTCGCCGCGCAGGTGAACGTCGAGTCCGTGATGGGTCCCACCGGACCCACGGTCTCGCGATGGACGGAGTGCTCGTAACGCACGCGCATGGGCGACGATACCCCGCTCGTCGCGTCCTCAGTCGTCAAAAAAGGCGGCGGTGACTTCGCCGCCGCCGCGGACAGCACCTCCAGCGTGGACACCGCCGATTTGAACCCCGGCGCGTTCGACGCGTGCTTCGCGACGGCGAGGGTCATCGCGCGCCAGCGCGCCGCGTTCGCGCGCAGGTTCCTCAGCCGGGTGACGGCGCTGTGGTGCTTCCTAAACGCGGCGAGCATGGCTTCCGGAATTCCGCATTCGTCAGTCGCGCTCGTTCCGTTTTTTTTTGTTTGTTTCAAGACTCGTGCCTTTTTCAAAACTTGCGCGACGCGCGCATCCATCGCCGCCGGCGTGTCGACGCCGAGGAAACACTCCGCCCATTGTTCGAAGGTGGCGCCCGTAGGATTGCCGTACCGCTCGAACTGCCTTTTCGCGATGCGGAAAGAAAGAGAGGCATCCTCCGCGGCGTACGCGATCTGCCGGGAAGACAGAGGCGCCAGCGACCAGTCGCTCATGGTGATACTTTTGCTCTGCGCGGTTGCGGCGACGCCGTGCAAAGACGCGAGCGCCGCGACGGATGCGCCGGCGGCGGACGGGTGGTAAAACAGATGCACAGCCTGCGAGTCCAACGACTTTACGGACGTTTCTTTTTGAGACGAGTCCGTGGATTCGAACGTCTCGAACAAACTCGCGTGGCTGCTCCGCAGTCTGTCGAGGTCGCCGCGCACGCCCACGCCGGCGACGACGACGCGTTTGTCGTTTAGGAGCTTTACTAGATGGGGCACCGATCGCATCGCGCGTCGCGGGGTCATGGTGCTCAGACCCGCAGCAGCGACGTGCAGGAGCAAGCACTCGTCCCCGCCGGGGCTGGTGATCTGCACCAGGTGCACGCTCGGTTTAGAGCCCTTCCGCAACTCGGGCTTGTGCTCGACGTCGAACCCGACGAGCCGGAGCGACGACGGCGCGGAGACGAGATTCGCGTCGGCGTCGCCGCTGAAAAAAACACGACGAACCTCTTGGTCGATCGCCTTTGAAGTGTACGCCACCGTGACCCTCGGGTCTTGGAAAGGCGAGCCTTGCGCAGACGTCGCGAGCGTACGCGTGTTCGTCGCGCGCGCGGCAGCGCGCAGTGCGCGCCGCATCGCCGCCGACATGACGCCCCAGCGCGCCCCCCGCTGTGATTTCAGTTTCCCGGATCGAACGCTCCTCGTTCCCTCTCGTTCCGCGCGCCGAAAACAGAAAGCGTTTCGAAAAAACTTTCCGCGGAAGGCCGTTTTCGGTTTCGTCCGCTTCCGTTTTAGTCCTCCCGGGCGCCGCACACACCTCCAGAGCACGGCGGTCTCGTGCGCTCGCGTTTTAAACTCTCGCGCGGCATGATACGCGCCGGCGCGAGCGCGCTGGACGACGCGCTGCTCCTCGGTGCGCCCCCGTTTCGCGATCGTCCTCGTCCGCTCATCTTTCGCCATGACGGTTTCGGCCATTCTCGGACGCTTTCGTCGCTTTTGGCAAATCCGGAAACGCATCGGACTCGCGGACCGAGACCTGCGCCTTCGACGCGCATCCGCTCCCTACACGCCATCTCTTTGGTGACCTGACCATCCACGTTTTTCTTTCACGCGTTCCGACGCAGACGATGCCATGTGCGACGAGCGTGGTGGCGTCAGCGACCCCGAGTTCCCTTTCGCGCTCCCCGAGCTCGGCGCCCTGATCGCCGCGTCTCCCCGCATCGTCGCCTCGGGACCGACGCGCGCCGACGCCTCGAGGGCCAACACGCCGACGGGCGCTTCGCAACACGACGTCGACCGGTACCGATCGAGCGCCGATCAAGGTGTTTGGCCGCCGGTCGACTTCGACGGCGAGTTCGACGCGCTCGGCGTGGACGTGCGCGCGCTCGCGCCCGCCTCGGCGGAGGACGAAACGCCGTTCCCGGAAGTGCCCGACTGGCTCGCCGCGGAGGACCGCGACGTCTTCGAGGCTTTCCGCGGCGAGTTCGCGGAGCAGCGCCACGGGCCGTTCGGCGACCTCTGCGACTTTGGGACCGCAAACGCGATTGACAGCCACCGCGCGCCGCCAAGATCGCCGCGATCGCCGGCGGCTCGCGTGCCGTCCTCCTCCATCACTCGCGAACGGAAGAGACCGTCCGCGGCGAGTGAAGACCTTCCGCGGGGCGGTCGAGCGGAGGAGGACGCGCTCTTCGCGGATGACGAGATAGACGACGTTTCGGACGACGAAGCGGCGGACGACGAGACCGCGATGCGCCGCGCGATGCGCCGATCGCCCCGGTACCCGGCGCTGCTCGACGCGTACTTCGAGTGCGCCACGGTCGGCGCGAGCGCGACGCGCGTCGCCGCGGCGGAGCGCCGGAAAAGAAAACTGCTCGAACGCGCCGCGCGCGCGCGAGCCGACGGTATCGGCGACCGATCGATCGGTCACGCGTTCGAGTCGGATCCGATTCTCGGCGGGGGCGACCACCCCTCCGGGTCCGGGTCGGGGTCCTCCTCCTCCTCCTCCTCGAAGTGCTCGCGGTGGCGCGCGGGCGAGATCGGCGAGCCCGGTCCCACCGCGGAGGCGTTTCCCCTCGATCCGTTTCGCGGTCCCGTCTTCGAAAGAAACGGTCCGCGCGCCGCGCGGGCGGACGCGCGATCCGTGGACGAGTTCATGGCCAAGTGCGTTTCCGAGATGGAGGCCTACGCGGAGGACCTGCGCGCGACGTACCGCGAGGCGGAGGACGCGTGCGCGGCGTTCGAGGCGCGCGTCGCGAAGCTAGGCCGGCTCACACTCCGCGACGACGACGAGGAAAAAAACGCACGCGCGACGCGCTTCCCCGTCGCCGGCGCGGCGCCGGCGCCGGCGCCGGCGCCGGCGACTCGCCCTCGTTCCGAAAAATGTCCGCTTCCTTTGGGTCCTTCCGCACGCGGCGCCCATTCCTCCGACACGCTGCGCGAGACTCTGAAGCGCAAGTACGCGGCTTCCATTCTGACGCTGAAGGATGAGTTTTTGAAGAAGCGCAAGAAGGGCAAGCTGCCCTCCGCGGCGACGGATTTCCTCAAAACGTGGTGGCGCGAAAAAGTGGTGTGGCCGTACCCGACCGAGGAGGAGAAAAGGTGTTTGGGTTCGGAAACCGGGCTGGACCCGACGCAGATCAACAACTGGTTCATCAACCAGCGGAAGAGACACTGGCACAAGCTGTTCGAGAACGGTGTCCCGCCGAACGACGAACACGAAGCGCGCGCCGCGCTCGCTAAACGGTTCGGGTCGATCCAAGCCGCCGTCGACGTCGCGCGAGACGCGTGACGGAGCGTTCGGAGTCTCGGAAGCGATGATAGTCCGTCATAGACTACCCTTTGTCCGAATCGTCGCGTGATGATAGTCCCACTACAAACAGAGCTCTACACGTGTCTGTCGTCGTCATCGAAAGGAGCTCTTCCACTCCTACCCTACCTCCCTTCCTTCTCGAACCACGGATGGCGAAACAAAATGCCCGTCTCCACGCAGCCGCGAAATAAAGCGAAGACGAAGTACGCGCCCAAAAAGCCGCACGCGCCGGCGCGGCCGACGCGCCACTCGTGCGCCCACGGAACCGCGAAGGTCATGTACGTCGCCGCCACGATCGTAAACGCGGTCGAGACCACGACTTCGTTGCTGAACAAAGTTGCGTCTCGCGTATCGTCTCTGTCGTTCCCAGAAACCAGTCCCGGGTTCGACTCCTCTAAGTCTCCGAACCGGAACGCCACCAGCGCCGGCGCCGCGACGCCCACCGAGAGCAAAAAAACGCTCATAGAGAAGCACGCCGCCGCCGCCGTGGCGGGTTTCCCGACGCGCGCGCACGCCACCGTGGAGAACAGCGCGCCGCCGTATTTGCACCACGACACTAAAACGTGGAACGTCGCGACTGATGCCAATTTGCTTTTTAACGGGAAAGAAGAAGAAGAAGAAGTACTTCTCACCTCATCGGTACTGTCCCAGTACTCGTCGCCGAGCGCGTCGGCGGCGGCGGCGCGAACCAGGGACTCTAACTCGCCGCTCGCGGCGTACATCCACGTCGCCGACACGACGTACGCCGTGACGGTGAGCGCGGCGTCCATCACGGCGACTGAGGTTTTAGACAGACCGGCGTGTTCGCCTCGCACGAGCGCGGGCCACGCGCACCACACGGCGATAGAACCGAGTGCGCCGACGCCCAGGCCGTAGACCATCGCGTTTTCGTCCAGACCGCCGTTAGGAAACGCGCGCGTCGCGAGTACCAGAAACGCCGGTGCCGTCATCGGCGTCGCGGCGGCGAGAAGCCGGCTGCGACGCGCCGGGTCGCCGGCGAGGTCGGGCATGGTCACGCGCATGGCGAACAGGAAAGGCGCCTCGAGCGCGACCAAAAACAGGCGCGCGCACGTCCGGGCGAGACGCCGGAACTGGAACGGAACCGTTCGCCGTTGCGTTAACCGTTGAGACATCGGGTCGGCGTCGTCGGCGTCGGCGTCGTCGACGGAGCCTCCGTCGGCGTCCCTCCGCCGTTCGTCGTCGCGCGCGTCCCGCGCGAAGGACGCCGAGCCGGCGCCTCCCCCCCCCCACCGCATCCCCGGCGCGCCGTTTCGGGGCCCCAGCCCCAGCCTCTTGTCTTCTTCCTCTTCTCGGGAGCTGGGGAGCTCGGTCACCAAGCCGAGCGATCCGAGCGATCCGCGTTCTTCGCCGGCTGGGTCGCCGACGAGCGCCGCGTACGCGTCGTCGAAGGGTTCGTCGAAGGCTTCGCCGTCCGCTCCGACGCCGCGGAAACGCCGCGCGTGCGCGTTTCGCGTGAAAGAAGTCGCGACCGATCGCGTCTCCCACCCGTGATCGATCGCGCCGCCTTGACTCGTGTGTCGCAACGCCTTGACCCACCCGGGAAGGACGACGACGCAGACGTACGCGGCGTACAGACCGATGAGCGTCCAGGCTTTCGGTTCGGTCGTTTTGCCGTTCCCGTAAACGGAGACCAGG